>Ga0209382_10001441_pt1 | contig 37353 bp, 34 predicted proteins | sample SoiMetdeltSBSDD5_FD_187599 | JGI IMG/M metagenome (GOLD analysis project Ga0209382, IMG submission 187599) | Bulk soil microbial communities from a Populus tree surrounding site in Tennessee, USA - Soil MetaG P. deltoides SBSDD5 (SPAdes) (version 2) | ecosystem: Environmental > Terrestrial >... | reverse complement strand
TGTTCCAGAAGTACATGGTGCAGGGGTTGACGGCAGGCTCGGTCAAGGGCTGAGCCGGCCCGGGCGGTATACTCAGCGCCGGATCTGGGAGGACTCCATGAGGCACTCCTTCGCCCGTCTCGTGATACTGCTGGCGCTTCCGTTGCTAATCGGTCTCGCGCGGCCGGCGGGTGCCGCGCCCGAAGGCACCATGACGTGGGGCGTGCACATCACGCTCGCGTCGCGCTGGCTCGATCCCGCGGAGACCGAGGGCATCATCACGCCCTTCATGGTGCTCTACGCGCTGCACGATGCGCTGGTGAAGCCGATGCCCGCCGGGATCAACACACCGAGCCTGGCCGAGTCGTGGACGGCGTCGAAGGACGGGCTCACGTACGAGTTCGTCATCCGCAAGGGCGTGAAGTTCCACAATGGCGAGCCGGTCACGGCGGCCGACGTCAAGTTCTCGTTCGAGCGCTACAAGGGCGCGGGCGCGAAGCTGCTCAAAGATCGCGTGCGCGAGGTGCAGATCGTCGATCCCGGACGCGTGCGCTTCCTGCTGAAGGAGCCGTGGCCAGACTTCATGACGTTCTACGGCACCTCCGCGACGGGCGTGGGCTGGATCGTCCCCAAGGCGTACGTCGAGAAGGTCGGCGACGACGGGTTCAAGAAGGCACCGATCGGCGCCGGGCCATACAAGTTTGTCAGCTTCAATCCCGGCGTCGAGCTGGTGATGGAAGCGTGGGAGGGTTACTGGCGGAAGGTCCCGAACGTCAAGCGGCTCGTCTATCGCAGCTTGCCGGAAGAGACGACCCGCGCCGCGGCGCTGAAGAAGGGCGAGATCGACATCGCGTACCTGCTCACGGGGCCGGTGGCCGATGACGTCCGTCGCACGCCGGGCTTCAAGCTCGTCGCGCCCAAAGAGTCGCAGGGCACGTTCTGGCTCGACCTGCCCGATCAGTGGGATCCGAAGTCGCCGTGGCATGACATCCGCGTGCGCCAGGCGGCGAGCCTCGCCATCGACCGCGAGTCGCTGAACCAGGCCGAGACGCTCGGCTTCAGCAAGCCCACGGGCTCGCTCATTCCGCGCCCGCTCGAGTTCTCGCGCTTCTTCGAGCCCGATCCGTTCGATCCGGCGAAAGCCAAGCGCTTGCTGGCCGAGGCCGGCTATCCCAACGGCTTCGACGCGGGCGACCTCTATCCGTGGCCGCCCTACTTCTCGATGGGCGAGGCGCTGGCCGGCTACCTGCTCAACGTCGGCATCCGAACGAAGCTCCGGACGATGGAGCGCGCCGCCATGACCACGGCGTGGCGCGAGAAGAAGCTGAAGAACGTGATTGTCGGCATCACCGGCGCCGGCGGCAACGCGGCGACGCGGCTGGAGGCGTACGTCAGCCGGAACGGCATCTACACGTCCGGCATCCTGCCGGACGTCGAGGACCTCTTCCAGCGTCAGGCGCGCGAGACCGACGTGAAGAAGCGTGAGGCGCTGGTCCACCAGATCCAGCAGATCCTGCACGATCGCCTCACCCACATTCCGATCTATGAGCTGGCGTTCATCTGGGGCGTCGGGCCGAGTGTCGACGAGCCCGGCATCAATCTGATCCGTAGCTTCGCGTACTCGGGACCGCTGGAGGACGTCCGGCTCAAGCGGCGCTGAGAAACCGACAGGAGACGCGCACATGCACCGGTCACGACGCTCGCTGGCGCCGCTGGCGCTGGTCGCACTCGCCCTTTTCGTTGCCATCCCTGCCGCATCGCAAACGCCGTCGCGCGGCCACGGCGCCGAAGCCCACGACATGGAGCTCGTCGGCCACGAGGAGCTGCAAGGCCGCTCGGCCTACCAGCCCACGATCCACCGTCAGAGCGGGCGCTTCATCGCCTACGTCGGTCATCACGGCGGCCGCACGCGCAACTCGCTGAGCGGCGTCGACGAGGACAATGGCACGTCCATCGTCGACGTCACCGATCCCGCGCGGCCGCGCTATCTCGCGCACATTCCCGGCGCGCCGGGCGCCGGCGAGCAGGGCGGCGCGCAGATGGCGCGCGTGTGCGACCGCGGCGGACGCACATATCTGCTGCGGACCTACGGCAACGCGGTGCCGAACTCCGCGCACGAGCTCTGGGACGTGACCGATCCTGCGGCGCCGCGCAAGACGGCCACGGTCGTGAGCGGCCTCACGTCGACGCACAAGAACTGGTGGGAGTGCGACACGGGCATCGCGTATCTGGTCTCCGGCGATCTCGTGAAGAAAGAGCCGCAGCAGCTCGGGCCGTCCGGCTGGCGCACGTGGCGCATGACGAAGATCTACGACCTGAGCGACCCGGCGAAGCCCGTGTTCATTCGCGACTTTGGGCTCGCGGGTCAGGAGCCCGGCTCGGCGGGACCGGTCACCGTCGAGCACGGCGTGCACGGGCCGATCGTCTACGGCAATCGCGTGTACTTCGCGTACGGGACCAGCGGCGAGGGACTCCTGCAGATCGTCGATCGGCAGAAGCTCTTGACCGGTCCGAAGGAGCCGACCGCGGCCAACCTCAACGCGCCCGAGATCAGCCGGCTCTGGATGTCACCGAACTGGGGCGGGCACACGGCGTTTCCCATCTTGAAGGTGCCGATCGCCGACTGGGCGCCGAACACGAAAGACAAGGTGCGCGACTTCGTCTTCCTCGTCTCGGAGTCGATCGCCAACGAGTGCCGCGAATCACGTCATGCCTCGTTCGTCGTCGACATCACCGCCGAGACGCGCCCGTTCTCGGTGGCCACGTTCCAGGTGCCGGAGTCCAAGGGCGGCTTCTGCCGCCGGGGCGGCCGCTTTGGGCCGCACTCGAGCAGCGAGAGCTTCGCGCCGATCTTTTACCGCAAGCTCGTGTTCGTCGCGTACTTCAACGGCGGCGTGCGCGCGGTCGACGTGCGCGATCCGTACGCCCCCCGCGAGGCGGCGTTCTACATTCCCGGCACCACCGAGCGCACCGCCGAGCGGTGCGTGGAGACCAGCGGCACCCGCACCTGCAAGGTGGCGATCCAGACCAACAACGTCGAGGCCGACGAGCGCGGCTTCGTGTACCTGGCGGATCGGGCCAACACCGGCCTGCACATCGTGCGGCTCACCGGGGAGGCCGGCCGCATCGCGGGCGGTAACTAGAGGGCAAGCCGCATCGCCGGCGGCAACTGACGGGAGGCGAGCATGGCGCGCGCGGGGATCAAGATCTTCGACGCCGATACGCACATCATCGAGCCCGTCGAGCCGATCGAGAAGTACCTGTCGGCGGCCGACCGTGCGCGCCTTGACGCGCAAGGCGCGCTCGTCCAGCGCGCGCCCGCGAAGGCCGGCATGTCGCGCTACGTGATCGGCAAGCGCCCGAAGCTCAATCGCAAGCTCGGCTCGCTCGAGCGCGTCGATCCGCCGTCGGCGGCCGCGCGGGGCGCGCGCGACGGTGGCACGCCGTGGGACGTGCGCTGGCAGGGACCGCCGTTTCCCAGCGAGCGCGTGAGCGTCGATTCGCACGCGCGCGTGCGCGACATGGACATCGAGGGCATCGACGTCAACATGATCCTGCCCTCGGGCGGAATCCCGGCGTTCGCCGGCCTCGAAGACGTTGGCCTCGAAGCGGCGATGTACCAGGCCTACAACCGATTCCTCGGCGACTACTGCGCGCCCTATCCGGATCGCCTCACCGGCGTGATGCTCGTCTCGGGACGCGATCCGTCTGCCGCCGTCGACGAGATCCGCCGCTGCAGTCGCGAGCCATGGCCGGTGGGGATTTTCCCGATCTGCCCGCCCGAGATGTCGCTGGACGAGCCGGCGTGGGAGCCGATCTGGGCCGCCGCGCAGGAGCACGACCTCACCGTGGTCATTCACTCGTTCACGATGACGATTCCCTACCCGCCCGGCTGCTGGGACACGTGGGACAACGTCTTCCTGCAGCGCGCCGCGGGCCACGTCTGGAACGCGCAGCGCAATCTCGCCGCGCTGATCGGCGCCGGCGTGCTCGATCGCTATCCCGAGCTGCGGCTGACCTCGCTCGAGTGCGGTCACGGGTGGCTCGCGTCGTGGGCCGCGCGGCTCGACGAGCTGGCGGAGATGTCGCGTCACGTGCTGCCGGCGCTGAAGCAGCGACCGAGCGACTACATCCGCGGTCCGCAGTACTTCCAGAGCATTCAGATCTACGAGGGCGAGCAGTCGCTGCGCCATGCCTTCGAGGCGCTCGGCGACGACACGCTGATGTTCGCCACCGACTATCCGCACTCCGAGAGCTGGTTTCCGAAGTCGGCGGAGATCGTGCTCGGGTGGACGTCGCTGGGCGAGTCGGCGCGCCGCAAGCTGCTCTGGGACAACGCGGTGCGGTGCTACCGGCGCTACGCGGGCGCGCGGCGCGCATCGCCGTCGCCTGAGTCGACTCGCACGCGGGACTACTGAATGACTTCGTCCGCTCGGAGCAGCAGTGACGGGGGGATCGTGAGGCCGAGCGCTTTGGCCGTCTTGAGATTGATCGCCAGGTCGTAGCGCCACGGCTGCTCCACCGGAAGCTCAGAGGGCTTGGCGCCCTTCACGATCTTGTCGACCATCACGGCGCTCTGCCGGAACATCTCCTCGTACTCGGCGCCATACGAGACGAGCCCTCCCGCCCGAACGAAATCCCGCAAGTGATAGATCGCGGGGATCCGGTTGGTCAGCGCGAGGTCGGCGATGCTCCGACGCTGGCCGATGAACATCGGGTCGGCGAGAACGATGACCCCGCTCGCATTCGCTCGCTTCAGCGTGGTGAACGCGGCCGCGAGCTCCCCCGGCTCGCGAACCTCCACGATCTGCAGCTCCACGCCGAGCGATCGAGCCGCGGATTTCGTCTCGGCGACCATGCTGGGGGTGGCGACAAAACTCGGATTCGCGAGCACGCCGATCCGCGCGGCGCCAGGCACGGCCTCTTTCAGCAGGCTGACGCGCTTGGCGCTGAGCTCGGGATTGTTCGGCGTCACGCCGGTCACGTTGCCTTCATGCCGCGTCAACGACGTGACGAGGCGCGCCGCGATCGGATCGGAGACGACCGCGAAGACGATGGGAATCGTGCGGGTCGCATCCTTGGCTGCCCGTGCTCCCGGCGTCCCATAGGCCAGAATCACGTCCACCTTGAGACCCACCAGCTCGGCCGCGAGCTCGGAAAGCTTTCCAAAATTGCCATCCGCGTATCGATGCTCGATCCGCAGATTCTGACCCTCGACGTAGCCGAGCTCGCGCAGCTTTCCGCGAAATGCGTCCACGGCCGCTTGCGTATCGGGCCGACGGATGCCCGACAGGTAACCAATCCGCACCTGCTTGCCCTGCTGGGCGTCGGCACGAAGCGGTGTGGTCAGGATGCAGAGCGCGAGCGCGAAGGCGACCGCGCGGACAATGATCATCCGGCTCCCGAGCTGGTCACGGGCGCGTGATCACGTCCACCAGGGCCGGCCGGCCGTCCTTGACCACGCGCAGCGCGCGCCGCAGCGCGGGGCCGACGGCGTCGGAATGCTCGACGGGGCCTTCGGCGTGCACGCCGAATCCCTGCGCGATGCGCGCGAAGTCAGGCGCCGGATCGTCGATCCGGATACCGACGACCTTGTTTTCGGCCGGCCGCGCCCGCGCTTTCGCGACGACCTCCTGGTGCTCTTCGTCGTTGCCGTAGGTGCGGTTGTTGAACGTCACGGTCAGCAGCGGCAGCCGGTGGTGCGCGGCGGTGTAGAACGCGCTCACGACATACAGTAGATCACCGTCGGACTGCAGATTGACGCAGACTTTGTTCGAGCCGCGATGCGCGAGCGTGACGCCCAGCGCGGCCGGCAGCCCGTAGCCGAGCCCGGCGCCGCCGCTGCCGCCGTACGTCCGTTCCGGTCGCCAGTCCCAGAGCCGCCGCGTCCAGCCTTTCGCGGTGCCGTTGGCGAGCACCCAGTCCTCGTCTCGGATGACGTTCCAGATCTCCGCGGCGAACGCCGCGGGTGTCAGCGGCGACAGCGAGCGCTCGAGCTTCACCGCTGCCTCCCACTCCGCGAGCAGTCCGGCGTGACGGGTCGCGGTGCGCTCGGCACGCTGGCGGCGGTCGGCCGCGTGCGGGTCGTGCCGCAGACGATCCTCGACCGCCGTGAGCAGCGCGGGCAGCGTGACGCCGGCGTCGGCGGCGATGGGCAGATCCACGGGCACGAGCGACTGGAACGTGTGCGCCCAGCTGCGCACGGCGTAGTCGTCGAGCGAGATCGCGATCACCCGTGCGTGCTCGTTGAACAAGCGCACCGCGCGCGTGGCGCGGTCGGTCGTGCCGAGCGCACCGAGCAGGTTCGTGACGTCGAGCGCCAGCACGACGTCGGCTTCCGCGACGACCTCCTGACGCGCGCCGGTCATGTCGAGCGGATGGCGACTCGGAACGCTCGTGCGCCCCTCGGACTCGCTGGCGAGATCGATCATCGGCGCGGCGAGCCGTTCGGCGAGACGGCAGAGCAGCGGCGTGGCCTCGGGGCGCCGGCCGAGCGACTCGGCAACGATCAGCGGGAAGCGAGCCTCGACCAGGCGCCGTGCGGCCTCGTCGAGGTCGCGCGGATTGGCGTGCGGCGGCGCGGCCGGCTGGAATCGCGCGACGTCCGGCAGCGCCGGCGGCGATTCCAGCGCTTCCTCCTGCAGTCCGGCGTCCAGGCACAGATAGACAGGACCCTGCGGCTCTGTGCGCGCCAGCCGCCAGCAGCGGAGCAGCGCCTCCGGAATCGCGGCGACGCTCGCGGGCTGGTCGTCGAGCTTGACGTAATCGCGCACCTGCGTGCCCTGGACCAGCGCGGTGTGGATCCAGTCGATCCACGGCCGCCGTCGCGCGGCGTCCATCGGCCCCGTCGCCCCGAGCACCAGGATCGGGACGCGATCGCAGAACGCGTTGAAGATGGCCATGCTCGCGTGCTGCAGACCGACGATGTCGTGCACGGCGGCGGCCATCGGCACGCCCTTGGCCTTGGCGTAGCCGTGCGCCAGCGCGACCGCGATCTCCTCGTGCAGCGTGAGGATCATCTCGGGGTCGCCCTTGCCGTGATTGACCAGCGAGTCGTGCAGGCCGCGGAACGTCGCCCCCGGATTCAGCGCGACGTGCGTGATGCCGACCGCGCGCAGCAGATCGACGACGAGGTCGGAGCCGTAGCTCGTCATCGACTGACCGGCGCCGGCAGGCTCGCGAGGAATTTGCGCCAGACCGCCCAATACTCCGTCCACGTCGCCTTCATGTCGTAGTGCCGGCCGGCCCAGATCGAGTAAAAGGTTTTCGGCTCCGGCGCCGCCTCGAACAGCGCGCGGCCCTGCGCGAGCGGGATCGTCTCGTCGGCGTCGCCGTGAAGGACAAGCAGCGGCGCGTGCAAGTTGGGAATCTTCGCGAGCGAGTCCCAGCGCGTACGAAACATCCAGCCGCCACCGGGCAAGACGGTGGCCGTCATGGCACGGATCGAGAGGAAGGGTGCCTCGAGCACGACGCCGCGGGGCGGATACGCCAGCGCCAGGTCGATGGTGACGGCGGCGCCCAGCGACCGGCCGAAGTAGACGATGTTCTGCGCCGCCACTCCCTCGCGCAGCAGGGCGGAGCGCGCGGCGAGTGCGTCGCGCACGAGACCGGCTTCGGTCGGCGCGCCCTCGCTCTTGCCGTAGCCGCGATAGTCGTAGAGAAAAACGCCGACGCCGAGCTGATCCACGAGGAGCCGGGCGATGTCCACGCGCCCGCTGATGTTGCCGGCGTTGCCGTGGGAGTACAGCAGCGTGGTCGGCGTCCGGCCGGGGATCAGCCAGCCGTGAAGCCGCACCCCATCGGCCGCGGTGAACGCGACGTCGCGAAACGCGAGCCCGACGCTGGACGGAGTGGCGCCCATCGAGCGCGACGGGAAATAGATGAAGCGTGCCTCCACCGATTCTCGGCATCCCGCCAGCGCGCTCGCGAGGGCCATCAACATGAGCAGTCGCCGCATCGGCGCCGATTGTAGCGCGGCGTCGAACTCCAAACGGGCGCGCCCGTTACTCGATGACTTGATCCGCTCGCAGGAGCACGGATGGCGGGACCTCGAGTCCGAGGGACCTGGCGGTCCTGAGATTGATCACCAGCTCGAACTTCGTCGGCTGCTCGACGGGGAGGTCGGCCGGTTTGGCGCCTTTCAGAATCCTATCGGTGTAGTCGGCGCCGCGGCGAAACAGCTCGGCGAAGTTTGCGCCGTACGCGAGAAGGCCGCCGCTCTTCGCCTGCTCGGGATTCTGATACATCACGGGAAGCTGCGCGCGGCGAGCGAAGTCGATGACGCGTCCCATATGAGGCTGAAGGATCAGATCGCCGCTCACAATCATTGCGTTGGGTCGCTCGCGCTCTATCGCGACGAACGCCTGCGCGAGCTGGCCGGGATGCGTCACGGGCACCGACTGCATCGTCACGTGCAGGGCGCGAGCGGCACTGCTCGTATCGCGCTCATAAATCCGATTCGCCGGGTTACTTGCGTTCCAGAGAAGTGCGAACTTCGTCAGCCGCGGCATGAATTCTTTGAGCAGCTCGAGCCGTTTCATCGCCGTCTCTGGACCGAGAACCGAAGAGCCGGTCACGTTGCCGGCCGGTCGGGCCAGGCTCTGTACGAGCCCGATGCCGACGGGATCGCCCACTGCGATCATGACGATAGGGATCGCGGTGGTGGCTTCTTTGGCGGCGCGAGTTGCCACCGCCCCAGCGGTGACGATGACCTCGACTTTCATCTCGACCAGCTGCCGGGCCATGACGGAAATCTGCTCGGGCTTTCCCTCGGGAACGCTGCGTTGCTCCACGACCAGGTTCCGGCCTTCGACGTAACCCAGCTCGGCCAGGCGTTGGTGAAACGGTTCCCAGAGTCCGCTGGGTTGCAGAATCCCGATTCTGCGGACACGTGCCGGCTGCTGCGCCGTGGCGACAACCGGCATGGCGACGATGGCTCCCGCGCCGATGACGAAGGCACGGCGGTTCATGGTGTGAGGCCTCAAGGTTAGCCGGATGGTAGGCCCGATGTAGGACGTCAGCAAGATCGGACGCCCGTTCCGGCGCCCAGCCCACCCCCGGGCCCCGCCATCAGCACAGACCGGTGGCGGCCGCGCGCGCCGCGAGATCGTGGCGATGCATTTGCGCGAAATCCGCAAGCGTTTGCACGGTCCCCCGACGCGCTGTCACGGCGGCCGCCCGAATTCAGCGCGAGGCGCGGACCGCCTCCTAGAGCACCTTCAGCGCGGCGCGAATGAACGCCCACACGTTGCTCGCGCGTCTTTTCGTGTCGATGACGCCGCCGCGAAGGTAGACGCGCCGTGCTCGGGGAGCAGGTCGTGCAAGCATCGCTGTGTCGAGCATCCGAGGATTGACGCGCTCTATCACGGAGTGCTGCAGAAGTCACATGAACTAAAGCGCTTCGGCACGACGATTGCGCTACCGGGTGGGGGCACGAGCCGTTCCGATTCGCCAGTGGAGGCCATGCCCATGCGGGTCCGTCGTCTGATTCTCGCCCTGACCTCGTTGCTCGCCGTCCTGGCATGCACGCTCACGTCGGCGCCAGGACTCGCCGAGGCGCAGGTCGTCTTCGACGACGCCGTCGACTCCGGCTTCCACTGGAACGTCACCTCGGTCACCACGCCCGGGTTCGTCGTGGGCACCGGCGCCAACCGCGCCGCGATGATCATGGTCGCCATGAGCGCCAACAACGCGACGAACATCACGGCAAGCCTGGGCGGTGTCCCGGGCACGCTCGTCGCCGGCAGCGACTCAGGCACGACCGCGTCCATCCGCACGCTGATCTTCCAGGTTATCAATCCGCCGTCCGGCGCGCAGACGGCGACGGTGTCGTGGACGACCGCCATGCACGCCGACGTCGGTGTCATCACCGTCACCGGCGCCGATCAGATGGGTCCGGTCACGAACGGCCGGTTCACCGCCTTCAACGCATCACCGGCCGCGGCGACGTCGCTGACCATCCCGAGCAGTCCCGGCGATCGCACCGCGAGCATCGGCTTCACGACGAACGACTGGGTGTCTTCGAACCAGACGATCGTCTGGGGGCCCGACTCGTCCTCGGTCCAGGGCGACATCGGCGCAGGGACGGGGAACACGACACACACGTGGACGGGCCCGTACGCGGGGACGCGCAGCGTGTCGGGAGCCAACTTCCGCGCCGCGGCGTCGGGAGGCCCAGCGGACTTCACGGTGAGCGCGTCGCCGGCCAGCCAGACCGTCGCGCCGGGCGGGAGCACGTCATACTCGCTGACCTTCAACCGCACGGGCAATTTCAGCGGCCTGATCGCGCAGAGCGTGAGCGGGCTGCCGTCAGGCACGACGGCGACGTTCACGCCGAATCCCGCCAGCGCGTCGTCGACACTGTCGGTGACGACGACGAGCAGTACGCCGCCGGGGAACTACACGGTCACGATCACTGGTCAGAGCGGCGATCTGACGAGGACCACCGCAGTCGGGCTCACCGTGGGCACGGCCCCGGCCCCGTCGCAGACGCTGGAGTTCGACAACGCCGTCGACTCGGGCTTTCGCTGGAGCGTCACCTCGGTGACGACTCCCGCGTTCGTCGTGGGGAGCGGCGCCAATCGCGCCGCGATGATCATGGTCGCCATGAGCGCCAACAATGCGACGAACATCACGGCGAGCCTGGGCGGTGTCCCGGGCTCGCTCGTCGCCGGCAGTGACTCGGGTACGACCGCGTCCATCCGCACACTGATCTTTCAGATCATCAACCCGCCGTCCGGCGCCCAGACGGCGACGGTGTCGTGGACGACCGCCATGCACGCCGACGTCGGTGTCATCACCGTCACCGGTGCCGATCAGACGACTCCGGTCACGAACGGCCGATTCGTCGCGTTCAATGTGTCACCCGCGGCGGCGACGTCCCTCACGATCCCGAGCAGTCCCGGCGATCGCACCGCGAGCATCGGCTTCACGACGAACGACTGGGTGTCTTCGAACCAGACAATCGTCTGGGGGCCCGACTCGTCCTCGGTCCAGGGTGACATCGGCGCCGGAGCCGGGACCACCACGCACACGTGGACGGGCCCGTACGCGGGCACGCGCAGCGTGTCGGGAGCGAATTTCCGCGCCGCGGCGTCGGGAGCCGCGCCGGACTTCACGCTGAGCGCGTCGCCGTCGAGCCAGAGCGTCGTCGCGGGCAACTCGGTGAGCTATACGGTGAGCATCAGCCCCACGGGCGGCTTCAGTGATCCGGTCACGCTCAACGTAAGTGGTCTGCCCGCGGGGGCCACGGAGAGCTTCACCCCGAATCCCGCGAACACGTCATCGACGTTGTCGGTGGCGACGACGAGCAGCACCGCCGCCGGTGCGTACACGGTGACGATCACCGGCGTGAGCGGCAGCCGGACGCGTACGACGACGGTGACGCTCACGCTGACTTCGCAGGTCTCACCGGACTTCACGCTCAGCGTCTCATCCTCGGTCCAGACGGTGCCCGCTGGCGGTACGGCGAACTACGGGATCATCAACATCGCGCGGACGGGCGGCTTCAACGATCCGGTCACGTTCAGCGTGAGCGGGCTGCCGTCGGGCGCCGTGGCCACGTTCCACCCGAACCCCGCCAGCGTGTCGTCGTCGTTGTCAGTGGGGACATTCGGCGGCCCCGCCGCTTCATACACGCTGACGGTCACCGGCACCGGCGGCGGCATCACGCGCACCCTGCAGCTGACCCTCCAGGTGACCAACGCGGACTTCTCACTGAGCGCGTCGCCCGCGAGCCAGACCGTCATCGCCGGCGCCGGGACGAGCTATACGGTGACGATCACCGGCATGAACGGCTGGGACAACTCGGTGAACCTGGGTGTGACCGGGTTGCCTTCGGGCGCGACCGGGACCTTCAATCCCAACCCCGTCTCCGTCAATGCGCCGGCTTCCACGACCTTGTCAGTGACCACACCGGCCAATACTCCGCCGGGCAGTTACACGCTGACGATTGCTGGCAACGGCGTCGGCCTGATTCACACGACGACGGTGACGCTCGTCGTGAATAATCCGGTCACGCCGGACTTCACGGTGAGCGCGTCGCCGTCCAGCCAGACCGTCGCGCCGGGTGAGGGGACGACCTACACGGTGACGATCAACCGGACGGGGGGATTCAGCCTCCTGCTCTCGGGCGCAGTCACCGGGGAGCCGGCCGGCGTCACCACGACCCTTCCCAACGAGCTCAACGGCGTTGCACCTCTGATCGGCGACACGTTTACCGTGAACGTTAGGGTCGCAACCAATACGCCGCCGGGTACGTATCCCCTCACGATCAACGTCTTCCTCGGCGGCACGCTGAGCGGCGCCCAGATGCTGAGGACGACGACCGTACAGCTGACGGTGACTCCGCCGGCGCCGGGCGCGTCGGGCGTGAATTTCGATAACGCCGTCACGTCGGGCTTCCAGTGGAGCGTCACCTCGATAACGACGCCCGCGTTCGTCGTCGGAACCGGCGTGAATCGCGCCGCGATGATCATGGTCGCGATGAGCGCCAACAACGCGACGGGCATTACGGCGAGCCTGGGCGGTGTCCCCGGCACGCTCGTTCCCGGCACCGACACCGGCACGACCGCCTCGATCCGCACGCTGATCTTCCAGGTGATCAACCCCCCGTCCGGTACCCAGAGGGCTACGGTATCGTGGACGACCGCGATGCACGCCGACGTCGGTGTCATCACCGTCAGCGGCGCTGACCAGACGAGACCGGTCACGAACGGCAGAGCCATCGCCTTCAACTCGGCGCCGGCGGCGGCGACGTCGGTGGGCCTTCTCAGCAATGATCCGGGAGATCTGACCGCCAGCATCGGCTTCACGACGAACCAGTGGATATCCACCAACCAGACGCTCACCTGGGGCTCGGCGCCGTCTCCGGTCCTCGGGGACCGCCGTGCGGGTGTGCCGGCGCAGATTGATACGGGTACCTGGGTTGCGACCCACACGTGGACCGGTCAGTACGCCGGCATTCCGCATAGCGTCTCGGGAGCGAACTTCCGCGCAGCTGTTGGACCGTGACGGCTCACCGCGGCGGTCCGGCCTGAGTTGGTGGGCCGAGCCGCCGACAGCTTCTCCGCGGCGGTGGTAGACTTCGGCCACGCAGGCCGCGGCACCACGGAGGAGGAGCGAGCCATGCTCTCACGCGAAGACAACGAGCTGCTGACACGCGTCGATCGCGGCACTCCGATGGGCACGCTGATGCGGCGGTACTGGATCCCGGCGCTGCTCGCCTGGGAGCTGCCGTCGCCGGACTGTCCGCCCGTGCGCGTCAAGCTCCTCGGTGAAGAGCTCGTCGCGTTCCGCGACACGCAGGGTCGTATTGGCCTCGTCGACGAGTTTTGCCCTCACCGCCGCGCGTCGCTGTTCTTCGGCCGCAACGAGGAGTGCGGGCTGCGCTGCGTGTATCACGGCTGGAAGTACGACGTCGACGGGCGCTGCGTCGACATGATGAACGAGCCGGAGAGCCTGCACTTCAAGGAGAAGATCTCGATCGTCTCGTATCCGACCGTCGAGGCCGGCGGCATCATCTGGGCGTATCTCGGCGTATCGGAGCTGCGGCCGCCCGCGCCGGCGTTCGCGTGGACGCAGGCGCCGGCCACGCATCGTCACGTGTCGAAGGTGGTCCAGGAGACGAACTGGCTGCAGGGGCTGGAGGGCGGCGTCGACACCTCGCACGCCCCCATCATGCACCGCGTGCTCAAGGCGGACTCCAAGCGAGCAGGCTTCAAGCCCACGCACCCGTTCGTGCGCAGCAAGGCGCCGACGCTCGTGGTCGACGTCACCGACTACGGCTATCAGTACGCAAGCCTGCGTCCGCTCGACGAGGCCAACGTGCACGTCCGCACATATCACTTCATCGTGCCGTTCCATCAGATCCGTCCTTCGCAGTCGGAGGGCGGCCACGCGATCATGTCGGGCCACATCTGGGTGCCGATGGACGACGAAAGCACCATGGTCTACAACTGGGACTACAGCGAGACCGAGCCGCTGACCGACGACGACCGGCTGGAGCGCCGGCTCGGCAACGGGCCGCTCGACGTGGACCAGGCGACCTTCCGCTCGATCCGCAACCGCCGCAACAACTACATGCTCGATCGCCAGGTGCAGAAGACCGAGAGCTTCACGGGCATCGAGGGCATCAATACTCAGGACCGTGCGGTCCAGGAGAGCATGGGCCGCATCGTGGATCGTAGCCGCGAGCACCTCGGCCCCGCGGACAAAGCAGTAATCCAGGCGCGCCGTCTGCTGTTGCAGGCCGTGAAGACGGTCGGCGAGGGCGGCACGCCGCGCGGCGTCGCCGCCACGGATTACAGTCTGCGCGCCGTCGATGCCGTGTTGCCGCGCGACGCCGATTGGCGTGCCGCGCTCACACCCGAGATCATGGCGGCGCGTATCGAGCAGACGGTCTAGCGCTCCGCCATGAAGAGCATCGACATCCACGCGCACGTCGTGCCGCGCTCGGCGTGGCGCGCCGCCGAGGGCGGCAAAGACTGGTACGGCTACCGGCACGAGCCGGGCGATGGTGTCGGATCCTTCCTCGGCAACGGCAAGCGCATTCCGTTCACCTCACCGAAGGTGCGCTTCACGCCGGAAGAGCGCCTGGCCGACATGGACGAGCAGGGCGTGGACGTGCAGGTCGTCTCCATCCACATGCCCTTCGTCGGCTACCACCTGGATCCCACGCGCGGCCGCGCGCTGGCCCGCGATGTCAACGACGAGATCGCCGCGATGGTCAAGCAGGCGCCGACGCGCTTCGCCGGCCTCGCGACGCTGCCCGTGCAGGACGTCAAGCTCGCCGTGGACGAGCTCGAGCGCGCGGTGACGGTGCTCGGCCTCAAGGGCGCCGAGCTCGACACGCTGGTGAACGGCGAGAACTGGGACGAGCCGAAGTTCCTGCCGCTGTTCAAGGCCGCCGAAGCGATGGGCGCCGTCCTCTTCTTCCATCCGCAGCCGCAGCACAACTTCATGATGGAGCGCGCGAGCCGCTACGGGCTGTTCAACAGCCTGGGCGTCATCGTGGAGGACGCCATCGTCGTCGCCGTGCTGATCCACGGCGGCATTCTCGACGCGTGCCCCAACGTGAAGATCTGCGTCGCCCACGGTGGCGGGCCCGCGTGCTTCGCGATGGGACGCATCGACCGCGCGTGGCAGGGTCTGCCCCCGGCGCGTCGCACGATTCCACGGCCGCCCAGCAGCTATCAGCGGCGGCTGTACTACGACACCGTGGTCGGCAACGAGAAAGCGCTGCGCTTTCTGTTGGACGAGGTCGGCGCCGATCGTGTGGTGCTCGGCAGCGACTGGCCGTTCGTGCCGTGGCATCCCTCACCGGTCGCGTGGGTGCAGGGGCTGGCGTCGCTCAGCCAGCAAGAGAAGGAGCAGATCCTCTGGCGTAACCTCGAGGCGCTGCTGAAGCTCTAGCCCTTCACCTGGACGCCGGCCAGCCGCTCCAGCACCTTGACCACGGCGAGCCCGTCTTCTTTGTTCAGGCCCGCGGCCCGCGCCATCTGGTAGAGCTGCTGCGTGAGGTTGGCCATGAGCAGCGGCACGCCGAGCTGCTTGGCGAACGCCGTTTCGAGCTCCTGGTCCTTGTAGGTGATGTCGACCGTTCCCCCCGGTGAGAAGTCACGCGCGAGGATCTTCGGCACGCCCGTCTCGAACGCGTAGCTCGTGCCCGTGCTGACGCGCACGACGTCGTAGATCGTGCGCGGATCGAGCCCGGCCTTGACGCCGAGCACGAGCGCTTCGGCGACGGCGACGCGGTTGACCTGGATCAGCATGTTGTTGACGAGCTTCATGGCCAGGCCCTGGCCCAGCCCGCCGACGTGAAAGAGCTTGGTGCCCATCGCCGTGAAGAGATCGCGGCACGCCTCGAACGTCTTCGCGTCGCCGCCCGCGATGATCGAGAGCTCGCCGGACGTCGCACGCTCGGTCCCGCCGCTGACGGGCGCGTCGAGCATCGCCACGCCGCGCGCGGCCAGTCGCTCGGCCAGGCGCCGCAGCGCGAACGGGTCGATCGTGCTCATGCAGACGACGATGTGACCACGCGCCGCCGTGTTGACGATCCCCTGCTCGCCCGCGATGACCGACTCGGCCTGCGCGGTCGTCTCGACCATGACGATCGTGCGCTCCGCGGTTGCAGCCACGCGTTCCGGCGAATCCACGACATTCGCGCCGCGCTCGCGCAGGGGCGCGATCTTGGCTGCATCGATGTCGTGAACGACGAGCGAAAAGTCGCGGCGCACGAGGTTGAGCGCCATCGGCCGACCCATGTTGCCGAGCCCGATGAATCCGACTGGTCCCGCCATGGCGCGGAGTATAGCCCGTGGAGACTCAGCGCGCCTGCGCTACTCGCGACGCCTCAGCTTGTTGCCGAGCCACTCCAGCCCCCGGCCCACCGTGTCGACGCTCTTGTCGACGCCGCCGCGGAATTCGTCGACCTCGCCCTTGAACCAACCGCCGACGCAGTCGACGATCCGCTGCTTGCGCGAGCGGGGATCGACCGAGGAGTCACGCTTCAGCGTGGCTTTGAGATTTGAGCAGTCCTCTTTGGCCACGCCGGCGCCGCCGCCATTGCCGAGCGCGTCCGGGCTGGGCGCTGCGACGCCCGGGGCGACGGCGCCGGTGCTCGGGTTCGGCGTGGAGGGCGGAACGGCAGCGATCTGCGTGTTGCTCGACGCGACCGGTGCGGATGTCGGCGGCGGTTGCGGCGCCGGCACCGCGCGCGGCGCGTCGGCGGTCGCTGCTCGCTCCGGCGTAGAAACGGTCGGCTGCGCGGTTGCGCGTGGCGTGACCCCTTCGCTCGGCGGCGTGGCTTCACGCGGCGTGACCGTCTCACGCGCCGGCAGAGTTTCACGCGGCGTGGGCGCGTCGCGCGGTGGCAAGGTTTCGCTCGGCGCGATGGCCACCGCGGACGGTGCCGCGGATTCGGCTCGGGGCTCGCCGGTGGGCGCGACGGCTGCAGATTCCGATGCCGATGGCGGCGCGCCGACGGCGGCCAGATCCGCCGGCGCTGGCGATTGCTGCGGAGCGACGGCGCCCGACTCGGTCGGCGATGGCGATTGCTGTGGGGCCGCGATGGCGGCCGATTCAGCCGGCGCCTGTGACGGCGGCGCGGGCTCAGGCGCGACGGTGGGGCGAGGCGTCCGAGCGCGGGCGCGGGTCGTCCGCTGCATCGGCGCGGGTGCCTGCGGTGCCTGCTGAGGCTCTCGCACGTCGGCGGGACGCGCAAAATCCGGCGGCGGCGAGGACTGGACGGGAAACGCGGGAGCGGGGGGCGCCAACGTCGGAGCCGGCGCCGGCTGCGGCGCGGGCCTCGCGACGTCGGGGGCCTTCTCGCGCTGAGCGGGCCTCGCGACGTCAGCCGGCTTCGTGACCTCGGCGCGCTTCGTCGTCGGGGGCGCGAGCGCCGCGTATCGGGTCGCCAGGCGCTCCTGCGCAAGCCACGCGACCAGGCCCACGGCGACCAGCGCCAGCGCCAACATCACGCCGGCGCGCTTGAGCCACCACCGTCGGCGCACGGCACGCGCGGCGCGCTCTTCTTGCTCGACGCGCTGACGCCACTGCAGATATCGTTCGAGTCGCTCGCGGTCACTCATGCAGATGCCTCCGCGACTTGGACGCGACGGTGGCGCACCGTCTTCGCCACAGCGGGAATTGTCGAAATCACAATACGAACGTGGTCGTCCGAGCGTTCTCCACCGCGGACGATATCAGACGCGAGAAGCGATCAGAAGAAGAACGTCAGGTTCTTCGCGAGCAGCACGCTCTGGTCGAGGACGATTTTTCGCCGCGCGATCTTGAAGCCGCCGTTCACCCGCCGCAGCACATCCTCGCGCTTGCCGACGAGGATGTCGGTCTCGGTCTCGACGCGGTTGCGATAGACGAGAAAGCGGCTCTTGACCGCGATCTCCGTCGGGGACGCCGTGCCGGTGATCTGCACGTTCGTCACCATGTGGCAGATGCGCGAGGGAGGCTCTTCCGCCCAGTGAATGCCGGTGAGGATCTGGCGCACCCGTCGCGTGAGCGTGTCCTTGCCCTCGTCGAACCAGCTCACGTCCGCGCCCTCGCGCGTGAACTCGCGCTCGCTCTCGTCGTGCGGCACGTTGCGCCGCATCGGCATGAAGTACCGGACGTCGTCGGTCAGGAGATCGAGCCACTCTTCGTACCGCCGCTCGTCGAGCAGCTCGGCCTCGTGGTAGAGAAACTCCTCGACCTCGGCGCGGAGCAGCAGCCGGTCGACGTCACTCATACGAGACCGTCCCAGCTGGACGCTTCCATGAACTGCCGCCAGCGGCGGTAGAAGCCGCGCTGGTTGTGCTCGCTGGCGTTGGCGTGCGTGACGTCGGTGATCGCGCCAGGCAGCTTCAGGCCGTGATCCTCGAAGGCGCGCGTCGACCGTCCCAGACCCATCTCGTAGTTATACGGATGCTGGCGCGCGATCGTGCCGCGAGACGCCTTGTGCGCGTAGTTCCAGTTCTCCATGTCGTCCTGCTCGGTCAGCCCCGACGGCCCCGAGTAGCGGATGTAGTAGTGGCGCAGAAAGTCCTTCACCTCCGGCGGCGCGTCGGCGTCGACGAAATACCAGCGCCAGACCTCCGTCTGATGCGGGCCGCGCGGATGCCAGACGGCAAGCGTGCGCGGCTGCCGCGCCAGCGGCGACGTGTTCGGAAACATCGTCCCGGGGCCGCCGAAGAGCCGCCACGCGTCGCCCCGGCGGCGCTGGCGGTCCTCCTCGCAGCGCCGGAAGTAGTCGGCGACGACCGGCGCGTCCTGATACGCGGGCGCCAGCGGCGCATCGTGCGGGCGCAAGAACGCGATCATCGAATGGCCGAGCTCGGGAAACGAGACGTCGAGCCAGCGCGCCTGGTTGCGCTCGCCCATGTCACGCCGGCCCTGGCCGCTGGGACCGATGCCGACCATGTCCACCGAGCGGTGGCTCACACCGTGATAACGGTCGCCGGAGAAGTTCTCGGCGGGGAATTTCCAGTTACACGGGATCAGCCACTTGTGGATGCCGCCGATCGCCTCGGTGCCGCCCTCGCGCCCGTCCCACGCGTCGAGCAGCAGATCGAGATAGAGCTTGTAGCCGCCGATGTAGTCGAGGAACGACGGCGCCGTTCGATCCCAGGTCGCCCAGACGGTGCTCTTGTAGACCTCGACGCGGGCGACCTCGATCAGCCCCCACTTGGAACGGTCGAGCTGCTCGCCGTACGCGTCGCGCGCGAACGGGACGCCGACCAGCGCGCCGTCGGTCGCGTAGCTCCAGCCGTGATACGGACACTGGAACTCGACGGTATTGCCTTCGTCGTAGCGGCACACCTTCATGCCGCGATGCCGGCACGAGTTCAGGAACACACGGATTCGGCCCGCCCGGTCGCGGCACAGGATCACGGACTCTTCGCCCATCGACGACACCAGGTAATCGCCGGGCTTCGCGACCTGGCTTTCGTGGCCGATGAACAGCCACGCGCGCGCGAACACCTGCTCCTGCTCGCGCCGGTAGATCTCTTCGTTGACGAAGATCTCGCGGCTGATGATCCCGCGCTCGATGTCGACCAGGCCGTTGAGCTTGCCGCCGTTCGTCCCATCCATGTGTGCCCCCCGCGCACGCCGTGCCCGCGTCGGGTCGATCCGAGGTGGCGGCTATGCTAGCATCCCCTGCACTCACGCCGCAGGCGGCGGCCGAAAGGCAAAGGACCATGACCACGACACCGCGCTCACGCATCATTCCGGCCGCTGACATCGGCTGGCAGGAGATCCGCCCCGGCATCAGCTTCAAGATTCTGTGGGAGGACCCCGCGTCGAAACGGCGCGCGCAGATGACGCGCTTCGCGCCCGGGGCGCGGCTTCCGCAGCATCGCCACGTCGGCGACGAGCTCATCTACGTCATCGAGGGCGCGCTGACCGACGAGGCCGGGACGGTGAGCGCCGGCAACGTCGTGTATCGCCCGAACGGCTGCATTCACAACGTCTCGACGCAGAACGGCGCGACGGCTCTCGCCGTACTCACGGGCGACATCGAGATGACGGAGGACGTGGGCGGGTCGATACGCTCGCAGATCATGACGGTCAGCGACCTGCCCTGGATCGACGCGCGCCCGGGCGTGCGCCAGAAGCGGATCTGGGAGGACAAGGCCACCGAGCGTCGCGCGCTGCTCGCGCGCTTCGAGCCGGGCGCCACGCTGCCGCCGCATCGTCACGTCGGCGACGAGCTGATCTATCTGGTGGAAGGCGCCAACGCCGACGAATCCGGCGTCGTCGCGACGGGCAATCTGAACTACCGCCCCAATGGGTGCGTCCACAGCGTGACCACGCAGCACGGCGCGACGGTCCTGGCCGTCGTCTGGGGCCGCACCGAACCCATCTGAGAGCTCACCCTCCTGGACTGACCAGTTCGTGACCGCGGCCGGCGGGCAGCGCCTGACCAGCCCGGTGTCATCCAGCTCGCGCAACCGCACGTCGAATCGCGACTTTCCCGGTTAGGCACGCCGGTTGCGACAGATGTTCCCCGCGTGACCACCACGCAGCGACCTGCGGGGGACGACATGAACGAGCGTGAGAGCAAGGGGAACCGGCGCGGCTGGCAGCTCTGGGTGCTCGGCGCAGTCGTCTCGACGGCCTGTGCGGCCGTGCTCGTGGTGCGACGCCACCGCGCGGCGTCGCGCGAGCTCCTCGATCCGTACGAGCAGTGGTGGCGTCGCCGCAACGCGATTCGCGGCAACGGCGAGCACAATTCTCACCTATTCGTCTGACCGCCCGTTGTAGCGTCGAATACGGGAGGGTTCAGAATGAAATCTCTCGTCACGACAGTCGCGTTGCTCTTTCTAGCTGCCGGCTGTGCGACGACACGTGGCGTCGTCGACGTTCCTGTCAAATCCATCTCCAACCCAGCGTCCGGCCCTGCCGTTAGAATCGATCGCGTCACCGATCGTCGCGTATTCGAGATCGACCCATCCCAAGCCAACATTCCTTCGCTCATGAACGATGCGGAGATCAAAGACCCGGCCATTACCGCGCGGGCGATCGCACGGAAGCGCGGCGGGTTCGGCAAAGCGATGGGCGACATTCTATTGCCCGAAGGCCGCACGGTGATGCAGATCGTCGAAGAGGCATTGACCCGGTCACTGCGAGAGGCAGGATATCGAGTCGTCGGCAAACAAGATCCGCAGGCGTCGGCCGCGATTCCGCTTCAGGCCGACATCGAACAGTTCTGGGCATGGTTCCGGCCCGGGTTTGCTAAGGTCGCCGTCGAGTTTGAGACTCGTGTCCGTCTCACTTCATCACTGCCCGCCCTTCGGGCAGGCGACCCGGTGAAGGGCGCCGCACGAGTAGAGGGTATGGCGGCGACCAGCGACACCTGGCAGGAGGCGGTCACAAAGGGCGTCGATGACTTCGTGCTCAACGCGCGCGAGCGGCTGAAGACGACGGTGCCAGTCAGCGGTCGCTGAAAAGAAACGCCGACTCGCAACCTCGGGAGGACGCGGATGAAGCGTTTTCTGATCGCGCTAGTCGCTATCGCCACGCTCACCGGTTGCGCCAGCGACCCAGGACGTCGAGAGAGACTCATCAAGGAACACTCGGGGCGCCTGCAAGCACCGACAACACCGTTGTCGTCCTACGGAAAGTTCGAGCTCAAGCCGATGCAGATGGTCGCGGGTGTCGCGAACGACGAATCCAAAGCCGCTGTGGTCAAGGACCTCGAACAGCGCTTGCAAGAGCGGGTGCAACCCATGTTCGCCCGGTGGAATGCCGAGAGTGGCAACGGAGCCGGCGCCTCGAAAACGATCATCGTGCAGCCACGGGTCACTCAGCTCCGCGTCGTCGGTAGCGCGACGCGCTTCTTCATCGGAGCCATGGCCGGAGAGTCATCGATCACCATGGACCTCGAGCTGCGGGATGGTACCACCGGCGCGCTCGTCGCGAACCCGGGCATTGCCCGAAGCGCGGACGCATTCGCTGGCGGCTATTCTGTCGGTGCGACCGATCGGAACCTCTTGGGTTACATCGCCGACATCGCGACCCAGTACTTGCAGGAGCACCGAGCGCGATAGCAATCGAGCGGCGGGGTCGCTATCGTCTCACCGCAGCAGCGCCAGCGGCTCCTCGATCAGCTCCGCCAGCCCGCCCAGGAACCGCGCGCCGCGCGCGCCGTCGACCGCGCGGTGGTCGCACGACAGCGTGAGCACCATGGTCGGCTGCACGACCGCCTGACCACCGACGGCGACGACGCGGTCGGCGACGCGTCCCACGGCGAGGATGGCGGCCTGCGGCGGATTGACGATGGCGTTGAAGGCATCGACGCCGTACATCCCGAGGTTGCTGATCGTGAAGCCTCCGCCCTGGATGTCTGCGGGCCGCAGCTTGCCGGCCTGCGCGCGCGCCACGACGTCCTCGCGCCGGGCGACGATCTCGGCGAGCGTCAGCGTGTCCGCGCGGTGGAGCACCGGCACGACGAGGCCGTCATCGAGCGCCACGGCGAGCCCGATGTTGACGTCCGCGTGGCGGACGATCGCGCCGTCCTTCCACGACACATTGACGGACGGCTGCCGGGCGATGGCCATCGCCACGAGGCGGACGAGCAAGTCCGTGTAGGTGACGTGGGCGCCGGTCTGCTTGCGCGCGACCTCGAGCCAGGACTTGAGCCGGCCCACGCCGACCTCGCGCACGAGATAGAAGTGCGGCGTTGTCGTCCAGCTGGCGGTCATGCGCTCGGCCATGATGCGCCAGATGTTGCTGACGCCTCCCGCCGCCTGCGCTGGCGCGGCAGAAGCCGCCGCCGGTTTCGCTGCTGGCGCCGAAGCCGCGGCCGCGACGTCGGCTGCGAGCACGGCGCCGTCCGGACCCGAGCCGTGGATGCGGCCGACCTCAATGCCGCGCTCGGCGGCAAGCCGTCGCGCCTTCGGCGACGCCGCCGTCAGCCGCGCCGCGGCCACCGCCTCGCGCGCCGCGCCGTTGCCCGCCGGAACCTTCTGGCTCTCGACATACGCGAGCACGTCAGCCTTTTCGATGCGTCCGCCAGGCGATTTGAGCCGCGTGAGATCGACGCCGTGCTGCTCGGCGAGTCGGCGCGCCAGCGGCGATGCTCTCACCGGCTCTGTGCCGACCGACGATGCCGTGCTCGATGTCGCGGGCGGCGCGGCGGCCGGAGCGGCGCTCACATCGCCCGTCGCCGCGATGACGGCGATCGTCTTGCCAACCGGCACCACGTCGCCGACGCCTGCAGTGACGTCACGCAGCACGCCGGAGGCCGGCGCCTCGATCTCGACCGTGACCTTGTCGGTTTCGATCTCGAGCAGCGGCTCGCCCTTGACGACCGCCTCGCCCGGCGCCTTGAGCCACTTCAAGATCTTGCCGGTCTCTTGCGCCAGCTCCAGCGCCGGCATGATGACGTTGGTCGGCCCGGCCCCTGCCATGGGCCGAAAGTATAGTATGACGGTCGTATAGTATGGCGTTCATGATGTCTCCCACTTCAACGTCGACACGGGTATCGATCGCAATTCTTACGCTGGTCCTCGCATCCCTCTGGGGCTGCGCCTCATCCGCACCGCCCCGACCGGCCCAGCGCTCGTTCGAGAACGTTCGTCGCATCGCCGTGGTGGTCACCGGCGAGAGCCGCTTCGCCGTGCAAGAGAACCAGGCGGAACCGGGTAAGACCTTCGACGAGGTCCTCGGCTGGATCCCGTTCAAGGCGCCGTACTGGCGACCGCTCGCCGACCTGGTGCACAAGGGCATCAACTGGCTCCTCGAGTCCGATCGCGCGTCGACGACCAGCCGCCACGTCAGCGGTATCTCGCCGACGGCAGCGGTCAGCATCGTGCTCTCTGAGACGCTCGCCGCGAGCGGCCGGTTTGCCGAAATCCAGATGCCCGAGCGAGAGCCTGCCGGCGACGAGCGGCGGCGACTCGACGGGATCGTGCGCGTGACCGTGCCCGAGTGGGGCATCGTACGCGTCCGTGAGGGCGAGCCGGACCTGCACTCCGGCTTCGCGGACGTGCGCGCCGAGCTGGTCGCGCGCGGCAGCGGCGCGGTCCTGTGGGAGACCCGTCAGGACGTGACGAATCCCGAGCGCTTGCCGCTCGCGTCGTTCAAGAAGGATCCCGAGTTCACTCGTCAGCATCTGCTCGACGTCCTGACGCGTGCGGGCCAGCGTGTGGCCAACGAGCTCCTGTACGCGCAAGGCGCCGGCCGATGAGCACGCGCGCAGGACGCGGCTTCGTGCTCGTCGTGATCGCGCTCGGTGTGGCCGGCTGCGCCACAGGTCTCGAGGTGGGCTATCCCGAGTCCGACGCGAATCGCGCGCTGCTCGCGTCGGTTCCGAGTCGCCGCGTCGAGATGCGAACCGTCACCGACCGTCGCATCGACACGGCACGGGTCGCCGTCGACCGCGATGGCAAGGACGTCGTCACGGCACGCCCCGTCGGCGACATCCTCGCGGAGGCGTTGGCCATCGAGCTGGCGAAGAATGGCCATGTCGTTGGCGCGCCAGGCGAGGTCGTGCTCGCCGCCGACGTCGAAGATGTATGGCTCGACATGGTTCGCGGCCACGGGCGGACACAGTACGTCGGAAAGATCGTGTTCACGCTGACGGCGCTGGACGGGCGCACCGGCGAGCAGGTGATGGCGCGTCGCTACATCGGCACCAGCCGCCGGCGGGTCGAGAAGCCCTCGGACGATGCGGCGCGTGAGGTCTTGAATGCGGCGCTGGCGCGCAGCATCCGCGACGTCGCGACCGATCCGGCGATGGTCGCGGCGTTCTCACGCGCGACGGCGGCGGCCGCGCCGGCCCGCTAGCGGACGCTCGGGCCCGCTAGCTCTTTCGGCAGAGCGCGCGCGCCGTCTCGAACACGCGCTGCTCCGTCGGTACCGTGAGGTCCTCGAGGACGGGCGAGAAGGGCACCGGCACGTCCATCGCGCCCATGCGCTTCACGGGCGCGTCCAGGTAATAAAACGCGCCATCGGCGATGACGGAGGCGATCTCCGCCGTGACGCCGTAACGCTCGTAGCCCTCGTCCACGACCAGCGCGCGCGACGTCTTCTTCGCCGAGTCGATCAGCGTCTGCTTGTCGAGCGGCCACGTCGTGCGCGGATCGATCACCTCGGCGCTGATGCCCGCATCCTCGAGCAGCTTGGCGGCTCCGAGCGCCACCGCCACCATGCTGCTCGTCGCCACGATGGTGATGTCGCGTCCCTCGCGCTTGACCTCGGCGATCCCGAACGGAATCGTGTAGTCCTCGGCGGGCACGGGCCCCTTCACCCGGTACATCATCTTGTCCTCGAAGATCACGACGGGGCTATCGTCGCGGATCGCGGTCTTCATGAGCCCCTTGGCTTCGTACGGGCCCGACGGCAGCGCGACCTTGAGGCCGGGGATGTGGCTCACCCACGCGTGTAGCGACTGCGAGTGCTGCGCGGCCGAGCGCCGCGTGGCGCCCAGCGTCGTGCGGAACACGATCGGGACCTTGATCTTGCCGCCGGACATGTAGTGCGCCTTCGCCGCCTGATTGACCATCTGGTCCATCGTGAGCGTGATGAAGTCGCCGAACATCACGTCGACGATCGGGCGCATGCCGGTCATCGCGGCGCCCACGCCGATGCCGGCGTATCCGGGCTCGGAGATCGGCGTGTCGATGATGCGCTCGGTGCCGAACTCCTGCACGAGGCCGACCAGCGTCTTGAACGGATGTCCCGCCTCCGCCACGTCCTCGCCGATCAGGAACACGCGCGGATCGCGGCGCATCTCTTCCGCGATGGCCTCGCGCACGGCCTCGCCGTATGTCAGCTCGCGCACCGCCGTCTCGGTGGTCGCCATCCTTCCCTCCACTCGCCCTCAGGTCAGCCGCGTGCCGAGCGTGCGGCCGGTCTCGGCCGCGAAGCTGGTCAGCGCGGGGATGTCCATGTCCGGCCGCGGTCGTAGGATCAGCCGATCCACGCCCGCCGCCGCGTACGCCTTGATCGTGGCCGCGTCGGGAACGTCGAACCCGGGCGGCGTGATGCTGATCTCCAGTCGGCCGAGCGCCTGCGGGCGCGACGTCGTTTTCGCGACCTCGCGCAGGGCGTTCACGGATTTCGTCGTCTCCGCCACGTCGAGACCGAAGCCGTACCAGCCATGGCCCTGTGTCACCGCACGCCGGTACGCCGGCGGCGTGCGCCCGCCGACCACGATCGGAATCGGATTCTGCACCGGCCGCGGCATCGCCTGCACGCCGTCGAACGCGACGTACGGTCCCTTGTACGAGGGCTTGGGCTGCGTCCACACCGCGCGCATCGCCGCGAGATAGTCGTCGGCGACGCGACCGCGCTCGGCGAACGGGGCGCCGACCGAGCGCATTTCGGGCTCGCACCAGCCCACACCGATGCCGAAGATCACCCGACCGTTCGACAGCACGTCGAGCGAGGCGAGCTGCTTGGCGATCACCAGCGCCTGGCGCTGCGGCAGGATCACGACGCCCGTGGCGAGCTTGACGCGCGAGGTGTGCGCCGCAAAGTAGGTCAGCGCGATGAGCGGATCGAGCAGCCGCATGTCAGGCGCCATCGGGCGGCCGGGCACCGGCGGATCGGGCAGCACGACGTGGTCGGCGACCCAGAGCGACTCGAAGCCCGCGTCCTCGGCCGCGCGGCCCAGCCGCGCCGCGGCCTCGGGATGCGCACAGGTGTGCAGGTTGACGGAGTGCAGTCCGTATTTCATGGCGCGAGCGCCAGCGCGCGCAGGGGCGAGCCGCTCGCCCCCTGGATCTTGAGCGGTGTGATCACGAGTGCCACCGTGTACGCCTTCGCCGCCGACAGCGGCTCGAGGTTCATGTTCTCGACGATGTAGATACCGCTATCCGTCAGCAGCATCATGTGCACGCTGAAAAGCTCCTTGCCATACGCCGCTGGGCGCTTCTCGAACGTCGCGGTGTCATCGCCCGCGAGCCGCACGCCCTTGGCGATCATCCAGCGTGCGGCATCCTGGCCCGGACCTGGCGATTGCTCGCCGAGATATTTCGCGTTGTCTTTGCCGAAGTACTGGCCCCAGCCCGTGCGGATCAGCAGGCTGTCGCCCTTGCGCACGTCCACGCCCTGCGCCTTCGCGGTGTCGTCGAGGTGCTTGGCGGTGATCTCGAGGCCGGGCGCCAGCGGATCGGCGACGCCGTTCGCGACGTGGCGCGCGACGTCGAGGAAGACGGCGCGATTGATCATGAGGTCGGCGGGGAAGCTGTCGATCCCGAGATTCGCGCCGATTCCGCCCGGCGTCGAGGTCGCGGCGACCGCATCGACGCCGCCGTGCAGCTTGAGATCGCGGCCGATGTGGCCGATGGCGTCGATGGTGGGAGCGCCGTGCTGGCCGCTGAAGTACATGATCTCCGACGCCCAGGACACACGGCTGCCCGGCACCTGTCCGAAGATCTCGTGCGTCATCTTGTGCGTGCGGTTGAGAGCAAACGAGTACGGCGGATTCAGCGACAACACCGGTGCCTGCTCGTTCCAGGTGAACGAGAGGTCGAACACGCGCGCCGACTTGAGCGTCGCGAGGAGCGACTCCGCCGACCCCGTCTGGGCGCTCGCCACCGCCGGACCACGCATCTGCGTGCCGCCCGCGGCGGCCAGCGCGGCCAGCCACCCCGCCGCTCCCAGCCATGTCCTCCGTGTGAGCTCGTTCATCGCTGTCCCCTCCGCGGCCTCCGAGGCTGCGTCAGGCAGGCCTTAGAGTCAAGCGTGGTAGTGTAGGCCTCGCCCGGCGTGGAGGCGTACATGGCCCGAACCCAGATCACCCTCAAAGATCCAAGCCGCTTCAAGGATCCGGCGAGCCTCAGCTGGGAGCGCTATGTCGCGCTGCAGGCGCGCGAGCGCGAGCGCTATTTCGCCGAGCGCGCGACGATTCCCGCCGAGGCAATGACGTACCAGACGGTCAGCCGGCGCTATCTCGAGCGCGCCGTCGACCAGTTCGCGAACAACTACTACTCCGAGCTCTCGGCCACGCATTACATCGCGACCGCAGCCGCCAACGCCCCCTTCGACGAGCTGAAGAAGTGCTGCCTGTTCCAGCTGGCCGACGAGCAGCGTCACCTGGAGATGGATCGCGAGGTCTTCGAGCGCGCGGGCATTCCCGAGCGCGACTGGCTGCCGGCCTGGGAAGCGCCGGGCACGACATGCCGTTTCTTCCGCCACGTCCTCGAGCTCGAGGACACGATCGAGATCATCGTGAAGGCCAACTTCGTCGCGGAGGGTGCTGCGGGCCCCGGTACGTTCGCCGTCCTCGCCGACGGCGCCGAGGCGCGCGGCGACGTGTTCTCCGCGGTCAATCATCGCGCGCGCGTACGCGACGAGACGCGGCACATCAGCTTTGCGCGGGCGCTCGTTCGCGCGCTGATCGACGACGACCCGGCCAATCTCGACGTGATCCAGCGCTGGCAGGACGAGAGCCTGCAGCTGTTCGTGGAAGTCGCGCGCGGCGGCGAGCGGCGCGAATGGTGGGAGGGGTTCCTCGCCTCCTACTACAAGATCGCGCTGCCGCTCGGCCTCAAGCCCTCCGCGCTGCCCGTCTGAGGCTCAGCGCCCGAGCGCGACGAAGACGTCGCCGCCGTCGGTCTTGAGCGGATAGCCCTTCAAGCCTTCCTGCGCGTCGGGGCCGACGGGCGCGCCCGTCTTGAGATCGAACTGCCATGTGTGCTCGAGGCATGTGAGCGTGCAGCCGTCGTGCACGCCCTGCTCGAGCGGCACCGCCTCGTGCGGGCACATCGCCTGGAAGGCGACCAGATCCGTTCCGGTGTGCACGACGAGAACGCTCGTGCCGTCGACGGGGAACTCCTTCATGGCGTTGGCGGGCACGTCCTCCACGCGGCAGACGCGGCGCCATTCCGGCGTCGGTGTCGCGCTCGCCGGCGCGGCGGGCTTCTCGGTATGCACCTCGATCTTGTTCGCGCCCTTCACGCCGGGCTCGTAGCGGAGCCGCTCGACCGGCCGGCCGCCGAGGATGTGCGAGGTCAGGATCTCGTCGAGATCGGATTCCTGGACGCCCGCGTACCAGACGTTGTCGGGATAGACGACGATCATGGGCCCGTGACCGCACTGCGAGAAGCACCCGGCCTTGTTGACGCGCACCTCGACCTGCCGATTGGCGTTCTTCACGCCGGCGCGGAGCTTCTTCACGAAGTTCTCGGTGTCGCCCTGCGTGGGGCAGGTCTCGCCGCTCGTACACACGAAGACGTGTTGATCGTATTGGCCCATCGTCGCTCCTTTGGCGCCGCTCAGCTGAACTTGTCGTACCGAATGTCGGCCGGGGACAGTCTCGCCTCTCGGAGCAGCAGGCGCAAGCTCGCGTCTACCATGGGCGGCGGACCAGCAACCCACGCACGGACGTTGGCGTATCGCCCCTGCATGCGCTCGCCAGCCACGGCGTGGACGAAGCCGCGCGCGAAGCCGAAGCTCGGATACGCGGCGGCGAGCGCGTCCGCGACGTCCTCGTCCGACAGCGCGATCGTCACGGCGAGCCGCGTCGGATATCGCGTACGGAACGCCTCGAGCTCGTCGAGAAAGAACGCATCGCGCGCCGTGCGAACGCCGAAGAAGACGTGACCGTCGAAGCCGTCGAAATGCTCTGCGCCGCACGCCCGAGAGAGGATCGACATCATGCCGGCGATCCCGCTGCCGCCCGCGATGCACAGCACGTGCTTCGCCACGTCGGGGTGAAACGTCGCGTGACCGAGCGGCGCGAACACGCCGACGCGCGCGCCCTGGACGTCAGTGCCGAAGAGCCACTCGCTGACGCCGCCGCCCGGCTTCTTCTTGGCCACGAACGACAGGCGGCCGGCGCCCGGCTCGAAGTTCACCATGGAGTACGCGCGCGCACCCGTAACCCCGGGCATGGTCAGCAGCGCGAACTGCCCCGCCGCGAAGTCGATCGAGGCGTCCAGCGCGACATCGAAAGCGACGACGTCGTGCGTGAGCGCGCACACGCGCTCCACGACGCCCGTGAGCGCGCGCGGCGCCGAGGTGTTCGGCTCGCGCGACTTCAGCGGGCCCACCTCCAGCGCGCAGTCCTCGTGCGCCACGCTCTGGCAGGTGAGCAGATCGGCCTCGGTCTTGAAATATTTCCGACCGGGCGCCTCCGGCCACTCGCTCTCGACGCGCCCGCTCGCGAGACGCGCCTTGCACGTCCCGCAGGTGCCCGTCGCACACTCGTATGGCAGCTCGACGCCGCCGCGCAGCGCCGCGTGGAGGATCTTCTCGCCGGACTCGCACTCGAACTGCCCCGTGCCGTTGCGCGCGGTGACGACGATCTTCATACGACCAGGATCTTGGCGTGTCGCTCGGGGGAGGCGAGCTCGTCGAAGGCATTCGCGATCCCGTCGATACCGACGCGCCCGGTGATCAGCGGCGCCGTCGGGATACGATCCTCCGCGATATGGCCGAGCGTCGCCGCGAACTCCTCCTGCGTGTAGCCGAGCACGAACTGCAGATTGAGCTCCTTCACGATACCGAGCATCGGATGGATGGCATCAGCCTCCATGCAGACGCCCACGACCACGATGCGTGAGCCGCGTGGGGCCGCGGCCATGATCTGATCGAGCACACCGGGCACGCCCACACACTCGAAGACCACCGCGGGCCGCAGAGGCGGACCGGGCAGCCACGACGAGGGCTGTGGCGCGCGAGCCGGGTCGGGCCAGACCGCGGCGACCTGCCGCCAGCTGTCCCACGGCGTCGACTTCGCGGGATCGACGACGACGTCGGCTCCCAGCGCGACGGCCAGCTCGCGGCGCCGCGGCGAAAAGTCGGCGGCGACGATCGGCCGGACGTCGGCCAGCTGCAGCGCGGCGATGACGGCCAGACCCACTGGGCCGCAGCCGATCACGAGCGGCGCGTCGTCACGCTCGAGTCGCGCCTTGCGCACCGCGTGCAGCCCGACCGCCATCGGTTCCGTGAGCGCGGCCGCCTCGGTCGGCACGCCCTCCGGAACGGGGAGGAGTAACGCCTCGGTGAGCCGCATGAGCTCGCCGTAGCCGCCGGGATGGTCGTTGGAGTAGCCGATCGTCTGCGGGCCGGTGTCGCGCAGCAGAACGGGCCGCGAGCACACGCGCGTGCCCGGTCGTAGCGCGCGGGTCGTGCGCGGTCCGTGCTCGACGATCTCTGCGCAGAACTCGTGGCCCATCACGACGTCGCGCGAGAGGTCCATCGGCCGGCCGCCGGCGCGCCGCGACGTCTCGACGAACTTCTCGGCGTGCTTCAGCGCGTGCAGGTCCGAGCCGCAGATGCCGCACGCCAGCGTCCGCACGAGCACCTCGCCCGGTCCCGGCTCCGGCACCGGCACGTCCGCCACCACCAGCTGCCTGTCACGCATGACCGCCGCGCGCATGTCGCCCGCGAGGCTGCCCTCACCGACGACTGGAGTCAAGTGCCGCGGTGCTATGATCGCGCGCCATGGCGCAGTCGATGTCATCGGCGCCGTTCGTCTGGCTGCCCGACGGCCGCCCCGACTGGGCGAGCATGTGGACGACATTCTGCGAGCTGGCGCTCTTCGGCGGACCGCCGCAACGCGGTCCTGAGAGCGCGCTACGCGCGCCGGTGTACGACGGTGTCTGCGACGCCGCGATGCTCGCCGAGATGCGCCGCGGTATCTGGGAGACGACGGGTCTCTACGCGGAGTCGACGGAGCCGGGGCGGCTCGCCGTCAGTTGCGACTCGCCCGCGATGGCCCAGTGGATCGCGACGGCGATCGCGCTCGAGAACATCGAGGCTCGCGCGGAGGACGACCGTGTCGTGCTGCCCGCGGCCGCCGGCTACCGGCTGGACGACGAGGTGAAGAGCATCATCACGGTCGTGGCCAAGACGCATCACTACTGGCAGGCGCATCTCACGGGCGCCGGCGACCCGTAGCGATGCGCTACGCGTTTCGCTGCCCGAGCTGTGCGCTGGAGTTCGACGTCTCGCGGCCCGCGAGCGACGCTGCCAAGCCCGCCGCGTGTCCCGTCGACGGTGCCGCCGCGGAACGGATCTTCACGATGCCCAACACCAACTTCAATCGCCCGAAGCCCGCGGAGCCCGGCTCATCGGCCGCGAACTGGTCGCACTCGGGCCACTCCCACGGCCCCGGCACGCGCCCGCACACGCACTGACTCCGCCCGGCGCAAACGCGGCGCCCGCGTACGGGCCGCCGTGTCGGCGCCGCCTTCGAGCGCTACTCGAACATCAGCACGGTGCGCGCGACCTCGCCCGCTTTCATCGCCCTGAACGCCTCGTTCACGTCCTCGAGCTTGCCGCGCCGGCTCACCATCTCGTCGAGCTTGAGCCGTCCCTGCCGGTAGAACTCGATGTAGCGCGGCATGTCGACCTTGAAGCGGTTGCTGCCCATGCTGCAGCCCTGTATGCGCTTCTCGCGCAGGAACATCGGCCCGTCCAGCTCGATCTTCTGGCCGACCGGAATCATGCCGATGACCGTGGCGGTGCCGCCGGGGCGGATGCAGTCGAAGCACTGCTCGGCGGCGATCTTTAGACCAATGGCCTCGAACGAGTAGTCCACGCCGCCGTTGGTCATCGCGCGGATCATCTTCACGGGGTCGTCGCCGCCCTTCGCATTCACCGTGTGCGTGGCGCCAAGCTCCCGCGCCTTGGCAAACTTCGATTCCACCGTGTCAACCGCGATGATCATGCGGGCGCCCGCGATGCGCGCGCCCTGGATGACGGCGAGACCGACGCCGCCGGCCCCGAAGACGGCAACCGTCGATCCCGGCTCGACGCGCGCGGTGTTGAGCGCGGCGCCGACGCCGGTCGTCACGCCGCAGCCGATGAGCGCGGCCTGAGCGAACGGCATCTTGTCGTCGATCTTCACGATGGCGTTCTCGTGCACCAGCATCTTCTCGGCGTACGCCGAGAGATTCGCGAACTGATTGACCGGCTGGCCGTTCCACGTGAGCTTCGGCGGCTCTTCCTTCTTTCGCACCGGCCGGGTCTGGCACAGGTGTGTCTTGCCGGTCAGGCAGTAGTCGCACGCGCCGCAGAACACCGACAGGCACGCGATGACGTGGTCGCCGGGCTTGAACTCGCTCACATACGGCCCGACCGCCTCGACGATCCCGGCGGCCTCGTGGCCGAGAATGGCGGGCGCCGGGAACGGATACAGGCCGTCGACGAAGTGCAGATCGCTGTGGCATACGCCGGAGGCGACGGTGCGGACCAGCACCTCGCGCCCGAGCGGCTTGTCGATGTCGACGGTCTCGATCGTCAGCGGCTTGTGCGGTCCGTGGAACAACGCAGCCTTCATGGGAAGCCCTCCTGGGGAAGTCGGCGCTATCCTATCGCACCACGAGCCCTCGAACATGACGACCCAAGCCCCTGCGCCCGACGCCCCTCAGATTTCGCCGACACAGAAGTGGCTCACCACGCTGACCGTCATGATCGTCGCGTTCATGCAGATCCTCGACACCAGCGTGACGAACGTGATCCTGCCGCACCTGCAGGGCTCACTCTCGGCGGGACTCGACGAGGTGTCGTGGGTCATCACGTCGTACCTCGCGGCCAACGCCGTGGTCATTCCGGCCACCGGCTGGCTGGCGGGCCTCCTCGGCCGCAAGCGCTTCTTCCTCATCTGCACAGTGCTGTTCGTGCTGAGCTCGTTCGCGTCCGGCGCGGCGCCCAACCTCACGACGCTGATCATCGCGCGCATCTTCCAGGGCCTCGGCGGTGGTCCGATCATTCCGCTCTCGCAGGCGATCCTCTGGGAGATCTTCCCGTTTCACCAGCGCGGCCTCGCGATGGCGATCTGGGGCGTGGGCTTCATCCTGGGGCCGATCCTCGGGCCGACGGTCGGGGGCTACCTGGCCGACGAGTGGTCGTGGCGCTGGATCTTCTACATCAACCTGCCGGTCGGGATCGTCGGCTTCCTCATGGCGAGCGCGTGCCTGTTCGATCCGCCGTATCTGCGGCGCGCCGCGCGCGTCGACTGGTGGGGCCTCGTGCTGATGGTCGTGGGCTTCGCGTGCCTGCAGCTCGTCCTCGACCGCGGCGAGCGCGAGGAGTGGTTCGACTCGCCGGCGATCGTGACGATGACGATCGTCGCCGTGTGCGCGCTCGCAGGTTTTCTCGTCCGCGAGCTCACCACGCGCGAGCCGATCGTGGACCTCACCGTGTTCACCGACCGCAACTTCGCCACCGGCGTCACGCTGATCTCCGTCGTCGGCTTCGGCATGTTCTCCGGCATGCTCCTCGTCGCGGTGTTCACGCAGCAGCTCCTCGGGTACGACGCGTGGACGTCCGGGCTCGTGCTCGCCCCGGGCGGGCTCGGCAACATCTGCTCGCTGTTCGCCTCCGGCATCGTCACGCGCGTGGACCAGCGCTGGATGCTCGGCTTCGGCTGTCTGCTCAACGCCGTCAGCCTTTACATGATGACGTCGCTGACGCTCGGCATGGACTACTGGGCGCTGGCGCTCCCGCGCTTCATCCAGGGCTTCGCGGTCGGCTTCATCTTCGTGCCGCTGTCCACGCTGACGCTCGCCACCGTCCGGCGCGACCGGCTCGTCAACGCCACCGCCGTGTACGGCATGATGCGCAACGTCGGCGGCAGTGTCGGCATCGCGGTCGTGACGACCCTGCTGGCCCAGCGCAGCCAGTTCCATCAGTCCAACCTGGTCGCGCACATCACGAGCGGGGACTGGGAGACGCAGCGGCGGCTCGCGCAATGGGCGCGGCACTTCGTGACCCACGGCAGCGACACGTTCACGGCCGATCGTCAGGCCGTGGCCATGCTCTATCGCGAGACGCTGTCCCAGGCGCAGCTGCTGGCGTACGCGGACGACTTCTGGCTGCTGGCCATGCTCTTCGCCGCGGTGCCGCTCGTGCTGCCGTTCATGCGTCGCATCCGGCTGCAGCCGACTTCACCGGCGACAGCACCGGCCAGCGAGCGCGCGGCCGCACACGTGGCGGAGGAAGGGGCGGTGTGAGCGGGGAGGCGGGCGCGCGGCCCGCCTCCCGTCGACGGTTACTGGCGGGTGGTGGCGCCGACCGGCATGGTGGCGCTGACGCCGGTGACGCGGAACACGCCGTTGTCTTCGGTGAGGTCGATCGTCGCGGGTCCGCGCATCTCGCGGTCGCCGACCCGGAAGGCCATGTCGTCGACCTTGACGCCCGTGATCTTGCCGTCCGCGCGAACGGTGGAGAGGCCGCGGAACGGCAGGGTCAGCCGCACGTCGCCCTTCTGCGCGGCCGGCTCCAGCGTGTAGACGTCGGAGCCGACCTTCACCATGACCTTGTCGGCGGTGACGCCCTTCATCTCGTCCCACTTCTGACCGCCCCAGGTCATCAGGAACGTCTGCGTCGTCTGGATCTGCGGCGGTGGTCCGGCGGGCTGTTGCGCGTCAGCCGCACGTGGCGCGAAACACAAGCCGACCGCAAAACTCACGAAGACCGCAGCGCGTACCGTCCTCATTCGTGGCCTCCTCGGAGGTCGGTCTCGGCCTCCGGGGGGCTTGCACCGTGCAACCTGTCTGCCGCACGGGTACCTCGCCCCGGATCGCGCAAAATCCCGGTGTTTTCGGGGTTTTTCGGCCGGGCGGCGCGGCCGGCACCGCGGCCGGCGTGGGCGAAGCGGCACGCGCTCTGACACGCGCACCCCGATTCAGCGCGCGGCGAGCTCCGACGGGCGCCACTCGACGAAGCCGAAGCGCGTGTGCCCGAGGAAGTTGTAGGAGAGCGTGAGGGTCTCCACGGACTGATGCCGCTCGGCGCCGCTGATGGCCGTGGCATCGCGGCTGGACACGACGTAGTGCAGGCTCAGCGCGTGCGGACCGTACACGCGGACGGTCAGGCCGACGTTGGCGCGGTGGATGAGCTCGCGCCCGAACGTGCTCGTGTTGGGCGCGGCTTCGGCGGCGGTGCCGAGCACGTGGTACTGGCGGCCTTGCGCTTCGAGCATCGCAAGATCGGCGACGATGAGCCGTACGCCGACAAGGCCCTCAGGGATCACGCCATAGTGATAGTCGCGCTCGGCGCGATCGCCCACGGTGCCCGCGGCGCCGAATCCCACACCGGCCAGCGCGGTCGCCTGCAGAGCCCACGTCTTTGTGAGCCACCACTGGCCAATGGTGCCGAGCGCCAGGTTCGTCGTCGCGACGCGGAACACCTGTGGCGAGAGGTACTCGTAGCCGCCGAACAGCCCCCAGATACCGCGATAATTGTCGCCCGCGGCGTACGGCGCTCCGATCAGTAGCCCGCGGATCGTGACGTTTTCCACCGCGTCGGCCGCGTGATCCGCGTTGGGCACCGCGGTGAACTCGAAGAGGAAGAAGTCGAACGGCCGCGTGTAACGGTAGCCGGGCTTCCCGGGCAGTCCATACGTCATGTAGAAGTCCATGCTGCCGTCCTGCTCACGGACGTCCGAGGACAGTCCCGCGTTGTTCACGCTGGTGGTGAGCGTGGCGCCCACGCGGAGCCGCACGTACACGGCGGGATCCCGGCTCGGGAAGACGGGCTTGAAGCGATCGCCGAAGAGGAGGCGATTGAGCCCGAGCCCAGGCGAGATCAAAGCGGCGCCCAGCTCGCGCCAGAAGCCCGGCGTCTCGCCGCCGCCCTCGAGCAGCAGGCTCGCCATGCGAAACAGCGCCTCGCCCACGAACGACCCGCCGATGCTGGTCGCGATGTGATCGTTGAGCGACGGCGGCGTCGTCTCGCCGGCCGTCTCCCAGAGAAAGCTTCCCGCCAGCGTGTAGCCGAGTGACTCCCAGTAGCTCAGACCGGCCGAGCGCGCCAGTCCGTAGTAGATGCTGCCCTGGTAGGGATGACCGAGCTGGTTGACGCTGAACGGGTCCGTGTCGAACTGGGGCGCCGTCTTGAGATTTTTGGAGATGGAGTGGCCGTCGCTGTCGTACTCGTCGGAATCGACGACCAAGCGGTTGAACGCGTTCAGCGCGGCGACGAACCCGACGACCTCCGCGGCGGGAATGACGTAGCTCTTCCCCGTGCCGGAGTCCCAGTCGAGCACGTAGCCGGGGCGGCGCGGCTCCTCCGCGCGGGCGTCCGGCGCGCCGAGCGCTTGAACGGTCAGGAGCAGCGCGAGCGCCGCCGCGAGGCGGACGCTCACGCGGCGCCGAGCTTCGGCATCACCTGCTCGGCGAACGCGCGCATCGCCCGCTCGACCTCGGCGCGCGGCAGCGTGTTGCCCTGATCGAACCAGCAGATGATTTGCGACAGCCCGAACTCCTCGCGGGCGGCGTGGAGACGATCGATCACCTCTCCAGCATCGCCGAAGACGGCGTGATCACGGCAGAACTTCTCGTAGGGAAGGTTGGCCACGGTCTCGTTGATGGTCGCGAGCCGCGCCAGGTGCTCGCCGTAGGATCGTGGCACCTGCGCGAAAATCGTCTGCAGATTCCGGTAGTACTTGTGCACGCCGGGGCGCATCGCCTCGCGCGC
>Ga0209382_10001440_pt1 | contig 37356 bp, 29 predicted proteins | sample SoiMetdeltSBSDD5_FD_187599 | JGI IMG/M metagenome (GOLD analysis project Ga0209382, IMG submission 187599) | Bulk soil microbial communities from a Populus tree surrounding site in Tennessee, USA - Soil MetaG P. deltoides SBSDD5 (SPAdes) (version 2) | ecosystem: Environmental > Terrestrial >... | reverse complement strand
GCGATGGCGGCGAGCCGCCGGAATCGCGCGTCGCGTCCGGACCCGTCCCTGAACCCGGGCAACGTTCCCGCGACGGTACGCCCGCGGAGGTCGGACGTAAGCTCGACGATCCGGCCGCGCTCGTCGCTGATGTACGAGGTCCCCCGCGCATTGACGACGATGCCGATGGGGCGCAGCGGGAGACCCTCGATGTCGCGGGTGAGCGTCGAGACCTGAGCGGCGGTATCGATGCGGCGTACGGCGCCGTTGCCGCTGTCCGCGACGTAGATGTTGCCGGCCGCATCGACGGCGATCCCGCACGGCGTATCGAATCGCGCCAGGGCCGCGGGCCCGTCCTCCGCGCCGGCCCCTCCATCTCCGGCAATTGTTGCGACGACTCCGTCACGCGTGATCGAGCGGATGCGGTCGTTGTAGGTATCCGCGACGATCGCACGGCCCTGGGCATCGATGGCGATGCCGACGGGTCCGTTGAAGCGCGCCTGGCCGCCCGTGCCGTCGGCGTTGCCGGCGATGCCGTCACCGGCAAGGGTCGTGACACGGCCATCGGGCGCTACGCGCCGAATCGCGTGATTGCCGGTGTCTGCCACATAGAGCCCGCCATCACGATCGATGGCGAGGCCTGACGGTGAATTGAACTGCGCCGCCCGGCCGTCACCATCGGCAAAGCCTCGCGTGCCGCCGGCAACTACTTGTAGGTTCCCGTCGGGTGAGATCCGGAGAATCCGCGGCTGGTCGCCCGCGTCGGCGACGAACAACGTTCCATCGGACGCCGCGGCCACGCCGAACGGGTCCGCGAGCCGAGCCTCCGGATTGTCGCCGGCGATGGTGACCACTCCGGCCTCCCATTCGGGCTCGAGCGGTGGGGGCGTGTGCGCAGCCGTGCGCCAGCGCCACGCGAACACGGCCGCGATTCCCGCCATCGTGAGCACCATGAACCATGCGACGCGGCTGACCCGGAATGCCGTCACCGCTTCGACGTTACTACACGCTCGGTGATGATGCGCTCGCCATTCCGCTGTCGATCGTAGTCATCAGGATCGTAGAGCTTCACGCCATCGACTTCGGCGAACGGCGGCCAGTCGAGCGCTCCGAGCCGCTCTCCCGAGAACCGCTCCCTGAACTGCGGCTCTTCCCATCCTTCGAACATCAGGTACGGCTTTCGGCCGTGCCGCCGCAGGAATGCGAGTGCGTCGTCCAGGCGTCCCTTCTCGATGTCCGCCCAGCCGAAGGTCGATCGCCCGGCATAGAACCGGACACTGCCGCTGTGGTGCAGCGTAATCAGCGCCGCATTGGCGGGCAGCGCGGCGACGCGCTCGCCGGCCGAGCGAAAGCGCCATTCGAGATCGCGGATGATGAAGACATCCCGTGAGACAGCCGTCCGGATCGAGACGGCGACGAGCGCTGTCGTCAGGAGCCCGAACACGATCAGGCGCGCCGGTGCGGGTGCCCGCGCGATCAGCGCGACGATCACACCAGCGCTGAGCGCGAGCAAGGGCACTGTCGCCGGCAGCAGGAAGCGCGTGTACCACCACGCATCGAAGACCACGTACGGGAGGTAGCAGGCGAACGTGATTGCGGCAAACACCATCAGCCAGAGGGCGTACCGGCGACCCCGGGATCCGGTCAGCAGCCACGGCGACAGGAGTGCGGCAGCGATGACTGGCGTCTGTGCCTCGATCAACCATCGTCCATATCGTTGCGCGTTCGGCATCACGTGCGCAGCCGCGAACATCTTGTCGAGATCGCCATAGCCTGACTTGAATGGCGAGCCGTACATCGCGTCCTGGATCGCCATCACGACCAGCGCCCCAGGCACGGCCGCGAGCCCGAAGACGGTCACGATGGTCAGCCGCTGACGAAGCGTGCGGTGCGGGACGAGAAGAGCCAGGCCGACGCCGGCCGCAACAGCCAGCGGCAGCAGGTTGGGCCGGACGGTAATCGCGGCGGCCGCGAGGACGCCCGAGAAGAGCGCACGCGCCAGATCGCTCCGCTCCTCCTGCATGGCCGCGACCAGGACCGCACACCACAGTGCCGCGGCCGTGACGTCGTTCATCGGCTGGAACAGCTGGAACAGGAACGTCGGGCTGCTCAACGTCAGGGCGGCCGTCAGCAGGCCGGCGGCTGATCCGGCCAGCCTGTGTCCGAGGATAAACGCCAGATAAACCGCGAGTCCTCCCATGAGCGGGGTGATCCAGAACATCGCATTCCGCCCGGCGAGACGCCGCGCACCAGCCATCAGGAGTGGATAGCCGGCCGGGCAGATCGGCACCAGCGCCGGGGCGGTGATTCCCATCGGGATGTGCCCGGCCGGCGCGAACGACCAGGCGTTGCCGGGCCATGCGGGATCCGCCGACAGCGGCTCGTAGTCGTGGACGGTGCCGCGCGACAGCAGTTCGGCCTGATTCAGATAGCAATAGGAATCCGACCCTCCGGCGATGAATGCGCCCCAGTGGACTGCGGCGAGGAGTGCCACCATCGACAGCACGGCCGCTGCCCAGGTTGCGTGACGCTCGAGAAGCTCCCAATGCCATTCGAGCGCGGCCGAAACCGTCGCAGTGCCGCGCCAGGCAGTGATCCCCAGCAACAGCGCCGCGGCCAGCAGCGGCCGCACCGGATCGTGAGAGCGGAGCAGGATTCCAGCGAGCTGGAACGAGCCGCCGCCGGTGATCGCGACCGCAAGGGCGATCAGGATGAACACGACCGCCACCGCGACGAGGCTGCGCGCGAGCCGATCGTCGGCGCGTGGCATGCGATCAGGCGGAGAAACGATGACGGACCAGCACCCGGATGGCCGCGATTCCGTCACGCCAGCCGATTTTCTTGCCGGCGGCCCGCGATCGGGGGATGAAGCTCACCGGTTGCTCGGCGATGCGATACCCGGCCTTGAGCAGCCGCGCCGTGATCTCCGGCTCGATATCGAAGCGATCAGCCGTGAGCCCGAGGCCGCGCGCGACCGACGTGCGCATGATCTTGTAGCAGGTCTCCATGTCCGTGATCGATGACCCGTACAGAAGGTTGGTCAGAGCGGTCAGCGCGCGGTTCGCCACCAGCGTCAGCCACGGAGCGTCCGGGCGCCGGCCGAGAAATCGGGAGCCGTACACGACGTCGGCCTCGCCGCTGAGCAGGGGTTCCACCAGCCGTCCGAGCTGCGCAGGATCGAGCTCGAGGTCGGCATCCTGAATCGCAATGACGCCGCCGCGCGCATGCGCGAGCCCGAGCCGGATCGCGTGCCCCTTTCCCCGGTTGCGCTCGGCATGAACGATTCGCAGCCGTGGTGTGCCCTCGAGGGCCGTCAGCACGTCGCGCGTGCCGTCGCTCGAGCCGTCGTTGATGACGATGATCTCGCGCTCGGCCGGGAGATCGATGGTGAGAAGTCGATCGATCACCGCGCCGACGGTCGCGCTTTCGTTGTAGACAGGAACGATGACGGAGACGAGCGAAGCAACAGACGCGGACTCGGTCGTCAGAATCTCTCCACCGGCATGCCGCGCATTCTACGATCTTCGGAGGCAAACGAATCCCGGCGCGTCGTCTGCGGCACTTCCACGGGGCGGCGTCGAGGTGCGACGAAGGTTCGACCGGGAGCGATCACGGCCGCCCCGGACCGGACCGGCGTCGTTCACGCAGGCTCGATTGATGGCCGGGTCAGCCCGGCGGCACTCCGGCGATCGGGCGAAGACCGGATCATCCTGCGGCGGTCCGGGAGTCGCCGTCGATCGAGCTCGGCCCGGACTTTCGTGGACAAGTCCACGAATTCCCGCAGTCCCTCCAGCGTGAGCCTGCCCTGTTCCTGGAGCACTCTGAGCTTCAGCTCGCACTCCCGCAGGACTCTCATGACTTCGTCGTACTCTACGGCTGACTGCGCCATTGTCCTCCTCGCTCGCAGAGCCGTACCGGCAGCAATATCCGCGCCTTGGCTGCCTCATCTGACCTGAGCCGTCACCCTTCTTTCAGGGAGAGCACCGGGTTGGCGCGGGAGGCCCGTCTCGCGGGCCACCAGATAGCCGAGACGCCCGCGGCGATCATGAGGGCACTTGTTGACGCGAGTGTCGCAGGATCGAACGGCTCGACCGCAAACAACTGGTGCTCGAGAATGCGCACCGCGGCAGCGGCGCCAGCCAGGCCGGCCGCCAGTCCGGCGCCGAGCACGACTGCGCCCTCCTTCAGAAACAGCCTGACCACTTGTCGAGCCGGGGCACCGAGTGCCATCCGAATCGCGATCTCGCGCTGCCGCTGCTGAACGCCGTACGCGGTGACGCCATAAATGCCGAGCACCGCGAGGAATCCGGCAATCCCGGCAAATCCCGTGAGCAGCGTCGTGAGGAACGTCGTGCCGGCGAGCTGGCGGTTCTCGCTGACCACGGTGCGCGGCAGATCGACCACCGCATGCGGGTCGAGCCCGGCGGCGACGGCACGTGCGTCGCCGTAGATGGAGGCGAGCGGACGATCGCTTCGTACGTAGAAAGAGCCGAACCGTCCCACAGACCCGGGCGTGAGCGGAGCATAGACGTCCGCAACGTTCGGGTCGGCGTATTCCTGGCGGACATCGGCCGCGATTCCCACGACGGTTCGCCAGGGACCCGGTGTCGAGCCTCCCTGCGTCTGGACGACGCTGCGGACCTGCCGTCCGAGCGCTGGTTCGCCAGGCCAGAGACGCCTGGCCAGCGTCTCGCTGACCACCGCCACCGGCAGGGCGTCCGCACCGTCGATGCGTGAGAACTCGCGGCCGGCCCGGAGCGGTATCCCGAAGGCGCTGAAGTAGCCGGGACCGATCTGGATCGCACCGCCCTTCACGCCCTGCCCGGCGCGGCCATCGGCTTCGATCGACTGCGTCGGCAGATCGAAGAAGGGCGGCCAGTTCGAGAAGACGACCGGCGCATCGGTGACCGCGGCGAGCCGTTCGCTGAACTGCTCGAAGAACCGGAAGAACCCGGACGAGTCGGGGTAGTCGGCGGCCCGGAGCACGAGACGCGCGCGCACGAGGCGATCGGCGTCGAATCCGAGATCGGTTCGGAGCATGGCCGCCGCGCTTCGGAGGAGCAGCCCGCAGCCGATGAACAGGATCAGGGTGCCTGCCACCTCGAATGCGATCAGGCCGGAGCGAAGATGCCGCACGGAACGGCCGTCAGTCGACGCGTTGCCGGTACGGCGCAGATCGTCGGCGAGCCGCCGCTGCCACGGCGCCAGGAGCGGCAGGAAGGGCACCGCCAGCGCAATCAGTACACCGAGAGCGCCAACGATCAGGAGCACCGTGCCGTCGACCGCGATGGCGTCCGTTCCACGTGGGGCCGACCGACCGAGCTCGGTCTCGATCACCGGAGCGAGTGCCCCGAGCAGCCAGCGCGTCAGCATGAGTCCGATCGTGAGCGCGGCCGAGCACAGGAGCACCCCCTCGGCCACGAGCATTCGCGCCAGGTGGCGCCGCTCGGCACCGAGCGCCGTGCGGACCGCGATTTCCTTCTGGCGCCGCATGGCCCGCAGGACCATCAGCACGGCGAGGTTCGCACACACCACCACGAGCACGAGGCTCGCCGCCACCGTAACTCCCACCAGGATCGGCTGCAGCTGGCCGACGTATCGCCAGTGGGCCGACTCGAGCCTGACACCGCTCCATTCGGGCGTCAGTCCAGTTGCCACAGTTCGCGCCGCCTGTGTGATGCGCTGCTCGGCGTACTCGCGCGGCACGCCGTCGCGCAGGCGGACCATGTAGGTGCGCCTCGCGGACAGGAGCGGCAGCAGCAGGTCCACCCGCGCCTGACTATCCCGGCCGAAATAGAACGCCGGTGGAAGAACGCCAACGATCTGAAAAGACTCCGCTCGCCCACCGCCTTCCGGCTCGACGCGAATCTGCCGGCCGACGATCGATGGATCAGATCCGTACCTGTCCCGCCACAGGCCATCGCCGATGAGGGCCACGGGCTCGGATGCGGCGGTGAAGTCCGAGGATTCAAGCGTCCGTCCGGCCACGGTCCGGACGCCCAGGCCCTGGATCAGTCCAGGCCCCGTACGCAAGCCGCGGATCGTCTGCGTGTAACCGCCCTCGCTGAGATAGAACGTCACGCCGGACGCCGTGATCGGGAATTCGACGACGTCGCTGACGGCGCCCCAATCGAGCGCCTCCATGCTGCCCGGTTCCCAGGGGCCAGGCGGGGCATACATGACGTGGTAGAGCCGATCCGCATGGTCGTACGGAAGCGAGCGCAGCACGTACGCGTTCAGGACCGCGACCGTCGACGCCGTCAGCGCGAAGCCGACAGCCAGCGAGATCACGCTGATCGCCGTAAATCCAGGCGTGCGCCGGAGCATTCGCGCGGCGAGACGGAGGTCGCGCATCAGGTGGTCGAGCCAGCCCCACCCCCACACGTCGTGCGACTGCTCACGCAGCCGGCGGGCATTGCCGAACCGCGCCGGATCGGCCATCAGCGCCCGATGGTCCTCCATCTCCCGCCCGAGCGCCGCGTCGATCCGGCTGCGATTGAGCAGATACCACACGCGCCGGGACCATTCGCCAATATTGGGCATTCAGCAGTTCCGAGTCAGGGGTTCACGGGGTGTCGAGCACGGCGCTGATCGCCGCACTCACGCGGCGATATTCCGCGCGCTCGATCTCGAGCTGTTTCCGGCCGGCCGGCGTGAGGCGATACGTCCGCACCGTGCGGCCGGTGTCCGACACTGCGGAGGCCGCCTTGACCCAGCCCTTGAGCAGCAGCTTCTGCAGCGCCGGGTAGAGCGAGCCTTCCTCGACGCTCAATTCATCGTTCGAGAGCAGCGCGATCCGTTGCGCGATGGCGTATCCGTGGAGCGGCCCGGTGGCGAGCACCCGCAGGATCAGCATGATCAGCGTGCCGGGCGGAAGCCCGTCGGTCCTAGGCATAGGTGAACTATGCCTTGACGCCGACGAGGTGTCAAATCATCGGGGCTCGGGGCTCGGGTGGCTTCCGGCTTTAGCCGGAAGGCTGCCGCCGGCCTGCGTGCTACAGTCGCTCCATGACCGCGCATTCATCGTCAGGCAATCGTCGGGGAAGCACCGCGGGAGGCGAGGCCCGGCCGGAGTGGGTAGCGGTCGAAAGTTTTGCCGAAGCGCGGCTGGTGCCAGGCGATCGTGCGCTCGAAGGGGCGCTCACACGCAGTGAGACCGCCGGCCTGCCCGGCATCAACGTGACGGCGACCATGGGCAAGTTCCTGCACCTGCTCGCGCAGGTCGCGGGGGCGCGCCGGATTCTCGAGATCGGCACGCTCGGCGCCTACAGCACCATCTGGCTTGCGCGCGCATTGCCTCCAGGCGGCCATGTGATCACGATCGAACTCGATCCGGCGGTTGCCGAGACCGCGCGTGCGAACCTCGCCGATGCCGGTCTGGCCGGCGTCGCCGAACTTCGCGTCGGCCGCGCGCTCGACGAGCTGCCGCGAATCGAGGCTGAAGGCGGTGGTCCGTTCGACATGGTGTTCGTCGACGCCGACAAGCCCAGCACGCCGCAGTACCTGGAGTGGGCGCTGCGGCTGTCGCGTCCGGGCAGCGTCATCCTCATCGACAACGTGGTGCGTGCGGGCGCGCTGGCCGATGAAGCGAACGACGATCCGCGCGTCGTCGCGATGCGGCAGGTCGTGGAGGCGATTTCGGGAAACCCGAGGCTGACCGCGACGCTGATGCAGACCGTCGGCTCGAAGGGCTACGACGGCTTCATCCTGGCGCGGGTGACGTCGTAGACGAGCGCAGCACCCGTCGCGGTACCACAGGCGGTTACCGCTTCGCGTCCGGCGTGCGCAGCGTGTAGGACGGACGGTGCCACACGGTGGTATCCGGCCGCTTCACCTTCACCTCGATCGAGCGCCGCTTCTTCGCTGGGTCCGGGTTGCTGGAGTAATAGCCCACCAGATAGTAGTCGCTGGTCTCCTCGTCGATCCGCCGCAGTGTTTTCGTCAGGTCGTTCTGGTTGACGGCCGCGAGACCGCCGGTCAGGTCGGCGAGCACGCGCAGCGTATCCTGCTGGTTCCTGACCAGATCGAGGAACTCCATCCGGTCGACCGTCTCGTCGAGATCGGGTCCGGCCACCAGGCCGCGGGGGTCGATGGTGTAGATCGTCGTGTTCGCCCGGACCGCGGCGCGCGTCACCTCCGCCAGATCGCTGACCAGATCCGCGAAGGCGAACTGGTTGCCCTGCCGGCGCAGCGCGGGATCGTTCGGGTCGGTGTTGGTGTCTCCATTGTTGTCGACGCTGTCACGCAGCCTTCCGTAGCGCTCGGCGTCGTTCTTCGCCCGCGTCTTCGCATAGGGATCGAGATCGTAGCCATTGCTGATGTAGATCAGCGCCTTGCGCCGATCGTGCACCTGTTCCAGTTGCCGGATGACGTCGCGGGCCGTCGAGAACGCGACCTGGGCCTTGTGCCGGACCTCGGGAGGACCCTGCGATCCCGTCGGGACGTCGACAATGTCTTTCGATGTCAACGCGTTGCCGGAAAGTTTCTCAGCCGCTTCCGTCAGGCGCTTACGGTCGTAGGTCAGGTTGATCGCGATGGACGACGGGCCCGTGGAGACGATCCCGAACTGGTCGCCGGGGTGAATCAGTTCCTCCGAGATCTGCTTGAACAGGTTGCGAACGCGGGCAGTGTCCCGGAAATTCAGATGCGAGTCGTCTACGAAGACGAAGAACATGCGTCCGGTTTGGTCGGCCGGCGGCCGCGGCGGCGGCAGCACGATGCCCTCGGCTGCCGGGGCGGCGGGCGCAGCGATGTTGTTGTAGGTGCGTCCTCCATGGGTCATCGAGAACGAGACGAGCTTCTGGGGAACACCGTCCTCCAGGACCTGGAAATCGTCGATTTTCAGGTCCGACAGGAACTGGCCGCTGTTGTCGCGAACGACCACGTCCGTGATGACGAGCTCGACGCTCGAACGGAAAACCGGCTTGCGCTGATCCTGCTGGCCGTCGAGAGTGATGGGCACGAGGCTCAGCGCCGCGACAGTCCACCAGGCCGAGTGACGGGATGCGCCCCGCATGCTCCGATTATGCAGGACCGGAGAGCGGACAGAATCGGCTTGATTTGCGGCTGGGGTTGGCCGATAGTCGGAGGGCACGTCAGCGGGCCCGGCTCCGGACAGCCTGGAATTTTTTCGCGAGACCTGAATTCTTCCTCGGTGATCGCAGCGTCCTACCTGTAGCTGCTGCAACCTGGCGCCCGTGGAGAGGCCTGTATCGACAGGCACATCCGTTGCAACTCTGGCGTCAGCGTGTTCGGAGGTTGTCATGAACGTTCGTCCCTCGATCCTCTGCCCGGTCGATTTCTCGGATGCGTCGGCGGGATCGCTGCGCTACGCGGCGGCGATCGCGAGCCATTTCGCGACCCGGTTGATCGTGCTGACGGTTGAAGATCCGCTCCTGACCGAAGCCGCCGATCTCGGCACCGGCGTGCGGTGGAACCCCAATGACTCCAGGCAGGAACTCGAGCAGTTCGCGTCCCGGGTCTTCGGTCCGGACTCGCCGGCGCTGGGATCCCTGGAATATGACGTCGCGGTTGGCAAGCCGGCCGGAGAAATCCTTCGAATTGCCCGCGAGCGCTCGTGCGATCTCATCGTCATCAGCACACACGGCCTCACCGGGATGCGGAAGCTGTTCTTTGGATCGACGACCGAGCGGGTCCTGCGTGAAACAACGAGGCCGGTCCTTGTCACACCGCCGGCCGATCCGGGGCCGATTTCGCTGGACGATGCCAGGAAACTGATCCGCCGCGTGCTGGTCCCGGTGGATCTTTCAGCGGGCTCGCGGCATCAGGCCGTTGTGGGGGCCGGTCTGGCGGATGCCGTGGGCGTTCCGTTGATCCTGCTGCACGTGATCGAGCCGGTGCGAACGCCGCTGGCCGCCCGGCTTCATCTTGCCGGTATCGAGGCTGACCGGCGGGCCGTCGCGGAGGAAGGCTTGCAGGCGATCGCTGCCGAACTGCCGTCGCGGGTACACCCCGAGGCCCTCCTGGTCTTAGGCGATCCGGCCGAGGAGCTGGCGAAGGTCGTTCGCGATCGGCAGGCCGGCCTTGTGATCATGGGACTGCACGGCTCGCCGCTGCTCGGACCGCGCATGGGATCGGTCACCTACCGGATGTTGTGCCTGTCGCCGACCCTGGTGCTGGCGCTGCCACCCGATCGGGTCGATGTGTTGAGCGCTGCGGTCGCCGCGCGGGCGGCTGTCGCGCGTTAGCAAGACCTCCTGATCTCCTGGCCCTCTTGTAAGGTTCTGCGCTTCTGCACGCGGCTGTTTGTCGTCCATAGCAATCAGCGAACGCGCGGGTGCAGAGTCGCCAGCGGCAGCGTGATCTCGGCGATCGTTCCGCCACCGTCCCGGTCCTTCAGCTCTATCGCCCCGTCGTGGAGTTCGAGCAGACGCTTCACGATGGCGAGGCCCAGCCCGGTTCCGCCGGCGCGCGTCGTGAAAAACGGCTCGAAGACGCGCTCGCGTGCGTCCGCCGGGATGCCGGGGCCTCGATCCCGCACCGCGATGCAGCAGCGGCCGGACTCGATCGAGATCGCAATGTCCACCGGTCCGCTGTCGGCCGCCTGGCAGGCGTTCATCACCACGTTCAGCAGCGCGGCGCGGAGCATGTCCAGATCGCCGTGAACGCCGACGCCGTCGCCCCCGGTGATCTCGATCGGCGGGCACACGCTGCCGGTCCCCAGGCGCGCGCTGATGGCGATCTCACGGGCCAGTGCCCCGACATCCACCGGCTGGAGACGCGGCGGCTTCGGGCGCGCGTAGAGGAGGAGGTCCTCGACCTTCTCGTTGAGGTCGTCGATCCGCCTCACCATCGCGCCGACGATCTCGCGGTCCCGCGGCTCGGACAATCGTCCTTCCAGCACCTGCAGCGAGGCACGCAGCCCGGCGAGCGGGTTGCGCACCTCGTGTGCCACGACCGCCGTCAGCTGACCGAGATGGGTGAGCGCGGCCTGCTCGCGCAACTGGGCCTCGGCGTTCTTGCGCGCCGTGATGTCGCTGCGGATCGCGAGGTACTGCCGCGGCTTTCCGGCGCCGTCCAGGAACGGCACAATCGTCGTGTCTACCCAGTAGAAGGACCCATCCTTGGCCCGGTTGCGGAATTCACCGCGCCACACCTGTCCGCGCGCAATCGTTCGCCACAGATCGCGGATGTACGCCTTCGGGTGGTAGCCCGAGTTGATGATGCGGTGGTCCTGGCCGAGCAGCTCCTGGCGCGAGTACTTCGAGATGTCGCAGAACTTGTCGTTGACGTAGGTGATGATGCCGCGATGATCCGTCGCCGCGACGATCGCCGCCTGATCGAGCGCATAGCGGATCTCGTCCAGACTCTTCAGCGACTCGGACATCGCCAACGTGGTCGGGAGCCGTGGGGGCGCGCCTTCCATCACTGCGGCGTCAGGTCGAACTTCTCGATGCGGTAACGGATCTGATCCCGGTTCAGCCCGAGCATCGCGCCGGCGCGGGTCTGGTTTCCGCCGCTGCGCCGAAGCGCCTGGATGACGAGGCTCCGTTCCAGCTTCTCGAGGTCCACGCCCTGCGCCGGCAGCTCGAATTCGTTCCCCGTTCCGGCGACTGCCGACAACGCCGGGAAGTCCCGCGCCTCGAGCCGGTCGCCGTCCGACAGCAGCATCGCCCGTTCGATGACATTGCGGAGCTCGCGCACATTGCCCGGCCAGCCGTATTGCTGCAGGAGCGTGTAGGCCGCAGGCGTGGCGCCCAGCACGCGCTTCCGGAATTCGGTGTTGAACCCGTCGATGAAATACTCGACGAGCAGCGGGACATCCTCGGTGTGGGTCCGGAGCGGCGGGATCGCGATCGGCAGCACGTTCAGCCGGTAGAACAGATCGGACCGGAAGCGCGCTTGTTTGACTTCCGTTTCCAGGTTGCGGTTGGTCGCCGCGATCACCCGCACATCGACCCGGATGTCCGATGATCCGCCGACCCGCTTGAACGCCTTGTCCTCGAGGAAACGCAGGAGCTTGGCCTGGAGCGCCGGTGTCATCTCGGCGATCTCGTCGAGGAACACCGTGCCCCCGTCGGCCGTCTCGAGCAGCCCCTTCTTCTGAAGCCGTGCGTCGGTGAACGCGCCGCGCTCGTGCCCGAACAGCTCGCTTTCGAGCAGGTGCTCGGGGAGGGCTGAACAGGTGATGTTCATGAAAGGGCGCGCCGCACGGTCGCTCGAGTAGTGAATGACCTTGGCCACCAGATCCTTGCCGGTACCGCTCTCCCCGGTGAGCAGCACGGTCGACGACGGGCTCACCGCGACACGCGCGACGAGATGCCGCAGGGCCATCATCGCTGACGAGGCGCCCACGATTCGCTGCAGGCTGTAGGGACGCGCGGCGTTGGCGCGGTACTGCCGCACCTCGCGCCGGAGCCGCGTCGTTTCGAGCGCCCGCTCGACCAGCGCCGCCACATCGTCGAGGTTGAACGGCTTGTTGGCGAAGTGATAGGCGCCGAGCTTCATCGCTTCGACCGCGGTTTCGATCGTCGCGTACGCAGTGAGCAGGATGACCAGGATGTCCTGATCGAATTCCTTGATCTTCCGGAGGATCGAGACGCCGTCGGTGTCCGGGAGGCGGTAGTCGAGCAGCACCAGGTCGACGCCTTCGGGCAGCTTCTCGATCGCGGCGTGGCCGGTGTCGGCCTCGAGCAGCTCGTAGCCCTCGGCCTTCAGGCGCTCGGTCAGGGACCAGCGAATCAGGGGTTCGTCATCGACGACCAGAATGGTGGCTTTCGGCATGGGCTGACGGTCTCCTGGACCGCGGCGGTGCGGTCCCTCTGGACGGATTGCACCGGCAGTGCCCGAAACAGTGACGCGATTCACGCCTGATTTTGCACCCTCAGCGGTCGATGGTGGGGAATTTTTCGCAGTATCGGGAATTTTTCGCTCCTACTTTGCGGCGCAGGCCGCCAGCTTCAGCCGCAGCGGCTGCTTGCCCTTGCTCCACACGAAATAGGTGTTCCAGTCATGGGGCAGCCCGATCAAGTTGCGGCAGAACGCGACTGACTTTTCGCGATTGAGATAGACCTCCACGTTGGAGCTGTAGAACGTGGTGACGATCTGGTTGTGCTCGCGAACGTACTCACCGGCACGTTTCAGCGCGAATGGACCGCCGAAGTCGCCGACGATGGGCACAATCAGGTTCGCGGTCTGCAGGCTTTTCACCAGCTCGAAGTTCATCTCGCTCGAGAGATAGCTCCGGTGCTGACCGGAGACGTCCTTCGCGGTCATGAGTGTTCGATACGACGGCCCTGGCGGATCGTTGGGCAGCAGTCGTGCGTAGTGGATGGCGGGGCCGTCGGCGTAGAACGCGTCGAAGGCGTAATCGATCCACGCCAGATCGCGCGGCGAGAGCGGAAACTTGTGGGTCTCGAGCAGCCGCTGGCGAATCAGCCGTCCGTTCTCCTCGCGCAGCCGCCGCTCCGGCCGCACCGTTGCGTACCGTGTGAAGAGCTCTTCGATCGAGGCACCAGCCTCGAGACCTGCCGGGCGCTCCCGCGAAAACAGCCGTGAGATGAAGTCGGCCCGGTCGGTCGACAGCTCCAACAGCGTCTTGTAGAACAGGTGCAGGCTGCGGTTCTCCACCCGCACGTCGACGATGAACGCCATCGCCGGCTGGACTTCGGCGATGTAGCTGAGATTCTGCTCCGGCCCGACCCCGATGTACACGCCCCCGCGCGGGCGAAGCGTTCGCATGACGTCGGCGAACTGGAGTTCGTTCGAGACGAGGTTGTCGGAGTGCGTGAAGGTGCCTGGCGGCTCGGACAGATCGACCACCAGTTTCCAGAACTGCTCGTCGGTCAGCCGTGCCGGGATCGTCGATCGCCGGAACAGGCTGCAGCCGCCCAAACCAATCAGGCAGATCGCCAGCACCAGCGCCGTCACGACGGCCGGTCGGCCAGGTCCGGGCGGCACACGAGATCCGTGGCCTGCTGGGTCCGATCGATGGCGTTTTGCGGTGGGCACTCGTTGACAGAGCACTCTACTCGAACGCTTTGCAGATCTCTGAGGTTCCAAAAACCGAACCTGGCACCAGGAACCAGGAACCAGGCACCGGGAACCCCAGTGCTCGACAAAACCGTTGTCACGGCGGCCGCACCTCGCCCAGAATCAATCGCCGGTCCGCGCGAGTGATCGCGGATCGAGACGATCAACCCCGAACCGTTCGAGTGCGTCAATGTGGCTGAGGGCCATCCGCCGATTCTTTGTCCCGCCGTTATATGCCGGCGGCCTCCTCCACAGCCCCGAGGCTGGCGGCGGAGCCGGCGACGCTGAACCGAGACTCACCGAGATCGAGCTGGAGCGGCAGTTGGCGGAACTTCGCCTGACCGAAGAGGCCCTGGCGCGGCGCACCGCTGAGCTCGAAGACGCCCGCAACTTCCTCGACTCGGTGCTCGAGCACCTGCCCGTCATGCTGTTCGTCAAGGATGCCGAGCACCTGCGCTTCGTGCGCTGGAACAGGACCGAGGAAGAGGCACTCGGGATCGATCGGAGCGTGGCGATCGGCAAGAGCGACTACGACTTCTTTCCGGAGGACCAGGCCAGGTTTTTCGAAGCCAAGGACCGGGCGGTCCTGACCGGCGGCCAGATGGTCGACATTCCGGAAGAAGCGATCCAGACCGCCCATCGCGGCCTGCGGTTCCTGCACACGATCAAGGTGCCGGTGCTCGGTGCCGACGGCAAGCCGAAATACCTCGTCGGCATCTCCGAGGACATCACGGACCGGAAGCTGGCGCAGGAGGAGCTGGCGCGGGCCCGTGAGCAGGAGGCTGAAATCGGTTTCCGGATCCAGCAGACGCTGCTCCTCGAGCAGCCGCCGCAGGATCTGCCCGGCGTCCGCGCGGCGGCCCTCACGATTCCGTCACAGCGCATCGACGGCGACTTCTACGATTTCTTCAATCACCGCGACCGCTGCCTCGACGTCATCGTGGGCGACGTCATGGGCAAGGGCATTCCGGCCGCCCTCCTGGGCGCGGCGACCAAGAGCCACTTCCTTCAGGCCCTCAGCCGGCTCATCTCCCTGTCCGAGCCGGGTACCCTGCCCGAGCCGAAGGACATCGTCACGCTCGCGCATTCCGAGGTCGCGTGGCAGCTGATCGAGCTCGAGAGCTTCGTCACCGTCTGCTACGCGCGGCTCGATTTGGTCAACCGGCGGCTCGACCTCGTGGATTGCGGTCACACGACGACGATTCATTTGCAGGCGAGCACCGGGGCCTGCAAGCTGCTGCAGGGAGAGAATCTCCCGCTGGGTGTCAGCGAGCGCGAGATCTTCGAACAGATGTCGGTGCCGGTGGAGCCCGGTGACGTGCTGTTGTTCTATTCCGACGGGCTCACCGAAACACGGAACGCAGCCGGGGAGCTCTTCGGCATCGAACGGCTGGCGGAGTGTGTTCAGCGGTATGGGCATCTCGAGCCGAGGGATCTGATCGAACGCATCCGTCTCGAGGCAGTCGCGTTCTCGAGCTCCGAGCGGTTTGGCGATGATCTCACTTGCGTGGCCGTACGGATCGAGGAGCGGCAGCTCCCACAGATGCACGCGGAGATGGAAATCTCCAGCGATCTCGCAGAGCTGTCGCGCGCGCGGGCGTTCGTGCGCGACGTGTGCGGGCGGCTCGCCAGCCCTGTCGACGAAGACACCGTCAACCAGCTCGAACTGGCGATGACCGAAGCCGCGAGCAACGTGATGCGGCACGCGTACGGTGGGCGCTCCGATCGACGGATTCAGGTCACGGCTGATGTCTACGAGGACCGTATCGTCTTACGGCTGCACCACCTCGGGCAGAGCTTCGATCCGGAGGCGGTCCGTCCGCCGAAATTCGACGGGACCCAGGAAGGCGGCTTTGGCATGTACATCATCAGCCAGACAATGGACGAGGTGCGCTACCACCGCGACGAGCGCGGCAGGAACTGCATCTCGATGAGCAAGAAACGACGGCGGGTGGACGGGTAGCCCGATATCCGGTAGTCCGGGATCCGGGATCCGCAAGTTCGTACTACTGGACCCCGGACCCCGGACCCCGGACCCCGGACTACCGGTCTGCCGAGCGAAGCGAGGTTTCTGAATGGAGTTGACCACCGAGCAGGTCGCCGACATCACGATCGTGGTGCTGCCGGGAGAGCAGCTGGATGCCGGCAATGCGAAGGAATTCAAGCGCGACATCGCGGCGGTGCTCGAGCCGTGCAGCAAGGTCGTGTTCGACCTGCGCGAGCTGCGCTTTGTCGACAGCTCGGGCCTCGGCGCGATCCTGTCATGCCTGCGGCAGCTGAACGCCAAGGGAGGCGACCTGAAGCTGTGCGCGATGACCAAGCCGGTCCGCGCGCTGTTCGAGCTGGTGCGGATGCACAAGATCTTCGACATCTACGTCACGAGAACCGAGGCTCTGCGGGCGTTAGGGGAGTAGGGAGGTCACGAAGGGGACAGTCCGCCCTAGACATACCGCAGCCCGATGGACAGCAACCCCAGGAACGAGAAGAACCCGCACATATCCGTGCAGGCGGTCACGAAGACGCTCGAGGCGATCGCCGGATCCGCGCGCAGCCAGCGAAGGATCAACGGGATGAGGCTGCCGACGAGCGCGGCAATCAGGAAATTGACGACGAGCGCGATTCCCAGCACTGTGGCGAGCAGGGGCTCTCCGTGGAGCAGGTAGGTCACCACGCCCGCCGCGATGCCGAGCGCGATCCCGTTGCCGCAGGCGACCGCGAGCTCCTTGAACAGGATGCCGCGCGCCTGCGCGAGGCCGACCTTGCCCATGGCCATGCCTCGAACCATGACCGTCAGGGTCTGCACTCCCGCGTTTCCCCCCTGCGCGGCGACAATCGTCATCAGCGCCGCGGCGAGCGCCCGGCTGTGAATCGTACCCTCGAAGAGCCCGATGACGCTGGCGCTGAGGCTGGTCGTGAAGAGGTTCAATCCGAGCCAGGGAAGACGCCGCTTGATCGCGCGTCCGGGCGAGTCGAAGAGCGGCTCTTCCTGGCCGAGGCCGGACAACTTCGAGAAATCCTCGTTGGCCTCTTCCTCGAGCACTTCGACGATGTCGTCCACGGTGATGCGGCCGAGGAGCGCGCCGCGCGGATCGGTCACCGGGAGCGAGACCAGGTCGTATTTCCTGAACAGCCGCGCGACCTCCTCCTGATCGGTATCCACCGTCACTGAAATTACCTGCCGGTCCATCACCGCATCGACGGTCTCGCCGGCGCGCGCCAGGATGAGCCGCGACAGCGACAGCACGCCGAGCAGGTGAAACCGGTGATCGACGACCAGCACGTTGTGGATGTCGGCGACCGCCTCAGCCAGCGTTCGCACGATTTCGACCGCTTCTTCGACCGTGGCGCCCTGGAGGACCGCCGCGTACTCCGACTTCATCAGGCCGCCGGCGGTGTCGGGCGGATATTTCAGGAGTTGCTGGATCCGCGCGGCGACCGAGCCAGGCAGCCCCTGCAGCACCGCCTGGGCGCGCTCCTTCGAGACCGATTCGAGCAGATCCGCGGCGTCGTCCGAGTCGAGCTCTTCGACGAGACCCTGGAGCTCGTCGTCCGAGCGGGACTCGAGGATCTCGGTGAGCGCGGCCGGAGAGAGGCGCGTGACGACCGTAGCCGCGACTGTCGCCGGAAGCAGGCCGAAGACAGTCTTGCGTGACTCCGGCCGCGGCAGGATGTTCAGCAGTTCGGCGAGATCGGCCGGGTGGAGGGGTGCGACGGCCGCAGCGATGGCCGCCGGGTCGCCGGTGTCCACGAGTGCCGCGATCTGTTGAAGGTCGATCTCGTTTCCGGACAGGGCGTCGCCTGGTTGAGCGCTCATCGAAGTGACCTTTTGAAGGAGTACCAGCCGCGATCGGTGTGGACGGCAGGCCCGCGAGCCTACACCTCGCCTGGCGGGGCGTCAAAACGTTTCGCGAGCGGCTATGACGTGGTGATGAAGTGAGCGGGCGGAGCCGTGTGTTCAGCGGACGATGCGCACCCCGGTCGGCGTCGGAGGCGGCGGGTAGAGCGAGCGGACGCCAGCGATGTCATCGGGGTCGAGGGTTCGGTTGCCCGTGTTGCAGGAGGACACCGAAGGAAACATGGTCGCGCCGGCGACGGCCGAGTGTCCCATGCCGAGTGCGTGCCCGAATTCATGCGCCGCGATGTCTTCGATGTAGAACCCGCCGGAACAGCCGGTGGTCCCCGCGAAGAAGGTGAATCCTCCGTCCCAGAAGACGATGTCCGCATCGATGATCCGGGAGCCCGACGACGACCACCAGTAGGTGGTGGCGATCGCCGAACCGTTCGCCGCGTCCCGAAAGAGAACCAGGTTGATCTGGTCGTTCGTGTTGGTGGTCTGGGAGCTGGAGCCGGCGTAGGCAAACCGGAACGCGCCAGCCTGCAGCAGCCATGTATCAGCGCCGGCACGAACGGCGGCTTCAGCGGCCGGGCCGGCCAGATCGAGGTTGGCTGAGTTGATGAAGTACGGCGTCTGGGCTTGAGGCCATGCCGGGCCGCTCAGGCTGAACGCTCCCGGCTGTCCGGAAAATACGGTCAACACGCCGAGTGCCGCGATCACAAGTGAGGTCGAGATCCGGATGGCCGGCGGCTTCATGGTATTCACCGCGCCCTTCCCGCCGCGACCTCGCGTCGAATCTGGTCGAGGGTCAGGCTGCTGCCGGGCACGCGATTGGACCTGTCCAGCTTCAGGAGGCCCTGTCCCCGCAGGTGAGGCACGAACCTGCCTCGCGCCGTCCGCTTCAGGAAGAAGGTCGCCCGTTCCCCGGGAACAAACGTGACCTGATCGGAAACGTGCAGCGTGAGCGAACCAATGGTGCCGCCCTCGACGTCGACGTCCAGCGCCGGGGTTGCATTCCCCTTCAACGTCTCGGTCACCGCCACGTGAACGGTCGACACAATCAGGCGATCGCCGTACTCATTGACCTGCCATTGCGGAGTCACCGACGTGACCTGGCCGACCACCACGCGATCGGCCCCGCGTGCCCGCTCGGCCAGCGGGACCGGGACCTGCGCGTGAACTGTCGGGCTCAAAGCGACGACAGCCACGAGCAGGCTCGTACGGAGCACGACCGGGGGCATAACGGCCATGCTGCCGGAGTGGCAACGTGTGTGCCAGTGAGGGCGGCAATGATTTTACGGTTGCGGCGTGCCTGCTTCCAGTTCGGAACGTCCCTTCCTGGAGGGCGTTGTCTCCTGCCGCGATGCTGGCCTTGGCTGGTCGCGACGCCAGGCCAGAGATCCATGTCGCCTTGCAGAATTTGAGATGGGATTACGGAGTCGTCAGACCTGCGCGAGCGCTCGAAGCCATCGTCGGAGCGGGCATTCAGCCAATGCGTTCAACCTCGTTGCCGATGAAGCAATTCCCAGGCGGAGGTGCTTCCGCGGGCGCGCAGAAGCTTCCCGAACTGGCCCGCAACCGCCGGTATCGCCGCGCATCCGGCGACCAGCAGCCATTCGCGCGCATCGAGCGCGACGACCTTCACGACGGCAGCGACGGGACTGAGGTAGGTCGCGAGTTGCAGCGCCACCGCCAGGGCGACGGCACCAAGCGCGAAGCGGTTGGCGGCCGCGCGCGTCGGGTTCAGGACGTCGTCGTCACTGCGCGCGTTGCCGAGATGGCCGATCTGCGCGAGGGCCAGGGTCATGAACGCTGCCGTCGATGCCGCCGCGGGCCTGGTCTGGAGAATCCACCAGAACGAGGCCAGCGTCGCCAGCGTGATCACACCTCCATACAAAAGGATGCTCGTCACGAACGGCCACGAGAGGATCGCCTCGTGTGGATCGCGCGGTGGCCGCGTCATGACGCTCCGATCCCCCGGCTCCATCGCGAGCGCAAGGGCGGGAAACGTGTCGGTCACCAGGTTGAGCCACAACAGCTGCAACGGTTGCAGCGGCAGCGGCCAGGCGGCGAGGCCGGCGACGAGCAGAATCAGTACCTCCGCCACGTTGCAGCTGAACAGATAGAACACGAACTTCCGGATGTTGTCGAAGATGATCCGCCCCTCTTCGACTGCCGCGGCAATGGTCTCGAAGCGGTCGTCCTGGAGCACGATCGCCGAGGCCTGCCTGGCGACATCCGTGCCGCGCAGTCCCATGGCGACGCCCACGTCAGCTTTCTTGAGCGCCGCGGCATCGTTGACACCGTCCCCCAGCATGGCCACGATGTCGCCGCGCTGCTGCAGCGCGCTGACGATGGTCAGCTTGTGCTCTGGCGAGACGCGGCTGAAGACGCTGATCTCCGGAATCCGCTCGTCCAATTCGCCCGGCGACATCGTACTGAGGTCCCGCCCGTCGAGCACGTGCGCTGGACCATCCATCAGGCCGACCTGGCGGGCAACGGCCTCGGCGGTCCCTCGCTGATCCCCGGTAATCATCACCGTCCGAAGGCCGGCAGCGCGCAGCAGCGCGACAGTCGACGGAACGCCTGCCGCGACGGGATCCGCGATGCCGATGAAACCCTCGAACGTCAGGTCGTGCAGCGCCTGATCGGTCTGATCGCGAGCGTCACCGGACGCCACGGCGATCATCCGCAGGCCGTCGCGCGCCAGGGTCTCGTTCACACGTTGCAAGTCAGCTCGAACACCGTGCTCCAGCGGCCGGCGACCGCGATCGAAGCGGAGCGCCGAACACATCGGGAGGACGGCAGCGGGTGCGCCCTTCACGAAGGCCAGAATCCCCGCGCCGTCCTCGTGAAACGACGCCATCATCTTGCGGGCGCTCGAGAAAGGAAGGATGCCGCGGCGCGGATGCCGTCGCAGCAGATCATCGGCATTCGTGCCGAACAAAGGCAGCGTCGCCAGGACGGCCATGTCGACGGGATTGGCCAGGCCCGCCCGCTCGGCGGTGTCGCCGGTTACCTGCGGCTGAGAAGCCAACGCTGCAATCTCCAGCAATCGGTGCGCTTTGTGACTTGCGGTGACGGCATCCTCGAGCGTCAACTGTTCGAACGGGATCCAGACACTCACGACCGTCATCTCGCCGGTCGTCAAGGTGCGCGTCTTGTCCGTACAGACGACGGTCGCGGAGCCGAGAGACTCGACCGATGGCAGCCGGCGCACGAGCGCATGACGGCGCGCCATCCGGCGCATGCCGACGGCCAGAGCGATCGTGGCCACCGCTGGCAGCGCCTCGGGCATGGCCGCGACGGCCAGGGCGATCCCGGTCTGCAGCACCAGCGGCCACGGCACGTCGTGCGCCAGTCCCACCACCGAGATCAGGCCAACGATGGCGATGGTCAACCAGGCCAGGCGGCGGCCGAGGACATCGAGGCGCCGTTCGAGCGGTGTGGGTTCGGGTTGAATGCTGCTGACGAAGCTTCCGATTTTCCCGAGTTCCGTCTGCGCGCCGGTTCCGGTCACGACCGCGAATCCCGTACCGCTCACCGCGGTCGTGCCCATGTAAGCCATGTTCCGGCGATCGGCGACGATCGTTGCGGCATCGATCGGATCGGCGGCTTTCTCGACGGCCAGGGATTCGCCGGTCAGCGGCGCCTCGTCGATCGACAGATCGGCCGCTTCGATGAGCCGCACATCCGCTGGCACCTTGTTGCCGGCGTCGAGTTGCACGACATCCCCGGGCACGAGATGTTCCGCGGCGATCGCACGGAGCCGGGCATCACGCAACACGAGGGCGCGCGGTGCCTCGAGTTGCAACAGGGCCGCCATCGCCTGGCGCGCACGCCAGTCCGTCGTGAAGCCCAGCCCGGCGTTGATGACCAGCACGACGGCGATCGCGGCGGCTTCGACGTGGTCACCAATCGCCAGTGAGAGCGCAGCGGCCGCGACGAGCAGCAACACGACGACGCTGCGCAACTGGTTCCCGAGAATCTCGAGAGCCGAGACTCGCGGGGCAACGGGCAGTCGATTGTTCCCGTACGTCGCCTGACGCGCTCTCGCTTCGTGGTCGCTGAGACCCTGGCGGCTGCTGGACAGGCCGGCAAGTACGGCGTCGCCGCTGAGGGCATGCCACGCGAGGGATGGTGCCGCAGTTCCAGGCTGGGCCTGGCGAATGGATGACCGGGCAAACATGGAGCCACCTGCTGGTTGCTGTCGACGAACCGGAAGATCTCAGCAGTGGACCTCTCGGGATCGTCTGAGCATCCGTCCGACCGGCCACCTGTCGCAGTCGTTCAACCGGTACCGCTGATCCGCGTCGCGAGTCAGCGTTCCGTCGCCGACCAGCCCTGCCAGAAGCCGCTGGCACACATCTGCCCGCAGCCCGAAGAGCCGCTGTGCCTGAGCAAGCGTCAACCGCAGGCACGGCATCTCATGAAACTCACCGGAGACCCGTTCCACCAGCGCTTCACGCGCAGGATGTGCCCGTCGATCGCGCGCTATCGGCAGAAGCAGACGTGCTGCGCACATGGTCATCCTCCGTTCAGGGCTGTGCCGATGCAGGGATCGTCAGCACGGGACACATCCCGCGCCGCACGACGTGCTCGGTGGTGGAGCCGAAGACGAGCCGATCCATGGCGTTGCGTCCGTGCACGCCCAGCACGATCAGGTCGACGTCACGTTCGGCTGCAAGCCGGAGGATTTCCCGGTAGGCCTTTCCCTGCGTGACGACCGTGTCGACGCCGCTGGTCTGAGCCAGATCTTCGGGCACGAACTGCCGCAGCTGGCGCCGGGCTGACTCCGCGACCGCCTCTTGGTACGCGACGATGTCGAATGTGACCCCGACCATCGGGTCGTACCCGAGCGGCATCGGCTCGACGACATGAACGAGGGTGAGGTGGCCGCCGGCACGCCGGGCGAGCGACACTCCATAGCCGAGCGCCCGCGCCGAATCCTGCGAGAAGTCCACCGCGCAGAGGACGTGACCGAACGGGTCCCGGCTGAACGCGGGCGTCTCGGGCACTCGCGGCGGAACGACCAGCACCGGCACCCGCGAGGTGCGGAGAGTCTTCTCGGCCGCCGAGCCAAGGAGGAGTCGATCGAAGCCGGAGCGGCCGTGCGTGCCCATCACGACGAGATCCGTCCGCAGCTTCGAGGTCTGCACCTGAATTTCCCCGTGCACCGAACGCGACTCGATGACATGGAATTGAACCGGCACGCCGGCCGACTCGAGCGGCAGGAAACGTTTCAGTTCCGCGAGGGCGCTCTCACGGTCCACGGTTCCGAATCCGAAGGGGCCGGGGCCCTCCGGACCGTAGGGCACCGCAGGCACGAGACTCGGCACCGGCAGGACGTGGAGCACGGTGACGTCCGCGCCGTAGTTGCGCGCGATGCCGACGGCGCAGTCGAAGGCATGCCGCGAGAAATCCGAGAAGTCCACCGGACAGAGGATGTGATGGATGTGAACCATGGCCGCATCTCCCGATCGGTCGTAGGAGCAACCGGGCTGCCATGGCGCAGAGCAGCGAAGGCGTGCCAAAAACGCCTGCCGACAAGGGAAAGGCAAACGGCAGGAGAGAAAACCCGTGAACATGCCGGGGGAATTTCCGCACGCTCCACGGATAATTCCGCGAGTGGACTGGTGAAGCGGTCAGGGCTCCCGCAGCACGATGAGCGGATCGACGCGCATGGCGCGGCGCGTCGGCACGGCACAGGCCGCCAGCGAGACCACCGCCACCGCAGCCGCGACTGCGGTGTAGGTGACCGGATCAGTGGCGTTCACGCCATGCAATTCGCTGGCGAGCCAGCGCGTCACAGCGAAGGCTCCGCCCAACCCCAGCAGAATCCCGGCCGTGCACAGCGAAGCGCCTTCGCCGATGACCCGCCAGAACACGTCGGACGGACGCGCGCCGAGCGCGAGGCGGATGCCAATCTCGCGCGTCTGCCTCGACACGAGGAACGACAGTACCCCGTAGACGCCGATGGTCCCCAGCGCCAGCGCCAGCATGGCGACAGTCACCAGCACGGACGACGTCGCGGCCGGGGCTGCAATCGCGTCGGCAGTAATCGACTTCATCGCGCGGACATCGTCCACGACGACGGGGCCAGTGGCCCGGGAGGTGATGTCCTCGAGTGCGGATGAGACGCGTCTGATATCCATTGACGTGTCGAGAACCACCGCCATGTCGCTCGGAATGCGGCCATCCTCCATGGTCGCGTTCGGTCCGTGCGGCACGTACATCGCACCGTCGATCCACTCCGGCACGCTTCTCGCCAGGTCGAAGCCACGCACGTCCGCGACGACCCCGACAACCGTGTGCCAGCTTCGCTCGTCGATGAACCGGACCTGGCGGCCGATGGGATCCTGACCGGGCCAGAAGCGCCTGGCGGTCGCGCCGGTCACCATCGCGACGGCCGGCCGGCCGGTGAGATCGGCCGGAGTGAACGTCCGTCCTGCCTCGAGCCGGATGTTCATCACCTTGAAGTAATCCGGCGTCACCGCATGAAGCCAGAACAGCGGCGCGGCCTTACCGTCGGGTACCGTGTAGCCCTGAAGGACTACCGAACGCTTGGCGATCGCGCCGGTCAACGGGAGCGTGTTCACGAGCGCGGCGCCGCGGATGCCCGGTGCGGCCCGCACCTGGCGTTCGAGCTCGCGGTAGAAGGTCAGGCAGCGATCGGCCGTGTCGCAGATCGATTCCGCTGGCGAAATGTGTGCGGTCACGACCTGCTCGGCGTGAAACCCCGGATCGCTCTGCGACAGTGTCCACAGGCTGCGCACGAGCAGGCCGGCGGCGATCAGAAGGAGCACGGCGAAGGCCACTTGTGCAACCGTGAGCGCGGCGCGCACCGGTGCGGCGACACTACCGCCGGATCCGCGCGAGCCCGAATCGAGCGCCCCGTTCAGTCTAGTACGGAGAGCCTGGGCCACCGGTGCGAGACCGAAACTGCAGCCGGTCACGATCGCAAGCCCGCCGGCGAAGAGCAGCACGCGCCAGCTCACGTGAGCCTCCATCAGGCGCGGGGTGTCGGGCGGCAGCACCACCTTGAGTATCGACAGACCTTCCGCGGCAACCAGCACCCCGGCGATCGCGCCAAGGAACGCGAGAACGACGCTTTCGGTGAGCAGCTGCTGGGCGACACGACGCGGTGTGGCGCCAAGGGCGGTGCGGATGCCGATCTCGCGGCGGCGCGACGCAGCCCGGGACAGGCTGAGGTTTGCGACGTTCGCGCACGCGATTACGAGCACGGCAGCGACCGCGGCCAGCATGATCAGGAATCGCGTCTTCACATCGCCGACCAGCGCGTCATGGAGCGGGATGGCCGACACATCCCTGTTCCAGTCCGCGGGCATCTGCCACGGAAACCGCGCGACGATTCGTGACTGGAAGAGCCTGATCTCGGCGTGCGCATCAGCCGGGCTCGCTCCGGGCCGCAGGCGCCCGACGACCGGCATGAAGTCGCTGGCCCAGTAGCGAACGGTGTTGCGCGGATCGAGCCCGAGCGGCACCCACACCTCCGTCCGCCGCGAGGGAAATTTGAATGAGGGCGGCATGACCGCGACGACCTCGTGCGCCTGTCCATCGAGCTCGATCGACGTGCCCAGGATGTGAGGGTCGCTGCCGAAGCGCGTCTGCCAGGCCGCGTAGCTCAGGATCGCGAACCGATCGTTCGGCGCGGCATCTTCACCGGCGTGAAGCCAACGGCCCATCGCGGGCGGAACGCCGAGGATCGACAGGAGCTCGGCCGACACCCGGGTGCCGGCGAGGCGGACCGGTGTTCCCCTGCCGGAGAGCGTGAAGAAGTGGCCGTCGGCATACGCGCCGACATCCATGGTCCCGAGCTCGCGGCGCATCGCCGCGAACGCGCCGTTCGGATAGGGTCCGGTGATACTGACCAGCTGATCGGGTGCAGCGTAGGGCAGGGGGGACAGCAGGACGACGTCGATCAGACTGTAGACGGCGGTGGTGGCGCCAATCCCGAGCGCGAGCGTGAGCGTGGCGACCGCGGTGAAGCCGGGGGCGCGGGTCAAGGTGCGCACGGCGTATCGCACGTCCTGCCAGGCCGCGTCCAGAGTGCTCGTGCCCCGCGCGTCGCGGCACGCTTCCTTGGCTTTCTCGACGCCGCCGAAATTGCGCCGCACGATGCGGCGGGCCTCGTCGCGAGCGAGGCCCCTGCCGACGAGCTCCTCGACCTGCTGCTCGAGGTGATACGTGAGCTCTTCGTCGAGATCCCGATCGAGCTGCCTGGCGCCTGTCAGGGATCGCCACCGGAGCGCCAATACGTGCAGCCAACGTTCGAAGTCCACAGGGGTCTCCGTTCGATCTGAGCGGACGTCAGGCGTGGCCGAGGTCGAGCAGCCGGGAGATCGCGGTGGAGATCCGGCCCCAGTTGGCCGCTTCCTTGTCGAGCTGCCGCCGGCCCGGGCGGGTCAACCGATAGAACTTGGCGCGCCGGTTGTTCTCGGTGACCTGCCAGGTGGCAGTCACCCATCCGTGCTGCTCGAGCTTGTGCAGGGCCGGATAGAGTGACCCGTCGCTCACCTGGAGCACGTCGCTCGAGACCTGCTTCAAGCGAACGCTGATCGCGTGGCCGTTCATCGGCTCGAGCGCCAGGATTTTCAGCAACAGCAGATCGAGCGTGCCCTGCATCAGGTCCGGCGGTTTGCTCATGCGCTACCCTCGCTTACCGAGCGAAGCATACAGGTGCTCCGCTCGGTAAGCAAGGGGTAGGAGCGGCGCTGGAACGGCCGAGCTTCAAGGCGACTGAAAACTGTCGCGCTATTTGCATTCAGCAAGAGCGAGTGTTTTGGGTCTCCCGAATGGTTCTTGGTCGTCCCCTTCGTCGGTCCTTCTGGATCACCGCTCCGGCGGCCGTCGGGTTGCTGATTGCCCTTTCCGGGTGTGGCGGCAATTCCTCGAACGTCAGCGTGGCGCCTTCCTCGATCGCCAGATGCGGCGTCTCGCTGAGCGGCGGCGCCTCGCCCATTCCCGCCGGCGGCGGGACCGGGACGGTAACCGTCAACGTCGAGCGCGAATGCGCCTGGTCCGCCCGATCGGAATCGCCCTGGATCGCGTTGGCTGGTGGACAAGGACAGGGGCAAGGCCCGGCCACTATCACGTTCTCGGTCCAGCCCAATCCAAACGGCTCGAGCCGTCGGGGAAATGTCGCGGTCGAGCAGCAGAAGGTGGAGATTGCTCAGGAGGCGGCGCCTTGCCGCTACGAGGTCTCCCCACCATCGGCTGACGTACCGGCCGACGGAGGTGCCGCGTCCATCGGCGTCTCTGCGCCTGGCGGGTGTCCGTGGACTGCGCAGAGCCCCGTCGACTGGCTGTCGATCGAGCCGCGCAACGGTCAGGGGGGCGCTACGGTCCAGATCGCGGTGGCCGCCAATGGCGCCGGTGCGCGCTCGGCAAACGTCACCATCGCCGGCGCCGCGGTGCAGGTGCGGCAGGCGGCAGCCGCAGGACCTTCGTCCCCGCCACCTTCACCTTCGCCGTCACCTTCGCCGTCACCTTCACCGACACCTTCACCGACACCTCCCCCCACACCTCCCCCCACACCCTCACCCACACCCACACCCACACCGTCGCCCACGCCTCCCCCGTCGCCGAATTGCCGGTTCGAGGTCGACCCCACCCGCCTCGGCGCCGGACTGCTGGGCGGCCAGGTCACGGTCGATGTCAAAGCCCAATCGGGATGCGCGTGGAGCGCGACGAGCCAGGCGGCGTGGATCGTCGTCGCGACTGGAGGTAACGGGACGGGAGATGGCGAGGTGCGCCTCCTGGTGGCTCCAAACGTTGGCGGGTCGCGGAACGGGACGGTGATGATTGCGGGCACTGCGGTCACCGTGGAGCAGGACGGCGTCCTGGCGTGCACCTACAGCCTGAAACCCAGAAGTCTCGAGGTCAAAGCCCGCCAGGACGATGCCGAAATCGAAGTGAAGACCCGGGACGGCTGCGCGTGGACCGCTTCGAGCTCCGTACCCTGGGTGACGATCAGGGAGGGGAGCAGTGGATCGGGGGATGGGAAAGTCCGTCTCCGGATCGACGAGAATACCGGGCCCGCCAGGAGCACGACGCTCGTCGTCGCCGGCGAGTCCGTCAGCCTCGCTCAGCAAGCGGCGAAGTAGTAAGTTTCTCCCCTGGAAGTAAGTCCTTCCCTAACTGTGGGGATCCGCCGCCACAGTCAGCACCACAGCAGTATCCCGTCAGGATTCAGTGGACGTCACGAAACGCGAGTGGCAGGTCTCACACCTGAAGAGGTTGAGCTGGCGCGAGTCTGCCTCGACTTGCGCGGTTGGCGCGGTCCGCGGACTGCCGCATTTGGGACAGAGGGCTCCCGCGGTGGGTGTCGATGGCAAATCGGCCACTCGGGGCGAATCGATCGCACCTTGATGCGGGGCGGCACGTCGATCCGAACGCTGACGGCGGTCGGCAAGCCTTTTCTCAGGAAGGGTCACGGACGGGTCCAGGAGCAAGATCCGACCCAGCCTGCCTCCGTTCTCGACGCGCGGCGGCGTCAGCTCACTCCTGCGACTGATCTGGCGTCCTGGTGAAGAGCTCGTCCGCCAGCGAGTTGGCGTCCTTCTCGAGGCGCGCCTGAAGCGCCTCAAAACGCTGATCCATATCCTGTTTCAGCGCGCGCGCGTTGCCGATGAACGTACGGACGAGCGCCAGAATCACCACGGTCACGACGGCGGCGAAGATCCAGCGCACGGGTTCATTGGACACCGTTTCGGCGGATTTGGCTGCACGAAAAATCCCCCGACATTCGTGTCACGGCAGGGGCGGATTTTGCCGATAATCTGTCAACCGTGTCGCGCTGACCCGGGATTGATCTGACCATGCCGATTCGAGCCTCGCAGGTTCTTGACGCCGCGGACACCGCGGACGTCCCAGTCGTCGCGGCGCCAGCAATCGGAACGGGCACGTCGGCTCATGCCCGCTGGGTGCGGGTGTCTCACTGGATTCTCGCGGCGAGCATCCTTGTCCTGGCGTTCACCGGTTTCATCATCCTGATGGCGCATCCGCGGCTTTACTGGGGCGACACCGGGAACAGCCTGACGCCTGCGCTGCTCGAACTGCCGATCAGCCGTAACCATCGGCACGGCGGGTGGCAGGAACGGGCTCCCTTCTTTGCGGATCCGTCCTCGCCGGTCAGCGCCAACCGGACCTACGAGATCTTCAACCAGAATGGATGGGGCCGAAGCCTGCACTTCCTTGCAGCCTGGTTGGTGGTCGTGCCTGGGGCCATCTATCTCCTTGCTGGTGTTCTTACCGGCCACTTCCGCCGGCATCTCTGGCCTCGCAGGGGTGAACTGCAGGCGCAGGCGCTCCGAACCGAGCTGATAAATCATTTACGCCTGAGAATCCGTCAGGCGACGGGGGGGCCTGATTACGGCCTGCTGCAGAAGTGCGGCTACTGCGCCGTCGTCTTCGTTCTGCTGCCGCTCATGGTCTTCACCGGTCTGGCCATGTCTCCCACGGTCGCGGCGGCCTATCCGTTCCTTCAGAGCATGTGGGGCGGATTCCAGTCCGCTCGGACGTTACACTTCTTCGCGTTCGTTGCTCTCGTCCTGTTTTCGATCGGGCACGTGGCCCTGGTGGCGAAATCAGGATTGAAGCGGCAGCTCCGAGGCATGATTCGGGGGCGATGACATGAAGCCTGCTGATCTCATCACGCGTCGTCGTGCACTGCTCGTCGGCCTTGGCGCCGCTGGAGGGCTGCTGGTTCCCGCGCAGCTGAGAAGACTGAGGCTGCCTCCCACTTACGGCCACATCCTGCGCATGGGCGACAACCTGACGTATGCCGCCCACCGAACGCTGCTGCCGTCACAACGGCTGGCGAGGGAGTTCAGCTACAAGGACATCAGCTCGTTCCCGGCGATCGGCATGACGAATCCCGGCGCTCCCGACAAGCCCAATCGCAGCGAGGAGTATGCGCGATTGCAGAAGGGCGGGTTTGCTGACTGGCGCCTCTCGGTCACGGGTCTCGTGTCATCCCCTGGACGCTTCTCGCTTGCTGACCTCAAGGCGCTTCCATCACGGACGCAGATCACGCGGCACACCTGCGAAGAAGGGTGGTCGGCGATCGCGGAGTGGACCGGAGTGCAACTCGGGCGCGTGCTGGAGGCTGCCGGATTACGACCCGAGGCGCGCTGGGTCAACTTCTATTCCTTTGATGGATGGATTGACAGCATCGACCTGCTCGACGCTCTGCACCCGCAGACGCTTCTTGCGTATGGCATGAACGGGAGCCATTTGTCTGTCCCCCACGGGGCGCCGGTGCGGCTCCGCGTCGAAACCCAGATGGGCTACAAGAGCATGAAGTTCCTCGAGCGGATCGTCGTGAGGGACACGTTCGACGACGGCGGGAAGCAGGGGAATATTCAGAACGGATGGGCGTGGTACGCGGGGATTTGACGGTTCGCAGCCCCTTTCTCGCTCTTCTCCTCCTGGCGTCATCCGGTCTGTTTGCCGGCGGCACCGAAACGCAGGTTTCGGAGCGCGGAAGCCCGCGCGATCGCGCCCCTCTGAGTCCGGCTCAGGCGCTCGCAAGCTTCGAGCTCGAGCCCGGGTATCGAATCGAGCTGGCAGCCGCCGAGCCGCTGATCAGGAACCCGGTCGCGATTGCGTTCGACCATCGCGGCCGCATGTATGTCGCGGAGAGCCGCGGCTATCCCGGTCCGCTCGAAGGCGCGCCCTCCGCGGCTCCCGAAGGGGTCATCGCGTTGCTCGAAGACGCGGACCACGATGGACGCTTCGACACGCGAACCGAGTTCGCGCGGAACCTGACGTTCCCGAACGGCATTCTGCCCTGGGACGGCGGCGTGTTCGTGACCTGCGCCCCCGACCTCATCTACTTGAAGGACACCACCGGTGACGGCGTTGCCGACGAGCGCCGCGTGGTGCTGACGGGTTTCGACGCGACGAAGACCCCGCAGCTGCGATTCAGCCACCCGACGCTCGGCGTCGACAATTGGATCTATCTGACGAGCGGCTTGACTGGCGGTCGCGTCACCGCGCCGGATCAGCCCGAGCGTCCGCCAGTCGTGTTCGCCAACAGCGATTCACGCTTCAATCCGATCACCCATGCGTTCGAGCTGACCGGCGGGCAGAGCCAGTATGGTCTCACCTTCGATGATCAGGGCCACCGGTTCACCTGCTCCAATCGCCGCCCGGTCATGCAGGTCGTTCTCGAATCGCGCTACCTGCAGCGCAACCCGCATCTGGCGTTCTCGCAGACCGTGGAAGATGTGTCAGCGGCGGGGTCGCAGGCCGTGGTCTGGCCACTCAGCGGCGATACGACCACCGCGTCATTCATTCCCGGCCTGATGAGCGCGCCGCACTCGGGGACGTTCACCGCAGCGAGCGGTGTCCACATTCATCGGGGAGACGCGCTGCCTGCCGAGCATCGCGACAGCCTCTTCATCTGCGAGTCGGCGCAGAACCTGGTACAGCGGCAGGTGCGATCGCCGAACGGTGTGACGTTCACCTCGAAACCGGCGCGCACCGGCCACGACTTCCTGTCGTCGCGCGACACCTGGTTCCGGCCGGTGTTCGCCGCCAACGGACCCGACGGTGCCCTCTACGTCGTCGACATGTACCGCAAAATCATCGACCATCCGCAGTACGTCCCGGAGCAGAGCCGCGCGCTGCTCGACTTCGAAGCCGGCAAGGAGCGCGGCCGGATCTATCGGGTGGCTGCCAGCGGCTGGAAACGGGACCGCGCGGCGATCGATCTCGGCCGGATGACGGCGGCCGAGCTCACGCGGACGCTCGAGCATCCAAACGCGTGGCGGCGCGAAACCGCCCAGCGGCTGCTGCTGGAACGTCAGGATCGCGGCGCAGTTCCCATGCTTCGCACGCTGGCACGAGACAGCTCTCGCCAGGTGGCCCGTATCCATGCGCTGTGGATCCTCGACGCGCTCGGGGGGCTCGAGACGGCCGATCTCGTGGCAGCTCTGAGCGATCGGGACGGAGGCGTTCGCGAGAATGCCGTTCGTCTGGCCGAGGAGAGAGCGGCCGGGCCCCGCTTGCGGGAAGTGGTGTCCCGCTTGCTCGCGATGGTCGACGACAGGGACGATCGCGTGCGCCTGCGGGTCGCGCTGGCGCTCGGAGAAGTGGACGACCCGTCCGTCGTCAGCGGACTCGCCGCGCTGGCGCGCCGCGATGGCGCGCAGTCCTGGATGCGTGCCGCGATCCTCAGTTCCGTCAAGGCTCGCTCGAACGAGTTCCTTCGCGCCTTCACGAGCCTCCCGTCTCCGCCCGAGGTCAAGGCCGCGGTGATGCAGGATCTGGGGCAGATCTTCGGAGCTGGCCAGTCGCCCGAGCGCTGCCTGGATCTGATTGTCCAGATCGGTGAGCCGGGGGCCGATTCCGGCTGGCAGCCCGCGGCTGTCGCCGGAGTCGCGCAGGGGTTGAAAGCCCGAGGTCTCGGCCGTGAGGATCGCTCCGCGCTGATGACATTGTTGTCGGGCGATTCCGAGCAGGCTCGACTCGCCAGGCAACGCGTGGACGCGATTGTGGCCAGGACGTCCGCGACGGCCCTGGACGATAACGCGCCGCTGAACCAGCGGCTCGCGGGGATCGCGTTGCTCGGCCACACTGCCTACACGACGGCCGGCCGCACGCTCCAGAGCCTGATCGCTCCCCGGCAGTCGTCCGAGATCCAGGTTGCGGCCGTCCGCGCGCTGCTGCAGCTCGGCGACCGGGCGGGGGCCGCGAGCCTGCTCGAGCGGGCCCGATGGCAGACCTTCACGCCGCAGGTTCGCGAGACCGTGATCTCCATGCTCCTCAGCGATGACGCACAGACAACGATCCTGCTCGACGCGATCGAACAGGGCTCGATCGAGGGCGTCGCGCTTGGACCGTCGCGCCGCAGCCGTCTCATGACGCATCGCGACGCGTCCATCCAGAAGCGTGCAAGGGCGCTGCTCGCCGGTCTCGAGTCGGGCGATCGCATGCTCGTCTACGACCGCTTGCGAGGCCCGGTGCTCAGCCGGACGGCGAGCCCGCCGCGCGGCAAGATCGTCTTCGCCACCCACTGTGCGACCTGCCATGCAATCGATGGAACCGGCGGGCAGGTGGGCCCGGACTTGAGCGGCATCCGCAACCAGCCGGCGGATGCCATCCTGCTGCACGTGGTCGTGCCCGACTACGACATCGCCGCCGGTTATCAGTCCTACGTTGTCGAGACTCGGGACAGACGCACTCTGGTCGGACGGCTGGAAGCCGAGGCGCCCAACAGCGTGACCCTGCGTGACGGTGCCGCGCAGGCGCACGTGATCCTGCGCAGCGACGTCATCTCGATGTCGGCGTCGATCCGTTCATTGATGCCCGCCGAACTCGAACGCGCGATGTCGGAACAGGACCTCGCCGATCTGATCGGGTATCTCAAGGCCGATCCGCGGCCGCATTGATCCGGGATCCGGGGTCCGGGGTCCGGGATCCGGACGCTGTGGTACTCAGAGGCAACAGGCCGCTGGGCTTGCGCCTGTTGCCTCTGAGTACCACCGGCTCCGGACCCCGGATCCCGGACCCCGGACCCCGGATCTACTTTCCCGCCACGTCCTTCAGCAGTTGAATCGCCGCTTCGGCCAGCCTCTCCCCGCCGCCGGGGGCGATCCGCGAGTTGACCGTCTCGTAGCTGCCTTCCTTGAAGGCCTTCTCGGTGGGAATGTAAGCAGGATTGTCGTTCGCGAGTTCCACGACGAGGGTGTGCCGGAAGGGGGACCCGCGCTTGATCGCCAGTCCGAGGTCCACGAACACTTCACCCGGCAGCAGGACGACGGCGAGGTCGGGACTGAGGCGGAGCACCTGGATCTCGGCGTCGAGAGTGGGGCCGCGGCGCATCAGGTCGAGCGTGGTCGCGGTCTCGACCTGGGCCAGGAACGGCAGCTCACTGGTGCCGATTTTCGGCGCGTTCGCCTTGGCCATTGCGGCTTGCTCGGCGGACACGCTTCGCAGCGGGAGCGATAGCCGGGTGGACGCCACCGCGAGGGCGGCGCGTTCGATCGCCTGGCGAGGGCGCGCCGACAGGACGTCGACGCCGAGCTGCCGGCCGATCAGCCACGCGTCGTACTTACGTCGCCCGCTGACGTCGATGTGGTTGATGTCACCGCACGTGCCCAGCCCGAACAGCGAGATGAACCCGTCGCCGAATTCGCGGCGGAGCTCGGCGGCGAGCTGCCCGGGATAGTCGGCCGAGTACTCGGTGCCGCCGACCGTGTCGGCATGGAGGGCGAACACCGTCAGGGATCCGATGGGCTTCTTGTCCCTATTGAACAGGATGAAGGGGAGGTCGGGATCGATCGGACCAGCCGGACGCACGATCTCCGGATTCAGCACGCCGGGATTGAAACGCACGGTGCCATCTTTCAGGTGGAACCGGCGGTTGAACGACAGGCGATCGTCCTCGGTCCGCACCAGTTCCATCGCCGCCGATGAAAGGCGCCCATTGGCGTCGACAATCACGTCGACCAGCTTGGCGCCGAGCGCCTCCGGATAGTTCACCGAGGCCAGCGGATCCTTTCCGTACTTGGCTGCCGCCAGTTCGCTGAAGATCCGCGCCCGCTCGCCCGCAAAGAGCGGCCCGGTGTGAGTATGTGTGGCGGTGATCGCAATGCTGTCGGCCGGAATCCCGGTGCGCGCGGACGCTCGTGCGCGCACCTCGCGCGACATCGACTGCGGCATGCCGAGGAGATCGGTGACGACGATCGCAGCCCGCGTTGACCCCTGTTGGAACACCAGCGCCTTGGCCTTGAGCGGATCTTTCTGTCCGGTCGCCAGGCGTTCGGTGAAGTAGCCGTCCAACCGGTAGCCGGCCGGCGCCGTGATGTCGATCTCTGCCAGTCCGACCTGAAATGGAGGCTCCTGGGCGGTTACGGCACAGCACACCACCACCACCGCCGCGACCCGCGCTAGGCTGCGCATCGAATCACCTCACCGATAGCGTATCGCTGACTTCGCGTAAACTGCCGTGGATGGCTCCCCCAGCCGACAAGTTCTTTACCGGCACGATCACCAGCCGCCGCGAGTTTTCACATGACCTCTGGGCGATCCGGGTCGATCCCGGCGGCCACTTTTCGTTCATCGCCGGTCAGTATGCAACGCTCGGCGCGGACGGATCATCCGGCCATGTCGAGCGCGCGTATTCGATCGTGTCGTCACCTCACGAGCCCGAGCTCGAGTTCTTCGTGGAGCTGGTCCCGGAAGGCGCGTTGACCCCGCTCCTGTATCGACTGAATGTCGGCGACACGCTCAGCATCCGGAAAGCGGCGAAGGGGCGATTCCTGGTCGACATCGCGGCAGGCCCGGCGGATCACCTGTTCCTCTGCACGGTCACCGGTGTCGCGCCGTTCCTCAGCCTGGTGCGCACGCTGGCGAGGGACTGGCGCGAGGGACGCTTCAACGGCGCCCTCCGCCTGTTCCTGATCCAGGGGGCGAGCCTTTCATCTGAATTGGGCTACCGCGAGGAAATCGAAGCGTTTGCGCGCGAGTTGCCGTGGCTGACCTACGTGCCGACGGTGAGCCGGCCGTGGGACGACCCGGAGTGGAAAGGCGAGACCGGCCGCGTGGACGACGTCATCCGGAAGTACGCGGATCAGTGGTGCCCGGATCCGGCGCGAGCCATGGCCCACATGTGCGGTCACCCGTCGATGATCGAGCACGGCAAGGCGATCCTCGGCCGGCGCGGCTGGACCAAGAATCACCTCAAGGAGGAAAGCTATTTCGTGCTGCCGCGTTGAGCGGCCCGATCACCGCGGCGGCGCGACGCCGAATCCACGCACCCGCTTCGCGAGCCAGTCGTCGATCGTCTTGAAGTACTCAGGTACGAACCGCTGCAGCGACGCCATCTCCGCGTTGCTGCCTGCCTTCGCTTCCCACTGGTAGTGGTTGGCCTTCGGAAGGATGCGGAGCGTGTAGTCGGGGTGTCCGCCGGCCTTCAAGGCGGTCTCCCACGCTGGCTGGTTCTTCGTCGCCACGATGTTGTTGTCCAGCTCGCCGAAGATCGCCAGCACCGGCACTCTGAGTTGACGGAGCGTCGGTCCCGGATCGTAGAAGTACCACTGCTGAATGGATTGCCAGAAGGGATCGTCCGGCGTGCCGGGAATCGTGCCCGGCGGCCGCCCGATTTTGCTGGCGAGCCGGCTGCGAGCGGCCGCGTAGTCGTCCCAGCCCTTGCCTGTTCTCGCGAACTCATACTGCAGCTTCATGACCGCGACGATCTCGGCGACGGTCTCCGGCTTCATCCCGGCTGCGGTCATCTCGTTCTGCGCCTGGTCGATCGTCGTCTCGGCCGCGGGAATGGCTGCGCCGGAAATGCTGATCAGGAACGCCATGTCTTTCGCGCGAACGGCCGCGAGCGGCATGACCCACCCGGCCTGGCTGACACCCAGCTGTCCAATCTGAGCCGGGTCGATATCGCTCCGGGTTTTCAGGTACTCGAACGCGGCAGACACGTCGCCGGCGAGGACGTCGAACGAGGCGGTCTTCCAATCGCCGGTCGATTCGCCGACGCCGCGCTTGTCGTAGCCGAGGACCGCCATGCCGCGCCGCACGAGGAAGCGCGCAAAGGGCAGGATGTACTCGCGGTTCTCGGCGCCTGACCCGTGCACGAGAATGACCGCCGGATGGCGGCCGCCGGTCGTTGGACTGATCAGGGTACCGGCCAGCCGCACGCCGCCATTCGCGAAGCGGACGTCTTCGTGCTTTTCAGTCGCGGCGCGGCGGGCCGAGCGCGGAGGTTCGCCCTGCCGCTGCCATTCGAGACCGGTGACCTTTCCTCCGCTGTCGCGGTGAAAGCTGATCCGCGCTTCGATCGATTTCGGAACCGCGGCTCCGGGTCCGGCAAAGAATTCGCCGTCTGCTGTGGGATACAGCACGCGAACGAGACCGTCTTCATCGAACGCCACGAGCTGCGCGGGTTTGTCGAACCCGCTGAACTCGTTCCAGAGCTGCAGGTACACGAACCCGCCCGATCCCCAGCTGTACGCACCGGTGTACTCACGCAGGATCTTTTCATCGACGTTGCGCACGCTGGGGGCTTGAAAGCCCGGACGCGCAATCGCCGCCACGACGAGAACGGCGGCGATGGCTACACCGATCGTCAACTTCCTGCGCATCAGAGGTTCCAACCGTCCCAACCGTGCCCGTGCTCTCCCAATTTTGGCAATTTTGGCAATTTTGGCAATGCCTACTGGCTCTTCTTGGCAGCCGCACTCTGTCGTTCCGTCGTCGGCGGCACGATGCCTTTCAGCCGGAGGTAGACCCCCATGGTCCCGTACATCTCCTGGCCGTGCGAGATGAGGCTCGCCGGGAGCAGCCCTTTCGCAACCTGGAAATCTTTGGCCTTGACCATCTCGGGCATCGTCGTGTCGGTCAGTGACGTGACGAGCGGATCGCAGTAGTCGGTCGATGCCTTGAGCAAGGCGATGGCCTCGGCTCTCGTGCGTGACGCGTCTTCCTTCTCATCCTTCCGCGGGCTGGGCTCCCCCTTTAGCATCGAGCAGGTGGTGAATTGCGACAGCGCCGCGTGCGCCACGAGCTGG
>Ga0209382_10001439_pt1 | contig 37360 bp, 33 predicted proteins | sample SoiMetdeltSBSDD5_FD_187599 | JGI IMG/M metagenome (GOLD analysis project Ga0209382, IMG submission 187599) | Bulk soil microbial communities from a Populus tree surrounding site in Tennessee, USA - Soil MetaG P. deltoides SBSDD5 (SPAdes) (version 2) | ecosystem: Environmental > Terrestrial >... | reverse complement strand
CGCCACCTCAATGCTTACTCCCTGCGCCGTGGTACGCGCCTTTCGGCGCGGCGCCACCTCAATGCTTACTCCCTGCGCCGTGGTGCGCGCCTCTCGGCGCGGCGCCACCTCAATGCTTACTCCCTGCGCCGTGGTGCGCGCCTCTCGATCGCCCGTGTGCCTCATGACGCCACCAACGTCAGCTCGCGGATTTTCGCGGGGACGTCCGCGGCGCGGACGAGGCCTTCGCCGACGAGGATTGCGTGGGCGCCGGCCGAGACGACCTGTCGCACGTCGGCGGCGGTGAAGAAGCCGCTTTCGCTGACTATGATCGGTCCTGGCGGGATCAGCGGCAGGAGCTCGAGCGTCGTGGTGATGCGCGTCTCGAAGTTGGTCAGATCGCGGTTGTTGATCCCGACGATGCGGCTGCCGACGGCGAGCGCGCGGTCGAGCTCGGCGGCCGTGTGGCATTCGACCAGCGCCGCGAGCCCGAGCCCCTTGGCGGCGGCGAGCAGCTCGCGCAGCTCGGTCGTCTCGAGGATGGACACGATCAGGAGCACCGCATCGGCGCCGGCGGCGCGCGCCTCCCAGAGCTGGTATTCGTCGATCGTGAAGTCCTTCCGCAAGAGCGGCACCCCGACTGCCGCGCGCACCCGGCGCAGATCGTCGAGGCTCCCGCGGAAATACTTCTCGTCGGTGAGGACCGAGATCGCGTGGGCGCCGCCGGTCGCGTACGTCGTGGCGAGCGCCGCCGGATCGAGACCGCTCGCGAGCACGCCGCGCGAGGGCGACGCCTTCTTGACCTCGGCGATCAGCCGGACCGCGCCCGGTGACGCGCGCAGCGCACTCTCGAAATCGCGCGGGGCGGGTGCGGCGGCGCACTCTCGCTCGAGCGCCGCCCGCGAGACGGACACCTTACGGCGGGCCAGCTCGGCGCGGGTGTTGGCGACGATCTCGTCGAGGACCGACATAGCTCGGCGCTAGAAGTCGCGCCGGAGCTCCTGCCGTCGCAGCGTGTCGAGCGGGATCGACCTGAGCTGCTCGAGAACGAAGTCGCGGATCGTCCGCGGCGGCGGCAGATCACGCACGACGCGTCCGCCGCCGATCAGCGGCTGCCGGGTCAGGATCTGAACGGTGCGCGCGAAGTAGACATCGGACACCTCGCCGCTCTTGATGTCGGCGTCGGCGGCGGTGTGAAACGGGCGCTTCGGGGCGTTCGGCATGGTCTCTGTGACCCTCGGGCCTCTCCGAAGGTGGCGAAAAGTGTGGCAGAAGCTCCGGGTCAAGTCAAACATGGCATCCCGGCGACTGGGCCGGTTGGGCCCGGGGTCCGGGGCTAGAGGCTCAGGGTTTTGAGGTAGGAGCGGAATTCGTCGGACAGATCGGGGCGAGCCAGCGCGAACTCGACCGTGGCCTTGAGAAACCCGAGCTTGTCGCCGGTGTCGTAGCGCCGGCCCTCGAACTCGACCGCGTACATCGGGCGGCGGGCGCGCAGCATTCGCAGCGCGTCGGTCAGCTGGATCTCGCCGCGGGAGTCCGCGCGGGTGCCGGCCAGAAGCTCGAAGATCTCGGGCGGCAGCACGTAGCGGCCGATGATGGCCAGATCCGACGGCGCGTCCTTCGCCTTCGGCTTCTCGACGAGGTCGAGGATCTCGTGCACTCGGCTCTCGATCTGCCTCGCCTTGATGACGCCGTATTGATGAATCCGCTGCTGCGGCACGCGCTCGACGGCGAGCACCGGCGCCTCGTGGCGATCGCTGACGTCGAGCAGCTGGCGCATGCAGGGCGTCGGCGTTCCCCCGATGATGTCGTCGCCGAGGAACACGGCGAAGGGCTCGTCGCCGACGAGCGCCCGCGCGCAGAGGATCGCGTGCCCGAGGCCTAGCGGCTCGCGTTGGCGGACGTACGAGACCGAGGCGAGCTCCGAGATGGTCTTGATCTGAGCCAGCTCGTCGGCCTTGCCGCGGTCGTTCAGGTAGTACTCGAGCTCGAACGCCGAATCGAAGTGGTCCTCGATCGCGCGCTTGCCGCGGCCGGTCACGATGATGATCTCGGACAGGCCGGAAGCGACCGCCTCTTCGACCACGTACTGGATCATCGGCTTGTCGACCAGCGGCAGCATCTCTTTGGGCTGCGCCTTCGTCGCCGGGAGGAAGCGCGTACCGAGGCCGGCGGCCGGAAAGACCGCCTTGCGGACCTTCATGACGTCATTATACGTGGCGGCGCTGGCGACGCCGAAGCAGCAAGATCGCCGCGACGTACGTCACGGCGCCGGCGACGGTCCCGACGGCCGCGGTGCCGATCAGGAGCGCCAGCGAGAGGCTGCCGAGCAGATCGAGCATGTCCGAAACGGAGAGCGTCGAGGCCAGCTGTAGGAGCTCGGTCATGTCGCCGAGATCGGCGCCGTGCAGGTCGGGCAAGACGAAGGCGCCGATGCGCAGGGCGAAGCCGTACAGGATCGGCGCGAACCACGGCAGATTGAGCCACGTCCCCGTCACGGTCACCGCGCGGTTCAGCCGGAAGATCGTCGCCACCGCGAGCGACAGGACCGTCTGCAGCCCGTAGAACGGCGTGCAGCTGATGAAGACGCCGATCGCGAGGGCCAGCGCGACCCGCCACGGCGGGTCGTCGAGCCGCAGCACGGCGCCGAGCCGCGCGGCGAGCGCGTGGCGAAGCCGGCTCAGGGCCGCGGCCGCCACCGTCCGACTCCTTCCAGCACCGCGACGATCGCGAGCACGCACGCCGCCTGGACCAGGATCAACACCGCTTCGCGCGGCGTCGCGTCCTTCAAGAGGATCGCCGAGAGACCGAGCGTCGAGGCCAGGAAGAAGATCAGGAGGACGCTCTGCTTGCGCGTCAAGCCCAACTGCTCGAACCGATGGTGAATATGGTCGCGGCCGGTGTACGCGAGCCATTCGTGCAGTGAGTGTACCTTGCCTGTCACGATCCGGGCGATCCCGACGAAGCCGATATCGAACAGCGGCACCCCCAAAATAAGCGACGGCGTCAGCAGTGCGATGATCGGATCCCCCTCAGCCCATTCTCCCATCACGGCGAGGCCTGCCAAGGTGAAGCCGATGAACGTCGCGCCGCTGTCGCCCAGGAAGAGCTGGGCGCGGCCCGGGCGGAAGTTGTACGGCATGAAGCCGAGACATGCACCGACCAGCGCGGCCGAGAGATACATGAGGTAGCGCTGCTCGGTCTGGAGCGCCGCGATGCTGAAGAACACGCCGGCGATCGCGCCCAGACCCGCGGCGAGGCCGTCCATGCCGTCGAGGAATTGGACCGCGTTGGTAACCGTGACGAACCAGAGGATCGTCAACAGCACGTTGATCCACGCGAAGCCGGGCACCCACACCGGCGTGACGTTGAGCATGACGCCGTACGCGATCGCCGCCGCGGCCGCGCCGACGTGGCCGACGAGCTTGAGCGAGGCGGGCAGATCGGTCAGGTCGTCCAGGATGCCGATACCGACCACGAGAGTCGCCCCGACCGCCACGCCCTTGAGCTGCAGCGAGAAGTCGAAGCTCGCGAGCACGGTCACCGCGAAGCCGCTGTACACGGCGGCCCCGCCCAAGAGCGGTGTCGCGACCTCGTGGACCTTGCGCGCCGCCGGCATGTCGAGCACGCCCCACCGGATCGCGATCGCCCGCATGACCGGCGCCGCGAAGAACGCGACCGCGAACGCGAGCATGACCAGATAGAGCCACGGCAGGCGCGCGGCGTGATCGCGCCCCCAGATCGGGACCAGCATCAGCATGCCGACCAGCGCCAGCCGCACCAGGTGCGGCGTCGCAGGGCCCGACTGGAGGAGCCCGGGGTGAATCGCGGGCGACGGCAGCGAGCGGTCCGGCCCGCTCACGAAGCGAGCGCGTCCGTGAGCGCGCCTGTCACGGTGTCGGCCTCGGCGTCGGTGAGCGACGGGTAGCACGGCAGCGAGAGGCTCTGGGCCCAGAGCCGGTCGGCGCTTGGATAGCCGGACAGTCCCAGCGCGCGATGGATCGGGCGGAAGACCGGACGGCGGGCCGCCACGCCGCGGCGCTCGAGGTGCGCCAGCACGGGATCGAGGGGCTTGTCGATCGCGACGACGAAGCGATGATAGACGTGGCGGTCGCCGCAGTCGGCCGGCACCCGGCAGCGCGGCGCGCGTGCCAGTGCGGTGCGATACCGGGCAGCCAGCGCGCGCCGCCGCGCGATGAACACGCCGAGCCGCGGCAGCTGGCTCCGGCCGAGCGCCGCCTGCATGTCGGTCATCTTGTAGTTGAAGCGCGGGCCCAGCTCGGTCCGTCCGTCGTAGTCGCGGGCGTCGCGCGCACGGGCGACCAGATCGGCGGGCCCGGCGACGGCGCCTCCCTCACCCGTCGTGAGGAGCTTGGTCGCGTAGAACGAGCACACGGCGAGCCCCGCGCGGCCGCCCACCGGCCGGCCGCCGAGCGTCGCCCCGAGCGTCTGCGCACAGTCCTCGATCACGGCGACGCCCAGCCGCTGGAATTCGGCGAGATCGACGGCGAGCCCGAAGGGATGCACGACGATGATCGCCCGCGTGCGCGACGTGCGGCGCCGCGCGGCGTCGGCCGCCGACAGGCCAAGCGTCTCGGGATCTGCGTCGGCCAGTACCGGCGTCGCCCCGCAGCGCGTGACCGCGTGGTAGAGCGCGTCGCAGACGTAGGTCGGGATGATCACCTCGTGGCCAGGCCCAACGTCGAGCGCGCGCAGCGCGAGCTCGAGCGCGGCGCTGCCGGAGCTGACCGCCGCCGTGGCGGCGACACCAAGGAACTGGGCGAGCTCTTCCTCGAGTGCGGCGACCTCAGGGCCTTGCGCCAGCTGCCCACCGCGGACGATCCGCGCGACGCGCTCAGCGTCGTCGTCGCTGAGAGTCGGCCGAGAGTGCGGGATTGACGGTGCTCGTGGCTCCGGAGCGCCCGACATGTCGTGAGAGGTCAATTTCCTCTCAGAGATTCAACAGGAGTCGGATCGAGTGGAAGGCTTCCGCGTACTTGACCCGGGCCTGGATCCCGCGGAAGTTCGCGCAGGACCGCGCCAGCTCCAGGATCGACAGATCCTCGATGTTCGTCTTGGTGACCTGCGAGCGGTGCGCCTCGAGGCCGGCGAGCTTGGTGTCGAGCACATCGGCGATGTCGGTGGCGCAGTTCGGCGTGAAGTTCACCGTGGACGGGACCTCGAAGAACAGGAGATTCGGCACGTACCGTGTCGCCGACATCGCGCTCTGGGCGAGGTTTCTGTGGTCCTGGTGCGTGTCCTCCGGCGAGTTCACGAAGATCATCCGGGGGTCGGTCTTCCTGATCACCGACTCGAGCCGCACGATCAGCTCCCGCGACAGGGGCACCTCGGTGTCGCGGTAGTCGCCCCAGAAGACCTCTCGCACCCCCAGGATGCGCGCCGCGTCCTTCTGCTCGCGCCGGCGCACCTCGGAGTCGCCGCCGAGCGCGCCGTCCGAGGCCACGAACATGTACACGGCGTGGCCCCGCTGGGCGTACTTGGCGAGCATTCCGCCGCAGCCGTATTCGATGTCGTCGGGATGAGCGCCGAGGGCCAGGATGTTCACTTATTTCGGCTCCGGCGTGAGAGGCGACCACGTGCTCCCTCTCGAGAGGACGCCGAGAGCCTCATCGCCGTGACTCAATAGTAAGTCAAGGGCCGAAAGAAACGGAACGAATTCGCCGTGTTCCTGAGCATAGACGGGGTGCTCGTACTGTTGAGTTTCCACGGTGATCCCGGCGGCCGCGAACTGTGCGACGTCCATATAGAGGGCGCCGTTCTGACCAGCCAGATAAGTGTCGGCGCCCACCGCCCGGCAGAGGGCCACCAGGCGGGCCGTGGCGTCTCCCTGGGCGGCATCGGGAAGCTCCATCTCCGACGCCAACCGGGTGGGGGTGGTGATCCCGAGCTTACCGGCCAGCCACCTGGCGCTCGAGACCGCCACCGGCGATAGGCGGTCCCAGTCGGTCCAGTAGAACGCCTCGAGCTCGTCCCGGTACCGGCCCCAGCACGCGGCGGCGCCGTAGGCGTTCTCGAGCATGGCGAAGTGGCGGGCGCCCCATGGCTGGCTCGTGTCCACGGTCACGTCGAGGATCGGCGTCCCGAGTCGGGCCTTGACCGGCACGGTGAGCCATCGCGCGCCTTCGGGCGTCTTGATCCGGTTGCGGTTCTGCCAGCCGTTCTTCACGTACTGGACGGTGTCGAGGAAGATGAACAGGTCGGCGGTGGCCCATTTGGCGAAGTAGCCGAGCCACGGCGCGTAGTGAGGTTGGTGGATGGCGAGCTTCATGGGATCACAAGCGCCTGACGAAGATCGGGTTGGTCAAAAGGCGGCCGGGGCCACGCACGTCGAGCCGGTAGAACGTCGGCGAGCCGTCGAACACCTCGCGGTGGATGGCCCGCAGCGGCAGCGGACCGGTCCACGCTCTGATGACCGTGCCGTTTCGCACGAGCGTCACCCTGACGTCGCGCGGCGGTGTACCCACCGCCGCGATGTCGACGTTGATCTCGATCGGCGCCGATTCGGCGACGCGGAGTGAGCCGCCCGACACCGCCGTCGAGGCGCCGGCGTGGAGCGAGAAATCGTCGAGCACCAGCTCGGCGCCCGCTTCCTGCTCGACGGCATAGAGGCGCCCGTGCTTCAAGGCGTCGAGCAGGGCACGCTCGGTGCGCTCCTCGACCAGGAAGACGCTGCGAATCTTCCCGAGAGTCTTGCCGGCCGTGAATCCGTGGAAGCCGGACTCGCCGACCGCCCACGGCGCCCGGCTGCGGTCGCCCGCCGCGAACTCGCCGAGCAAGCGGTCCCACGAGCCGCCGGGCCGTTCGACCCGCGTCGTGTCTTCGTAGACGGCGCCGAACGCCGTGTACCGCGCGGTTCGCATGAGGTCGTCGGGGTACGGCAGTGTCGACCACGAGACCCGCACCGGCCCCATCCACTGCTCTCCGGCGTCGCGCGCCTCAGGGAACGACCACACGATCGCGCCGCCCAGTCGATCGACGTAGTCGATCAGGTCCTGATGCGGCGCCAGGCCGAGGTCGCGGTACGGCGGGTATGGGTCGACGGTGAACGGCCAGCCGCGTACGAGCGCGACGATGGCGACCGCGCACAGAGCAGAGCCGGCGAGCCAGCGGCGCTGCTTGACCACCACCACGACCCGTCCGACCTTGCGGAGCGCGCGCCGCTTGAGCGTGAGCAGATAGACCCCCGGAATCAGGAGCACGCCGGGCAGCGCGTCGAGCGCCGACGACCAGTCGAATCCACCGATCCGGTTGCCGGTCACCGGCAGCGTCCGCAGCGCGCCATCGTCGAGACCGAAGACCAGCATGTTCTTCTGCGTCTCGTGCACCGTCATGTCGAACGCCAGCGGCGAGCCGGTCCAGTAATAGTGCGGCAGCACCTCCACGCCCGGGACGATCAGCACGCGCGGGTTCGCGGCGCGCGCCTGCGCGACCCGGCTCAGATAGCGATCGATGCCGACGTCGAGCACCGAGCGCTCGTCGCGCACGGCGCGGGTCAGCGCTCTGAACGGCGGCAGGCCGTACTCGACGCGCAGGAGGTAGTTCTCGGTGAGGAGCAGCGCGCCGATCCCCTGCTTCTCGGCCATCGCGGTCAGCTGCTCGAGGGAGAAATCACCGGTGGAGAGGTCGGAATGCACGTGGAGGACGGCCGGCAGCCGCTCGAGCGCGTGGGCGGCGCCCGAGAGGAGCCACGCGACGATGATCAGCTGCACCACGCGGCGAATCATCGGAGCTCCTTGTCGCGGACCAGCGCCGCGTACACTGCGAGAAGCTTTTCGGCTGCCACCGCCGTCGAGAACGCCTCGGCCCGCGTCTCGGCCGCCTCGCCGAGCTTACTGCGCAGGCCGGGGTCGCGGCCGAGCTCGATCAGGGCCGCGGCGAGCGCATCGGGGCGCTCGGGTTCGACCAACCGCCCGCACTCGCCGTCCACGATCACGTCGGGAATCCCGCCGACGGCTGTCGCGACGACAGCGAGCCCGAGGGCCATCGCCTCGACGATGACACGCCCCATGCCCTCGTTGCGCGACGGCACGGCCACGATGTCCGCCGCCGCGAGACACGTCGTGACGTCGTGGGTCTCGCTGGTCAGCCGGAGCCGGTCGCTCACGTGAAGCGAACGCGCGAGGGCTTCGAGACTCGCGCGCTCGGCGCCGTCGCCGACAAGCACGACCCGCGCGGACGGGATGTGCGCGAGCAGGCCCGGCAGCGCGCGCACGAGCAGATCAAAGCCCTTGATCGGGACCAGCCGCCCCAGGCCGACCACCACGAGCTCGCCGGGATCGAGGGCGAGCCGCGCGCGCGCCTGGGCCCGCGGCGCCGCCGCCGCGCGCAGCTCGGACGTCGGCACGCCGCTCGGCACGGCGACGTACTGCGCGGCGCGGCCAATCCCGCGTGCCAGATGCTCGGCGCTGCCGCGGTCGGTCAAGGTCACGATGCGGTCGGTCCAGCGCGCGGCCCGGCGCTCGAGCGCCGTGAAGAGCGCGGTGCGGCGCGCGCCATAGTAACCGTAGAAAATGTGGCCGTGCGGCTGGTGGATCACGGCGGGCACGCGCGCGATCACCGCGGCGAGGCGGCCGATGAAGCCGGCCTTCGACGTGTGCGTGTGGACGATCGACGGCCGCTCGCGCCGTATCAGCCCGACGAGCTGCGCGAGTGCTCCGACGTCGGCGAGTGGCGCGACCTCGCGCCCGAGCGCCGGGATGTCGATGAGCCGGCATCCCCGGCGGCGCGCGTCGGCGAGCGACGCCGCGTCCGACTCGCGGAAGGACGCGGCGAGGCTCACGTCGTAGCCGGCCCGCGCGAGCGCGACGCACGAGGCGATCGTGTTCTCCGACGAGCCCCCCAGCGTGAGCCGGGTGATCGCGTGCAGGATGCGCAGGCTCATCGCGGCCCCTTCTGCGCGTAGAGCTCCACCGACGGCCCGACGAGCCAGCGGTCGCGCGAGAGCTCGGCGAGCGCCGCCGCGCCGGCGGCGATCGTCGCCCGGCCCCAGCGCGGAAGCGTCTCAGCCGCCGCGCGCCGGGCCACGGGCTCCCTGGAGGCGACGGCCGAGTTCGAGATCTCGAGCACGCGAAAGCCCGCGCGCTCCACGAGCCGGCGGAGCCCCGCCGGCGTGAACGCGAAATGGTGGACGGTCGGATAGGTGTCCCACCCGCGAGATCGGACCAGCGGGCCGAGCGCGATCAACAGGCGCGCCCATGGCCGGTGGAAGCGGGCGTTCGGGACGCGCAGCGCCAAGAGCCCGCCGGCAACCAGCACCCGGTGCGCCTCGCGCAGGATCGTGAGCGGGTCGTGAGCCTGGTCGACGACGTTGACCAGGGTCACCATGTCGGCGGTTGCGCCGCGGAACGGCAAGAGCGCGCCGTCGGCCTGGACCGCCGGCGTCTCGCTGTCACGGCCCGCCACCGCGCACGCCTGGTGCGCGATGTCCGTGCTCACCGCGAGCCAGCGACGGCCGCGCGCGAGCGCGGCGAGCTGACCGCCGCCGGAGCCCACGTCGATCAGCCGCGGGCGCGCCTCGCGCGCGCGATCGAGCGCCGCGAGCCGATCGAGCAGCGAGCCGAACAGGCGCGTACGTTCGGCGCTCACCCGCTCCGGCGCGAACAGCGACGGATACTCGGTCTCGTACGTGTGGCGAAGCTCGACGGCCGTCGGCACCGCCATGGAGAGCGAGCTGCGACAGCTCGGACAGGCGCGATACCGCACGCCGCGATAGACGAGCCCGCTTGGGCGAGTCGGCCCGCCGCAGCCGGGGCAGGTCTCGTCGTCGACCTCGCGACGGCCGGCGGCCGGCGCCCCGGCGCCGTTGCTCCGGGCATCGCAGAGCCGCTGGAGCGCGGTCTCGAGCTCGTCGGTGGCGCGCTCCCACGTGTAGTGGCTTTCGACGTGCTCGCGGCACGACTGACGCAGGCGCGCATAGCTCGCCGGGTCGCGCTCCCTGCCGGCCAGGAAGCGTTCGAGATCCTCGGCCATCGTCTCGGCGCTCGTGTCGCGAAAGACCAGCCCCGGACACAGTGCGCCGAGGATCTCAGGCGTGGCGCCGATGGGCGTGCCGAGCACCGGCGTGCCGCACGCGAGCGCTTCGACCGTGACGAGCCCGAAGCCTTCGAGCTCGCGCGTGGGCAGCACGAACACGTCCGCCGCCTGGTAGTACCGAGGCAGCTCGTCGTCGGGCACGAATCCCAGGAGCTTCACGTGGTCCGAAAGCCCGAGGGAATGGCTCTGCGCCTCGAGCGCCGCGCGGAGCGATCCCGAGCCGCCGATCAGCAAGAGCGCGCGAGGACAGCGCGCCTTCACGCGCGCCATGGCGTCGAGCAGGTTGTCGAGCCCCATTCGGGCCTCGAGGTTGCGCACCGTCAACACGATGGGCCGGTCCGCGTCGAGTCCCAGCGCGCGGCGGACCGCGGCGCGGTCAGAGGCCGGCGTGAACCGCTCCGTGGCCGCGGCGCCCCGGATCTTGACGATGCGCTCGCGCGGCACCGCATAGAGCTTCCAGAGCTGATCGGCCGAGAAGTCGCTGAGCACGTGGACGCGACCGGCGCGCCTGAGACACGCGCGCTCGATCGCCCAGAGCACCGCGGTGCCGGTCGCGCCGACGATGCCGGCTCGATGGCGTGCCGTCATCCCCTGGCGCGACCGGTATTCGAGCGGCGCCGGAGAATAGAAGCTGTAGAGGCTCGGCAGGCGCGCGCCCGGGCGTGAGGTCAAGGCGCCGTAGCCGGCGAGCGGCTGGTGGACGTGCAGCACGTCAGCGGGCTCGCGCGTCAACGCCTCCGCGACCGCCTGCCGCGCGCCGAGGATCGAGCTCCTGATGAACAGCGCGATCGAGCGCCGATCGGCAACGAACTGCCGGATGCGGACACGCTCACGCTCGACGGCGACGGGTTCCGTCGCGTCGGAATCGGCCCGGCTCACGATTCGCACGTCGTGGCCGCGTGCGGCCAGCCGCCTGGCCTGCTCCCACAGCATCCGCTCGCCGCCTCCCAGCGGCCACGACGGCGACACGTCGGACACCATGAGGACTCGCAGCCGGGCGCTCATGCGCGTCTCACCGGATGCTCCAGGCGCCGCGCTGGTCGAGATACTCGCGCATCCACTGCTCGAGCATCATCAGGGTCCACAGGCGGTCCGCGTGGGTCCGGACGCCCTCCAGGTGCTCACGCTTGAGCGTCTCGACGGCGTCGACCTCGAAGAGGCCACGGGCCCGGACGCAATCGGGCGCCAGCAGCTCGTCGAGCGCCGGACGCAGGTCGCGGCGGAGCCAGTCGCCGAGCGGGATCATGAACCCTTGCTTTCGGTGGGTCAGGATTTCGTCGGGCAGCACGCCCGCGAAGGCGCGCTTGAGCAGGCCCTTCATCCGGCCGCCGGGCATCTTGGCGCGCGTCGAGAGGCGCAGGCTCTCTTCGATCAGCCGGTAGTCGCAGAACGGCGCCCGCACCTCGAGCGAGCTCGCCATGCTCATCCGGTCGGCCATCGCGAGCAGATCGTCCGGGAGATACGCGGCGAGGTCCACGCGGAAGGCGCCGTCCACCGGATCGCCGTCGGCGCCCGCGGCGAACGCGCGACGCTGCAGCTCGTCCACGCCGGGCCCAAGGTGCTGGGCGAGCGCGGGAGCGGCCAGACGCTCGAGCTGCGCGTCACCGAAGAAACGGGTCCAGCCGATGTAGCGCTCGCCCGGCGCGGCGTCGGGCTCCGCCGTGAAGCGGCGGGCCCAGTCGGCCCAATTACGGCTGGACCCCGAATCGGGTAAGCGGCTCGCCAGCTCGCGCGCGGCGCGACGCAGCCAGCGCGGCAGGCGGGCGTGGAGCGCCGACACGCGAAGGCCCAGATAGCGCGGATAGCCGGCGAACGTCTCGTCGCCGCCGATGCCCGACAGCGCGACCTTGACGTGGCGGGCCGTGGCCTGCGCGACGACATACGTCGGAATGGCGGAGGAGTCCGCGAACGGCTCATCGAACCCGCGCACGATCTCCGGCACCAGGGCCCGCACGTCGGGCTCCAGGATCTCCTCGCGGTGGTCGGTCGCAAAGCGTTGCGCGACGAGCCGCGCGTACGGCAGCTCGTCGTAGCTCGGCGCCGAGCGGCCGAAGCCGACCGAGAACGTCGCGATCCGGCCCGTCGTCACCTCGCGCATACTGGCGACGATCGCGCTCGAGTCGACGCCGCCCGACAGGAACACGCCGAGCGGCACGTCGCTCTCCAGGCGAAGCCGCACGGCCTCACGCAGCCCGCGGCGGATCGCCGCGGCGCTCTCCTCGAGCGTCACGCGCGCGCCGCCAGGCGCTGCGGCGGTCGGCAGCCGCCAGTAGCAGCGCTCGGTGAGCCGGCCGTCGGCGAAGGTCGCGGTGTGGGCCGGCGGGAGCTTCCGGATCTCGTCGAAGATCGAGCGCGCTGCGGGCGTGTAGCCGAAGGCCAGATAGTGATGGAGCGCGGACCAGTCGACGGCGCGCCCGACCGCCGGATGGCAAAGGAGCGCCTTGGGCTCCGAGGCGAAGAGGAACAGCCGCTCGCGCTGCCAGTAATAGAGCGGCTTCTTGCCGAGCCGATCGCGTGCCAGGAAGAGACGCCGCTCCGTGGCGTCCCACAGCGCGAACGCGAACATGCCGGCGAGGCGCTCGACGCACGCCTCGCCGTAGACGGCATACGCGTGCAGGATCACCTCGGTGTCGCTTTGCGTGCGGAATCGGCGGCCGCGCGCTTCCAGCTCGGTCCGCAGCTGGCGGAAGTTGTAGATCTCGCCGTTGAAGACGATCCAGTACCGCGAGCTTTCGTCACTCATCGGCTGCCGGCCGGTCGCGAGATCGATGATCGCCAGGCGAGTCATTCCGAGACCGACGTCGTCCGCGGCGTGGATGCCCGAGTCGTCCGGCCCTCGGTGCTTGAGCAGGCCAAGCATCGCGGGCAGGAGCTCGCGTGCGGTCGGGCCGACGTGGCCGGCGATACCGCACATCAGCGTGTCACCGCGGCCGGCATGATCGCGCCGACGCCGCCGGCGACTTCACGCAGGAGCGCCAGCACCCGCCCGGTCGTGCGCGCCGCCGTGTAGAGCCCGGCGCGTGCGAGCGCGCGGCGCCGCAGATCGTCGGCGAGCGCTGCGTCGGACAGCACGCGCGAGAGGACCGAGGCGATGTCCTTCTCCTGTTCGGCGTCGAACAAGAGCCCGGCGTCGCCGACGACTTCGGGCAGTGCCGCCCGGTTCGACGTGACGACTGGCGCCCCGCACGCCATCGCCTCGAGCACGGTCGAGCCGAAGCCCTCCTCCAGTGAGGGCGTGACGTACACCGCGGATTCGGCGTAGAGCGCCGGCAGATCGGCGTCGTCGACGCGACCGGTGAAGACGACCCGGTCGGTGATGCCGAGCGACGCCGCAAGCCCGGCCAGCTCGGGGCGGCCGTCGCCATAACCGCCGGCCAGGACGAGCGTGTGGCGGCTCCGTACGGGCCCGGGCAGCATCGCGAACGCGCGGATCAGCCGCGGGATGTTCTTGTGCGGGTTGAAGTTGCCCACGTAGAGCACGTACGGGGCGCCGATCGCGTAGCGGGCACGGGCCGCCGCCGTGAGCGCCGCGGGCTTGAACTCGCCGCCGAGCGCGACCGGGATCACCGTGACCTTCGCCGAGTCGACGCCGAGCCGCGCGACGATATCACGCTTGGAGTACTCCGAGTCGCTGATGATCGCGGCGGCGCGCCCGGCATAGAGGCGGGCCGCGCGGGTCACGATCGCCTCGTAGACTGGTCGGCTCCGTCCCGGGTAGTTGATGAAGTAGAGATCGTGGATCGTCAGCACGACCGGGCACGGCGCGCGAACCGGCCCTTTGTAATACGGCGAGAGGAACACGGTGATGTCGTCGCGGGCGAGGGCGCGCGGCAGGGTCACCTGATCCCACCACTGGGTCCACGAGCCCTCGAGGATGCTCGAGGTGACGCCGGGAAGCGTCTCGTCTAAACGCGCGCCGGCGTCGCCGTAGACGACGCAGGACCAGCCGTCGACCGACGCAGCGCGCAAGATCTCGAGCAGGTAGCGTCCGATTCCGGTGCGCACGCCGGGCCTGAGCTCGCGCCCGTCGACGCCGAGCCGCGTCGAGCCGGCCGCGCTCACCGCTTCACCTCCGCCGCGACGCGCCCGAGCATCGCGTCGTATACCCGCTCGACCGCGTCGACGTGGGCGCCCAGGCTGAAGGTCGACGCGGCGCGCGCGCGGCCGGCGGCGCCAAAACGCGCGGCGCGCGACGGATCCTCGAGCAAGCTCCGGACGGCGTCGGCGAGCGCGATCGGATTGGCGGGCTCCACCAGGAGGCCTGTCTCCCCGCCCAGCACGATCTCGGGCACGCCGCCGACGGCCGTCGCGACGACCGGACGGCACATCGCCATCGCCTCGACCAGCACGCGGCCGAATCCCTCGCTCTCGGACGGCAGCGCGAACACGTCGGCGAGCGCCAGCACGTCGGCGACGTCGTCCCGCCATCCCGTGAAGTGCACCCGGGCCCCGAGCCCGTGGCCTCGAGCGCCGGCCTCGAGCTCGCAGCGGAGCTCACCGTCGCCGACGAGAATCCAGTGCACGTCGGGATTCACGTGCTCGATCAGCGCGGCGGCGTCGATGAGATGTCGGTAGCCCTTCTCGGGCGTATGGCGCCCGACCGAGACCACGACCGGCGCCAGCGGCGGGATACCCAGCTCTTCGCGCAGCGCCGACGAGGTCCGCCGCGGCGTGAACCGAGCCAGATCGATCCCGTTCGGGACGAGGCGCACCTTCGCCGGCGCCCGCGCGAACCGCCGGGCCACCGCGCGTGAGGTGACGATCACGACGGTGGCGCACGCGCAGAGCACCCGGTCCAGCAAGTGGTCCGGGTCGGCGACGCGCACGTGCCAGAGCACCGGCCGCCCCGCGAGCCGCCCGGCCGCGGCCGCGTACGCCATCGCCCGTGAGCCGTTGGCGTGGAGCGCCGCCGCGTCGATGGCGCGCGCCAGGCTCGCGAGCGTTCGTACGCTCCCGAGAGTTGCCGGCCGCGGGCGGCGCAAGGTGGGCAGCGGAATCACGTGGACAGGGAGCTCCAGGTCGCGCGCCCGCGCGCCGACCTCGCCTTCCTCGGGAACCACGAGCACCGGCGCCCAGCGGTCGCGGTCGAGGCCTCGCAACAGGTCGAGCAAGGAGAGCTCGCCGCCGCCGACGATCGCGCCGTGATTGGACACGACGAGGATCGAGGTCGGACGAGACGGTCGCTCACCCACGCTCGTTCACCACCAGGATGCGCAGCCGGTCGGCCGGCGCCGCGTCGAAGTCGCGCAGCACGTCGAGGCCCGGCGGCGGCGGTCCCCAGAGAAGCGGGATCAGCCCCTGTCGATCGAAGAAGAATTCGCGACTGTCGAGCACGACCAGCCGCGCGCCGGCGTGTCGAGCGGCGGCGAGCAGCTCCTCCGGCCCGACCCGCGGCAGCGGCACCCAGCGGCGCTCGCTGTAGAACGCCACCATCGGCTTGCGATCGAGCAACACGGCATCGCGCGGCTGCGTCTCGGCGACCCAGCGCGCCGCCTGGCGATAGAGCGCCGCGCCGGCGTCGGGTCTGAGGACCGGCTGGAGGGTCCACGGCACCAGGACCAGCGCGACGACGACCCCCATGGTCAGGGCCCAGCGCCAGCCCCGCCGCGCGTCGGTGAGCGTGACGGCCGCCCAGAGCGTGCCGACCGCCGCGAACGGCAGGATGAAGGGCAAGATCGGGAGAAAAACGCGCGGCTCGACGTGAAAGCCGAGCGACGCGAACGGCGGCAGCGCCGCGGCGAGCAGGACCGCGTCGCGGCTGAGCCATCCCTCCGTGCGGCCCCGTGCCAGCGCACCCGGGAGTACCAATAAAAGCAATACCCACGGCAGGAGATCCGGCACCGCATACTTCTGGAACAGGAAGACGTTCTCGATGACGCGCATCGGCAACGCACTCGGCGCGCTGGCGACGCCCGTCGCCAGCAGCAGGTTGTGGTCGATCTTGCCGCTGAGCGTGAAGTGGTCCCAGACCTCGGCGAGATACCAGACGTACGGCGCCACGATCGCGGTGAACACGACGACGGAGGCACCCAGCCACGGCAGGAGCGCGCCGGCGCGCTCACGACCCGTCACGAACATGAAGAACGCGATCAGCACGAGTCCGACCAGATAGAGCAAGCCTTCCGGCCGCACGAGGTACGAGAGACCGAAGCAGACACCGGCGAACGGGATCAGGGCTCGCGGCCCGCTCACGAGGCCGCGGCGCGCGGCCAGCACGCCCGTGACCAAGAGGAACGTGTACGTCGCCTCGCCCAGGACCGAAGCGGAGTTCTGCACCAGCTGCGGATGCACGGCAATGAACACACAGGACAGGAGCGCCGCCTGACGCCCGACGATTCCCCGCGTGAGCGCGAACGCCGGCAAGATCACGAGCGCCCCGAAGAAGGCCGAGACCAGGCGCCCCGACATCTCCCAGTCGCCGATGAACGGCTGGGCGAGTGCGATCAAGATCGGATAGAGCGGATGGAACAGCGGGTCGAACGGCGAACCCGTCGCCTGGAACTGCTTGGCCACGGCCACATAGACCACGCCGTCGGGCGGGATCACCGGCAGGAACTCGGCGACCAGGACACGGATCGCGAGCGCGATCGCGGCGACCGCGATAGCCAGGATCACGCAGCACCTCGCCCGAACGCCTCGTAGAGCTCGGCAGTGGCCTTGGCGCTCGCCACCCAGGACCACGTCGACGCAGCGAGCGCGCGCGCCGCCTGGGCCATGCGCACCGCGCGCGCGGGATCCCCGAGCACGTCGGCGAGCGCCGCCGCGAGCGCCGGCCCGTGGCCGGGCTCGACCAGGCGCGCGGTCACGCCGTCGGTGAGGAACTCGCGGAAGCTGCCGACGGCGGTCGCGACCACCGGAGTCCCCAGGTCGCACGCCACCCGCAAGGAGCCGCTGTCCGTGATGTCCCGGTAGTTGAACACCGCCACGTCGGCCGCCGCGAAGTATGTCGCGACGTCCTCGGCGGGCACGTAGCCTGGACGAAAGAACACGGCGTCCTCCAGGCGGGCGCGGTGGATCGCGTCGCGATACTCCGCTTCATTGCCGACGAGCAGAGGTCCCGCGATCACGAGGCGCGCGGCCGCGTGGCGCCGACGGAGCTCGGGCAGCGCGGCGATCACGCCGTGAATGCCCTTGTAGGGCCGGATGGCGCCGAAGACGAGCACGAGCTTCGCGTCGGCCGGCAGGCCGAGCGCCGCGCGCGCCGCCGACCGGTCGGGTCGCTGCTCGCCCTGCAGAAAGCCGGCGTCGCCATGGTGAATGAGCTCGATCCGGGCCCGGGCGGGCAGCCGCTCTCGCGCGATCTCGGCCGCCCGCCTGGTGTGCACGACGACCGCATTGGCGGCGGCGTAGCAACGCCACAGGGTCCAGTCGTCCCAGCGGATGCGCTCGTGGGTGCGCACGTTGTGGATCGTCATCACCACCGGCGCACGCCGCCGGATCAAGGGCCAAAGCAGCGCGTCGAAACGCGTCGAGATCACGCTCTGCACGTGGACGACGCCGGCCTGCGCCCGGCGGATGCGATCGCGCAGCGCGTTCACGTTGCCGAGATAGCCGGCGCCGGCGGAAAAGCAGCGGTCGACCTCGAAGGCCGACGCCAGGTGCGCGAGCTCCCAGTCGCGGTTGGTGACGAGCGAGACCTCGACACCCGCGCCCGCGAGCGCCGTGCACAGGTTCCACGTGTAGTGCGCGATGCCGCCCCAGCCGCCGGTCTCGACCATCAGGACTCTCACGCCGAGCGCACCGTGGCGCCCGAGCCGAGCCCGCGCAAAAGCCGCGCGCAGGCGGCCTCCTTCGCGAAGAGGCTCTGCGCGCGGCGGCGGTCGAGCGGCGGATACTTCACGACGAGGGCGGCCATGCGCGCCAGGGCTCCCGCGGCGACCGCAGAGCGGAGCAGCGCCGCCGAGCCCCGGCCGTGATGCTTGCGAAAATACCGCACGTAGCTCAGGTAGTAGTCCACCTGGCGCACGGTAGTCTCCCGCGTGCTGGCGCCGTGCCGGTGCGTCGCCTGAGCGCCGGGACACAGCGCGACCGAGTGCCCGCGAGCGTAGAGCCGGCGGCAGAGGTCCGTCTCCTCGAAGTACATCCAGAAGCTCTCGTCGAATCGGCCGACCGCGTCGAACGCGGCGCGGCGCAGCAGCATCGCAGCACCCGAGACCGTGTCGACGAGCGCGTCGCGCGTGACGTCGCGGTCGTCGTAGTAGAACCGCCTGACCCACCGATTGCGCGGGGCGACGCTATGCAGGCCGAGCACCTCCGCGACCGCCAACGCGAGGGTCGGAAACCGCTTGGCCGACGGCTGCGGCGTTCCGTCGGCGTACACGAGCGACGGCCCGGCCAGGCCGCACGTCGGGTTGGCGTCGAGGAAGCGCCGCAAGGTCCCCAGGCACGCGGGCTCGAGCACGACGTCGGCGTTCATCGCGCAGACGTAGGTCGCGGGTACCGCGGCGGCGGCCCGGTTGATGGCGGCGCCGTACCCGGGATTGTCCGCGTTCACCATGACGGCGACCTCGGGATCGGCGACGCGCACCGCCTGCGCCGTGCCGTCGCTCGAGCCGTTGTCCGCGACTACGACGCGCGCGTCCAGCCCGACGACGGCCTTCTTGGCCGCGGCCACTGCCTGCACGGTCAGGTCGCGCGTGTTGTAGCTCACGACGATCACGACGATGTCCGTCATGGTGTCGCTGCGCCGCTCCTCGTCATCGCGGCCCCGGCGTCGGCGCGCTGGTTCCGATCCGCGCGCCGGCGCGAACCAGGCTGAGCCCCAACAGCATCGGCGCCTGCCGCTGCCAGGGCACCGTGGCGAGCGAGGCTGCGAACCGCCGCCGCGCCTCCGTCCAGTCGCCGCGCGCGTACGCTTCCTTGCCGAACCAGTTGTGCGTGTCGGCGATGATCCGCCGCCCCACCGCCCCGAGGCTTTCCACGGCGGCGGCCCGCGTGCGGCAGAGCTTGTCGAGCACGCGGAACCGGTTGCGGTCCATCCGCGAGCGGTCCTCGCTCATCCCCCCGGGATGAACGCGGTAGCGCACGAGCACCGCGGGGCTATAGCGCGCCTCGGCGACCAGCGACAGGCGGAGCCAGAGATCCCAGTCCTCGAGCGCCGTCAGCCGGTCGTCGAACCCGCCGGCCGAGTCGAGCGCGGTGCGGTGGATGACGGGGGCGATCGCGGGGATGAAGTTGCCGTGGATCAGCTCCGGGAAGAGCCAGCCGTCGAGCGTGCGTCCGCCGTAGCCGAACCGCTCCGAGGCGCGCATCTCGTGACCGGTCGCCACGGTCTCGATGAGCACGTCGCAATAGGTCCAGCCGACGGTCGGCGCCGCCTCGAGCAACGCCACCTGCTCGGCGAGCTTGGTCGGCGTCACGACGTCGTCGGCGTCGAGAAAGCTCACGTACGTGCCGCGCGCGACCGCGAGCCCCGCGTTGCGCGCGGCCGCCAGGCCTCGATTCGCCTGTCGGATCACCCGTACCCGGTCGGTGTAACGCGACAGCACCGCCGGGGTGTCGTCGGTGGAGCCGTCGTCGACCACGATCACCTCGACGCCGGCGAGCGTCTGGGCGAGCGCGCTGTCGAGCGCCACGGGAAGGAACCGCGCGTGGTTGAACGTGGCGATGATGAGGCTCACGCTCACCGGATGACCTCGTAGATGATGTTCTCGCGGTCGCCCCATCGAAAATTCGGATCGCTGGTTCCCTGCCGCGGATGGATCCGGACCTCCGAGGGCGCCGGCGTGAGGCCGTTGAGCAAGTGGTCGACGAAGCGGCCGAGATCGTACGTATGCGTGTAGAAGCCCGGCTCGAACTTTTCGTCGCGCTTGCCCCGTAGGCGCAGCCGGCACGGCGGCAGGTAGAACACGATCACGAGCTTCCGGTTGGCGCGCTCGTACATGCGCTGCACCGCGGGCTCGAAGTCGGGCAAGTGCTCGAGGATGTGCCGGCAGAGCACGGCGTCGAACGAGCCCGGCAAGCGGCCGAGCTCGTAGAGCGAGCCCTCCTGGAAGCGGGCCGCGTCCGCCGGGAAGCGCTCGCGCGCCGCGGCGACGAACTGGGCGGTGACGTCGACGCCGAGGTAGTCGAGGTCTGGCCGCCGCTCGCAGCAGAGCTCGAACATGACGCCGGTGCCGCAGCCCACGTCGAGCACGGAGCGCATGCCCTCGAGGAGGTCGAGCGTCTTGAGCCGCGACGGATGCTCGCGCCCTTCGTAGCCCACGCGGAGAAAATCGCGGACCTGCGCGGGCGTGTAGCGTCGCCAGGTTTCCCTCACCTTCATGTCGTCGTCCTCATGCATAGGCGCCGCTCGGCCGGCGGGGCCCCAGCCCCGCGACGGCCTGCGCCGCGCACGTCCTCATGCGGCCCCCCGCCGCGACCAGAGCCGGCGCATGCCGTGGCCGCCCAGCGCCCCGAGCAGTCGCGGCAGCGAGCGCAGCCGCCCAACCGTCGAGTCTCCGTCGCGGCCGCAGCCGGCGGCCTCCCACGTCTTGGCCTCGACCTCGAAGCGATAGAAGGCGAAGAGCACGCTGAGCACCAGGCCGGCCACGCCGTCGCGATAGCCCTTGGAGACGAAGAAGCGGAACCGGAACGCGGACGCCGCTGCCCAGATCATCGCGAGCGGGCCCGGCGGCGCAGCGCCGTCGCGAAGCCGCGCACGCGCCTCCTTGTCGGCGTACTCGTCCCACTTGCGCGCGAGATCGCCGATGGTCTGGCCAGCGCGCGCGTGGAGGATCCAGGCGTCGTCTTCGATCGGCAGAAACCGGACACGGCCGGCGATTTCCGGGTGACTGTGGAGCCGATCGGGGTAGAGCCCGGCGCCGCGACGGAAGCACCGGAGCTGATAGTCGGGGAAGCCGCCGATGTGCGGCAGCGGCCGCCCCAACCAGCAGTTGAGCCGCGGCACCCAGATCCCGGACGTGTCGCCGTCGGCCGCGACCTCTGTCCGCAGGCGCTCGGCCAGTTTGTCGGTGATGAGCTCGTCGGCGTCGACCACGAGGATCCACTCGCCCGTGGCCAGCTCGATGCCGCGGTTGCGTGCCCACTCCATGTGCGGGATCCACTCGTGATCCACGATCTTGGTAGCCAAACGCGCGGCGCGCTCGCGCGTACGATCGGCGCTGTCCATGTCGACCACGATGCGCTCGTCGCACCAGGCGACCGACTCGAGACACCGCTCGATCAGCGCTTCCTCGTTGCGCGCCACGATCACGGCTGAGAAGGCGGCGCTCATCCCTGCAGCACCGTCCGCCAGTCGGCCACGAACTCGACCCGCCACGCGGCACCGCCGACCAGGCTCGCGAGCAGCACGTAGGCGCCGACCGAGACCGCCGCGCCAAGCACCAGCGACGGCACGTCGTGGATCCAGAAGCCGGCGAGCGCCGCGAGCACCGCGGCGGCGCCGACGCTGGCGGTCAACGGCACGCGCACGGCCGGCAGCACCTGGAGCGGGATGCGGCGCTTGAGGTTCCACGCCGTGTACGAGACGCCGGCGCACGCGAGGCTCGCGCTCGCGACGGCGAAGCCGACGAAGCCGAGCCAGGGCACCAGCGCGACCGTCAACGCCCACAAGAGCGCCGCGCTGGCCAGGTTGAGCCGGAAAACGACGTCCGGGCGGCCCAGACCGTAGAGGGCGTGAACGAAGATCGTCGAGGTCCCCCCGATGATCGCGGACAGGCAGAAGCAGCGCACCGCGGGTACCGCCGGCGCCCACGCCTCGCCGAAGATCAGCCGCACGACCGGATCGGCGCCCGCGAGCAACAGCGCGGCCGCCGGGTAGAGCACGGTCGTGACCCGGTTGAGCGCGCGCGCGACCGCTTCGGCGAATCGCCGCGGCTCGGCCTGCAGGCTCGACAGCGCCGGGAAGAGCACGCGGCCCGCGATGCTCACCACCTGCAGCGGCAGGAACGCGAGGGCCGCCGCCCAGTTCAGGAACCCGACGGCGGCGACGCCGCTCCAGGCCGTCACGAACGTCGGGACCACGGCGTCGCCGGCCACGCCGATCAGGACGCTACCCTGGAACAAGAGCCCGAACTTCAGCACCGGGGCCAGCTCGCGGCGATTCCAGCGAAGCGTCGGACGCCAGCGCGTCGCGCTCCAGAGCACGGCCAGGTTCGCGGCGCGCGCGGCGAGCGCGCCGAGCACGAAGCTCCACAGACCTCCGCCGGCGAGCGCGGCGGCGATCGCCACCACGTAGAACGTCACGGTGTCGGCCGTCTCGGCGATCGTCAGCGGCAGGTAGGCGAGCTGACGCTCGAGCAGCACCATCGCCGGCATGCGCAGGGACGACAGCACGACCAGGAGCGCCAGCCAGCGCATCGGCGCCGTCACGTCGCTCGACACACCCGGCCAGCGGGCGACGAGGGGTGCCATCGCCGCGATGACCGCGCCGAGCACGAGCGCCAGCGCGAACGTCGCCGTGAACGCGGCGCTGAGACCCGCGGCCACGTCGAGATCGCGGCGCTGGATCAGCGCGGCGCCCACGCCGAGCTCGCTGAACCGCACGCCGAGCGTGATCACGAAGAGGACGATGGCGTAGAGGCCGAACATCTCGGGCGTCAGGAGCCGGGCGAGGACGATCCCGCCGGCGGCGGTGACGCCGACGCTCACCACCTTCTGAGCGCCGAGCAGCAGGAAGCTTCTGAGTGTTCGGCCCCTGAGCCCCGGGGAGCTCGAGGGCGTGGTCATCGACCTCCGTGCTCGCGCACGTAGGCGTCGACGGTGGTCCGCCACGCGCGCTGCGACGTCAAGACGAGCTCCACCAGCTCGCGAACAGCTCCGTGACCACCGCGGGCGCGGGTCACGTGGTGCGCGACCGCCTTTACGGCGGCCGGCGCGTCGGCGACGGTGACGGCGAGACCGACGCGCTGCATCGCTGGAATATCGAGCAGGTCGTCGCCGATGAAGGCGACCGCGTCGACCGGCACGTTGTGCTCGGCGCACAGCGCCTCGACCACTTCGCCCTTGCGACGCGCGCCGAGCACGACCGAATCGACGCCGAGCTTGGCGCCCCGCGTCTTCGCGATCGGGCTCGACTCGCCGGTGACCATCGCGGTCCGGATCCCCGCCCGCCGCGCGAGCGCCAGGCCGATCCCGTCGTGGGTGTGAAACGATTTCATTTCGTCGCCGCGGTCGGACAAGATCATCCGGCCGTCGGTGAGGACGCCGTCGACGTCCATGACGAGAAATCGGACCTTCCGGGCCCGTGCGACCACCGCGCGCGTCGGCATCAGGCGACGCGCCGGCTGAAGCGCGCGACCGGTGCGGGCGTGGCCACCGCCTCGGCCTGGGCGAGCCCGGGCAGCGCGACGACGATGGCGGCGAAGAACCAGAACGGCTCCATGATCCGGACGATGATGAACGTGTTCGCGCCGAGCGCGTGGCCGAGCATCCCGAACGTGCCGGCGATGAAGCCGAGCGCCAGGCCGCGGTCCTCCGGCACGGTCAGCGTGCGGAACGAGTGCATGCCGGCCTTGAGGAGCGCCCAGATCAGCGCCAGGAACGTGGCGAGTCCCACGATGCCCGTCTCGACGAGCGTGCGCGCGAACTGCTGGTCCATGAACGCAAAGCCGGTGACGCCGTAGCCGAGGATCGGCCGATTCGTGAAGCCTTCGTACGCCTGTTTGACGCTGATGAGCCGCGCGGAGGTCGACGGGTCGAGCCCGACCGCGCCCACGCGCACCGTGGGCTGGCCGCGCTCGGGCTCGAACGTGTAGAGCACCCGCTTGGTGACCGAATCCGGCAGAAACGCGAGCGCGGCCGGCGAGACGACGATCGCGACGACGAGCCCGACGATCATGAGACGCCGCCGGCTCGACAGCACGGCCAGGGCGCCCATCGCCGGGATCGCGCCCACATACGAGGTGCGCGAGAGCGTGAACAGGAACGGGATCGACATGAGCCCGGTGAGCCCGAGGTAGATCGCGCGGGTCTTGAGGCGCTTGGTCTCGAGCGCGACACCGGCGGCCATCGCGATCAGCAGCAACAGATAGCCGCCGAACGTGTTGGGCTCGCCCTCCTTGCCCTCGAACGGCGCCGACACGCGCTGGCCGCTCGGGATCATCGTCATCCCGATCAGGCTCACGATCACCGCGGTCAGGAACGCGGCGGCGACCAGGCGCCACGCCTGCCGGCGATCGATCAGGTTGTTGACGACCATGTAGTAGACGACGAAGTACTCGATGTACTTCAGGACGTAGAACGCGCCGCCGTAACCGGCGACCGTGCCGGTCATGTACCCGACCAGGGTCGCGATCGCGGTCGCGGCCACGTACGCGAGGATCGGCCGGTTCAGCGGGGTCTTGAGTGTGAGACCGAGCTCTTTGTTGACGGCGGTCTTCGCGAGCCAGCTGAACGCCACGACCAGCAGCAGGATGTCCTCGCTCCGGATCACGATGCGCCGGCCCTCGGCGACCATCCCGCCGCTTCCGAGCTGCGGCGACAGCAGCATCGAGAAGATCACGAGGTACAACCCGAACTCGGTCCTCACGAACACGATGAGGAACACGGCGAGCGCGGCGGCCAGGACGAGGGGTGAATCCACGCGGCTACTTCACTCGCACGACCTGGTTGCCCAGGCCGAGACGCATCAGCTCCTGACCTTTTGCCTCTGCTTCTCCGGACGTGGCGAAGTTGCCGTAGCGCAGCGCGAAGACGACCGCCTCGCCCGGCTGGGCGGCGACGCGCACCTGGTGACCGCTCGCGCGCAGCTTCTCGGCCGTCTGCACGGCGCCGCGCAGCGGCAGCGGCAAGCCGACCTGCACGCTCAAGGGCTCGCGTTCGCCGACCACGAACGCCTCGGCGAATCCTTGCTGGCGCAGTGAGGCGACCAGCGCCTGAGCGTCGCGCGCGGCCGGAATCTTCTCGATCAGCACCGCGTAGAGCCCGGCGCCGGTCTGCTGGCGGAAGCGCACCGTCGGGTAGCCGGCCTCGCTCAGCTGCCGCTCGACGCGCTCGGCCTCGGGCGCGGTCATGAACGGGCCGAACTCGATCGCGTAGCGCGCGGCGACCGCGGGAGCGCTGCCGGGCTGGGCAGCGGCGGGCTTCGACGCTGCCGGCGCGGCCGCGGCCGACCGCTCGGTCGCAGCGGGACGCTCGGCGGAGGCGGGACGGTCAGCGGAGGCGGCACGCTCCACCGGCGCCGGCGGCGTCACCGCGGGCCCCAGGCTCATCATCGGCGCCGAGGGCTGCGGCGCCGGCACGGACGACTGCGGCGCGGACGGCCGCGGTGCCGGCGATACACCGGGCGTGGGCGAGACTCCGGGCGCAGGCGACAGCGCGGGCGGCGGCGTGACGGGACGCGGCGTCGAAGCGCCCGAGCCCGGCGACGCCGGCGCCTCGAGTCGCTGGCGTAGCATCTCTTTGGGTTTCTGATTGCCGCCGAACCAGCCCAGACGCCAGCCGGCGAGGCCACCCAGCGCCGCCAGCAGTGCGACGGCGACGGCGCCCATCAGCAGGCGCTTGGACTTTGCCGAGCGGAGCGTGAGCATCTCGAACGCGTCCGACTCGGCGGGCGGCGCGCTCAAGGAATCGACGGCGTCGGCGTGGGGCTCGGCGGCGCCGTCCGGCGCGACGACCGCGGCCTCGGCGCGAGAGCCACGGTTGAAGAGGCCGCGCACGAAGCCCCGCGCGCGCTCCAGCCGCTCCTTGCGCGCGTCGACGATCGTCTCCTCGCCGTAGTAGTGCGTGTAGTACTGCGTGTACGCGTAGCCCGCGATCTCGGTCTTGACGTCGTTCAGCACGACGCCCCAGACCTTGCCGCCGACGTTCTCGACGTGCACCTTCGCGCGCTTGAGCACCAGGCGGCCCACCTTCCCTGCCTGGTAGACGATCACGACACCGTCCGCCTGCGAGGCGACGATGGCCGAGTCGGTCACCGGCAGGATCGGCGGCGTGTCGACGAGGATCACGTCGTACACATCGCGCACGGAATGCAGGAAGCCGGTCATCGCCGGCGTCGACAGGAGCTCGGAGGGGTTGGCCGGCACCGGGCCCGCCTCGATGATGTGCAGATTGTCGAGGCCGGGGGCGGCCATGATGTCTTCCATCTCGAACCGCCCCATGAGGATGTCGGCAACCGTCCGGATGCAGTCGCGCCACTGCGCGCTGCCGACGAGGATATTCGACAGGCCGGGCTCGCGCTCGATGCCGAAGAACCGGTGAATCGACGGCCGGCGCATGTTCGCGCCGATCAGCAAGGTCTTCTGACCGCTCTGAGCCATCGTGAGCGCGAGGTTCACGATCGTCGTGGTCTTGCCCTCTTGCAGGGTCGGGCTCGACACGACCAGGACTTTGCCTGAGCGCTCCATGCGCGCGAACTGGATGTTGGTGCGGAGCGTGCGGTACGCCTCGGCGACCGGCGACTTCGGGTCGAAGTGCGTGATCAGAAGCGAATGGCTCAGCAGCGCCTCGGGATCGATCTGGGCCAGCGCCGGGCGGCGCTCGAGGATCCGCTGCACGGTCTCGCGCGAGTCGATGTGCGGCACCACGCCGAGCACCGGCACGCCCAGGTAGGATTCGACGTCCTCGATCGTCCCGATCGAGGTGTCGAGGTTCTCGCGCACGAACGCGAGGACCAGCCCGATCGCCAGGCCGAGCACGGCGCCGATCATCAGCGTGTTCGCCGTCTCGCCACCGATCGGCGACTCGGGCTCGGTGGCCGGGCGTACGATCGAGACCTCCTCGATCTGCTCGGCCTCCTTGATCAACGCTTCCTGGTGCTTGGTCTTCAGGAGCGCGAGCAGATCGTCGTTGGTCTTGGCCTCGCGTTGCAGCCGTTGCAGCGAAAGCTCCAGGGTGGGCAGCTCGCGGTTCTTCTGCTGGAGCTCGCCGATCTGGCGGTTCAGGAACTCCTCGCGATTGCGCAGCATCGCGATCTGCGCGCCGACCTCGCGCCGCATCTCGCTGCGGATCTCGCGGATCTTGTCGTCGAGGGCCTGCAGGCGCGGATGCCGGTCGGTCACCTCGACGGCGAGGTTGTTGCGCTCGAGCTGGAGCTCCGACAGGGTTCCCTGCAGCTTCTGCATCGCGGGATTGGTCGTCTCGATGAACACGCGATCGGTCGGGGACGCCGTGTCGAGCGCCGCCAGGCGCTGCTGGATCGACTCGAGCTCGGTCCGCTGCCCGCGCGCCTTCTCGATGTCGCCGCGGACCTGGGTGAAGAGCGACATCAGCACGGAGGACTCGGCGCCCGGCGCGACGATCCGATTGGCCTCGCGGAAGGCCCAGATCTCGGCCTCGGTGCGGCGCGAGCGCGCCTCGACGTCCTTCAGCTGGTTCTCGATGAAGCGCCGCGCCTCGGTGACCCGCGAGTTGCGCAGCGACTTGTTGTAGTCGCGGTAGGACTCGGCGGTCGTGTTGGCGAGGTCCTGAGCTTCGCGCGGCCGCGTGGAGGTCGCCGTGATCTCGAGGATGCTCGTGTTCGGCACCCGGTTGACCCTGAGCTTGCCGTTGATCGAGTCGAGCGTCCCCCAGTAGCCCTTGGCCTCGCGCGAGGCGGCGGCCGTCGGCGTCTCCTTGAGGTAGCCGAGCCGCTTGGCGACGTCCTCGATGATCGGATAGCTCTTGATGATCGTGACCTGCGTCTCGATGGAGTCGGCGCTCGAGTACGACAGGACCTCGACCAGGAGGCCCGACAGCTGGGTCGACTGCTCGAACTTGACCGCGGCGGTCGCCTGGTAGAAGGGAACCTTGCGCTGCGCCAGGACGAAGCTCAGCAGCGCGACCAGCACCGTGCACGCGATGATGATCATGCGCCGCCGGCGCACGATCAGCCAGTAGTCACGCAGGTTCATCTCGTACTGCGCCACTAGCGGATCCTCATTGCCGTGCCTCGGCAATCCTCATCCGGCCCTCGGCGATCTTCATCGGCCACCCTCCGCGACCGCGCCCGTGATGTAGAGGAACGGCGCCTCGGCGAGGTCGGTGGACTTGGGCGTCGTGAGGCGCTGGCCCTTGCCGTCGGCGACGATCTCGACACGCGGACGCAGCGGATGATTCCGGTTGACCGCGGTGACACGGCCGACCTCACCCGTGTTCAAGCGCACGAGCGTGCCGGGTGGAAAGACCGAGATCTCCGAGAGGAGCGCCTTCACGACCGAGGACGGAAACGCCTCGTGCTTGGAGCGCACGATCTCGCGGATCGCCTCGTGCGGGCGAAGCCTCGGCCGCGGCGCCGGCGGCATCGTGAGACCTGTATAGGTGTCGATGAGCCCCAGGACCTTGGCGTCCTGGCTCACGGCCGCGCCTGGGAGGCCCTGCGGGAAGCCCTGGCCCTGCTCGCGCTCGTGGTGCTGCAGGACGGCGTCGACGAGCGCCTCACGCGGCGGCGACCAGCGGCGGATCAGCTCGACCGACAGCCGCGGGTGGGCACGATACTGCGTCTGCTCGTCCGGCGAGAGCGAGTCGAGCCGGCGCAGGAGGCCCTCCGGCAGCTGCCAGAGCCCCACGTCGATCAGGCTGCCGGCCATCCCGAGCTGCACCTGACGCGGGCGGTCGTAGCCGACGCTCGAGCCGATCGTCATCGAGAGCACGGCGACCCGCGCTTGATGGAACGCGAGATAGTCGACGCCCGCGACCGCGGCGGTGTTGTTGGCGAGCCAGAAGAGCTCGTTCGAGACGACCAGCGACGCGGCGCAGCGCTCGATGATCTGCTCGAGCTCCGGCCACGGCAGGGCATCGCCCGTGCGGATCAGCTCGCGGACCCGCGCCAGGAAGAGCTGGAGCTCGGCGAACAGCGGCTCCGCGCTCTCGGTCGGCAGCCCGGGCTCGATCGGCAGCGCGTCGAGGCTCGGCGCCGGCTCGACCGCGCGCGGCTCGTCGGTCGAAGGTCGCGGCTCCTCCCTCGGCGGCGGCGCCGGCCGCGTCGTCTCTTGGACCGGTCGCGGGCGCGGCGGCGGAGGCGGAGGCGGCGGTGGGGCGACGGGCGCCGGCGCGTCCCTGGCGGTTTCCGCGGGCTTGTCGCGGACAATTCCGCGCACCACGTCGCTCATGCGCACCATCAGGAGACTCCGACCATGTCCTTGATCACTTCGGCGACGATCTTTTCTCCGATCTCCTTGACCCGCTTGGAGTAGCCCACCAGCAGGGCGACGTCGCACAGGTTGTTGATCTCGCGCGGCGTGCCCCGCGTGAAATCGAAGATCAGCTTGACCGCTTCCTCGGTGAAGAGCTGGTTGGCCTGCCCGGCCATCCGCAGCCGGTGGCCGATGTAGTTCGCGGTGTGCGTGTAGTCGAGTGTGTTCAGGTGATAGCGCAGGCTGATCCGCTGATCGAGATGTTTGAGGCGCCGGACTTTCACACCGAGCTCGGTCGAGCCGATGAGCAGCAGTGTCATCAGGAACCGATCGTCGGTCTGGAAGTTCATCAGGAGCCGGAGCTCTTCGAAGACCGCGTCGTCCTCGATGAGCTGCGCCTCGTCGACGATCACCACGCTCTCGCGTCCGCTCTGATAGTTGCGGAAGAACAGGTCGTTCAGCAGGTGCAAGAGCTCGGGCTTGCGCGTCTCCTGCGTCTCGACGCCGAGCTGATAGAGGACTTCTCGCAAGAAGTCGACCGGAGTCCAGCTCGGGTTCGTGAGCAGGCCGACCTCGTAGCGCTCGGCCTCGAGGCGCTGGATGAGCGCGCGCGACAAGGTGGTCTTGCCGCAGCCGTACTCGCCCGTGAGCATCCCGCAGCCCTTGCGGTGGCGCACGGTGTAGACGAGCCGCACCAGCGCCTCCTCGTGCTCGGGCGACAGGTAGAAGAACTTCGGGTTCGGCGAGTTGTCGAAGGGCGGTTCGCTGAGCTCCCAGTACGCCTCGTACATGGCTCAGTTACCCGGCGCGTTGCCGTTGAAGATGAAGTACAGGCCCGTGTACGCGGTGACCAGCGAGGCGACCGCCGTCAGGATCGTTACGTAGTCCTGCCACCACTTGACGGGGACCTCGGGGACCGTCACCACCGCGCCGGGCTCGAGCGGCGGCGCATCGGCCATCGTGTAGGTCTTCCCGTTCCGGAACGTCACGAGGGTATTGCCGAGCCGCGCCCGATTCGTCGGCCCTCCGGCCAGCGCGACGTACTCGCGCGGCGTGAGATCGGGGCGAAAGTCGTGCGCGCCCGGCGTCTTGACCTCGCCGAGGATGAACACGCGGTCCTCGACGACCGGCAGCATGAACACGTCGCCGTTCTGCAGCACGATGTTGGGTGCGTCGTCCTTCTCGACCAGCATGCGATAGAGATCGATCGGGATCCGCTGCCGCGGACCGGTGGCGCCGCTGCGATCGACCAGCGCGAGCCTCAGATCCGCGTACGCGGTGGCGCCGCCCGCGCGGTTCAACACGTCGCGGACGCGCTCGCCCTGCGCCAGCTCGAAGCGCTGCAGGATCGTCGACTTGCCGGCGACCGTCGCCTTCGTGCTGTCGACGGTGCCGTTGAACGCGCCGCGCACCTCGATGACGTCTTGCAGCGTGGAGGTCGCCGGCACGTAGAGCGCATCGCCCGGCCGCAGCTGGAGGTCCGCCGGCGGCGCGAGCGCCGAGCGCAGATCGATAGACGTCGCTTCCCGGCGATCGCCCGATCCGACGCGCATCAGGCGGGCGTCGCCGGGCGCCGCGGTCTCGCTGAGCCCGCCCAGCAGATTCAACAGCTCGCGCAGCGACGGCGTCGAGCCGATCTCGTACTCGCCGGGACGGCGCACGGCGCCCGAGAGCGTGACGGAGCCGGAACGCGGAGGCACGTGGATGCGCAGCCCTTCCTCGACGAACGGGTTCTGCCCGAGATCGCCGCGGAGCTGGAACGCGAGCAGGTCGATCTGACGCTCGCCGCCTCGACGCACGAGCGTGATGTTGCGGAGGCTCCCGCGCGGGTTGATCCCCCCGGCGTCGAGAATGACGTCGTACACGCGACGCGTGGCTGAGGTCTGCACGATTCCCGGGCGCTCGACTTCGCCAGTGACGGTGACTTCGAACGTGCGCGGCGCCACGACGGTGACCGTGGCGTCGGCAAACCGGAACACGTCGCGCGCGCGCTCGGACACCTTGCGATGGGCCTCGAGCAAGGTGAGCCCGGCCACGGGGATGGCGCCGAGCGGTGGCACGTTGACGACGCCTTCGAAATCGACGACTGCCTGCTGCCGTATTACGTCCACGCGTCCAGCTATCTGAACATCCAATAGGTCGCCCGGCGCAAGCCGATAGTCGGGCCCCGGGGTCACTCCGCGCGACGTCGAGGACGTGGGCGGCGCTGTGGGGGTCGGCCGAATCGCCGGCGCCGGGGGTTGGGGCGGCGGAGAAGTGCTCGGAATCTGGGCGAACCCCGTGCTCGGCGCCAGAAGCGACAGCACGAGAAGCAGGCTGACCAACCTGCGCAGACTACCGGCCTTCATAAGATTCACGGACACCAAATAGAAATTAAGAAGTATTGTCGCTTTTCGGATTTCGGGAGGTCAAGGAAAATGCATAGTATTGCAATACTTTCCTTGACACCGCACAGGCCGCCGGGTACGATCCGCTTCGCTATTCGGCCAGAGCGGCGATCCGAGTCCCGAGGCGTTCCTGATGGTGCCTAGAGCCGTCCGCATCGCCCTTGCGGTCTGCGTCCTTTTCGCCTTTCTCGGCGCGGGTTTTTGGATCCACGCCGTCCTCCTGTCGCGCTCCGGCGGCCCCGCGCCGACACCAGAGCGGGGGCTCAACGCGGCGGAGGCGCTCCAGTCGGCCTTCGTGAGCGTCGCCGAGCACGTCAAACCCGCCGTCGTCCACATCAGCCCGGTTCAAGTGGCCAAGCGCCGACGGGCGCCGATCGTGCCCGGTCCGTTCGCGGACGATCCCGCGTACAAGGACTTTTTCGACCAGTTCCTGGGGCCGCGGGGCCCCGGCCAGCGCGAAGAGTTCCAGCTGCCCGGGCTTGGCTCCGGCGTGATCTTCGACAGCCGCGGATACGTGCTGACGAACAACCATGTCGTCCGGGGCGCCGACGGCGTTCTGCTGCGCCTGGCCTCGAAGCGCGAATATCGGGGGCGGATCATCGGTGCCGACGTGACGACAGACCTCGCGGTGATTCAGTTCGAGCCAGACGGTGCCGTCCCCGTAGCGACGCTCGGCAACTCCGACACGCTGCGCGTCGGCGAATGGGCCATCGCAATCGGGAATCCGTTCGGGCTCGACAACACGGTCACGGTCGGCGTGGTCAGCGCCACCGGCCGGGCCGACGTCGGCATCGCCACGTACGAGAACTTCATCCAGACCGACGCGTCGATCAATCCCGGGAACTCCGGCGGGCCGCTGGTCAATCTGCGCGGCGAGGTCATCGGGATCAACACCGCCATCGTGGCCACGGGACAGGGTATCGGCTTCGCGATTCCCGCCAACATGGTCAAGCGCATCACCGGTCAGCTGATGGATCGGGGCAAGGTCACCCGCGGCTGGATCGGCATCGCGATGGAGCCTTTGACGAACGAGCTCGCGCAGTCGCTCGGCCTCCGCGAGGCGCGCGGCGCGGTCGTGGCGCGGGTCTATTCGAATGGCCCAGCCGCGGCAGCCGGCATCGAGAAGAACGACGTCGTCGTCTCCTTCGAAGGCACGGCCGTCGAAGACTACCGACAGCTCCAGCGCCTCTCAGCCGACGCCGAAGTCGGCAAGACCGTCAAGCTCGAGATCGTCCGCAACCGAGAGCGCCGCACCGTCCAACTCCGCGTCGCCGAAGCCCCCGACCGAATCACGCCCGAGCGCCCCACCCAACCCCGCGACCGCAACTAACCCCCCCACCCCGCACCAACAGTCCCGAATCTAAACACTCAGGAATAGCCGGCAGTCAAACCCCGCCCCGCCGGAACACTGGGTTCGATCGACCAGTCCGCCCTAAGCCGGCGGCGCAGTCGCGCAACAACTCGACGCACTTAACCCCGAAGCAACAGATCACTCCCGCAGACACCATGTCATCGCGAGACGACAGACAGGGCCGGCAACACGAGGCCCGGAGAGACCAAAGCGAAGAGCAACAGGCCAGATCCGCAGTTCTCGAATCCTTGGTGAACGGTAGCCTGGGGCCGGCGGACCGGGGTCGGGGGTCGCTCTCGCGACCTGTGTAGGCAGCGTCGCTTCAGCTCAACGCGAGGCGAACCCGCTCGCAATGAGAGCAGTCAGGTCGCGAGAGTGACCCCCGACCCCCGTCCGCCGGCGCCCAGCCTCCCAGCTAAGCGACGAAGGGAGGAATCGGAGGAATCTCCACCTGTTGCGTCTTGACTTCGCGCACGCCAGGCACCGAGCGAGCGACTTCGACGGCGCGTTCGAGAGCCGCCGTTCCCTCGAGCGTGACAACACCCCCATGAGCCTCGACGGTAATCCGATACCGCCGAGTCTCCGGATGCGTTGCAAGCGCGACCTGCACGCGCGACGCCAGCGCCCGCGACGCGACCATCTGACGGCCGGCGTCTGTCGTGGCCATCTCGGGACGGCGCACGAGCGCCTCGAGGACCACGACGACGGCGTCGTACTTCATCTTCTCGGTGTTCACGGTGAGCTCGTAGAGGGTCGGGTCCGCGATGTCGACCTCGTACAGGTAGCGCATCCGGCCGGATTTCTCGAGGTCGTCGCGGCGCACCAGCTCGGCGGCCGCGCGATAGTGGGGCGTCTCGCCGGTCATCTCGGCGGTGCGCTTGACCCACTGCTTCACGCGATGCTCGAACGGCGCGATGACCCGGGCGCGGAGCACGTGCGGAACGCCCCGCAGCAGCCACTGACCGCCGCCGCGCATCAAGACGCAGTTGTCGTCCTCGGCGAACTCGAGGCAGGTCGTCTGCAGCACGGTGATGTGATGGCGGGTCTCCGTGTCGAACCGCTCGAACAGCGTCGGCTTCGATTCATCGAGGTGGGAGAGCCTGTCCTCCGCCAGCCCGTAGCGCCGAGCCGCGTCGAGCAACAGCTCCTGGTTCACGTAGCGGTACCCGAGCCGCTGCGCCAGCGACATGCCGATCTCTGGGCCGCCCGCTCCCATCTGATGGGACACAACAATGATGGCCATAGATCACCCCCGCCGATACTTGTCTTTGAGCGTGGTCGGAGCGATCGCGATTCGTTTGCCGGCGACGTCATCCAGGATGTAGACCTCGTCCGTGAGCGAGCCGCTGGCGAAAACCTCGAAGACCTCGAGCGCGGCCTCCAGCGTGGTGCCCGGCCGTCCGTCCATCAGTTGTTCGACCGCCGTCCGCTGGAGTCGCTGCACGACATCCTCCTCGAAATGGCGGTAAGCCTATCCCACGACCCCGGCCCCTGCAAGCGGGTCGGCGTCCGCACCTGGGCGGATCAGGCCGGTCGACCGATGCGTCGCTCGGATTGCCCGAGCTGGGCCAGCGGAAAACGGTCGAAGGTCGGCACGAACGAATAGGGGGGCCACGGCCCGGTCGGCACGACCGCGATCCCTGCCGCACGAGACGCGATCGGCGCGATCCGGGCGAGAAAGGCGTCGACCTCGCCGCGCACGACGAGGAAGGCCACCGAGCCTGCCACGTTACTCCCGCCCCCGGGCGATCGGTAACGCCAGCGCTCGATCCCCGCCTGCGTCACTAGGCGCTCGGCCAGCTCGCGCAGCTGGACCACGCCGGGCGCGCCGTCCGCGCATTCGCGGCAGGTGCGATCGATCGAATGCCCACAGTGCAGCCGCAGCAGTTTGACGTTCATCTCGATGGAGCCCCGCAGCTGCGCGAGCGTCGCGCTGACCAGCGGCGCGTGGGCGGCCAGCCAGGCGTCGAGATCGACCGAGGCGACGATCATGCCGAATCGGAACGGCACTGTCCCGGACGCATCCAGGGTCGACGCGACCACATCGTGATGGACCGCCAGGGTGCGCGCGTTGGCCTCCGGCGGCTGCTGGATCTTGCTCGCGAGGAGGACCAGATCACCGAAGGGCCGAAGCTCGACAGGGCCTCCGACGCTCGCATCCGGTGGACGCCACCCCGCTGGGAGCCGGTCGGCGATCGCGTAGAGGTACTGGTACATGTAGCCCCCCGCGCCCCGGACGGGGCGCCGACACGATCGGGGCGGAATCGATTGGTAGCGGCGAGGGTATAATGCTCCGGTCGTGTTGTCCAGGCACCGCCGCGGCTCGACGTGCGCCGTTGCCGGTCTCGCGGTCATCCTGCTCGTGTCCGGGGCACTGGCGGCCAAGCCGTCGCCCATACTTCCGGCTCAAATCCCCGCGGGCGAGCGCACCAGGCTTCAGGAGCTTGCCGACGCGGCCTCCGTCAGCGCCCGGGCGGCGGGTGAGCCGTTCGTCGCGCGTCCCGACGTCTTCGAGTTCCTCCTGGATCATCCCGAGTTCGCGACTCACGTGACCCGTGCGCTGAAGCTTGCCCGCTACCGCATCTGGCGCGGCCCCGAGGGGGGGCTGTGGCTCGACGACGGCTGGGGGGTGGTCGGACAGTTCTCGGTCGTGTATTCGGCCGCCGGCACGCGCGTGGCGTACGCGCATGGCCAATACCAGTCGGGGCTGCTCCCGAGTATCCGCGGCCAGGCGGTTGTCGTGATCGAGTACGGGCTGAGCCCCACCGCCGATCAGCGCAGCCTGATCTCGGCGGCCGTTACGGGGTTCGTGAAGCTCGACAGCCGCATCGTGGCGCTGGCCGGCATGCTCGCCGGCTCGGTCGCCACCGCGAAGGCCGAAAAAGAGGCCAAGCGGCTGGTCAAGCTCTTCGCGAAGGCCAGTCGAGCGATCGAGGAGAATCCGGCGCACGTCCACGAGGCGGTGCGGCAGCGGCCCGACGTTCCGCCCAACGAGCTCGAAGAGTTTCGCCGGCTACTGGGCCTTCGCTAGCGCCAACGCCAGCCCGTCGCGGAAGCGCGCAACCTCGGGGTGCAGGGCGACGGCCGTGCGGTAGGCGTCCGTGGCCTCCTCGTATCGCCCGCGCGCGAACAGGGCACGTCCGAGCCGCGCATGGGCGTCGGCATGGTCTGGTCTGCGCTCGATGACGGCGCGCGCCGCCGCCTCGAGCTCGTCGTAGCTGGCCAGGTACTCGAGCGAGTCCCACAGATTGATGTGCGCCCGCGGCTCGTCGAAGTTGAGCCGGATCGCCTCGCGGCATTCGGCCGCGGCGTCCACGTAGCGGTGCTGAGCCAGCAGCACCCCCGCCAGCGCGGTGTGCGGCGCCGGGGCCTCCGGCGTGACGCGAATGACCGCGCGATAGGCGGCCTCGGATTCGCGGTAGCGGTGTTGCTCGGCCAGCATCTCACCGAGGTCGCTGTGGGCCCGCGCGTACTCAGGCTTGATGCGCACCGCGTCGCGAAACGCCGCCTCGGCTTCCGCGTAGCGCCCTTGCCAGTAGAGCGCCACGCCGAGGCCGCGCCTGAGCGTGGCGTGGTTCGGGCGCAGCGCGAGCGCGTCGCGGTAGGCCGACTCGGCCTCGAGGTGCTTGCCCTGGCGGCCGAGGCCCAACGCCAGGTTCGCGCGGGCCTTCACCGAGTCGGGCCGCAGCCGGATCGCCGAGCGCAGCGCGACCTCGGCTTCCGCGTGACGCCCCTGGCGCCCGAGCGCGACGCCTAGCTCGTAGTGCAGGTCGGCGTCGCCGGGTCTCAGGGCGAGCGCCCGCCGAAACGACGCCGCGGCCTCCGCGTAGTCGCCGAGGGCTCCGAGCGCCAGCCCGCGCCCGTTATGCAGGTCGGCATCGTCAGGGCTGACCGCCAACGCGTCGGCGTAGGCCGCCGCCTCTTCCGCCCACCGCCCCTGCCGGCGCAAGGTGGCGGCCAGGCCGAGGTGCGCGTGCAGGTAGCTCGGCCGCAGACGAATCGCCTCGCGGAAGGCCACCGCCGCGTCGTCGTAACGTCCCAGACGCTCGAGCGTGACGGCCAGCTGATGATGCGAGCGCGCGGCGTCAGGCCGCAGGCGAAGCGACTCGCGGAACGCCGCCGCCGCCTCGACGTCACGGTGCCGGCGGCGCAGGACTGCGCCCAGGCGCTCGCGCAGATCAGCGTCGTCCGGCCGCAGGCGGATCGCGTCGCGATAGGCGCTGGTGGCTTCGGCGAGCCGTCCCTCGCGCTCGAGCGACAGCGCGAGGCCGCGCCACGTCTTGGCGTCGTTCGGCATGAGTGCCAGCGCCTCGCGGTACGCCGCGGCCGATTCAGCGTAGCGCGCCTGCTCGTAGAGCGTGTCAGCCAGATCGCGCCGCGCCGTCGTGGGCGCGGTCTCGCGCCCAAGCGCCTCGCGGTGCAGGACCTCGGCCGCCGTCACCTTGCGCTGGCGCCGAAGCACCGTCGAGAGGTTGGTGCGGGCAATCGCGTCGTTGGGCTTGAGGCTGAGCGCGTCGCGGAACGCGGACTCGGCGCCCGCGTAGTCGCCGCGACGGCTGAGCGCCAGGCCGAGATTCACGTACGCCTACGGCGAG
>Ga0209382_10001438_pt1 | contig 37379 bp, 35 predicted proteins | sample SoiMetdeltSBSDD5_FD_187599 | JGI IMG/M metagenome (GOLD analysis project Ga0209382, IMG submission 187599) | Bulk soil microbial communities from a Populus tree surrounding site in Tennessee, USA - Soil MetaG P. deltoides SBSDD5 (SPAdes) (version 2) | ecosystem: Environmental > Terrestrial >... | reverse complement strand
CGAGGAGCGCCGAGCTTCTCTCCGCCTCGACGTCTGTAAATGCCTTCCATCCGAAATAGGCGAGGAGGAAGGCGAGAAGCATCAGCACGGCGTACCACCACCGAGGTATGCGGAACTGGCGGGAGGGTGGGGCGCCGGTTGGTGACGAAGGCTCGATTGCGGTGTCGCGAATGCGCTCCTCCAGCCGTGCCACCTTTCGCTCGAGCTCGGCCGCGTCTCCAGCCGGCTCCGCGCTCGCCCACGGCGCACCGCGCAGCAGATAGTCGCGCAGCGTCGCGTAGCTGTTGGCGAGCGTCAGCTTGTCCGTGGCCCGCTCCTCGACCACGGCAATCGGCTCGCCGAACGCGTACTGCGCGACGTGCTGAAGCTGGACGCCGTCGAGGTACCCTTCGAGCCGCAAAACGTCGTCGTCATCGAGGGCGTATTCCTCGCGGAGCAGCTCCTGGAACTCGACCTCCCAACCTGGGATCGTCCGCCGGTCGCCGCGGCGCCAGAGCTTCATCAGCTCGGGGAAACTGGTGTCGATGCGCGAGGGGAGCGGGAACACCACCAGCGGCCGAAGATCGTCCGAGGAGCGGCGGTACTCGCCGGCCCGGCGCACCAGCGCCGTCACACCGGTCAGACTCTGCCGGTTCGGCGTGAAGACCACCACCAGCTTCTCGGGCATGAGCATCGTGCAGATGCCGCCCATGTCGGTCACGCCGGTGCGCGAATCGATGAGCACGAAGCTGTAGTCGCGGGCCAGCCGTTGCGCGAACAGGCGAAAGAACTGCGGTACGGCCGCGAAGAACTCGGTCCACGGGAAGGTGTTGACCCGCGACGCGTACTCCGCATCCATGCGGCCGGCGCGGAGGAAGTGGAGGTTCGGAAACGCGGTCGGCTGGACGTACGGGCCGAGGTTGATCGCATCGCACACCCGCTTCGCGAGCGCGACGCGATCCGCCGTCTCGTCCGCCGCGGTCACCATGTCGCGAGCCTCGACGAAGAGATCGATCAGTCCGGGCGCCTCGGCGCCGCGCACGTACGGCTCGAAATAGCGGTGCAGGCCGGGAGCCTCCAGATCCCAGTCCACGGCCAGCACGGGCTTGCCCTCCTCCGCCTCATGACGCTGCGCGAAGAGGCAGGCCACGTTGGCCAGCGCCATCGAGCGCCCCGTTCCTCCCTTGTAGGAGTAGAACGTGATGACCTGGCCGGTGGGGGACTGACCGGTCATCGCGGAAATGGCGGCGCCGGCGCGCTCTCGCGCCACGGTTTGACTTCCGCCTCGGCCGGAAGGGTGAAGCCGTCACAGTCGGAGCACACGTCCGTGTTCGCCACCGCTTTGTAAAGCTCCGCGATCGACTGGGCGATCTCGTCGATCTCCTCGGCGTGCTTCTTGTTGCCGAGCAGCGACTGCGCGCGCGGAGCGAACCGGGAGAGGTTGTAGTACTGCACACGCCCGGTGATCTTGGCCGGAAGGTTCTCCTTTTTACCGCGGAACACCACCGGAATAATCATGCCCCGGTCGCGCAGATCGGGACGGTTCAGACGCGCCTTTCGAGCGGCTTCCAGACGCTCCATGGCCTCGTATTCGCGGAGGCAGTACATCCGGTCTTCATAGGGCGGCACGTAGACGGCGATCATGCACAGGCTCTGGCAGAGAGCCGCGGCGATGGTTTCGTCGAAGATGTAGCCCGGTCTGAGGCGCTTGGTATCGAGGAAGAACTCGGTCTTGCCGAGATAGAGCTTGAGGCTTTCCTGCAGCGCCTCGGCGAGCTTCTCGACGAAGTCCTTCATCAACTCCGCGTCGTCGATGTGCGGATAGCTGAAGAAGCAGGTGAACCGAACGGGCATCGGACTCCTCGGACTGGAAAGCGATGAAGCGATGGTAAGTCCCTCGCAACCGTTCGGCAATAATCAAGTAGTGCACCGATCCGCGAAGCATCCGCGCGAGTTCCACGGCTTCGGCAGTGTTCCACGCACAAAGCGCCCACCACGAGGAGCACGGATTCGCGATCGGTTCGGCCGTGCAGGTTCGAGTCACGGACGCGCGATGCGGGAGCTCGTGCTCGGATGGAAGCGCCCGGACGTGGACGTGCCTCCGTCGCCGCTGCCGATCTTTTCGGCGCCGAGCACTCGCGCATCTGCGAGATCGAGCTTCCTCTCGCCAGCTAACGCGCGCCGAAGACATGCCATGGCGAAACGTCGAGCGCAATTCCCTCTCCGCTACACGCCGGTCCATCTAAACCGTGACGGTGTGCGCGTGCCGTTCGTGCGGCTCTCCGGCCGTTGGCTCGAAGCGTTCGGCTTCAAAGAGGGCGCGAAGTTCACCGCGGTCGGCGTCGAGGGCGGGTTACTCGTTCTAACCATCTACGAAGCCGCGCCGAACGGCCGCACGTCGCCGCGTGGCGAATCGCGCGCGCTCGATGCGCAGGATGATGCACTTCCGCCGCGCAATCTTTCGTGATCTTCTCGCGCCGCTACTCGCACTCCGATCCACACCATGCTAAACCGCCGCGCCTCATACCCTCGCCCCGGTCGCGCCCGCGCTTCGCGCTCGCGTTTAAGTGCCGTCGTGACACGTTTTTTCCGTGGAACACTCACGCCGAAATGCGAAACATTTCGCCGTTTTGGTCGCGGGTCTGCGCAAAATTTCGCTCGCAAAATTGGCGACCTTGCGAGTGACTTTGCGAGTCTCCAATTTTCCGAGCAACCCTCTGAATACACGAAACGCCGCGAAGTCGCGGCGCATGAGAGCTTTAGATTGGCGGGGCCGACGGTGCTCGAACCCGCGACCTCCGGCGTGACAGGCCGGAGGTCGAACCAACTGACCTGCGGCGCTACAATTTCTTTCGTCGTGAGAAGGATCGTTGGAACGGTCGCAGCGTTGCGATAGAAGCGCCAGCCGCCGCGCTCCACCACGGACGACGCGCCGCTCGAAGTGCGCGCGAAGTTCGAGTGGTGCAAACGCACGTACGACAAGCCGGTCGTGCTGATGCGGAAGGGGTAGGGGCCTATACTGGAAGCATGTCCGACAATCGTTCGATCCAAGACGACATCCAGCGCCTGACTTCCGATGGAGACAGGCTGTCGGAGATGCTCCGATCGATGCAGGAGCAGTCTGCGGCGGTCCAAAAGCAACTGGACAGCATGCGCGCGAAAGGCGATTCCATCAGCGTCCCCGACATGTTCGAGATGCAGATGCTGATGAACAAGCTCTCGCAATTCAGCGAGATGTCCACCGGCATCATCTCCGCGTCGAACGCCGCGATTGCATCGATGGCGCGGAAGGTCAAAGGCTGAGCGTCCGGCGACGGATACTGGGATCACTGACGGTCCACGCGCAGCACGACGATCGAGGAGACGCGATCGTTGAAGCATCGTCTGCCGCCGCGTTGAGATCGTCTTCCGCGGGATGCGCGTCCAGCGGCGCGCCGACATGCGTGACGCCGCCGGAGACCGGTTGCAGCGACGAGACGGCGTCATTCCTGACGCCGACATTGCCGACGTGACGCGCTGCGGCGGCTGCGGGCGTCAGCTTCGCGTACGTGGACATCCGCCAAGCAGTGGGATCACCTGATCGAAATCGCGAGCCGCTTGCTCGGCTACGCACTCGAAGGGAAGAAGGGCGCGAGCCACATCGCCGCGCGTGCACGCGACGCCCGCCACCTGCTCGGCTTCGTGCGGATGATAGGGGATACGGGACTCTCAAAGCACGAAAGCCGCCGAAGTGGCGGCTAATCAAGTGCTTAGGTTGACGGGGCCGACGGGCCTCAAACTGCGGCGCTACAATTTCTTTCGTCGTGAGAAGGATCGTTGGAACGGTCGCAGCGATATTGCTCCTTGCAGGCGCTCTTCACGTGCGCGCGCAGAGCAGTGACCTTGATCGCGCCAGGGCGGAGCTCGCGGACGCCGAGCTCGCGTACGAGAAGAGTCTCATCCTCTATCCCGGCTGCGGTAGTTTGACGGATGATTTCGAGCGGGCCGTCCAGAACCAGGCGAAGAAGCTGAACGTCAGCGACTTCACGCTCACCCCCAGGCCGGGGAGCGAGCCCGTCCCGGCGTCGCCGTTCCGCATCGAGCGAATGCAGCTCCGCGGCCTCGGCGAATTCGGGGATGTCGAGTCGCTGCTGCATCGCATCTCGGTGCTCCGTCACAGCCGCGTGCTCGACTTCGAGACGCTCCATCTCCGCGCGGAGAGCGGACGCAACGTGTCGCTCGATGGCACACTGGCGATGGTGTGCTGGGATCGGAACTCGAACTTTCTGGAAGCCGTCATGCCGCGGGGAGGCGCTCCTGCCGAGATGGAGCTGGCCATGTACCGCAGCCGGTCGCAGCAGCTTCGCGCCGCAAACACAGCAGCGAAACAGCTCGAAGAGCGGATACAGCCGCGACGCCTCGTCGATGCGCTGCTTGCCCTCGCCGATGTGTGGGGGCGGAGCGCCGTCGGGTTGACCGATCTCCGCTACACCGCTTCCGCGCTGACGTTGCAGGGCATCGTCCTCGGCATATCCGCGAAAGCCGCCGTCGAAGGATCGCTCCGCAAGCCGCGCTTCCAGCTCACGCGCCTCGACTGGTCACCTACCGGCGATTGTCACTCTTTCACCGCGGTGGCGCGCCTGACGGCGTCGGCCGGGAATGCGGACGAGGCGCTGCCGATGAACATGTTCATCGAGCGCGACACAAAGCTGTGCAACAGCCCATCGACGCCGGCGGCGTCCGTAGCCAAACGCGGCTCCGGTCCGCTCACCCTCCATCTGCGGAACGTCGACGTGAGCACCGTCTTTCTCGCCTTGAACGACCTCAGCCCCGCCGACGGATTCATCCTCGAGCCGGATGTCAGCGGGCGGGTGAACGTCGATTTCGACGGCGTGACCGTGGACGAGGCATTTGCCGCGCTCAGTGCCGCCGGTGTGGCGTTTGCGACGCCTGGCCCGCTCCACCGCATCTGCAGGACCGCATGCGACGAGCCCACCGTAAAACCGCAGCAGCACAAGGGCGAACCGGTCACGTTCTCAATCGCCGAGGGCGACGTCATCGACGTGCTGCGCGTGTTCGAGGAGGTCTCCGGTTTTGCCGTGCACGCCCCTCGCGATCTGAAAGGAACGTTTTCCGTTTACGTCGCCGAGGCGCCGTGGGACGCCGTCTTCGAGGGCATCCTCTCCGCATTCGATCGCACTTACACGATCGACGGCGCCAACGTATACATCGGCGATCGCGCGGCTGCTGTGCCGCTCGAGAAGCACGTATCCGTGATCTCGGGACCGCGCTCGCTCGTGGAACACGATCCGACGAAGATCGCGGCCGCGGACTTTCGCCTGGCCGGCATCGGCGGAACGAACGGTACGTGGAAGGCTTACGGCCGTCTGCTGGGATCCTCGAAGTTGGTTTTCGTCGCGGACCCCGAAATGAGTCTTCTCGATGCCAGCGTCTCCGCCGTCGCCGCCGACCGCGTGACGCTCCGCACGAGCGGCGGACGCGACGTCGTTGTGGCGCTGCGTTAGTAATCGGTCGAGCCTGAGCCTCAAATACGAATGAGCCTCGCGCGCAAGCCGTCCTTCATCTCCGGTGGCGTCTTGCTCCAGTCGAGCTCGAAGTTCTGCGGCGGCAACTCCCAGCTGTAGCCGCGCAGCAGCGTCGCGGCGAAGACGGCCATCATGAACGTCGCCAGATCGAGGCCGGGGCATCGGTGTCCCGTCGGCGCTCCGGCGCCCTGCGGCACGAAGGCGTGCTCGTGGCGTTTGTCCTCCGCGCGCTCGGGTGAAAAGCGATCGGGATCGAAACGCTCGGCATTCGTGTAGACGCCGTGTGTGCCGTGGCTCGGCATCAGCGCAAACAAGACCATCCATCCAGCCGGCACCGTCACGCCGTCGAAAGACATCGGCTCTTTCGCTTTTCCGAAGACCACCGGGACGATCGGGCAGAGCCGCTTGACCTCGTTGATCACCTGCATGAGGTAGGGCATGGCCGAGTACGAAGCCGACGATTGCACTTCGCGCGCGAGCCGCTCGCGCACATCCGGATGCAGCGTCAGTTGGTGCACGACCGCCGCGAGCTCGGCCCAGACGATGAAGCCGGCGATGACGATGTGATGCAGCTCGAGCGCGGCTTCCTCATCGGAGAGCGCACCGGACGCGAGAATGCGCGAGAGTCCGTCGCCGGCCGGTGTGCTGCGCCGTTCACGCACGGCGCGGCGCAGCGCGTGGAGAATGCGGTCGCGCGCCTGCAGTGCCTTGCGATAGCGCGTCCCCGGTAATTTGATCGGCAGCGCGGCGAAGCCGTTCGTGAGGATGATGTAGTCGCGACGAAGCTGGTCCATCTCGTTGCCGCGCGGCATGCCGATGATGGCGGCGCAGATCACCTCGATCGACAATTTTTTCAGCTCATCGATCCAGCCGATCTCCGGCTCGTCGGCCCAGCGCGCGAAAGAGTCCGCGGTGATCTTCTCGATCAGCGGCAGATACGACGCCAGCGCCTCGCGGCTGAACGCCTTCAGCACTTCGCGTTTGCGCGCGGCGTGCACTTCGCCGTCGAGCAACGGAAGACTGCGCCCGCCGAAGAGCTCCTGGACGTGAGGTGGCATCGAGCCTTCGCGCATGACCGTGGACGGATCGATGAAACGTCCGGCCGCGTCGGCGCCGGCGATGACCGCGGTCTTTCGCCCCAGCACGTACGAGCGAAAGATGCGGCCGCCGTGCGCAGCGAGGCGCTTGTCGATGAAGCGGAACGGATTCTTCGCGAAGTCGAGCGTCTCGCCGAGGAGCGGCAAGCCGTCCCGGCCGGGTGGCAGTGTGGTCATGATGATCAGGATACGCGCAGCGGCGCGTGACGGATTCGTCGGCGTGACAATCCGGAGGTTCAACAAATCCGACATGCGCGTCACGGGGGTCGCCGCGGCGGCGGAGCAGCCGCCGCGTGGCTGGAGGTCGTCAGGCGAGACGAGCCATCACGGCCGCCACGACGCTGTCACATCGCGCATTGCCGAACGCGAAGAGCGAGTCGAGAGTCACGCCGGCACGGCGATAAAGATTGTCGCGAAGCTGCGTGCGCGCGCGATGGAGTCGCGTCTTCACCAGATCCTCGGAGATGCCGAGGGTGTCCGCGGTCTCGGCGGTGCTGAGGCCTTCCACGTCGCGGAGCACGAACACGGAGCGAAAGCCGTCGGAGAGCGCCTCGACTTCGCGCTGCATGACCTCGCGGAGCTCCGAGGCAAGCGTTTGCTGCTCCGGGTCAGGTGCGCTCGACGCGACTAAGTCCATCATCGTCTCGTCCTCTTCTCGGCCATGCCTCATTCCAGGCCGCTTCCCGCGCCGCGCCAGCGCCTCGTTCACGGCGATGCGCGTGAGCCAGGTCGAGAACTGAGAGCGTCGCTCGAACTGCCGCAGATGCGCGTACGCGTTCAGATAGGCCTGCTGCATCACGTCCTCGGCCTGGTCATCGTCGCGCAAGACGGCCCGCACGGCGCGATAGACGCGCTGGTTGTAGCGGCGCATCAGGATCTCGAAGAGCGCGGCGTCGCCGGCGACGATGCGCTCGACGATCTCTTCGTCCGACAAGGTGTCTCGGAGCAGCTGGGCGGCAGCGTTCATTCACTCCATTAGATCGTGTTCGCGGGAAAAGGTGACAGTGTCACCAAAGCGCGCGCCGCGCCTCCAATCATGCAGGAGGAAACATCATGGACTCGACGTACTGGATGTTGCGCATCGCGTTTGGATTGACTGCCTTTCTCGCCGGTCTGGACAAGTTTTTCAACCTGCTGACGAACTGGGAGCAGTACGCGAACCCGCTCGTCGTGCGCATGCTCACGCTTTCCCCCGCGACGCTCATGCGCACCGCGGGCGTAATCGAGATCATCGCGGGACTGGCGGTGCTGGCGGGCGTGACGCGACTCGGCGGTTACGTGATCGCGGCGTGGCTCACGTTGATCGCGCTCAGCCTCGTGGCCAGCGGCCACTATCTCGATGTGGCGGTCCGCGATCTGGTGATGGCCACCGGAGCATTCACGCTGGCGCGGTTGTCGGAGGCGAGGAGCGCGGAGAGCGTGGGCGCGTTGCGCACGACGACGGCGTAAGGTGTCCAATGTATATTCTGCGGAGCCGCGCGGATCACGTCGCGTAAACGAAGGAATGGAGTGAACGTCACGTAGTCATGCTTGCAGTCCTTGCATTTACGCTCGCCGCGACGGCGGCTCCGATCAATGCTGTCCTTCCCTGCGGCGAAACCGGCACGGTCGGAGGCCTCGGCGCGGGCACCGACCTGACCCGCTACACCATCGCTACGTCCAAGTTCCCGGACGCGATCTGCAACGACGGCACGCCGGGTGTCTTCTACTACGCGCCCGCGACACGGGAGGAAGATCGCAACAAGTGGTTTCTCTTCCTGCAGGGTGGCGGCGGGTGCCGCGATGGGCAGTCGTGCGCGGAGCGCTGGTGCCACGTCAACACGAACTACGGGATGGACAAGATGACGAGCTCACTGACCAAGCCGATGATCCGCGCGAACGGCTTTCTCGATCCACGCCCGGACAACCGCTTCGGTACGTGGAACCGAGTCCTCATCTTCTACTGCAGTTCGGACAACTGGTCGGGAACGAGCACGATCGCGCTCCAGGCGTCCTCGGGCTCCACGACGAAGGAGTACCTGATTCACTTCCGAGGATCACAGATCGTCGACGCCGTGCTCGACACGCTCAGGAATGCGACGCCGACGGGACGCCGTCGCGTCGCGCGCCATTCGACGGAAACCGCCACCGAGACCTCTCCGTGGCCCGACCTCGACTCCGCGACGCACGTGCTCTTTGCCGGCTCGTCGGCTGGCGGCATGGGCGTGAAGTCCAACGCCGATCGGGTCGGCACGAAACTGAGAACGACGAATCCGAGTCTCGTCGACTACCGCGTGCTGATCGACGCGTCGCATTCCCCCGACTCCGAAGGCCGCAATTACGCGCAGAGCACGTATTGCAGCAGCGATCCACGCGGTTGCAGTTACGCCTCGCTGTTCGAGGCGGAGTACCAGTTCGCGCAGGCGACCTATGGCGCGCGCCGCGACGAGTCGTGCATCGCCTGGCATCAGGCGAATCAGCCCGGCACGGAGTGGAGGTGCGAAGACAGCGGCCACGTGAATCTCCACCACATCACCTCGCCGTTCTTCATCCACCAGGATCTTCAGGATCCGCAGGTCGGCGGCGAGTACGTCGACGCGAACTTCGGTACGCCGAGCGATTACGCGACGAAGATCGAAGCGGAATTCCGCGCGTTGCCCGTTCCCGAAGAGCCGCGCGGCGCGACACCGGGACTCTTCGGGCCGCAATGCACCGATCACGAATCCGTCACCGACGACCTCGCGGTCTTCGAGGTGCGCATCGAAGGTCTCTCGTACTACGACACCGTCTGGAACTGGTGGTCGGGCGCGCAGCCGCAACAGAAGATCCGACACTTCACGCAGCCCGGAAAGGCGCCGGGATGTCCGGGATCATGAGTGGGCGGAGTAGCATTCGCTTCTGGGGGAATCCAAAGCGCGCGGAGTGACGTAGCATGATCGGGCATGCTCAAAGCGCCGATTCCTCCCGACGAGCCGCAACGAATGCAGACGTTGCGGGAGTACGCCATTCTCGACACGCGCCCCGAAGCGGTCTATGACGATATCGCGCACGTCTGCGCGGGAGTTTGTGACACGCCGATCGCGCTGATTGCGCTGATCGACGGTACGCGCAACTGGTTCAAGGCGCGGGTCGGAGTGGACGAGGAGCTGAGCGAGTCGCCGCGCGATATCTCGTTCTGCGGCCACGCGATTCTCGGCAAGGAGATCTTCGAGGTGACGGACGCGCTGGCCGACGACCGCTTCAGCGACAATCCGCTCGTCGCGTCGCAGCCGCAGATCCGCTTCTACGCCGGTGCGCCGCTGATCACACCGGATGGCTACAAGCTCGGCACGATCTGCGCGATCGACGTCCGTCCGCGGCGCCTCAGCGAGGCCCAGCGCGATACGCTCGTCGCGCTGAGCCGACTGGTCATGCGTCAGCTCGACCGGCGCCGGAGCGCCCCGTCGTCGGTCGTCGGGCCCGCCTAGTAAACCGGTTCCGGTCGGAACGCTGTCTGACGCGCCTCGGCCGCAACTATCATGTCGCTGTGTCTTCCGAAGATCGCCAACTGAGAACTCCCATCGACAGCCGCATCGAGGGACTCGACGCCTTTCGCGGCGCGACCGTCGCGGCAATGCTCCTGGTGAACAACCCGGGTACGTGGAGCGCCGTATGGTGGCCGCTGAAGCACGCCCAGTGGCATGGATGGACACCGACGGATCTGATCTTTCCCTTTTTCCTTTTCGTCGTCGGTGTGACGACCGAGCTCTCGCGCAAAGAGCCGTGGCCGATCTGGAAGCGCGGACTCCTGATCATTCTCTTCGGCGTCCTGCTCAACGCATTTCCTTTCTTCTGGTGGGGGGAGATGCCGGCAGGCTCGACGATTTTTGATCGCGTCGCATGGCGCTTCGAGCACCTGCGCATCATGGGCGTCCTGCAGCGCATCGGCATCGTCTACATCATCAGTGCATTCATCGCCCGTGCGTTCGAGGGCGGCTTGCATCAGATCCCGACCCACCGCCCCGAGGCATCAGCGATGCGAAGACTCGCCGACCCGCGCATCGCGATTTTCGCGATCGCCGTCGCCATTCTCGTGCTGTACTGGCTCGCCCTCGGCTTTGCTCCCTTCGAGCCGCCAGAGGTCACGATTGCCGCACAGATCGATCGGCTGGTGCTCGGAGAGAAACACATCTGGTCGAGTACGAAGACGTGGGATCCCGAGGGGCTGCTGTCGACGATTCCGTCGGTTGCGACCGCAATCCTTGGGCTCGTGGCGGCGCGATGGGTCCGTGCGGCGAAGTTGAGGCAGTTGACGATCGCGGGCATCCTTGGCATTGCCGTCGGGTGGTTGTGGGGCCGCGTCCTTCCGATCAACAAGGGACTCTGGACGAGCTCCTACGTCGTCCTGACGGCGGGCTTTGCGTGTCTTTTCCTCGCGCTCTTCATCTGGATCGTCGACGTGAAGCGCGCGAAGCGATGGGCGAAGCCGTTCATCATCTTCGGCCTGAATCCCCTCGTCGCCTTCATCGGCTCCGGCGTCATGGCACGCCTCCTGAGCGTCATCAAGATCGACGGCATCTCGCTGCAGGCGCTGAGCTACCGGACGCTCTTCGAACCGTTCTTCGTACCGCACGTCGGTTCGTTCCTCTGGGCACTATCGTTCGTGATGATCTGGCTTGCGATCCTCTGGGTGCTGTATCGCCGCGGAATCGCGCTCCGCGTGTAAGCGTCAGCGAAGCGGAGAAGTACGCGGATGATCCGGCGTTCTCGCTGCGGATTCGCGCACGTTCATCAGGACCACGGCGCGAGATCAAAGGTGGGGAGCAGAGGATTGAGAAACTGCACTCCTTCCACGCGACGCGCGTGCTCGAAGTCTTCGGTGAAAATCGTGGGGATCTGGTTCAAACGAGCGCTTGCCCAGATTTGAGCGTCGTAGTAGCTCATTCCGTGCCGGAGAACTCCGCGGCCCGCCTCCAGGACGATCAGTCGGGTGGTGTCGAGCACAGGGAGCGCCTCGGCGAAGCGAGTTGCCTGATCGAGAGCTTCCTTGATGGTGAGGATTGGGTTGCGGCCGCGGGTGGTAGCGCTGACGAACTCACCCAGAATCTGGGCGCTCAGGCGACCTGACCCGCTTTCCAGCAGGTGTTCGAGAGTGCGAAGCGCCGCCATGTACTTGGCTTTTTCGGCGGGCTGGTGCGCGTACACGAGGATGTTGGTATCGATCAGGACTTCTGCCATCGACCGATCCGCTCGTCATACAGCGACTCCCGAGTCCAGCCGCGACCGGCCGGAGCTTTGCGGCGCCGCCTGGCCAGTGATCGCATGAATGAAATGGCTTTTTGGCCCGCCGCGGTATCGCTGAGGTGACCGACGCGACTATCACTAACACCAGCGCGATCCAGCGCCTCACGAATGATCTCCGCTTCGGTGACGCCGCGCTGCCTCGCCCGATGCTTGAGCAACCGGTCGTGGCGCTCTTCGATGTAGACCTGTTTGCGAATCATACATCGCAGTATACATCGCCCGGCGATGACGATCGTCCCGATCGCCGAGCTCACGAGTCTCATGCTACGGCGGAAGGATAGCCCGCCAGGACTCGAACCCGGGGCTCCGGCGTGACCCTCCGGTCACGGCGTATCACTTCCGCCCCCACCTCCCAATGTCGCTCCACGTCGGCGCCTTCTTCGGCGTCGCCATCAACTCCGCAGTAGATGGCGGATCGAAGAGCTGGCAGAGTGGGAGCTTGTCCGGATCGAGTCCCGCGACCTGGTCCCACGTCTTCGCGGGATCCGGTTTGGTCACGGTGAAGTTCGTGTAGTTCTGGCCGGGCCGCGCGCTCCGGATCGGCGTGACGTGGACGTTCGTTCTCAGTCCGCCATCTTCTTGATGAACTTCGCGTCGATGCCGTGGATGCGCATCGAGATCATCTTCTCGATCGGCACGTTCACGTAGCCGGCCGCTTCGAGCTCGCGGATGTACTCGGGCGTCACGCGATGAATGCGCATCGCGATCAGATCGTCGGCGGAGACGTTCTTGTAGCCGAGCTTGCGCAGCTCTTCGATGAACTCGGCCGTCACGCGATGGATGCGGAAGGAAACGAGGTCGTCGTGAGAGAGGCCGCCGTAGCCGAGCTTGCGCATCTCTTCCGCGAACTTGGGCGTCGCGCCGTGGATGCGGCTGGATTGCAGCTCGTCGAGCGACAGGTCCCATCCCGCGGCGCGCATGTCGCGAACGTACTGCGGCGTCACCTTGTGAATGCGGGAGGACACCAGCTCGTCGTCAGTGATGTTCTTGAATCCGAGGGAGCGCATCTCGCGGATGTATTCGGGCGTGATGTCGAAGATGCGCATCGTGAGGTATTTCTCGAGCGACACCTTGTAGCCCTCGGCGATCATGCTCTTGATGAACGCGGTGGAGACGTCGTGGATCGCGAGAGCGAAGAGCTCTTCGTCGGTATCCCAGTCGCGATCGCGGTGCTTCTCGCGGTTCGTGTCGATGCCCATCGAGCGGATCGTGTCGAGATAGGCGCGGTTCGGCGTGAACGTGAACTGTCCCGCGCCCTTGCCGTTGCGGAACGTTCCCTCGAACACGGCGTTGCCGGCTTCGCGGCGCATCTCGAACTGCACGGGCGTCATCGTCGCGGCGTCGATCTGCGCGCGCGTGAGACCGGTGAACTCGCTGAGCTTCATGGTCGTGCCCATGTTGTGGTTCCGACCACGAGTGATGTTGATGTGGAAGCGGTCGGGCCGCTTTTCGTCGGCAGACGCGGTCCAGGCGCCCTCGGTAGCCGCAAACGCGGCGGTTGCGAACAGAGACACGACGAGCGTGAGCGTGGCAATGCGCTTCATGGATTCCTCCGAATGGTTGGCGGTTGGGGCGGGCTGAAGCCCGCCCTGCGTCAGTTCTTCTTGCGGTACTGGTCCATCTCGCGGATGAAGTCGTCGTCGACGCCTGCCGCGGCGAGGCCGGAGAGCTCGCGCACGGAGAGGTTCGAGTAACCGGCCGCGGCGAGCTTCTTCACGAACTCGGGCGTGACGCCCAGGGCGCGGAGGCTCGTCGCATCGTGCGCGGAGTCGATCTTCACACCGGCCGCGCGCATGTCGCGCAGCCAGGATGGATTGACGCCGACCGCGCTGAGACTGGTCGCGTCTTTCGCGGACTTGATCTCGAAGCCGGCGGCGCGCATCTGCTGCACGTACTCCGGTGTGACGCCCACGGCACGCATGCTGGTCGCGTCTTTCGCGGACTTGAGCTCGAAGCCGGCGGCGCGCATCTCGCGCACATATTCGGGAGTGACGCCGACCGCGCGCATGCTGGACGCATCGCGCGCCGAGGTGATCTGGAATCCGGCCGCGCGCATTTCGCGCAGGTACTCGGGAGTCACACCGACGGCCTTCAGACTCGTGGCTTCGCGAGCGGTCTTCAAGTCGAAGCCGGCGTCGCGCATCTCTTTGATGAATGCGGCATCCACGCCCAGCGCACTCAGGCTGGTGACCTGACGCAGCGTGAGACCGGGGAAGAGTCCGCGCATCGAGTTGACGTACTCCGGCGTGACGCCGGTCGCGCGCAACGAGATCAGCTCGTCGACGGTCAGCTTGCCGCCGGCGCCGAGCTCGCGATCGTTGCTCTCATCGTCGTCGTCGGGGTCGTGGTCGAAGTCGTACTCGAAGTCGTGCGCGGCCAAAGCGGCAATTGCCATCGGCGCGCGGGGCGTCGGCGGTGGCGTGATCGCTGGCGTCGCGAAGGCCATGGGTGCGATCGCGACCATGGGTCGCGGTGTCGGAACGCCGGCGATCGCCATCGGCGCGATCTGCGGCATGACCGCGATCGGGAAATCGGGCGGCTGCGGCGGGGCGATCATCGCGTCGAGAACGGGATCGCCCATCTCGTAGTCATAGTCGTAGTCATAATCGACGTCGGTGTCCGCCTCGTCGTCAGCGGCCTCGGCTTCTGGCGTTTCGCGGGTTTCCACGACATCGACTTTCGCCTCGGCCTTCTTCGCCGCGGCTTCAGTTTTCTTCTTCTCCTGACGATCGGCCAGCGCGGGGAGTCCCGGTACGGCGACGGCGATGACGAGGATCGAGAGCATGGCCACGGCAGCGGCCCAGCGCGAGCTGGAGGTCGTGCCTTCCGCGCGTCCGGCGGCGATGCGGCGGATGCGCTCGAGCAGCGAGCCGCCATTCGCCGCGACGACGACCGTCAACGCGTTGGCGCGCAGTTCTTCGAGGCGCGTCAGCGCGCGGGCGTACTGGATCGGATTGCCGCAGACGGCGACCGCGAGGTCGTCGCAGCAGTTCTCGCGCTCGATGCGCACGCGGCGCGACATCCACCACACGGCCGGGTGATAGAACATCAGCGTCTCGACGAACGCCTGCATGAGGTTGATGAGGAAGTCGTGACGGCGGATGTGCGCCATCTCGTGTGCGAGCACCATCTCGATCTGCTCCGGCGTCATGCCGGTGAGAGCGCTGGCGGGGAGGAGGATGATCGGGCGCAGCGAGCCGATGACCGACGGTACTTCGACCGCCGCGGATTCGAGCAGAGTTACAGCGCGGCGCAGTCCGAGCGCATCCGAAAGATGCGCGGCGACGACCTGCCAGTCGTTGCTCGCGGGACTTGCACCATGATGGATGAGGCGCTGCGCGCGGATCCAGCTCACGAGCAACCGTGCGGAGAGGAGCACGACGCCCGCGAGCCAGATGGCGACGATCGAAGGCAATTTGTTGCGCGCGGAGGCCGCCGCGGCGATCGCGCGATCGCGAAGTCCCTCGGCCGCACTCTCGGCGATGAGCACCGGGATCTGCGTGAGCGAGACCTTCGTCGTTTCGGGGGAGGTCGCGCCTTCGCTCGTCATCACGATCGGCTCCGCGGCGGGGTCGTACGCGCGGATGGCCGTCGCCACGAACATCGCGAAGACCAGCGCGAGCGCGCCGCACGAAACGACGTAGCGCGCGTTCGCGCTCTGGCGCTTCATCAGTGCGAGGACCGCCGCGAGGATTGCGGCCACGATCGTGCCTTGCCAGAGGAGGTGCAACAAAGCCCAGCCGACAGCCTGAGCGAGCGGACCGGTGAGCAACTCCATCGCGTTCATCGTGCGTCCTCCTCCAACTGATCGAGCATTCTGCGGATGACGGTGAGGTCTTCGGCGCTGGCCTTGGAAGCCGAGAGCGCCTGCATCACGAGCTTGGTCGGCGAGCCACCGAACGCGCGCTCCATCAGATCTCCGAGGAGCTGGCGCTGCGTGCGCTGTTCACCGAGGCGAGAGGTGTAGACGTGCGCGCGCTGCGACTCGTCGCGGTCGACCAGACCCTTGTCGGTCATGATCTGCATGAGCTTGAGGACCGTAGTGTAGCCACTGTCGTGGCTGAGGCTCAGCAGGTCGTGGACTTCGCGGACGGTGCTGGGGCCGCGTTCCCAGAGCACGCGAAGAATCGCGAGCTCTGCGTCGGTAGGTCTTGGGGTAGGTTTGTCGCCCATTCCGTGGTGCCTCCGCTGTGATTTACGAGAGGCTATACGAAAGGTTTCGTACGGTCAACGAAAACTTTCGTATGTTGGGCATGATTCGAGGTCCTTCTCCCGCGCACGGCAAGAGATCAGGGTGAAGGGGACGCTACTGCCGTAACACCATTTTCGCCGAAGTCACGGATCACCGTCCGTCTTGCCGTTATCTAGTTAGAGGAACAAACTCGGAGGAACAACGCATGTTCGTGATCTCTAACGCGATGATGTCTCAGGCTGAAGTGGTCCAAAGTGACCGATGGGACTACGGGCCGCTACAACTATTCTTCGTCCCGCAGCGCCACCGCCGTGAACTCGAGCAAGTAGCGCTGGTTCACGAGTGGAACCGCAGTTTGTCAGGAGGTTTCGCGCGTCCGGCCGAGGCGTACGACTACGTTCACAAGGGACTTGGTCTCAAGAACCTGACCAATCCCAATCTCGTGCTCGTACCTCGCCAGCGCGATGGCTATTCCGAACTGCACGGCATGCTTGCCTCGCTCGTTCCGTCGCAGATTCTCAAGGACCTAGGGATCGAGAAGGTCAAGGCCAACCTCGCGCTTTTCCTGCGAGGGCGAATAGACCCACTGCCAAACGACTACGCCGATCGCGCTTGCGCGGCTTTCGAGAAACACATCTGGATGAAGCTTGCGCCGAAGGCTCGTCTCCGGAGCGACTTCTTCTCGCCGACGTCGCCGCTCCGCCTACTCGCGGGTGACACGCTGTTCTGGATGCACCGTCTTTATCGAATCGCTCTCGATCGTGCCGAAGAGGCACCCGAGTCCCAGGAGAGGGAATGTGAGGAGTGGGAGCCGCTCGATCAACTCGAACGCAAATTGAAAGCGTGCATCCCCGCAAAGAATCACGGCAAGTTCTACCTGCGCCGGCCGCTTGCCGGCGGAACCATCTGCGACATCGACGATCCTGAAGAATGCGACTTCTTCCTTGATGAGATGATCCAGGGCGCAGGCGTCATGGATTCTCTGGAACCCGTGATCGAAGCATTGCATGCACATCGCGTCCACGAGGACTTCTCTGATCACTATTCGTGGGTGAAGGAAGACTTCGAACGCAGTTTCTATTCGAAACGGTCCCGGCTCAAGGTTTCGCTTGTCGAAACGATTGACGATATGCCGGTTTGGTCAGCGGACGACGGGCAAGGATACGAACGGGTTCTGTTCCGCGACATGCTGGCGTTTCTGGACCGTGGTGAACGTCATCTCGTCCTCGCTCTCCGTTGTGGCAAGACCACTACGGAGATCGCGCGGGAACTCGGTCACTCCGGCCATGCTGCTGTTTCTCGCCGTATCAAGAAACTGCGTGCGAAAGTGAAAGCCCTGCTCAACTAAAAGCGGCAGTCACGACCGACAAGTCGTTCCAAGCAGTGTCATGCGTCCGGCATCACAAACGTGTGCCGCGCGAGCTCCGAGGCGAGCGTCTCTTTCCGGTAGTACTTCTCGAGGATCCCGTTGAAGAGGTCCTCGTTTGCGGCGGCGAATTCTTCGAACGTGTCGAAGGACTCGCGCGCCATCCGCTCGTGGATGAGGAACAGGTACGCCCAGGTGATGGTCTCGTGGTACTTCGTGCTCGCGCCGAGGCTGCCGGCGTAGCGCTTCAGGCCCTCGACGAAGCGCGTCAGCGCGTCGAGCAACGAGTCTTCGCGAAGGTAAAGCCAGGCGAGACGCACGTGCGCGCGGTGAGGGAATTGCTCCGCGGGGAGCGTGCACGCCTCGAAGGCCCTGATGAACTCACGATCGAGATCACGATCGCGCACGGCTCTTCCTCGCTTCGGTGAGGCGGTGGCTCGCCGAGGCGTCGAGGGTGAGGCCGTACACCTTCTTGAGCTCCGCGATCTTGCTCAGCGACTCCTTGCCGAACGGAGTCTTGTTGTCGAACGCGTGCAGGACGATGCCCTCGAGGAGATCGCCGAGAGTCATGTCGTGATACTCGGCCAGCCCCTTGAGGACTTTCACGATGCGCTTCTCCATCCGCACGCCGGTCTGGATGCGCTCCACGGGGATCGGTTCTTTCGTGCTCATGGGACCATGGTACATATGTACCGGGATCACAGTCAAGGAAGAGAGCGCAGAGCGCAGAGCGCGGAGGGCAGAAGATGGCCTCGCTTCTGCGCTCTGCGCCCTGCCCTCTGCGCTCTAAAGGAAGACCACCCGCCGGATCTCCTCCGCGAGCACCGCGGGATCGACCGGCTTCGCGATCCACACCTGGAACCCCGCGGCGAGCGCGCGGTCCCGTTCCGTCGGGCTGGCGTAGGCGGTGAGGGCGATGGCGCGGAGGCCGTTGCCCGTCGTGCGGATACGCGCGAGCATCGCGCAGCCGTCTTCGCCGGGAAGACCGATGTCGCTGACGAGCAGGTCGTAATGCGCCTTGTCGAGAAGCGCGAACGCTTCGAGGGACGTTGCCGCTGACGCCACGCGCGCGCCGAACTGCTGCAGCGCGACCTCCAGCATCGCGCGCGTGCCGTTGTCGTCTTCGACGATGAGCAGCGAAAGGCCGTCGAGCGGGCGCAGCGCCGGCCGCGCGTCCTGCGGGCGCGTTTCTTCACGCGTCGCCGCGCCGATCGGAAGCGACACGACAAACTCCGAGCCCCGACCGCGTCCTTCACTCGACGCCGTCAGCGTTCCGCCGTGCAGCTCGACGAGGTTGCGCGCGATCGACAACCCGAGTCCCAGTCCGCCGAACTTGCGCGTCGAGCCGCTGTCGGCCTGGCGGAAGCGGTCGAAGATGAACGGCAGCAGTTCCGCGTCGATGCCATCGCCCGTGTCGCGGACGATTGCGCGCGCGGTGTCCGCTTCGCGACGCATCTCGACGCGCACGTGTCCGTTGCGCGGCGTGAACTTGACCGCGTTCGACAGCAGATTCCAGAACACCTGCTGCAGGCGCTCGGGATCGCCCTGCAGACGCACGTCGTCGCGTTGGTCGATGTCCAGCGTGATCCCTTTCGCCTCGGCCGCGGGACGCACCGTCTCCGCCGCCGCGCCGACCGCATCGGCGAGGCTCAGCGGCTTGAGCGAAAGCTGCATCTTTCCGGACACGATGCGCGAGATGTCGAGCAGATCATCGATGAGGTGCGCTTGCGCCCGCGTCGCCTGCATGATCGCCTCGGCCGCGGCACGCATGCCGGAGGGATCGAGCGCACCGCTCTGCAGCATCGTCGCCCAGCCCAGCATCGCCGTCATCGGCGTGCGCAGCTCATGCGAGAGCATCGCCAGGAATTCGTCCTTCGCGCGATTCGCCTGCTCGAGGCGCAACACGATCGCGCGCTGCTCGGTGATGTCGCGCTGCGTTCCCCACGCGCGCAGCACGCGTCCGTTCTCGATGACGCCGATCAGGTTGTTGACGAAGTGTTTCTCGTTGCCGTCGCGGTCCATTTCCCGCGACTCCGCGCCGATCAGCCGATAGCCGCTCTCGATGAACGCGCGCAGATACGCGACGTTCGCCGGGTCTTCCTGCACGAGCATTTGTCCGAGGCGCACCCCGACCAGCTCGTCGGCGGAGGTGAAGCCGTACATCGCGGCGTTGACGTCGTTGCACTCGGCGAGATATCCGAATCGATAGAAGAGCGCGATCTGCTCGTCGGGATCGAGATCGATCGGCACCGGCTCCTCGAGCTCGAAGCGCCAGATGGCCTCAGAGCTGTTCGCGACGAACGCGCGGTAGCGCTCTTCGCTCTCGCGGAGAGCGCGCTGCGCATCGTCCTGGCCGGAGGTCACGCTCGCGATTCTACGAGAATCCTGGCGATCTCCTCGTCCTTCTCGCGCCAGAGCTGCTCCACCCAGGCCTTGAACCGATCGCGAGCAGGACCAGCCTCGGCGATCGCGGTGGAAAGGAACTCGGGAGGAACCTCGATCGGCCGCGCGCGCACGACGATCCACGGAATCCGGTTCGTCGCGAAGTCCCAGAGCGTCGCTTCGCCTTCCGGATAGACGATCGTGACGTCGAGCATTCCGTCGAGCTGCTCGCCGAGGGAGGCGAGGACGAAGCCGATGCCGCCGACGCGCGGACGGAGGAGGTGGCGATACGGCGACTCCTGGTCCTCTTGCTTGTCACGCGTGAACCGCGTTCCTTCGATGTAATTGAGGATCGTCACCGGGATGTGGCGATAGCGGCGACAGGCCTTGCGCGTCGTCTCCAGGTCGCGTCCGCGTTTCTCGGGATGGTGCGCGAGGTACTCCGGCGTGTAGCGGCGCATGAACGGGAACTCGAGCGCGGCGCAGGCCTGACCGACGATCGGAAACCAGATCAGGATCTGCTTGAGAAAGAAGCGGACGAATGGCGCGCGGCCGCGCACGGCGCGAAGCACGGCGAAGATGTCGACCCAGGAGATGTGATTGCTGATGATGAGGTAATGGCCGTCGCGGCGGAGGTTGTCGAAGCCTTCGATGTGCCATCTGGTGGTGAGGAACCAGTCGAAGATCTGATCGTTGCCCTGCACCCAGCGCTCGGCCATCCAGGCGAGGATGAGGATCATTCGCCGACGCGCGCCGCCGAAGGTCAACAGCTTGACCAAGCCCCCCGTGAGAATGAGCGCGCCCCAGATGGAGACGTTGATGGTCATCAGGATGACGATCGCGAAGGCGCGGAGCACGAGGCGAAGTCTACAATCCGCGTGGTGTGCAATGGAGCGCCGGCTTCCAGCCGGCGCTCCAATGAGCCATGATCAGGGGTTTGCGGGCGTGCAGATCTCGCCGGTGATGCTGGTCACGATCCGCTGATTGCGGTTGAAGCCGACGACGAACAGATAGCCGGTCGCGCCCTCGAATTCACCTGTGCCCGCAATGATCTTCTGATATGCCATCACGGCGCCGCTCGCCGGGTCGGCATTTTGCGGATTCGTGAGACCCATCTCGCGCATCGCGAGCGTGCCGTTTGCCGTGATGTATTCGAACGATCCGACGTAGCTTCGGAAGTCGGGCGCGGACGGCGGGAACAGAGCACCCTGTTCACCCTTGAAGTAAGTCGTGCCCCGCAGTCCGTGGTTGCCATCGACTTCGCCGAGAAAACAAGAGCTGTGCTCCGGCTTGCAGCCGACCGTGGACCGCACTTCGACCAGGTCCGCGTGCACTGCCTTACACAATTGGGGCGCGGGTGTCTCCTGCGCCGCGGCGGATACCGCCACCATCCCGAACAACAGCACCAGAGAGAGATTCAGATTCCGGATACGCATTTCGTTCCTCCGCGAAAAGAAGAACATGAACGTCGACGTGCGAAATGATCGCGGCCTGACTTCTTTCTGACTTCGCGGTGATGGCGTTGCAAGGACGTTCCCGGACGCCCGCGATTCGGTCATTACAATCGCCGTGATGCAGGATCACGATCCGGCGAGAACGCTCGCCTTTCATCCCAGCGCACAGCCGGTCGTCTACTTCGGCCCGTTCCGGCTCGACATCGCTGACGGGATGCTCTCTCGAGACGGACAGGAAGTCCGCCTGCCGCCCCGCGCGCTGGCGATCCTGCAGCACCTCGTCGAGCGCGCCGGCCTGGTCGTCTCGAAGCAGGCGCTGATGGACGCGGCGTGGAAAGACGCGCATGTCAGTGAGACGTCTCTCACCGAAGCGGTCGGCCTCGTTCGTCAGGCGCTCGGCGACGACTCGCAAAAGCCCGAATACATCCAGACGGTGCACCGGCGTGGCTATCGGTTCATCGCACCGATCTCGAGGGAGGAGCCGTTCGCAACGCCGCACCTTCACGAAATCCCCCGTGCGCAAGACTCCGCAATCGCGCAGATGCCGGCGCCCGTTCGCATGCGGCCGAGGAGCATCGCTGCAATCGTGGTCGCTGCGATGCTCGTCGCGCTCGGCGGGCGATGGGCGTGGATGGAGTGGCGGTCTGCTCCTCATGACCGTGTGGTTCGCGCGAACGTCGCGTTTCCCGCGGAACAGGCGCCTGTACCCAGCCTCAACGCGCATCCCGTCGTTGCGCTGTCGCCGAACGGCGAGCGTTTCGTCTACGTGGGCGGACCGCCAGGCAACCCACGTTTGTTCCTGCGGGAAATGAATCGATTCGAGGCGGTTGCGCTCGCGGGCACGGAAGGCGCGCATGGTCCGTTCTTCTCGCCCGATGGCGACTGGGTCGCTTTCTTCGCCGGCGGCAGCCTGAGGAAGGTGCGCGTCACCGGGGAAGATCGAGGTGCGCCGCAGGTGCTGTGTGCGACGGAGCCTGGTGTCGGCGGCACTTGGTTGTCATCGAACGAGATCGTGTTCGCGCCGAATTGGAGAGGTCCGCTGATGCGCGTCGCCGCGTCGGGAGGTAACCCCTCGGTTGCCGTGACGCAGCACGAGGGCAAAGCCTATCGCTGGCCGGACCGGCTCGACGATCACACGATCCTCGCCACCAGGTGGCGAGCCTCGGCCGACGACGCCGCGGTGGTGGCCATCTCGCTGCCCTCCGGCGCGGAGCAGGTGATTGCGGAGCGGGCAACGTTCGGACGCTACGCGCCGGGCGGCTATGTCCTGTTCCTCCGCGGCGGCGACCTGTACACAGTTCGAGTGGATCCGTCCACACACCGGGCCCAGGGTTCACCCGCGCGCGTGGTTCCCGCCGTGATGACAGGCATGACAGGAGCGGCGCAGTTTGCGATCTCTCCGAGCGGATCACTTCTTTATATCGACGACGTTCCAGAGCGCTCGCAGCGAACACTCGCACGCGTAGATCAGCGGGGCGGCGCGGTCGACCTTCCCATTGCGCCGCGCGCATTTCGATATCTCGCCGTGTGCGGCGACCGCCTCGCTGCCACGATCTTCGCCGGTGGCCACACCGATCTGTGGATCGGTCACCTCGGCCGCGCCGCGATGACGCAGCTCACGCGCGAGGGCTCCGCCTTCGAACCAGTCTGGTCGCCCGACTGCCGGACGCTCGAGTTCTCGTGGAACCGGACGGGCGTAGCCAACATCTACACGATGGCAATCGAATCGGGTGAGGCCCCGCGTGTGCTCTTCGAGAGCTCGTTCTCGAGCGCGCCAGGCTCGTGGTCGGCCGACGGGCAATGGCTGGCCTACACCGAACGCCATCCGGAAACGTCCGGCGACGTCTGGCTGTGGGATCGCATGACGGGTCACCGCCGTCTCATCGTCGCAACGCCCGGAACCGAGCTCCTGCCGACGCTCTCGCCGGATGGGCGATACGTAGCGTACGAGTCCAACGCGTCCGGAATGTTCGAAGTGGAGGTGGCCAGCATCGAGACGGGTGCGCGCGTCCAGGTGTCCGTTCGCGGCGGCACGTGGCCCTCCTGGTCCCCCGACGGGCGCGAGCTGTTCTTCCTTCATGATTCCAGCGTCATGCGCGCCGCAGTCGAAACGCGAGATGGCCAGGTGGTCGCAACCGATCCGGTCACACTCTTCACACAACGCGACATCATTCTGTTCGAACGTTCCGGCGATCAGTTCGTGTCTCTGCGGCAGACGGCCGGAGCGGTTCCGCTGACGCGCATGAACCTGGTTCTCAACTGGGTTTCAGAGCTCGACCGGAACGTCCACTGAATCTTCGTTGAAACTTAGGGAGTTGCCCCGGAAACCCTGAGGACTTCCCGCCTCCTGCTGGGCATCCTGGGTCAAGATGACTCTCTATCGCTTCGATGAATTCGATTTCGACAGCACGACAGGGGAGCTCCGGCAAACGGGGCGTCGTGTGCCGCTGCGCCCACAACCCGCCAAAGCCCTCGGGCACCTTGTGGAGCGTCAAGGTCAGTTGGTGAATCGCCGGGAGCTGCAACGCGCGATCTGGCCCGATGACACGTTCGTCCACTTCGACCATGGGCTGAACTCCTGCATGAAGCAGATCAGGGCCGCCCTCGACGACAACCGCTCATCGCCGCGATACGTCGAGACGCTCGTGAGACGCGGGTTCCGCTTCATCGCTCCTGTCGTCGTGGTGCGCCCCGAAGAGCGAGGCGTCGTCGGAGCGGAAGCATGGGGCGAAGAGTTCCTCGTTCAACTCACCGAACGCGTGGTCCGCGAAGTGCTCACGGCGCTCGCGAGCGTGCAATAGCACCTCTACAATCCGGCGGTGCTCCCTCCGCTCGAAGACGACCCGCGATTCGCCGAGGCGCTCGCGCACTTCGCGCACGGCGACTGGCTCGAGGCGAGCGACTTGTTCGAGGAGTTGTTCTTCGAAGCCGTGCGCGACGAGGTGCCGCTCGTGCGCGCGCTGCTGCAGATCAGTACGGGCATGCATCACATCGGACGCGGACAGCGCCGCGCGGCGCGCGAGCGACTCGAGGAGGGGTTGCGCGTGATCGAAACGGTGACGAATCCGCGCGGTGTCGATCTGGAGGCGCTGCGGGAACAGGCACGGCGAGCGATCGCAGAGCTCCGTTAGCATGGAACTCGCAAGGGGAGCCGAGCTGAGGAGACCCGCCGATGCAAGAAACTCGTTCAACCACCAGCAGCCGGGACAATTCGAACAAGATTCTCGCGATCGAAGACGACCCTGAGGTCCTCGCGCTGTACAAGTCCTACCTGCAGAAGCGGGGCTACGACGTGCTCTCCGCCACTGGCGCGGTGGAGGGGATGTCTCTCCTCAGCGCGAATCCGGACACGAAGCTCATCCTCCTCGACCTGAATCTCCCGGGCATGAGCGGAGAAGAGTGGATCGCCTGGTACGCGCAGCAGGGCAAAGACACCCCGGTGGTCGTCGCCTCGGGAAAGGGCGACATCCTCACGATCACGAAGGGCAACAACAGGACCGCCGCGCTCACGAAGCCGTTTCACATGGAGGAGCTGCAGGAGTTGATCGAGGTGCTGCTCGCGGACGACTGGCACGAGCAGGTGAGCGTGGACAAGAAATTACATTAGTTGGCGGTTGTCGGTTGGCGGTTGGCGGGAGAGACCGGCTGCGTCGTTCTCCCGCCAACCGCCAACCGCCAACCGCCAACCGTCAACCGTCGTTGCCAATCGCCTCGACCGGACAGTTGTCCATCGCGTCCTTCGACAACATCTCCTCTTCCGGAGTCTCCGGCTGTTTGAACACGTAGGAGAACGACTCGTTGTCGTTGCGCGTGAAATTTGCTGGGGACGTCTCGCGGCAGAGATCGCAATCGATGCACTGGGAGTCCACGTAGTATCGGCCCGGCGCCTGCCCCGGAACTTTGTCGTTAGGGTCTGCCATTCGTCAGCCGCACTGAACCAGGAGGTCGTATGAAAAGATTTCTCTTCGCCGCACTCATTGCCACCAGCGCGATCGCGCAACCGGCACCGCACCCCATCGAATCGGTCACCGTCTCCGGCACCGGCCGCTCCACCGTTGCTCCCGACCGCTTCACGTTCAACGTCGGTGTGCAGACCGTGTCCGCGACCGTCGACGACGCCGTGACCGAGAACAACCGCCGCGTCGCGTCCGTCATCGCGGCGTTGAAGAAAGCCGGCGCGCAAGACAAGGACATTCAGACGTCGCAGTTCTCGATCTATCCGCAACAGGATTACCAACAGGGCAAACTCCCGCGCATCGTCGGCTATCAAGTCTCGAACAACATCAGCGTGCGCAGTACGAAAGTCGCCGAAGCCGGCCGACTCCTCGGCATCGCCGTGGCCGCGGGAGTGAACAACTCTTCCGGCATCAACTTCGAGGTCTCGGATCCGGCGAAGGGACGCGAGCAAGGTCTGCGTGCGGCGTTCGACGACGCGCGTGCGAAAGCCTCCCTCCTCGCGCAAGCCGCCGGCCGCACCCTCGGACGCGCACTCCTGATCAGCGAAGGCGTTCAGCAGCAGGAGCCGCCGCGCCCCATGATGCGCACGATGGCCATGGAAGCGCAGGCATCCGCGGACATCCCCGTCGAGTCCGGCTCGCAGGAAGTGGTCTTCACGGTGACGGTCACGTTCGAGCTGCGCTGAGCTATTCCGATTGTTTTCAAAGGCTTAACCGGCATTGCCATTGCACTTTTCCGTGCTGGAAAGGAGCAACGATGCGCAACAAGAACGAAAGCAACGTGAACAAGAACGTCGGGATGGGCAACGAGTCGAGCAGGCGCTCGGGTTCCGAGGGCTACGGTTCTTCGTCGGGTCGCAAGTCGGGCTCGATGAGCGACCAGGGCTCGTCCAACATCTCGCGCAGCGACAAGAGTCCGGGCCGTGGAGGAAGCGGTTCGCTCGACACCAGCGATTCGAGCGAGGGCCGTCACTCCAGGTAAGTAAATGATCAACGCGTGGGGCGGGCTGAAGCCCGCCCTACGTTTGTTATGATCGCGCGCGGTCCGAGACGATGTCCGACATCACCATTTCTCCCGCGCGCGCCGATGACCTCGAGGCCATCAAGGCACTTCTCCTCGAGATCGGATTGCCGATCGCCGGCGTCGAAGACCATTGGAAGACCTTCCTGATCGCGCGCGACGGCGACGCGATGGTCGGCTGCGGCGGCGCCGAGGCTTACCAGGTCGTGGCGCTCATCCGCTCCATCGCCGTCAAACCCGACTACCGCAGTCACGGCATCGGCCGCCGCCTGGTGCGGCAGCTCCTCGACCGCCTCGCCTCGCGCGGACTGCGCGAGTTCTATCTGCTGACGACCACCGCCGAGGAGTACTTCAAGAAGCGTGGGTTCAAGACGATCGATCGCGATGAAGTCCATCCGCAACTCCTCTCCTCGCGCGAGTTCCAGGACGCCTGCCCGTCGACCGCGACGTGCATGCGGCTGGTGATGCTGGCTTGAGAGTCTTCGACGCGCACATCCACGTCCAGCCGTGGCAGATGGTCAAGCCCGAAGTTCTGGCCATGATCGACGACGCCTCGCATGCGAACGCGAAAGACGTGTTGTCGTCGCCGGACAATCTCCTGCGCTACCTCGATGACGAAGGCGTGGAGCGCGCGTGCTGCATCAACTACGTCTCGCCGGACGTGATGGGCTTCACGCGCGAGGTGAACGACTGGATCGCGAATTTCACGAAGGACCATCGCGACCGGCTCGTGCCCGTCGGCTCGGTCAATCCGCTGCACGAGATGAACGTCCGCGACGAGATCCGCCGCGTCCTCGACCTCGGCATCGGCCTGATCAAGATCCATCCGCCGCATCAGCTCTTCTCGCCGAACGCGTATCGCGCCGAGCTGTGGCAGCTCGCGGAGATCTACCGCGAGTGCGAGGCTCGCGGCGTGCCGGTGATGTTTCACACCGGGACGTCCGTGTTCCCGCGAGCGCGCAACGTGTTCGCCGATCCGATGCCGGTGGATGACGTGGCCATCGATTTTCCGAACCTGAAGATCATCCTCGCGCACGCGGGTCGTCCGCTGTACGGAGAGACCGCGTTCTTTCTGGTGCGCCGCCACCCGAACGTGAACGTGGACATCTCCGGGATTCCGCCAAAGTCCCTGCTGCGTTTCGTGCCGCGCATCGCCGACATCGCCGACAAGGTGCTCTGGGGCACGGACTGGCCGTCGCCGGGTGTGGTGTCGATGAAGAAGAACATTGCGGAGTTCCGGGGGCTGGGGCTTGGCGAGGACGTCGAGCGGAAGATTCTGTGGGAGAACGCGTCGCGAATTTGGAGTGCGGAGGCAACGCCTCCGCTTTCGAATTCGCACGAATGAGAAAGCGGAGGCGCTGCCTCCGCACTCCACATTACCCGCGCGCGGCGCGCACCCACTCGGGAATGACTACTCCCACGCGCTCGAGCTGCTCGAAGCTCCCCACATCCGACCAGTCGAAATCCCCCCTGATCGTCGCCACGCGCGGCGCTTTCTCCATCAGCGCGTAGTCGATCGAGATCGACGGCATCGATTCATAGTTCTCCGTCGTCACTCGCGCGATCTCCGGGGCGGCAGCTTCGAGCTCGCGGCGGAAGACGTCCGTGCGCCAGACGAACATGCTCGCGTTCCAGATGTAGTTTCCGGCGCGGACGAACTCCTCGGCGCGCTCGAGGCTCGGCTTCTCCACGAACTCCTCGACGCGCAGCACTTCATCTTCGAGCTCCTCGCCGAGGCGGAGGTAGCCGTAGCCGGTGTTCGGCTCGGTCGGGTGGATGCCGACGGTCATCAGCGAATCGTGCGTCTCCGCGAACTCATACGCGCGCTCGAGCACGCGCACGAACTCCGGCTCGTTGCCGATGTAGTGATCGGAGGCGAGGAAGGAAACGGTGCACGGTCCGAGACGCTCTTCGATCGCGAACGTGCAGAGCGCGATCGCGGGCGCGGTGTTGCGACGCGCCGGCTCGGCGAGCACGTTCTCGCGCGGCATCCGGGGAAGATGCTCGCGCGACTTGTCCGCGTACTGCACGTTCGTCGAGACGAAAATGTGATCGGCGGGCAGAAGCCGCTCCGCGCGGTCGAACGTCTTCTGGAGAAGCGACTGTCCTTCGAACAGCTTCAGGAACTGCTTCGGGTTCTCGTCGGAGCTGAGAGGACGGAGACGCGTGCCGGCACCGCCGGCGAGGATCACGGCGGCGCGGGTCATGCGCCTTCTCCTACGGGGTGCCGGCGCCTCGCCGGCCGTTCCACCGGCCCCTGGCCGGTGCCGCCGGGGCGGCGGCGGTACGGCCGGCGAGGCGCCGGCACCCCGGCGTTCACTTCTTCCTCCCCACCGCGATGAGACTCAGGCCGCTCGACGGATTCTCTCCCTCCAGCGCTCGGAACAACGGCACGAAGCGATCGAACACGCGCGACTGTCCGCTCGGCAGCGCTTTTCGTCCGAGGACTTTCGCGTTCAGCCACCAGGCGAGCTTCGCGATCCGGTTCTGAAAGCTCACGTGCTCCACCTCGAAGCCGGCTTCACGCAGCTTCGCTTCCAGCTCGTCTTTCTCGTAGCGGCGCTGATGTCCGATACCGCGGTCCATCGAGCCAAACAGCGACTGGTCCGCGGGAACGAACACGATCACTCGTCCGCCCGGCTGCAGGAGCTGATGCGCACGACGCAGCGCCCGTACATCATCGATCGCGTGCTCGAGGACGTTGATCGCGGTCACGGTGTCGAAGCGATGCTCCGCAAGCGCGAGCGAATCGTCGGACTCGAGATCGACACGCTCGACAGAAATCCCGGGACGGCGGCGGAACGCGTTGCGCAGACGATCGACGTACGCCGTTTCCTTGTCCGAGGCGACGATGAGCTCGCGGCCGTAGAGGAAGCGCGTCATCGCGCCGCTGCCCGCGCCCACTTCGAGCACGCGCTGGCCGACGTACGGCGCGATGCGGTCCCACACCCAGCGGTTGTAGCGCTTGAGGCGCGAGCGGCGCCGCACCTGCGTGAACGTGCGCGGCTCGCTCGACGGATCGTGCAGCAGGCCGTAGCGAAGGATCGTCCAGAGCGCGGCGAAGCCGTCCTTCCAGTTGATCTTCTTCCCTTCCCAGTAATCGCGGCCGTAGTACGCGATCGGGACTTCGTAGATGCGATAGCCGCGCTTCGCGAGCTTGGCCGTGATCTCCGGCTCGATGCCGAAGCGGTTCGAGTTCAACTTGATCGACTGGATGACCTCGCGGCGGAAGACTTTGTAGCAGGTCTCCATGTCGGTGAGGTCGAGGTTCGTGGTGACGTTCGACATGAAGGTGAGGAACGTGTTCCCCATGCGATGCCAGAAGAGCATGACTCGGCGCGGGTAACCCTCGAAGCGCGAGCCGAAGACGGCATCGGCGTGGCCGTCGACGATCGGCTGAACGAGCTTCGGATACTCCTCGGGGTCGTACTCGAGGTCCGCGTCCTGGATGAGGACGATGTCGCCGCGGGCCTCGTCGATGCCGCGGCGGATCGCCGCGCCCTTGCCCTGGTTCACGGGCTGGATGAAATGGCGGATCTCCGGCCACTCGGAGGCCAGCTTCGCCACGATGTCGCGGGAGCCGTCGGTCGACTGATCGTCGATGACGATGATCTCCTTGTCGATCGGCACTTCGCGCACGCGGCGCAACAGCTCCGCAACCGTCGCCCGCTCGTTGTAGCAGGGAACGATCACGGACAACAGGGGAGGAGACTCAGGCATGAGCGCGCGCATTGTAGAGGAAGGATGAAGGCAGAAGGATGAAGGATGAATTTAGTCTCGTCTTTACCATTCATCCTTCATCCTTCATCCTTCCGCCTTTCCCATGCCTCACACGACGAACGAAACACTCCGCAAGTCTCTCCACATCGCGTTCGGATTCGGCGCGTTCGCGCTCCGTTGGCTTCCCTGGTACGTGGCCGCGGGCGTTTGCGTCGTGGCCATCCTCGGCAACTGGTTGGTGTTGCACAGAGTTGTGGGCAGGGGAGTGGCGCGGCACGAGCGGGGATTCGACGCCGGAATCATGCTCTATCCGGTCATGGTGATGCTCTTGATCGTGGTCTTTCGCGATCGCCTGCACTACGCCGCGATCGGCTGGGCGATGCTCGCATTCGGCGACGGCGTGGCCACGCTCGCGGGCAAATCATTTCGCATCGCGTCGCTGCCCTGGAATCGCGACAAGAGCTGGGGCGGATTCATTGCGTGCTTCCTGGCCGGCGCGATCGCGGGGATCGCGGTCGCGTACTGGATGGACTATCGCGCGCCGATCGTCGTCCTCATCGCCGCAATGGCCGCGGCGATCACGGAATCGCTGCCGCTCCGCATCGATGACAACGTGACCGTGCCCATCGCCGCCGCAACCGCGCTGGTCATCGCCGGTATCGAAGTCACGTCGGCGTACAACGTCTGGCCGCGCACCGTGCCGTGGTTGATCGTGAACGGCGTCCTCGCGCTTGCCGGCTACTACGCCCGGAGCGTCAATTTCTCCGGCGCCCTCGGCGGCTGGTTTCTCGGCACGATCCTGATCCTCGGCGCGGGCTGGCCGATGTATGTCGCGCTGCTCGCGTTCTTCGTCATCGGCACTGCTGCGACGAAGCTCGGCTACGCGCGAAAAGCGAGGCTCGGCCTTGCGCAGGAAGGCGGAGGGCGCCGCGGATTCAGCCACGCGTTTTCGAACGTAGGCGTGGCCGCGATCTGCGCAATCGCGGTGTCGCGTCTCAGCCGAGTCGACGATTCGCCGTTCGAATGGATGATGCTCGCGTATCTGATGGGCATCGCCTCGCTCGCCACCGCCGCGGCCGACACGACGGCCTCGGAGATCGGGCAGTGGATCGGACGCCGCGCGTTTCTGCCGCTCACGCTGCGGCGGGTGCCGGTCGGAACCGAGGGGGCCATTTCGATCGAAGGAACGCTTGCGGGACTTGTGGGCGGATTTCTCGTCGCACTTGCAGCCGTCGCCGCATTGCACTACGGTCTCGACCTCGATCCCGGCGCGATCGCAATCGCCCTCGTCACCGCGTGCGCGTTTCTCGGCTCGTATCTCGAGAGCATCGCGGGGAGTTGGAATCGGAAGCGCAACGCGTCCCAAGGTGAGGAGCCCGTACCGAACGGCGTGCTGAATTTCTTCAACACGGCCGTGGGCGCGCTGTTGATGTACATCGCATGGCAAATCAAAATCTAAAAAAAATCGTCATCGTCGGCCGGCCGAACGTCGGCAAGTCGACGCTCTTCAACCGTCTGTCCGGCCGTCGCCGCGCGTTGATCCACGATCTTCCGGGGATGACTCGCGATCGCCTGAGCGGCATCGTCACGCTCGACGATGGGCGGCGGTACGAGCTCACCGACACCGGCGGACTCGAATACGGCGAGTCGCCGATGTCCGCGTACGCGGATGAGATCCGCGGTCAGGCCACGCGCGCGGTGCGCGACGCGGACTTCATCCTGTTCGTCGTCGATGGCGCGGCGGGCCTGCTGTCGGAAGACCGCGACATCGCGCAGGACCTTCGCGCGGAGTCGTCGAAGACCGTGTTGATCGTGAACAAGACCGATCGTAAGGACGCCGAGGAAGCGGTCCACGACTTCTGGGCGCTCGGCTTCGACCGCATCTTTCCGCTCTCCGCAGAACACGGCCAGGGACTCGACGATCTCCTCGACGCGATCTCGGAGATCGTTCCGCCGGAGTCTGTCGAAGACGAAGAGGAAGACGTCAATGCACCGGTGCGCGTGGCGATCATCGGAAGACCGAACGTCGGCAAGTCGTCCTTGCTCAACAGACTCACGCAGGAAGAGCGCGCGGTGGTGTCGCCGATCTCCGGCACGACGCGCGACGCGATCGACTCGGAGATCACGCGCAACGGGCGGCGCTATCTGATCATCGACACCGCCGGCATTCGCCGAAAAGGAAAGACGACGGACCAGGCGGAGAAGCTCGCAGTCATGTCCGCGCGCAACGCCATCGAGCGCTGCGAGATCGCACTCTGCATGTTCGATGCGACCGAGGGGGTGACGGGGCAGGACGCGACCGTGGCGGGTTACGCGGACGACGGCGGGAAGGCCGCGCTGATCGTCATCAACAAGTGGGATGCGGACCAGCACGAACAGGACGACTACAAGAAGTTCGAGGAGCAACTCCGCTTCCGTCTGAAGTTCCTCGCGTACGCACCGCTGCTGTTCATCTCAGCGAAGACCGGCCGCGGCGTGGAGAAGATCTTCCCGAAGATCGATCAGATCGTCGAAGGCTATCGAAAGAAGTTCCGCACCTCGGAGCTGAACACGATCCTCGAGCGCGCCGTCAGCGCGCACAACCCGCCCGTCGTACGAGGGAAGCCGCGACGCTTCTACTACGTGACGCAACTCAAGAGCGGACCCCCGACATTCGCGTTGTTCTCGAACGTGGATGAGCCGCTGCACTTTTCGTACAAGCGGTATCTGGAGAACCAGTTTCGCGACGGGCTGGGGTTGGTGGGTTGCCCGATTCACTTCGTGATCCGCGCGCGGAAGGGGATGAAGAAGGATCAAACGCGCTGAGAGCGCGATCCCTTTTTCGCCGCCGGCCGGCTCGCCGGTGGCAACGGCAGCGGGCCGTCTTCTTTCAACGTGGACATGACGATGCTCGTGACCATCGTCGCCACACCCCCGCTGCGCGAGATCGCGTCGATGATGTCGCGTTGATATTCGGCGATCGACGTGACGCGCACCTTCAGCAGGACATCCGTCTCGCCGGTGATGAAGTGGCACTCCAGCACATTGGGAAGCGCGCACACTCTCTTCGCGAACTCTTTTCGCGCCTGCTCGGAATGATGGGTGAGCGTGACCGCCAGGAACGCGGCGACAGGCAGCCCGATCATCTCCGGATTGAGTCGCGCACCGTATTTCTGGATCACGCCGCGTTCCTCGAGCTTGCGAATCCGTGACGCAGTGGGAGTTTTCGTCAGACCGATCTGCCTCGCGAGCGCCTCGACGGGCGTGCGGGCATCACGCTGCAGGATCTCCAGGATCAAAAGGTCGAGCCCGTCAATCGAATCCACTGTGCTAGTGGTTGTAACACTACTACACTCATCTGTTTTACGAGTCCGGAAGGCCGTATGTCAGGAAACCGTACTTCAAATGGGGTGGATTGACCTATGCGTCTAAAGCGCTGGCGCAAAATAGGTAATTCGCCTAAAAACAATTTGGTCAACAGGCGATTCACCTTCAAAACTTGGAATAATAATTGCGGATGAGCCCAGAAGTGCTGGTAGCCCTACTACCGACACTCAACAGAGAGGAGCTCATCCATGCACCGCCCGGCCACACCCTTCGTCATCACGACGATCTTCGTGTTGGCGCTCGCCACGGCACCGCTCGAGGCGCAGATCAACGCTCAGGTCGCTGTGTGCGGAACCGTCGACACCTACGTCTCATCCACCGCACTCACATCAGGTCTTCTCGTTCTCTCCGGTCGTCCGTATGTCATCGCCGCAGGCGTGACATTGACGAACGCGGACCTAATCACCGCGGGCGCCGATCTTTGTCTCGCAGCATCGCTCAACGCGACCGCGCAGATCACGGCACCCGCCACGGTCGTCGCCAATGTTCGTTCCACGGCCGAACTCTGCGGTCAGGTCGACGCGTATGCGGCCGCGACCGCCGGGGCGAACGGCTCGATCACCATCGCCGGACGGCGCATTCCCATCGCCGCCGGCGCCACGATTGCGAACAGCGATCAGATCCAACTCGGCGTCAATCTCTGTCTGCACACAACGCTCAACGCGCTTGGCCAGATCGTGGTCCCGAGCTCCGTTAGTGCCGCCGCTGGTGCACGCGTGACGATCTGCGGCAATGTCGACGCATACTCAGCTGCGACGAGCAGCAGCAACGGATCGATCACGATCGGCGGAACGACGTACGCGATCGCCGCCGGCACCGAGATCGAGAACAACGCGGCCATTACGATCGGCGTACATATCTGTCTCGACGCCACCGTCACCGTCGACCGCCGGATCATTCCGCCGACGCGCGCGAACCGATCGCCATCGCTGAGTGTTCCCGGTCCACAGACCGCCGCACCGGGTCATCCGCTCACGTTCACGGTCTCCGCGGCCGATCCGGACGCAGGGGATGTCGTTCGCATCTCGACGAGCGGTGTGCCCCCGAACGCCGGCTTCACGCCACATGACGGCAATCCCGCGACGGGTGAGTTCACGTTTACCCCCGATGCCTCGCAAGACCACCAGACGTTCGTCGTCACTTTCATTGCCGACGATGGTCATGGCAACACCCCTTCGGACAGCGTGACCGTTCGCGTCCAGTCGGACGGTGGCGGGCCGGATCAAGAGCCCGATCTCACGGTTCCGGCAAGTCCGATCGTCATCGAGGCCGGCGACATCCTCGAGTTCACCGTCACCGGCAGGACGCGAAAGGCCGGCTGCGCAGTCGCGCTGAGCGCGCGCGACGTTCCTCCAAACGCGACCTTCCGCGCGGACTCCGGCGAGAGCGCCATAGGCGAGTTCCGTTTCGCCTCGGCCGCGTCGCAGGCCGGCCATCAATTCGTGGTGATGTTCACCGTGAATGATTGTGAGCACCGCGCCGTCCACAAGCCCGTCACGATCATGGTAGTTGCGCCGGGAACGAGACAGCCTCGCGGGGATGGAAGGCTCTGCGTCGGCGTCACCGAGATTGTCTTTGCGCCGGCCGGAGGCACGAAGTCATGCAGCCTGGCGAAAGTGACTCTCACCAACAGCGGCGCCGGTGATCTGCGCATCGAGTCGATCGCGATCGACAACCCCGACTTCCGTCTCGCGGCCGAGTTCGCGAACGCGATCGTGCTCACGCCGGGCACGTCGGTAGACGTCGCCGTCGGCTTCGCGCCCCAGGCGGGCAGCGCGCCTGCTTCCGGCACGATGTCCATCACGAGCGACGACGCGAGCAGCCGGATCATCCAGGTCAGGCTCCATCCGCACGGCTTTGGCCGCAGTCGCGCCATGCGCCGTTAGATCAACCCACGGCCTCCGAAAAGACGAGCCATGCGGCTCGTCTTTTCTTTTGGGCATAGAATCCGCGCCGACTTCGATCGGTTTGATGGATCACCCCGGCTGAAGCCGGGGGGATAGAATCGCCCACGCACCGCCTGCGTTTGAAGAAGGGCAGATGAAACCACCCGACACCATCTCGCTTACCCCTGGGAAGCGCGTTCTTTTCCTCACCAAAGATCCCGACCTCATCCGGAAGCAACTCGGCGGTGAGCTCGACCTGCAGATGAAAGACCTCCGCGTCGAGGATCTCCTCGACGACATCAACACCGACGCGATGACCCCGGCGTGGGTCTGCTTCGATTACAAGCCCGAGGACATCGCGCGGAATGCTTATGCGGGCTTGATCGTCAACGGCGAGCGGCTCTTTCCGCCGGACGCGCTTCGCAACGGCAACTTCGAAGTCATCGTGTCGGGGTATCGCAAAGGCGTCGGCAGCTCGCGCGAGACCGCGACGCAGTGCGAGGTCTTCAGCGGCATCCGGCTCGCGATCGCGGTGTCGTTCGCGCCGATCCACGCCGGCAACAACATCAACCAGGGACTGCTCATGGGCGATCACGACATGCTCGTGCGCCTGCAGGCTGGCGAGAGCGTGCCGCTCCGCGAGCTGTACGAACACTACGATCCGATCACGCAACTCATCATTCAGTGGGGCGGACTGTTCCCGTTTTCCAAAGCCGTGGCGCGCGGCGACGTGAAGCTGCCCGTGCCGCACAACGCGCCGCGGCCGATGACGATGGGGGAGAAGATCCTCGCGCGTCACATGCGCGGTGTGTCCGACGCAGAACGCTACGTGAAGCCGGGCGACGCGGTCGTCGTCGACGTCGACGGCGGCTACACGCACGAGTTCACGACCGCGCAGGTGCATCACTTCCTGACGCAGGAGTACGGTCCCGACTACGAGATCGTCAACCCGCAGAAGTTCGCCGTCTTCGAAGACCACCTGATCTATGCGGACGAAGTGACGAAGATGCGTCCGTTCCTCGACAAGATCCAGACGCTGCGCGACATGCAGCGCACGTTTCAGCGCCACACCTCGTGTCGCGATTTTTCCGCGAAGGAGAACATCTCGCCCGGCATCTGCCACGAAGTCGCGCGCGAGGCGATCATCGATCCGGGCGATTTCATCCAGGCCACCGACAGTCACACCTGCATGGGCGGTGTGAACAACGCGCTGGCGTGGGGCGTGGGCGCGACCGAGTACGCGAACCTCGTGCACTCGGGATTCACCACTGTCGAAGTCTCGGAGTCGATCCGCTTCGAGCTCACCGGCGAGTTGCAGGCAAACGTCACGGCGAAGGACGTGATGCTGCACATCCTTCTTCATTACGCGAAGCCGCAGATGACGCTCGACCGGATCATGGAGTTCACCGGACCGGGACTGCGCACGCTTTCGCTCGACGAGCGCGCCACGCTCGCGAACATGGCCACGGAGTGTTCCGCGCGAACGGCGATCGTCGAGGCGGACGAGAAGACCTATGAGTGGATCGCGTCGATGCGCGCGAATGTAGATCTCGAGTCGCTGCGCGCGCGCGCGGTGTCGCCCGATCCCGATGCGGAGTACGCGGGCGGCGTGCACGTCATCGATCTCGCGCAGGTGCGGCCGATGGTCGCGCATCCGGGCGATCCCGATCACGGCATCCCTTCCGATCCGACCAACGGCGCGCTGATCGCCGACATCGGAGCCGTGAAGATCGACATCGCCTACGCGGGATCGTGCACCGCGGGCAAGATCGACGATTTTCTCTTCTACCATCAGGTCGCGAAGGAAGCCGTCGACGCGGGACTGCGGGTCGCGGACGGCGTGCAGTTCTTCATCCAGTTCGGATCGCAGGCGGTCGAGCGATTCGCGCGTGACAACGGTCTGCTCGACACCTTCGAGCGTGCCGGTGCGAAAGTTCTCAATCCCGGCTGCGGCGCGTGCATCGGCTGCGGCCCTGGTGTGTCGGACACTGGCGAGCAGGTGACCGTCAGCGCGATCAACCGCAACTACAAGGGCCGCTCGGGACCGGGCAAACTCTGGCTCGCGTCACCGCTAACTGTGGCAGCGTCTGCTTTTACGGGTGCGATTACCGAGTACACGCCTGGGATGTTCCGCTCCGGGCGGGTCACGCCAGAAGCCAAAACGCAAATATTG
>Ga0209382_10001434_pt1 | contig 37432 bp, 39 predicted proteins | sample SoiMetdeltSBSDD5_FD_187599 | JGI IMG/M metagenome (GOLD analysis project Ga0209382, IMG submission 187599) | Bulk soil microbial communities from a Populus tree surrounding site in Tennessee, USA - Soil MetaG P. deltoides SBSDD5 (SPAdes) (version 2) | ecosystem: Environmental > Terrestrial >... | reverse complement strand
CTGCCGTCAGCATTGTCGCAAGCACGCCAGCTGCCACGACCTTTACAAAGGTGCGTCGTTCAATGCTGTCCATTTTTGCTCTCCCTTCGCCGACCGATTGGGTCCTTCGTGAACTTTCATCACGTCGAGCCGACCGCAGGCGTCCGCCCCACGCGGAATTTTCGTCGGCGTCGCGCGAGGACACTCGCTTCGTCCGCCGATGAGCCAGCCGCTTGAACACCGTCAGACAGATGACCGCCAAGCAGCACAGGGCATAGATGGAGCTGCCGATGGCAAGCCAGACTTCGTTGAGGTTCATGGCCGCATACAAGCCGGTGGAAGCATGCGCGCCCGTCCACAGAAGCCAAGTCGGATAGGAAATTGCCGATGCGCCGTTCGGATCCTTCGCGATGCGAACGATTTGCGGAACGTAGGAGATGGTGCGCAGGCCGCTGAAGACCGCGAAGGCCAGCCATGTTGCCTCTGCTACAAGCATTGTCGCATTCCTTTTTGCACTCCGGTCTCGTCTGAGTGCTCGCCGCGCTGGGACCTGCCCACCAGCCTTCCGACTCATCGCCTGGTCAGGGTCTCAAAGATGCATCGGTGAAGCTCTCCGCGCTGGATGCCACGACGCTCGAGCTCGGCGTTCGACAGTTTGGATAGCTCCTCGTAGAGGCATGCAGCGGCATAGGCGTCGGCGCGGGCGTCAATAAATTCAACGACGCGTGTTGCGAACCGACCGGCATAGTGGCGTGCCCGATCAAGGGTCCAGCCAATTGATGTCCCGACGATTTGTGTATTTGCACGAGCTTGCATGATCTGCCTCCCGGGTGGAGAAGTGCTGGGCCGCAATTTCGCGGAACCGGCTCACCATTCAACTGAGCCCAGGGTGGCAGGATGTTCGCGAGCGCGCTTTACCACCGGCTTATCTTGCCTTACCGCCGGCTTGCTTCTTCCTCCCCCTGCTCGTCACGAAAAGCGAGTGTGCTAGGCTGGCTTGCGGATGGGTGTGTGGACCTGAGGGAGCAGCGAATTGCGCTTCCAGTTCGAAGACTATGTGCTGGACACAGACCGGCGCGAGCTGCGTCGCGGTGCCGATCTCGTTCCCCTTGCGCCTCGGGTCTTCGATCTCCTGGACTACCTGATCCGAAACCGCCAGCGCGTCGTCAGCAAGGACGATCTGATCGCCGCCGTCTGGGACGGGCGGATCGTATCCGAATCGGCACTGACCACCCGTATCAACGCGGTTCGGCGCGCCATCGGCGACAGCGGCGAGAAACAGCGCCTGATCAAGACCCTGCCACAGAAGGGCATCCGCTTCGTGGGTGCCGTTCGCGAGGACCGGACGGTGGCGGATGGGCCTGCGGACAACGTCTCGATCCAACCGCCACGGCCGCTCCTGATGCTGCCGGACAAGCCGTCGATCGCGGTGCTTCCGTTCACGAATGTAGGGGGCGATCCCGAGCAGGATTATTTTGCCGACGGCATGGCTGATGAAATCATCAATGCCTTGTCGCGCTGCTCCTGGCTGTTCGTCATCGCCCGCAACTCGTCATTCACCTACAAGGGCCGGGCGGTCGACATTCGTCAGGTTGGACGCGAGCTCGGCGTGCGTTACGTGCTGGAAGGCAGTGTGCGGCGCAGCGGCGATCGGTTGCGCTTGACCGGACAGCTGATCGAGGCGGCGACCGGCGCCCACATTTGGGCCGATCGGTTCGATGGCGAGATGAGCGACGTTTTCGATCTGCAGGATCGCATCACGGCAAACATCGTCGGCGCCATCGAACCGAAGCTGCAGCTCGCCGAATTCGAGCGCTTGAGACAGAAGCCGGCCGCGGACCTCAATGCATACGAGCTGCTCCTGCGCGCCCAGCAGCTCCACTACGAATTCACCGAGGATGCATTCGCTGCGGCGCTCCAATGTCTGCACCAAGCGCTCGCCATCGACCCGGCCTATGCGCCGGCGATGGCAATGGCTGCCTACTGCTATGCCGAACGCCGGCTCCAGGGCTGGCCCCGGGATCCGCATGCGGAAGCCATTGTCGGCCATCGCTTGGCCACGCGAGCTGTCGACTTGGCCAGGGATGACGCCAACGTCCTGTGGATGGCCGCTTCTGCTATCCGGGTCTTGGCGAAGGACCAAGTTCGCGCAGCAGAACTCTGTCATCTCTCATTGCAGCTGAATCCGAATTCAGCCATGGCCTTGACAGTGGAGGCGTGGCACGAAGCTTCGTTCGGAAGCCCGGCCGAGGCGCTGAAGCTGTTGGACCGGGCAGAACGCATAAGTCCGCGGGACCCAAGAGCATGGTTCATGGCGTCGGCGCGGGCGCACGCTCATCTCCAGGCGGAGCAATACAGCGAGGCCGTATCCTGGGCGAGAAAGGCTCTGGCCCGCAACCCTCGCTCCACACGTGCGCTGCGCATTCTTGCGATGAGCCTCGCAAATCTGGGGGAGCTGGACAAGGCCGCCGAGGTGATCCGGGAAGTTCTAACCGTCGAACCCGGCCTGACGATTGCCAAGATGCGCGCACGCTTGCACTTCTGGCCGAAGGGAACCTGGGACAGGCACGCCGAAGCCCTGCGCCTCGCCGGATTGCCCGAATAGCCTGTTCCCCAGTCTTCCCCGCGGCGGCTTCCCGTCTCGACAGGTTCTGGCACTCGCCGGACTGCGGCTCTCGATGCTCGGCTGCCTCGCCGCCTGCCGGGCCCTATGCAGACCATGCGGATCGCCGACATGGGGAAGTGGAACAGACGAGCGAATCGGTGTCCTCTCTGCCGCCGCGTGGCCAGCTGGCTGCGTGCGCGCTGGCGGGGGATCATGGGGGCTGCTCGCAAGCCAAGGCCGGCAGACAGGGGCGATGCCGGCTACCTCGGTGTCACGGCCTCGGCGCGCGGCATGGCTTGGCGCGAGCGCCTCGATCCGGCCGCGGCCGGCACCGCCGTCGCCATCAGCCAGCGCCATGCCCTGCCCGAGCTCCTGGGCCGCGTGCTGGCGGCGCGCGGCATCGGCCTCGCCGACCTGCCCGTGGCGCTCGACCCCACCCTCAAGGCGCTGATGCCCGACCCCAGTCGCTTGCGCGACATGGATAAGGGTGCGGCCCGCGTTGCCGATGCCATCCAGGCCCGCGAGGCGGTGGCGATCTTCGGCGACTACGACGTGGACGGCGCCTGCTCGTCCGCCCTGCTCGCCCGCTTCCTGCGTGCCCACGGGCTGGGGCCACGCATCTACATCCCCGACCGCATGACCGAGGGCTACGGCCCCAACGCCGCCGCCATCGAGGGCCTCGCCCGGGACGGCGCCAGGCTGATCGTCGCCGTCGACTGCGGCACGACCAGCTTCGATGCCCTGGCGGCCGCAGGCCCGCTCCGGACCGACGTGGTGGTGGTGGACCATCACCAGGCCGACGCGCGCCTGCCCGAGGTGGCGGCCCTCATCAACCCGAACCGCCAGGACGACGTATCGGGCCTCGGCCATCTGTGCGCCGCCGGGGTCACCTTCATGCTGCTGGTGGCGACCGCCCGTGAGCTGCGGCAGCGCGGGCACTACCGGGACGGCCTGGCGCCGCCGGACCTCATCGACCTCGTCGACCTCGTTGCGCTCGCAACCGTATGCGACGTGGTGCCCTTGCGGGACCTCAACCGGGCCTATGTGGCGCGCGGGCTGCAGGTGATGCGCCAGCGCCGCAACGTGGGGCTCAGGGCGCTGGCCGACGCCGTGTCCCTCGCCGTGCCACCGACCGCCTATCATCTGGGCTTCGTGCTGGGCCCTCGCATCAACGCCGGCGGGCGCATCGGCGATGCCGCCCTGGGGTCGCGGCTGCTCGCCGGCGACGATGAGGTGGAGGCGGCGCGCATCGCCGTGCTGCTCGACAGGCTGAACCGCGAGCGCAAGGCCATCGAGACGGCGATGCTCGACGAGGCGATGGCGCTGGCCGACCGTTGCGTCGAGGCCGATCCTGCCGTGCCGATCCTGGTCGTGGCCTCGCAGAGCTTCCACAAGGGGGTGGTCGGGCTGGTGGCAAGCCGGCTGACCGAGCGTTTCGGCCGCCCCTCCTGCGTCATCGCCTGGGAGCCTGCCCCGGCGCAGGCCGGGGAGAGCGGCCAAGACAGCATCATGGGCACCGGCTCGCTGCGTTCCATTGCCGGCGTCGACATCGGCGCTGCCGTGCGGGCGGCGGTGGCCGCCGGCCATCTGGCCAAGGGCGGCGGGCATGCCATGGCCGCGGGGCTCAGCGTGGCGCGCGACCGCCTCGACGGGCTCCGGGCCTTCCTGTGCGAGCGGCTGGCCGCCCCCGCGCGCACGGCGCGGCTCGCCCGCGCGCTCGAGATCGACGGCGCACTCACGCCCTCCCACGTCACCCACGAGCTGATCGAGCTGATCGAGCGCGCCGGCCCCTTCGGCCAGGGCAACCCCGAGCCGCGCTTCGCGCTGCCGGCGCAGCGCATCAAGTTCGCCAAGGTGGTGGGCGAGGCGCACGTGCGCTGCGTGCTGGAAGGGGGCGACGGCGCCCGGCTCGACGCGGTCGCCTTCCGCGCCGCGGACCAGCCGGTGGGCAAGGCGCTGCTCGCCTCGGGGGGCATGCCGCTGCACGTCGCCGGCCACCTGCGCCGCGATACCTGGAACGGCCGCGACCGCCTCGAGCTGGTCGTGGAGGACATCGCCGACCCGCGCCTGCAGGGGTGACACGAAACTCGGCGCAACCGCTGTCTGTCTTCCCGGGATTCCGCAAAGCGGAGTACCCGGGACCCAGGGCCAGGGGGGAAAGGCCGGAGCCCTCGACCCTGGGTACCGGCTCGAGCGCCGTCGCGCTCGCCCGGCATGACATGGTTTCGTCGCGGGTCCGACACCTGCCTCCCCACTCATCGCGCCGCTCGCTGGCAGCTATGACTTTCCGGCACCGGAAAAACAATTGGCAGCCTCCCCGAAACGTGCCGAACTGCTCAGCGGAGGCAACGCCATGATCACAAAATTCGACAGCTCCTATGTCGGCTCGATCGATCTGGAGGAAGCGGGCTATCTCGGCAAGCCGATCAACGACCGCCGGTACTCCAACGAGGAGCTGGCCCAGGTGCTGCACAAGGCGGTGGCCTACGCCAGGCAGATGGACCGTCTGGGCTACGATACCTTCTGGATGGCCGAGCACCACTTCCAGCCGGAAGGCACGGAATGCATCCCCAACCTCCTGATGATGGCGACGCACCTCTGCGGGGTGACCAAGTCCATCCGCATCGGCTGCGGCTTCAACATCGTGCCGATGTGGCATCCGCTGCGGCTGGCCGAAGACTACGCCATGGCCGACGTGCTGACCGGCGGGCGCGTCGTCTTCGGCATCGGGCGCGGCTATCACACGCGCGAGGTCGAGACTTTCGGCGCGCCGCTCATCGACCAGGAGGCCAACCGGGAGCTGTTCGAGGAAGGCGTCGACATCGTCTTCAGGGCGTTCAACGAGGAGCGCTTCTCGCACAAGGGCAAGTACTACACGATCCCGCCGGAAGTGCCCTATCGCGGCTACACGCTGAAGGACATCACGCTGGTGCCGCGTCCGCTGCGCCGTCCCGTGGAATGCTGGCAGCCGATCCAGAGCGGCTCGGCGCGCGCCTTCGACTTCATGGCCAAATACGGCATCTGCGGCATGATCGGCGGCGGCTCCGCCGAGGGCGGTGCGGTCGACCGGCACATCACCGCCTTCCGCGATGCCTACGCCCGCCGCGGCATCGAGCTTGCCCTGGGTGAGCGCCTGGCGCTGGGCTACCAGTTCACCATTGCCGAAAGCCGCGAGGCGGCCATGCGCAAGGCCGCCGCATACTACGAGGAGAACATGAAGATGTTCGGCGAGCTCAGGCTGGTGCGCGCCATCACCGACGCGCAGATCGCGGCCATGCGCGATCCGAGCCTCGTGCCGACGACGAAACTGCCCCGCATAGAGGACGCGGTGCGCGCCGGCAGCTTCCTTGCCGGCACGCCTGCCGACATCGTCGAGGGCCTCAAGAAGGCGGAGAGCCGCTACCCCGGCCTCGACCGCGTCATCTGCAGCATGGCGCTGGGCACGCCGCTTGCCGATACGCTGGAGCAGCTCGAGCGCTTCGCGACCGAGGTGATGCCCGCGTTCAGGAGCGCGCGGTAGGTTGGGTCAACCCCGGCGAAGGCCGGGGGCAGACCCAACACTCCATCGGATAGGTCTGTTGGGTCTGCGGCTTCGCCTTGACCCAACCCACGAGAAAAGGAGGGGAGGACACGCCAATGCCCGTCACCATCCGCCAGGTCGGCCCCTGCTTTGCGGGCGAGGTCGCGGGCATCGACATGCGCAAGGCGCTCACCCGGGACGAGGTGGCGGCGATCCACGCCGGCATGGACCGCTGGGCCGTGCTGGTGTTTCGCGAGCAGCACATCGACGATGGCCAGCAACTCGCCTTCACCAGGAGTCTGGGCGAGATCGAGCACGCCGTCGGGGCCAGTCTGCGTGCCCCCGCCGAATACCGCCTGCCGACGACCTTCGCCGACGTCTCCAACCTGGATCGCAACAGTGAGCCCTTCGCCCGCGACGATCGCCGCCGGCTGTTCGCCATCGGCAATCGGCTCTGGCATTCCGACTCGTCTTTCAAGGCGGTGCCCGCCAAGTACTCCTTGCTGCGCGCGGTGAAGATCCCCTCGAAAGGAGGAGACACTGAGTTCGCCGACATGCGCGCGGCCTGGGATGCGCTCGACGAGGAGACCAAGGCTCTCGCCGCGCCCCTGGTATGCGAGCATTCGCAGATCTACTCCCGCCAGCTCATCGGCTTCTTCGACCTCACGGACGAGGAGCGCGAGCGCTTCCGGCCGGTGCGGCAGTGCATGGTGCGAACGCACCCAGTTACCGGGCGCCGGTCGCTCTATCTTTCGTCGCACGCTGGCGGCATCGTCGGCTGGCCGGTGCCCGAGGCCCGCAGCTTCCTGCGCGATCTGACCGAGCACGCCACGCAGCGTGAGTTCGTCTACACGCACAAATGGCGCGTGGGCGACCTCATGATGTGGGACAACCGCCAGACCATGCACCGCGCACGTGCCTTCCCCGTCGAGGAGCCGCGCGACATGCGCCGCACCACGCTCGCCGGCGACGGGCCGACGGTGGCGCAGGCGGCATAGCGGCCCACCGTGGCCGGCACCTAGTCTAGTCTAGCGCTTCACCTCGAGCAGCTCGACCTCGAAGATGAGCGTCGCATGCGGCGGAATCTTGCCGGCGCCGATGTGGCCGTAGCCGAGGTCGGGCGGGATGATGAGCGTGCGCTTGCCTCCGACCTTCATGGTGGCGACGCCTTCGTCCCAGCCCCGGATCACCTTGCCCTTCCCCAGCGGAAACTCGAACGGCTCGCCGCGATCGAGGGAGCTGTCGAACTTCTCGCCCTTCTTGCCGCTCTGGTAGAGCCAGCCGGTGTAATGCATGACGCAGACCTGCCCCGCCTTGGGAGCAGCGCCGGTGCCGACCTTGGTGTCCGAGAACTTCAGGCCCGAGGCATGGGTGAAGACGGCAGCCACTTCGGTTTGCGGCCCGGGCGACGCATGGTCGGGCGGAGCGTTGAGGGCGTCGCCGGCGCAGCCGGCCAGCAGGGTGGCAAGGCCGATCGCTCCGGCCGCTGCGAAGGCGCGCATCCCTCCCTCCATGTCCGTCGGCCACCGGCCGTCACTTCACGCCGAGCAGCTCCACCTCGAAGATCAGCGTGGCGTTGGGCGGAATGACGCCGCCGGCGCCGCGTGCGCCGTAACCAAGCTGCGGCGGGATGACGAGGGTGCGCTTGCCCCCCACCTTCATGCCGGCGACGCCCTCGTCCCAGCCCTTGATGACCTGGCCCACGCCGATGGTGAACTCGAACGGATCGCCGCGGTCGACCGAGCTGTCGAACTTCGCGCCCTTCTTCCCGTCCTTGTAGAGCCAGCCCGTGTAGTGCATGACGCAGGTCTGGCCGGCCTTGGGGGATGCGCCCGTGCCGACTTTGGTGTCCGTGATCTGCAAGCCCGATGCTGTCGTCATGGATTGTGCCTTTGCCGAGGTCGCGATGCCGGCGCCGATCCAGCCGGCGGCCAGTCCGGTCGCAAGAATGAGGGCGATTGCCCTGGCGCGTTTCAAGACCGGCATGCAGCCCTCCTCCAAAATCGTTGGTCCGTCACCCTTGTAGCCTCCGCATCGGCGCAACACCGTGGCAACGAGGTCGCAGCCAGCCCTTTTGTGCCATCGCCCCCCGAAACCAAGTTGGTTACGCGGGGCCGGGGGGCGCTCGATATACTCGTCAATAGCGCTCGAGCGCGATATGATTCGTTCTGGAGCATGACCAGCACGATCCGCCCCCGACTCGACATTCTGCCGCCGTCGCAGCGCCGTCTCTGGGACGAGCTCGGGGCGGTTCCGGCGCATTTCGTCCTTTACGGCGGGACTGGGCTTGCCCTGCAGCTTGGCCATCGCCGGTCGGAGGACTTCGATTTCTTCGCAGATCGCAACATCGACCCAGACCGCCTCTACCGGTCGACACCATTTCTGCGCGACGCGCGCATCATCCAGGAGGAGCCCAATACGCTGACTTGCCTGGTTGATCGGGACGGGCCCGTCAAGGTTTCCTTCTTCGGGCTGCCGCATCTCGCGCGCATACAGGCGCCCGTCAACGCCGAGGACAACGGGCTCCAGATTGCGTCTCTCCTGGACATCGCCGGCACCAAGGCCTCAGTCGTGCAGCAGCGGGCTCAGGCCAAGGACTACATCGACATCGACGCGCTGATCACCCTGGCGGGCATCGACCTGGCAACGCAGCTGGCGGCGGCCCGCGCGGTTCACGGCCCTCACTTTGCCCCGACGCCGACCCTGAAGGCCCTGACCTACTTTGGGGATGGCGACCTGCCGTCTTTGCCCGATGAGGTAAGAACGCGCCTCGCGCGTGCCGCGAGCGCCGTCGACCCGCTACGGCTCCCGAGTCTCGACAACGGCCCGACGAGCGACTCCACGCGCACGACGGAGCAGTAACGCAATGAAACCGCTCCCGCATACGCCGGCCTTGCTCGCCGCTGCGAAGCGCATCATCTGGTTCAGGGAGCCTGAGGAGGCGCTCGACAACCCGACCGAGCTCATCGCCTTCGCCATGCGGCACGCCACCGATGAGGACATGGCCCTTCTCGTCGCCCAGATCGGGGAGGACGGCCTGCGCGAAGCCATCGACAACGCGCCGTCCGGCATCATCGACGCGCGCTCGTGGTCTTATTGGAACGCCAAGATCGGCCGCATTCCCGCGCCGCCCCTGCCGCGCCGCATCTTGATGTAAGGCTCGCGTGCTGCCGAGGACATGGCATCGTCTTGGAACTGCCGAAATCACGTGATGAGTCGGTCGTGCGCCACACTCGGAGGGGATTGGCCATGTCGCGTCGTTCATGCTCGCGTCTCTTTGCCTTCTGTCTTTCCGCCGCCTTCGCCGTGTGCGGCCTCCTTGCCGCTGCCCTGCTGGCGGCAACGCCCGCCGCGGCGGCTCAGGAGCGCGTCGCCCTGGTGATCGGCAACGCGGCCTACAAGCACGCCGGGGCGCTGCAGAACCCGGTCAACGACGCCAACGACATGGCGGCCGCCTTCAACGAGCTCGGCATCACCGTGATCCTGGGCCTCGACCTCGACAAGGCCGGCTTCGACTCCAAGGTGCGCGAGTTCTCGCGCGCCGTGCTCGGCGCCGACGTGGCCATCCTCTTCTACGCCGGGCACGGCCTGCAGGTCGGCCTGCGCAACTACCTCGTGCCCACCGACGCGCGGCTGCAGAGCGAGCGCGACCTCGACTTCGAGGCGGTGGCGCTCGACCTCATCATGGAGCAGATGGAGATCGAGCGCGAAGGCAAGACCAACATCCTCTTCCTCGACGCCTGCCGCGACAACCCGCTGGCGCGCGGCCTCGCCCGCACGATGGGCACGCGCTCGGCCAGCGTCGGCAGAGGCCTGGCCGAGGTGCAGGCGGGCGCCGGCACCTTCGTCGCCTACGCCACCAAGCCGGGTGCCGTGGCGCTCGACGGCGAGGGCCGTAACTCCCCTTTACGAGCGCGCTCGCCAAGCACGTCAAGGTGCCCGGGCGCAGCATCACCGGCGTGATGGCCGAGGTGCGCCGGGAGGTGCTTATCTCGACCGGCAAGAAGCAGCTCCCCTACGAGCTCTCCTCGCTGACCGGCGATTTCTACTTCCATCAGGCCGCGGCACCGGCCGCCGTGCCCAGGACACCGCCTTCCCCTCCGCCCGCCGACACCGAGACGACCGAGCAGCGGCTGAGGAAGCTCGAGGAGCAGCTCGAGCGCAAGTCCGATCCGGAACGCACCGTCAAGCTCGTGGAGCTGACGCAGCTCAAGGAGCGCGTACGCCAGCTCCAGGAGGAGATCCGGCGCGACCAGAGCCTGATCTCCGAGACCTACCGCAAGTACGGGCCGGTGACGGACGCACCCGGCAAGATGCCGCTCAACCGCGAGATCGGCGACATCCATCTCCGCATCGCGCAGCGCGGCCAGCAGGTGAACCGTCTGCGCGAGCAGATCACCAGGCTCGAGGCCGAGGTCGGCCCGCCGCCAGCAAGGTAGCGGCGACGGGGTCAGCCGGGGGCGACGGGTCAGACCCCTCGCCGGGCGGCGGGAGTGAAACGCCAGCGCGAGGGGTCTGACCCCATCCCCCGCCCCGGTTGACCGCTTGACTCGGCGCGAGCAGTTGGCGATGCCTCACCGTCGACCGTCGCCACATCGCCCTCGGCCCTGCGGACCATGAAGCGCGTTCTGAAATGGCTCAGCATCGGCGTGGTGGGGCTTCTCGGCCTCGCCCTCGCCGCCGCCAGCCTGGGCTATGCGTACCTCCGCAACACGGTGCCTTCGCCCTCGGGCATGCTGGAGATGGCCGGACTGTCGACACCCGTGGAGGTGGTGCGCGACCGCGAGGGCGTGCCCCACATCTTCGCCAAGACCATCGACGACCTCTATGCCGGCCTCGGCTTCGTGCACGCGCAGGACCGGCTGTGGCAGATGGAGCTGCAGCGCCGCAGCGGCCAGGGCCGCCTGTCGGAGATCTTCGGCGAGGCCACCTTCCCCGCCGACGTGTACCTGCGCACGCTCGGCTTGTACGGCCACGCCGAGCGCTCGCTGGCGGCGCTGCCCGCCGAGGTGACGCGCGCGCTCGAGGCCTATGCGCGGGGGGTCAACGCCTATCTCAACCGCCGCCTCGGGTGGCTCGAGCCTCGCCTTCCCCCGGAGTTCGTGCTGCTGCGGCATCGGCCGGAGCCGTGGCGCGCGGCCGACAGCGCCGTCATCGTCAAGCTGATGGCGCTGCAGCTCTCCACCAACATGAACCGCGAGATCCTGCGCCTCGCGCTGGCGGCCGAGGGGCTCGGGCCGGACGAGATCGAGGACCTCTTGCCGCCGGACGCCGCCGATACGCCGCCGCCCCTGCCCAAGCTCGCCGAGCTCTATCCGCTGATGCGGGCGGAGGGCACGGAGCGCCGGGCCGGCATCCCCGACCTCCTCGCCGGCCTGATCGGAACGGGCGCCTCCAACAACTGGGTGGTGTCGGGGACGCGCACCAAGTCCGGCAAGCCCCTGCTCGCCAACGATCCTCACCTGCGGCTGACGGCGCCCTCCACGTTCTACCTGGCGCACCTGGCGCTGGAGCAGCCGGACGCGGAGGTGGCGAACATCGTCGGGGGCAGCATCCCCGGCATGCCCATGATCGTGCTGGGCCGCGGCGACCAGCTCGCCTGGGGCTTCACCAACACCGGCGCCGACGTGCAGGACATCTTCATCGAGAAGGTGAACCCCGACAATGGGCGCGAGTACCTGACGCCCGATGGCTGGCGCGCATTCGAGGTCGAGGAGATGGCGATCGCCCTCAGGGGCGGAGAGGTGCGCAAGGTCGAGCGCCGGCGCACGCGCCACGGACCGGTCCTGCCGGGCTTCCTCCGCAACCTCGAGGGCCTCGTCGGCGCCGGCCACGTGGCGGCGCTGCAATGGACCGCGCTCAGCGACGACGACACGACCATCGCCGCCGGCATGTTCGACCCCGGCCTCAAGAGCGTCGAGGCCTACATGGCGCGCATGGCGCTCTACGTGGCGCCGATGCAGTCGATCGTGATCGCCGACAAGAGCGGCAACATCGGCATGATCGCCCCCGGCCGCGTGCCGGTGCGCGATCCGGGCAACAAGGTGAGCGGTCGCGCGCCGGTGCCCGGGTGGAATGCGGTCTACGACTGGAAGGGGTACATCCCGTTCAAGGAGCTGCCGCGCGTGACCGACCCCAACGTCGGCGGCATCGGCACATCGAACGCGCGCATGGTCGACCCGGACTACCCGCATCTGTTGACCTGGGACTGGGACCCGGCCTTCCGCCAGCAGCGCATCAAGGAGCTGATCTTCGACCGCGACAGGCACGACATGGGCAGCATGCGCGCGGCCCAGACCGACGTGCTGTCGCTGGCGGTCGCCAGGCTGCAGCCCCTGATGATCGCGGCGGCGCAGGCGAGCGGCTCGGTGGACAATGCCATCCTCGACGAGCTCACCACCTGGGACGCCAACATGCGTGCCGACCGGCCCGAGCCGCTGATCTTCACGGCGTGGATGCGCGAGGCCGTGAAGGCAATCTTCAGCGACGACCTGGGCCCGGCCTTCGATCGCTACTTCGACTATCGCGCCGAGGTTCTGATCCGCCTGCTCGAGGGGCGCGCCTCGTCGCGCGACTGGTGCGACGACCGCGCCACGCCGGGGCGCGAGAGCTGCGGGGCCGTGCTCGCCGCCGCATTGAACCGGGCGCTCGCCGAGCTCCGCGCCCGCTACGGCCCCGACCGCACCAAGTGGCGCTGGGGCCCGGCGCACCGGGCCCTGAGCGAGCATCGCCCGTTCGGGGCCGTGCCCCTCCTCGGCCGCTGGTTCAACATCGAGGTCGACAGCGGCGGCGGCAACTACACGCTCAACCGTGGCCAGGCGGAGTTCGACACGAAGCCGCCCTCGTTCGCCAACCGCCATGCCGCGAGCCTGCGCCTGATCTACGACCTCGCCGACCTCGACCGTTCGCTGTTCATGGCGCCGACGGGCCAGTCCGGCAACCCACTCTCGCCCTTCTACCGCTCCTTCGCGGTGCGCTGGTCCAAGGGCGAGTACATCGAGATCCCCACGCGGCGTGACGCCATCGCCGGAGCGGTCCTCGGCACGTGGCGGCTCGTGCCCAAGTAGGGCAGTAAGGCAGTAGGGCAGTAGGGCATCGCGTCTCTCTGTACCGACTATTGCCCTATTGCCTTTGCCGGCAGACCCGCCCAGTGCTTCCTCTTGCCGTCCCTGCCGTCGGTTGCCTCGTCGGATAACTCTGCTTTAAGTACGGCCTATGCCAGCCTCGATTCCCATCCTCTCCTCCGTCGCCGGGGTTGCCGCCACCACCGACGCCTGGATCGTCGACATCTGGGGCGTCATGCACAACGGCGCGCGCGCGCATCCCGCCGCTGTCGAGGCGTGCATCGCCTTCCGCAAGGGCGGCGGCACGGTGGTGCTGCTCTCCAACGCGCCGCGCCCGTTCGCGGCCGTGGTGCCGCACATGACGGCGCTCGGCGTGGTGCCCGAGGCCTACGACGCCGGCGTCACCTCGGGCGATGCGACCCGCGACATGCTCTCCGCCTGGCAGGGAAGGCGCCTACTCCACATCGGCCCGGAGCGCGACGCTGGCCTGTTCGCCGGGCTCGATGTGCACCTGTCGCCGCCCGAGACGGCGGAGGTCGTGCTCTGCTCCGGCCTCTGGGACGATACGCGCGAGACGCCCGCCGACTACGCCGGCCTGTGGCCTGGGCTGATTGCGCGCGGCGTGCCGATGATCTGCGCCAACCCCGACATCAAGGTGGAGCGCGGCCACGAGCTCGTCTACTGCGCCGGCGCGCTGGCGGCAGACTACGCAGAGGCCGGTGGCAAGGTGACCTACGCGGGCAAGCCGCATCTGCCCATCTACGTGCGCACCGGGGCCGAGATTGCCCGCCTCAGGGGCCGGGCGGTGGCGACGGAGAGGCTCTTGTGCATCGGCGACGGCATCGAGACGGACCTTGCCGGCGCGCACGCGGCGGGCCTGCGCTCCCTGTTCATTGCGAGCCCGATCTTCGTGCCGAACGGCCTCGATGCGTCGGTGCTGGGTGACCTGTTCGCCGACCGGCCGTTCGCCCCGGTCGCCGCCATGCCGGCGCTGGTCTGGTAGGTGCCTCCACCCGTCATCCCGGTCGACGCGATGCGAGCCGAAGGCGAGCAGCACGTCGAACCGGGACCTCGTGGGATGAGACTCGTTGTGCGAGGTCCCGGATAGCCTCGCCTGCGGCTCGGCTTCCGGGATGACGGGTGCTACGCTTTCCCGGACTTGGCGGCTGCGTAGCGTGCCTTGTTCTTCTCGTTGGGCGGGTAGAGGCCCGGGAGCGCGGCGCCGCTCTCGACCTCCTGCATAATCCACGCCTCGAGCTGCTCCTGCTCCGCGGCGGCCTCTACGACCGCCTCCAGGAGCGCGGCGGGAATGACGACGGCGCCGTCGCCGTCGGCCACGATCACGTCGTCGGGAAACACCGCGACGCCGCCGCAGCCGATCGGCTCCTGCCAGCCCACGAACGTGAGGCCGGCATAGGACGGCGGCGCAGCCACGCCCTGGCACCAGACGGACAAGCCGGTTGCCAGCACGCCCGCCGCATCGCGCACGGCGCCGTCGGTCACCAGGGCGGTGACGCCCCTCTTGCGCATGCGGGCACAGAGGATGTCGCCGAAGATACCGGCGTCCGTCATGCCCATGGCATCGACCACGGCAATCGCCCCCGCCGGCATGGCCTCGATGGCGGCCCTGGTCGACCTGGGCGATGCCACCGACTCCGGCGTGGCGAGATCCTCGCGCGCCGGCACGAAGCGCAAGGTGAAGGCGCGCCCCACGAGGCGCGGCTGTCCGGCCTGCAGCGGGCGCGGCCCCCGCATCCACGCGCTGCGCACGCCCTTCTTGAGGAGGACAGAGCTCACGGTCGCGGTTGAGACCCCGGCGAGGCTGCTGACGATCGTCGGGTCGAGGGACATGGGGGCTCCATTCGAGTACCCGTCATCCCGGACGGAGCGATGCGCGCCGAAGGCGGGCAGCGGTCCGATCCGGGACCTCGGGAGGGTTGCGACTCGCTCGGCGAGGTCCCGGACAGCCTCGCTCTCGGCCCTGCGGGCCGAGGCTCGGCTTCCGGGATGACGGGTGGATCAATACCCCTCCTTGAGCAGGGGGAAGGCGCTGTCGAGCCAGGGACGCACGATCGGCGCGACCGGGGCGACGAAGCTCGGGTTGAGCTCCGCAAACGACGTCACGCCCAGCAGGCCGAGGCAGCGCGTGGCCTCGTCTTGCAGCAGCTCCAGCGCGCGCACGAGGGCCGCCTCGCCGCCGGCCGCCAGCGCCAGGCCCTGCAGGCGGCCGATGCCCACGGCCGTGGCGCCCAGCGCCATCGCCTTGACGATGTCGCCGCCGCGCAGGAAGCCGCCGTCCACGTACACTTCGGCGCGGCCCGCCACCGCCGCCAGCACCTCCGGCAGCACGTCGACGGCGCCCTTGCCGTGGTCGAGCTGCCGTCCGCCGTGGTTGGAAACGTAGACGGCCTCGATGCCGTGCTCGATCGCGATGCGGGCGTCCTCGGCCGTGGCGATGCCCTTCAGGATGAAGGGGAGCTTGAACTTGGACTTGAGCCGGGCCACGTCGGCCCAGGAGAAGCGCGCCTGAAAGTGATCGGCGGGCCGCGTGCGCCGCGAGGTGGTCTGGTAGCGCTTGGCGAGGTCGCGCTCGCGCCGACCGTAGTAGTCGAGATCGACGGTGAGGCAGAGCGCGACGTAGCCGCTGGCGACGGCGCGGGCGATGTAGTCCTCCACCCAGGCCTGGTCGCCGCGCACGTAGAGCTGGAAGATCTTGGGATGGCGGTTACAGTCGGCCACGGCTTCGAGCCCCGGGGCGCAGGCCGAGCTCAGCATGTGCAGCACGCCGAACTTCGCGGCCGCCCGCGACGGCGCTTCACCGCCCGAGGCCACCATATCCTGCAGCGAGCCGATCGGCGCCAGGATCACGGGCAGGCGCAGCTTCTGCCCCAGCACCGTGGCGCTAGTGTCGACTCCCTCGACGTTGCGCAGGACGCGCGGGCGGAAGGCGAGGGCGTCGAGCGCCAGGCGGTTGCGCTGCTGCGTGGTCTCGGTCTCGGCGCCGCCCATCAGGTAGTCCCAGGCCCCCTGCGACAGGTTGCGCCGCGCCGGCGTGACGAACTCGTGCAGGACGGAGTAGTGCAGGTCTTCGTGCATTCTGGCGTTTCCCCCCGGGCGTCATGGGTCTCTTGCGGGCATCATCCCGCAGATATCCCGCAGATCAAGCTTGGCAGAACGCCGCGGCGCTGTCTCGCGAGCCAGGCCTGTGATAACAGGAGGCATGAACGAGCAGCTTCGCCCCTCCTCCCTGCCCTTCACGACGAAGGCCGCCGAAGGCCTCGCACGCCGCCGTTTCACGGTAGCGGAAATCGAGAGCATGGTAGCCAAGGGAATCATTGCGGAGGACGAGCGCATCGAGCTGCTGGGGGGAGAGTTGGTACCTATGTCACCCAAGGGGGTCCGGCATGAAGCCATCCGCAACGAGCTGGCATTCCATCTTTCACGCCGATGCCCGGCCGGTCTGCGCGTAGCATCGGAGGCCCCTCTGACGCTGGCGGCCGACGAGTTCGTGGAACCGGACATCTTCGTACATCCAAGAGGGACCCGCTTGGCCGATGTCCGCGGGGACTCGGTCCTCCTGGTTGTCGAGATCGCCGACAGCAGCCTCGCCTACGACCTCGACACCAAGGCCGGCATCTATGCAGCGTGCGGCGTGCGCGAGTATTGGGTCGTCGATGCCAGGACGCTCGAGACCAGGGTTCATCGCCAGCCGTCTCCTTCGGGCTACAGCAGCGCTGACAACGTGCCAGCAGAGGCGCGGCTGACCCCGCAACTGGCTCCCGAGCTCGCAATCTCGCTCGGCGAGCTCGATGTCGGCTGACCGCGGCAGCGCCGCAGCCGGTTTGCTGGCGGTAGATGGCCGCCGTGGAGGAGATGTCCTAGAGTCCAACCTATGCGATTGCGCTGAGGAGGGGTGCCATGACCTTGGGCCTGTCGCTTTCGGCGTTCACGACGCTGCATGTCGTCATCAGCCTGATCGGGATTGCCGCCGGTTTCATCGTCGTCTACGGGCTCTTGAACGCGCAGAGGCTGGAGCCCTGGACCGCCGTCTTCCTTGTCACGACGATCCTCACCAGCGTGACCGGCTTCATGTTCCCCATCGGCGGCATGACACCCGCGCTGGTGGTCGGCGCCGTCTCGCTCGTCGTGCTCGCGTTGGCCCTGGTGGCGCTCTACGTGTTCCAACTCGCCGGGCCCTGGCGCTGGGTCTACGTCGTCACCGCGCTGCTGGCGCTCTATCTCAACGTGTTCGTGGGCGTGGTGCAGGCGTTCAAGCAGCTCGCCTTCCTGCAGCCGCTGGCCCCAACCCAGTCCGAGCCGCCCTTCGCCGCGGCGCAGCTGGCCGTCCTCGCGCTCTTCCTGGTGCTCGGCTTCCTGGCGGTGCGGCGGTTCCACCCTGCGACCGGCGCCCCAGCGTAGCGTCAGACCTCCCCACCCGTCATCCCGGACGGAGCGATGCACGCCGAAGGCGGGCAGCGCTCCGAGCCGGGACCTCGTGAGGTTGCACTCGTTCCGGGAGGTCCCGGATAGCTTCGGGCTGCGCCCTCAGCTTCCGGGATGACGGGTGGAGGCCTAAGCCGCCAGGTCCTTGGCGATCTCCTCGGTCATCTTCTTGGCGTCGCCGAGGAGCATCATGGTGTTGTCGCGGTAGAACAGCGGGTTGTCGATGCCGGCGTAGCCCGACGCCAGCGAGCGCTTGTTGAACATCACCGTGCCCGCCTTCCACACCTGCAGCACCGGCATGCCGTAGATGGGCGAGGTCTTGTCGTCTTCGGCGGCGGGGTTGGTGACGTCGTTGGCGCCGATCACGTAGGCGACGTCGACCTGGGAGAACTCGTTGTTGATATCCTCGAGCTCGAACACCTCGTCGTAGGGCACATTGGCCTCGGCCAGCAGCACGTTCATGTGGCCGGGCATGCGCCCCGCCACCGGGTGGATGGCGTACTTCACCTCGACGCCCGCCTTCTTGAGCTGGTCGGCCATCTCGCGCAGCGCGTGCTGGGCCTGCGCGACCGCCATGCCGTAGCCCGGCACGATGATCACCTTGCCGGAGTTCTTGAGCAGGAATGCTGCGTCCTCGGCGGAGCCCAGCTTCACGGGCCTCTGCTCGGCGCCGGCCGCGGGGCCCGCCGTCTCGCCGCCGAAGCCGCCCAGGATCACCGAGATGAAGGAGCGGTTCATGCCGCGGCACATGATGTAGGAGAGGATCGCGCCCGAGGAGCCCACCAGCGCGCCCGTGATGATGAGCGCGATGTTGCCGAGCGTGAAGCCGATGCCGGCCGCGGCCCAGCCCGAGTAGGAGTTGAGCATCGAGATCACCACCGGCATGTCGGCGCCGCCGATCGGGACGATGATGAGGATGCCGAACAGCAGCGCGGCCGCCGTGATGGCCCAGAACAGCACCGGGTCGCCCCCGGACTGGCAGAAGCGCCAGACGAGGCCGACCAGCAGGGCGGCCAGCGCAAGGTTGATCAGGTGCCGCAGGGGCAGGATGATCGGCTTGCCCGACATGCGGCCCGACAGCTTGGCAAAGGCAATCACCGAGCCCGTGAAGGTGACGGCGCCGATGGCGACGCCCAGCGCCATCTCGAGCAGGCTGGTGCCGTGGATGGCACCGGGCTCACCGATGCCGAACGCCTCGGGCGCATAAAGGGCACCGGCGGCCACGAACACCGCGGCGAGGCCGACGAGGGAATGGAACGCCGCCACCAGCTCGGGCATCGCCGTCATCGGCACGCGCCGGGCGATGACGGCGCCGATGCTGCCGCCGATCAGCAGGCCACCGGCGATCAGCGCCCAGGTCAGCTGCTCCTCCGGCGCGCCGATCTGGGCAAGCGTCGTGCCGATGGCGAGCGCCATGCCGAGCATGCCGAGCAGGTTGCCGCGGCGCGAGGTCTCAGGGCTCGACAGCCCGCGCAGCGCCATGATGAACAGCACCGCGGAGAGGAGGTAGAGCAGGGCGACGACGTTGGCGCTCATGGGTTCAACATCTCCGTCGAGCCGCGTGGGAATTCAACGCCCGCGAACTCGGGGTACACCTCGCGCAGGATCTGCACCTGTGGGGCGTTGTTGACGCGCAGCAGGTACCATCTGCCTTCGTCGAGCAGAGCCAGGGTGTGCGACCTCACCTGAACTCGCGTGCCGGCGACCGCCATGGTTGTCTGGGTCGGGATGAGGAGATAGGGCGTCCCGCCCGCCAGCTCCTTGTGGATGGCGGTCCCGAGGTCGATCCCGAACGACTCGATGTTGCCCTGCAACGTATGCATCGACTTGACCATCGCAGCGACGACCGCCTCCGGCGTCATCTTGGCGCGGCGCGCAATCGCCGCCAGGACCTTCGGCGGCACGGTCTGGGCGGCGCGAGCATGGTTGCCTTCGCGCATGGCGGCATCGAAGCTCGAGACGGTGGCTGCCAGCGCCGCCTTCTCCTGGCCGGTGAGCGGGCGTGCCCACGCCGCAGAGGCCACGAGCGCGAGCGCGAGTCCGAGCGCCAAGACGGCCGCGAGCGGCGAGCGCGCGCTCTCCTGCCCCGCCGGTGCGCCGCGCCTCGCCCTCATTTCCTGGGCTCGCGCTTCTTGTACATGGCGAGCATGTACTGGGTGACGAGGTTGGCGCTCATGGGTTCAAGAGCTCACTTCAGGATCTCGGACGAGCCGCGCGGAAGCTCGACGCTCGTGAACTCGGGGTACACCTCGCGCAGGATCTCAATCTGCCCGTCGTCGCTCACGCGAAGCAGGAACCATTTGCCCTCTTCGAGAAGGGCCAGCGTGTGCGACCTTTCGCGGACGCGACCCTGGCCGCCGACCGCGATGACCGTCTCGGTCGGCAGGAGGACGTAGGGCGTCCCACTCGGGAGCTCCTTGTAGAGGGCAGCTGCGAGGTTCATTCCGAACGACTCGATCGTGACATCGCCCCCCTGCAGCGTCTTTTGCATTTGCGTGATCATCGCAGCGACGACCTGGTCCGGCGACGCTCCGGCGCGGCGGGCGATGGCGGAGATGACCTTCGGCGGCAAGGTCTGGGTCACGCGCGGATAGTTGCCCTCGCGCATGGCGGCATCGAAGCTCTGGACGGTGGCGGCCAGTGCTGCCTTCTCCTGGTCGCTGAGCGGGCGTGCCCACGCCGCGGTGGCCACGAGCACGAGCCCGAGCGCGAGCACTGCCGCGAGCGCGCAGCGTGCGCTCTCCTGCCTGGCTGGCTCGCCGTGTCGAAACGTCATTTCCTGGGCTCGCGCTTCTTGTACATGGCGAGCATGCGCTGGGTGACGAGGAAGCCGCCGAAGATGTTGACGGCGGCCATGGTGAGCGCCAGGAACCCGAAAATCTTGGCGAGCATGCTGCCCTGCGCGGCGAGCGACACGCCCGCCGCCAGGAGCGCGCCGACCACGATCACCGAGGAGATGGCGTTGGTGACCGACATCAGCGGCGTGTGCAGCGCCGGCGTCACGCTCCACACCACGTAGTAGCCCACGAAGATCGCCACCACGAACACCATGAGCTGGTAGACGCCGGGGCTCACATCCCCCCCGCCCGCGGCCAAGGCGGGAGAGGCGGCAGCCAAGATGGCTCCTACGAAGAGGGCACACCCTTGCCAAGGGCGCCACCCGGATTCTCCTCCCCCTTGTGGGGAGGGGTTAGGGGTGGGGGGAACCCCCACCTTCGATGGTCTGGGATTCCCCCCACCCTGTCCCTCCCCCACAAGGGGGGAGGGGACGCCCATTTCGAGCGAGCGAGTGCGGGGAGAGCGTGACGTCGCGCAGCGCCTCATCTCACGCCCCCTGGGTGAGGGACGGGTGGACGATGCGGCCGTCCCTGGCGATGAGGGTGCCCTTCACGATCTCGTCGTCCCAGTCGATCTTCAAGACCTTCTCCTTCTTGTCGATCAGGGTCTCCAGGAACGCCAGCAGGTTCCTGGCGTAGAGGCTCGAGGCATTCACCGCCACCTCGCCCGCGAGATTGGTGGGCCCGAGGATCAACACGCCGTTGTGCTCCACGGCTGCGTCCGGCCTGGTCAGGTCGGTGTTGCCGCCGCGCTCGGCCGCCAGGTCCACGATCACCGAGCCCGGCTTCATGCTCTCGATCATGGCGGTCGAAACCAGCTTGGGGGCCGGGCGGCCCGGGATCAGCGCCGTGGTAACGACGATGTCCTGGCCCTTGATGTGGCTGGCGATCAGCTCCGCCTGCTCCCTCTGGTACTCGGCCGACATGGGCTTGGCGTACCCGGCCGCGGTCTGGGCCTGCAGGAACTCCTCGTTCTCCACGGCGATGAACTTGGCACCCAGCGAGGCCACCTGCTCCTTGGTGGCGGGCCGCACGTCGGTGGCCGAGACGATGGCGCCGAGCCGGCGCGCGGTGGCGATCGCCTGCAGCCCCGCCACGCCCACGCCCATGATGAACACCCTGGCCGCGGGTACCGTGCCGGCCGCCGTCATCATCATGGGCAGCGCCTGGCCGAAGTGGGCCGCGGCGTCCACCACCGCCTTGTAGCCGGCGAGGTTGGCCTGGCTCGACAGCACGTCCATGGACTGGGCGCGGGAGATGCGCGGGATGAACTCCATCGCCATCAGTGAGGCACCGGTGGCGGCCAGCGCTTCGAGGCCCGGACGGTCGTCGTAAGGGGCCAGCATGGCCGCCACGATGGCCCCGGGTGCGAGGGTCGCCACCTCCTCCGCGGAGGGGCGGTGCACCTTGAGCAGGATGTCGCTGCCCGAGACGGCCTCGGCGGCGCTGGGCACAATGGTCGCACCCTGGGCCGCCAATGCGTCGTCGGAGAAGCGCGAGCGCAGGCCGGCGCCGGCCTCCACGCGCACGGTGCAGCCGAGGCCGGCGAGTTTCTTGACGGCTTCAGGCGAGACGGCCACCCGCGGCTCGCCGTCGCGCTCTGCCGTGACCGCTATGGTGACCATGGACCTTCCCGCCCCCTCGTCTCTTGCGGGCCGCACGATCCGCCATTCCACGGCCGCCGCCGCACGTCGAGCGAGTGCAGCTGGACAGCCTGCCTCCGCCGCTAGGGCACGAGGGTGAGCAGGAACAGCAACAGCGCCATCACAAGGACGATCAGGACGATGGTCGCGCGCAGGAATCCGCTATAGGTGCGCACGTGCTCGGGATAGTCCATGGCGGGATGCCCGCCCGAAGTGTCGATAGCCATTGGCTCTACCTTGGAATCAACGGGGCTTCCACCCTTTGGTATGCGGTATACCAGGGCGCCTGCACCAGCAAGCTCCTATCGCGAAGGCGCCTATAGAATTTGCATTGCCCCTGCAAGCGCGCAATGCGGCAGTGTGCGCCAAATCCTTCTCAAGGCCCCGGTGGGCGTGCTTCAATCGACAGCAAATCAGCCAACCAGCCCGGAGACGCCTCAATGGACCTCGGCATGACGCCCAAGGTGAAGCCCCTTGTGGAGAAAGTGCGCGCCATGGTGCGCGACGAGATCATGCCGCTGGAGGAGGAGTACGAGGCCGACATCGGCACGGCCGGGGACCGCTTCGTCCACACCAAGCGCCAGACCGAGATCCTGGAGGGCCTCAAGGCCAAGGCGCGCGAGCGCGGCCTGTGGAACTTCTTCCTCACCCATTCCGACAGGGGCTACGGCCTCACCACCGTAGAGTACGCCTACCTGGCCGAGGAGATGGGCTGGTCGCGGCTGGCACCGGAGACCTTCAACTGTGCCGCCCCCGACACCGGCAATATGGAGGTCCTGGAGCGCTACGGTGCCCCGGCTCACAAGGAGCAGTGGCTGAAGCCCCTGCTGGAGGGCAAGATCCGCTCGGCCTACGTCATGACCGAGCCGGCGGTCGCCTCGTCGGACGCCACCAACATCGCCATGGCGGCGAAGCTCGAGGGCGACGAATGGGTCCTCAACGGCGAGAAGTGGTTCGCCTCCGGCGCCGGCGATCCGCGCTGCAAGATCTACATCGTCATGGTGCTGACCGACCCCGCCGCGCCGGAGAAGCACAAGCGCCACTCGCAGATTCTGGTGCCCGCCGGCACCAAGGGCATCGAGGTGCTGCGGCCCATGAAGGTCTACGGCAACGACGATGCCCCGCACGGCCACATGCACCTGCGCTTCAAGGACGTGCGCGTGCCCAAGGACAACCTGATCCTGGGGCGCGGGCGCGGCTTCGAGGTGTCGCAGGGCCGCCTGGGGCCGGGGCGCATCCACCATTGCATGCGCGCCATCGGCAACGCCGAGCGCTCGCTGGAGCTCATGTGCCGCCGGTCGCTCTCGCGCGAGGCATTCGGCAGGCCGCTGGCCCAGCTCGGCGCCAACTACGACATCATCGCCGAGAGCCGCATGAAGATCGAGATGGCGCGGCTGCTCTGCCTCAAGACGGCCTACATGATGGACACGGCATCCCCGCGCGAGGCGGCGCCGTGGATCTCCCAGATCAAGGTGATCGCACCGCGCATTGCGCTGGAGATCACCGACGAGGCCGTGCAGATGCACGGCGCCATGGGCGTCACGCAGGACGTGCCGCTGGCGCGCATGTGGACCAGCCTGCGCACGCTGCGGCTCGCCGACGGCCCCGACGCGGTGCACCGCCGCCAGGTCGCCCGCGCCGAGCTGCGGCGCTATACGAACCAGAAGATGTGAGGCGGTGGCTCCCTCTCCCCGCGCAACGCTGACCTCGCCTCGCGCTCCGACAGCGCGGGGAGAGGGCCGGGGTGAGGGGCAGGGGCGCACACCGACGTCGGCGTTTGTGGCTGCCCCTCACCCTAACCCTCTCCCCGCAAGCGGGGAGAGGGGATCCGGCCGGTGCTTGTCTCACGCGGAACACTTGCGATGACCTCATTGGCGCATCAGGCGGCACAGATCGATACGGGGGCGCTCGCCAAGTACCTGGAGGCGCGGCTGCCGGGCTTTCGCGGCCCCATAGCGGCGAAGAAGACGCCGACCGGGCAGTCGAACCCGACGTTCATCCTCTCCGCGGCCAGCGGCAAGTACGTGCTGCGCAAGAAGCCGCCGGGGCAGCTCTTGAAGTCGGCGCACCAGGTCGACCGCGAGTACCGCGTCATGAAGGCGCTCGCCGACACCGGCGTGCCGGTGCCGCGCATGCTGCACCTGTGCGAGGACGATTCGGTCGTCGGCACCAGTTTCTACGTGATGTCGTTCGTCGACGGCACCGTGTTCTGGGACCCGGCGCTGCCGGAGCTCGCCAATCCGCAGCGCGCCAAGCTCTACGACGAGCAGAACCGGGCGCTCGCCGCCCTGCACTCCGTCGACCCGGCCAAGGTAGGCCTCGCCGACTTCGGCAGGGCGGGCAGCTACTTCGCGCGCCAGCGCGACCGCTGGACCAGGCAGTACCGGGCGTCGGAGACCGAGCGGCTCGAGGACATGGAGACGCTGATCGGGTGGCTCGAGCGGAACGAGCCGCCCGACGACGGCCGCTCTTCGCTGGTGCACGGCGACTACCGCCTCGACAACATGATCTTTGCGCCCGACGGCTCGCGCCTTCTCGCCGTCATCGACTGGGAGCTCTCCACCGTCGGCCACCCGTTCTCGGACCTCGCCTACCAGTGCATGCAGTGGCGCTTCCCCAACCATGAGACCATGCGCGGGCTGGCCGGCATCGACCGGGCGGCGCTCGGCATCCCCACGGAGGAGGAGTACGTCGCCCGCTATTGCGAGCGCATGGGGCTGTCGCACATCCCGCACTGGGAGTTCTGCCTGGCGTTCTCCTTCTTCCGGCTGGCGGCCATCGTCCAGGGCGTCAAGAAGCGCGGGCTCGACGGCACCGCCTCCAACCCGGAGAATGCGCTCAAATCGGGCGAGCGGGTGCCCCTGATGGCCAGGATGGGCGTGGAGGTGATCGACACGTAGGGCGCAATAAGGCGATAGCCGCTTTGCGCCGATCCGCGCGCGCTTGTGGTACGAGTGTTTCGGTGCAATGCGCCTGCGGCTTATTGCACCCTACGTTTCTACGGCGGCTCACTGCGGCTTCACATCTGCGTCAGGAGGGCCGTTTGCCGGTAACGGCCCGGCGGCGCCGAGCGTATCTGTCTCGAATGCAACACCGGGATGCAGCCACAGGTCGACGCCCATGCTGATCAAGCGCCCCTCCGATATTGCGCCCTCCGAGATCACGCCACGCGGCGTCTATCTGCGCCGCAGGGAGCTCCTGGCGGGAGCCGTATCGCTCGGCCTCGCTGCGGCGGTGGGGCTCAGGGCGGACGACGCCGACGCAGCGCCACTGCCCGGTGCCAGGAGCCCGCTGTCGACCACCGACGAGACGCTGACGCCGCTGCGGGACGTGACCACCTACAACAACTTCTACGAGTTCGGCACCGACAAGGGCGACCCGGCCAAGAACGCCCATACGCTGACCACCCGGCCCTGGAAGGTGAAAGTGGACGGGCTGGTCGCCAAGCCGGGCGAGTACGACGCCGACGATCTCATCAAGTCGGCACAGCTCGAGGAGCGCATCTACCGCATGCGCTGCGTGGAGGGCTGGTCGATGGTGATCCCCTGGGTCGGATTTCCGCTCTCGGAGGTGCTGAAGCGCGTGGAGCCGCAGGGCAGCGCCAAGTACGTGGCATTCGAGACCCTGGTGCGCCCGTCCGAGATGCCGGCCCAGCGCGGCTTCTTCCAGCCGCTGCCGTGGCCCTACGTGGAGGGCCTGCGCCTCGACGAGGCCATGCACCCGCTGACGATCCTCGCGGTCGGCCTCTATGGCGAGACGCTGCCCAACCAGAACGGCGCGCCCATCCGTCTCGTCGTGCCCTGGAAGTACGGCTTCAAGAGCATCAAGTCGATCGTGCGCATGTCGCTCGTCGAGAACGAGCCGCCGATCACCTGGAAGTCGCAGAACGCGCGCGAGTACGGCTTCTATTCCAATGTCAACCCCGCGGTCGACCATCCGCGCTGGAGCCAGGCCACCGAGCGGCGCATCGGCGAGGGCAGCGGGCTGTTCGTCCGGCGCCGGCCGACGCTGCCGTTCAACGGCTACGGCGAGCAGGTGGCGAGCCTCTATGCGGGGATGGACCTCAGAGCCAACTACTGAGCCTGCAATGCCCGTTTGTCGACCCGCCGGCCGGCGCAATAGCCGACTTGGACGCCTGCTGCTCGGCGCAGACTCGATCCGGCGGTCGATCTACGTCCTGGGCATGATGCCGGCGGTGTGGACCTTCTGGCTCGGCCTCACCGACCAGCTCGGCGCCGACCCGCAGAACACCCTGGAGCGGACGCTGGGGCTGTGGGCGCTGCGCTTTCTCGTCGCCGGCCTCGCCATCACCCCGTTGCGCCGGCTCGGCGGGCCCAACCTCGTGCGCTGGCGCCGCGCCATCGGGCTCATGGCGTTCTACTACGCCTGCATGCATCTTTCGGTGTACCTGCTGCTCGACAAGGGCCTCGATGTCAGCGAGATCTGGGCCGACATCGTCAGGCGGCCCTATATCACCGTCGGCATGCTGGCATTCACCGTCCTGGTGCCGCTGGCGATCACGTCGAACGGTCCCATGATCCGCCGGCTCGGCGCACGGGCCTGGCAGAGGCTGCATCGCCTCGTCTACGTGGCGGCGGCTGCGGCGGCGCTGCACTTCGTCATGCTGGTGAAGGTGTGGTGGGGGGAGCCCCTCGTCTACGCCGGATTGATTGCCGCGCTCCTGCTGCTCAGGGTCGGCTTCAGGTTGCGCCGGCGACTGCGGGGGCGAACGACGGGAACGACGGGGCAAGACCCCTCGCCTCGACCGGCGCGCGAAACCGCAACGGAGTCGCGAGGGGTCTGACCCGGCGCCCTCGGCGCCTAGGGGCCGCCCCTGCCTCGCCGCATCGCGGGCGCATAACCCCCAGCCTGCAATAGCGGTCGCCGCCATGCCGGCCCCCCTGGTAGACTGGGCGTCCCACGCGAGCGCCACCCATGAAGGACACCGACGAGCCACGCCCGTCCGCCGGGCAGCTGTTCCTCTCCGTCTTCCCGTCGGTGATGCTGCCGATGTTCCTGGCGGTGGTGGATCAGACCATGGTCTCCACGGCCCTGCCGGCCATTGCCGCGTCGCTGGGCAGCGTGGAGCGCGTGTCGTGGGTGGTCGTCGCCTACCTCGTGGCCGGCACGGTTGCCGCTCCGGTCTACGGGCAGCTGCGGGACGCCTACGGCGGCAAGCGGATGATGTTCGTGGCGTTGGGCGTCTATCTCGCCGGCGGGATCTCGTGCGCGGTGTCGCTCAGCGTCGAGATGCTGGCGCTCGCGCGCATCGTGCAGGGCTTCGGCGGCGGCGGGCTCATGACCCTGTCGCAGGCGCTGATCGGCGAGACGGTGCCGCCCCGCGACCGCGCCCGCTACCAGGGCTACATCGCCGCCGTGGCGGTGACCTCGAGCGCCTTCGGTCCGGTAGTTGGCGGCATCCTCACCCAGCAGTTCGGCTGGCGCAGCGTGTTCCTGGTCAACATCCCGCTGGGGCTCATCGCCGTGCTGCTCACGCTGCGCCTTCCCGCCCGGCCGGCGCGCGAGCAGCCCTGGAGCTTCGATACCATGGGCCTCGTGCTGTTTACCGCCTTCATCGTGCCGGTGCTCCTGGCGCTGGAGCAGGCGCACCGCATGAGCGCCGACGTCCTGCCGGCGCTCGTGGCGCTGCTGACGATCGGCATCGCCGCGCTCGTTGCGCTGATCCGCCAGGAGCGGCGCGCGGCGTTTCCCCTGCTGCCGATCTCGCTCCTGCGCCAGCCCACCATCTGGCGCAGCGACGCGCTCGCCGCCGTTCACGGCGCCACGCTGGTGTCGCTGATCGCGTTCCTGCCGATCTACCTGCGCGTGATGCACGGCACCTCGGCGGCCGAGACGGGGCTCATGCTGTTGCCGCTGACGTTCGGCATCGGCACCGGCTCGATGCTGACGGGGCGCGTGGTCAGCAAGACCGGCCTCACCGCGATCTTTCCCTCCGTCGGCCTGATCTTCGCGGTGGTCACGCTGCTCATGCTGGCGCTGCTCGCGAACCGCATCGGCATGGGACAACTGGGCGTGCTGCTGTTCTTCGCCGGCATGTTCATGGGCACGGTGATGGGCGTCGTCCAGATCACGGTTCAGAACGCCGCCGGCCGCGCGTCGCTGGGCTCGGCAGCCGCGTCGGTGCAGCTGTCGCGCTCGATCGGCGCCGCCGCGGGGACCGCGCTCGTGGGGACGGTCCTGTTCGCCGCCCTGGCACTCGGCGACCCCGGCTCCGCACGCCTGTTTGCGGCGCTCTTGAACGATGGGCCGGCCGCGCTCGCGGGCGAGGCTCTGCCCGACGCCGGCGTGCATCACGCCGACATCACGGGCGCCTTCCGCGCGGCCTTCCTCACCATCGCCGCCTTCGCGGCCATCGGCGTGGCGCTCGCCTGGTCGATCCCCGCACGGCGGTTGTGAGAGCGGCGCACGCAATCCGGGCTGGCCGGCGGGGCGGAGGGACGAGAAAAAGGGAGCCGCCCGGGGAGAGGCGGCTCTCGAGTTTGACAGGGAGGCGTAGATAGAGTGGCCGGGGCCACTCGGTTCCAGATGACTGGACACGGAGCATCATGGCGCAGAGGAGCTAATATTCGGTAAACGAAGGTTTCAGGCCTCAGGACGCGTGCGCGAGACTTTGAAACCTGAAACCCGAAACCCGGCTAGTTGCGCGTGCACAGGCTGGCCGCCTTGCGCACCCCGGCCTCCACGGTGGGATAGACGCCGATCAGCTCGGGCTCGGCCTCGCCGTAGTTGGTGGCGAGCCACCGGCTCTGGTACTCGGGCATCATCGGATCGCCGCCCGGCAGGTCGAGGACCACGTAATGGACCAGCGGGTCCTTCCTGACCTTGAGGACAGCCGATTCGATTCCGCCGAACACCGCGCGCTTGATGACGCAGCGCTCGGCGACCTTTACCGGCGCGGTCTTCTTCTTTGCATCCTTGCGCGCGCCGTCCGGAGGCGAGGGCTGCAACCTGAAATTGACAACCGTGGCAACGAGCAAAAGCGTGACGAACAACGCGGCCACGTGCAGAGGCTTCAGGGACTTCATGGCAACGCCTGTTGTGGCAAGGCCCGTCGTGGCAAGGCCCGTCGTGGCAAGGTCTCGTGGCAAGGTCTCGTGGCAACGCCTCAGCGCTTGAAGACGGCCGCGGCAGCCGCCTCGTGCGCCCGCTTGGCCGCCAGCTCCTCATTGACCCGCTCGATCTCCCGCGTCAGAGCGACGATGCGGGCCTCGAGCTCGGCGATCGAGAGGTTGCCCAGGGCCTCGCCCACAACGACGGCCTTGGAAGGTGCCGGCCGCGGTTCATCCCAGTCCATGGCATGCTCCAGTGCTTGCAAGCCGCCTCGAGGCAGCGGAGTAGCATAGGCGTTTGGGCTTGTCTCAACCCATGCTCCTCGGGCATGTCGACTTGCAGGAGCGGCCGCGGGCCGGCAGTGCGGACCGGCAGGAAGGAAGACGATCGATGCAGACTCCACCCCCCGACATGATCGCTGTCGCCATCACCACCCCCGGCGGGCCCGACGTCCTGAAGGCGACGACGCTGCCCACGCCCAGGCCCGGCGCGGGCCAGGTGCTCGTGAAGGTCGCCGCGGCGGGGGTCAACCGCCCCGATGTGGCGCAGCGCATGGGCCACTATCCGCCGCCGCCGGGGCACTCGCCGCTGCCGGGCCTGGAGATCGCCGGCGAGGTCGCCGCGACCGGCGAGGGCGTCAGCCGGTGGACGCCGGGCGACAAGGTGTGCGCCCTGGTGAACGGCGGCGGCTATGCCCAATTCTGCATCGCGGAGGAGACCTCGACCCTGCCGGTGCCGGCCGGGCTGGACATGGTCCAGGCGGCGGCGGTGCCCGAGACCTTCTTCACGGTGTGGAACAACGTGTTCGTGCGCGGCCGCCTCGCCGCCGGCGAGTGGTTCCTGGTGCACGGCGGCTCGAGCGGCATCGGCACCACGGCGATCCAGCTCGCCAGGAGCTTCGGCGCCCGTGTGCTCGCGACCGCCGGCTCGGCCGGCAAGTGCAAGGCGTGCCTCGACCTCGGCGCCGACCGCGCCATCGACTACAAGACCGAGGACTTCGTCGCCGCCGCGAAGCAGGCCACGGGCGGCAAGGGCGTCGACGTGATCCTCGACATGGTGGGCGGGGACTATACGGACAAGAACATCGTCGCCGCCGCCGAGGACGGCCGCATCGTGCAGATCGCCACGCTCGGCGGCGCCGACGTCAAGATCAACCTGGCACGGCTGATGGTGAAGCGCGTCACGCTCACGGGCTCGACGCTGAGGCCGCGCACGCGCGAGGTGAAGGCGGGCTTCGCCCGCGCGCTCGAGGAGAAGGTGTGGCCCCTGATCGGCGCGGGCAAGGTGAAGGTGGTGATGGACGCGACGTTCCCGCTGGCGCAGGCGGCCGAGGCGCACCGCCGCCTGGAGACGAGCCAGCACATCGGCAAGATCGTGCTCACGGTTTGACACCCGTCATGTATCCCGGACGGAGCGATGCGAGCGGAACGCGAGCAGCGCTCCGATCCGGGACCTTGTGAGGGTGGGTTCCGACTTTGTTTCACGAGGTCCCGGATAGTCTCGCTGCGCTCGACTTCCGGGATGACGGGTCGCGCGGGTGTTACATGCCGCGGCACCAGGCCCGCCGCACATAGCCCGAGCTGGTGCGCACGTAGCAGGGTGTGGAGGGGGTTACGGCCGCCCCGATCAGGCCGCCTGCCAACGCGCCGATCACGCCGCCGGTGAGCGCTCCACCGACGGTCCCGCGCGCCAGGCCGCCGACGATCATGCCGGTGCCGCCACCGAGCAGCGCCCCTGTGCTGATGTTGCGCTCCAGCCTCGACGAGTAGGCGCACCCCGAGATCAGCAGGGTAGCGGCCAGTGCCGCCGTCGCGACTTTGCCCACGGGCTCCTCCGTGCCAACGAGGCAGCTGCCCGCAAAGCAGGGTGCGGACGCCAATCCTCATACTCCGGAGAAGCTACCACGATTCGCGCATTACGCGCATCGTTGACTTATGTTCTCTGTAAGGTTGTGGCACAGGCCGAGATAGAGCCCAGTCCAGGAGGCGCGCCCCACATCCGGCTCGCTCGCCTGAGCGGGTGCAAGCAATACGATAGCGCTCGCGCCGGCCACTGCGGCGCGCAAGAAACCCCGAAGCATGTGTGCTGAACTCCCTGCACCACTAATGATCGCGGATAGCGAATCACTTGCGCGAAACCCGGTCAATTCGATTACAATGCCGCCAGCGGTTGCCGCACGAAGTGTCGCTCACAGACACACGCGGTGCGCCGACGCCATGCGGTAAGCGCTCGAGCGCAGCCGCTTGCGCGGCGACGCGCACTGCTGGGCTTACACCCGCAAAAGCAGGACCTCATGAGCCAAGACCACCACGATCACCCGCATCCGCAGGGCCCCGCGCCCGAGCCGCGCTGGAAGCTGGACGGGGTGCGGATCATCCCGGGCGGCAACCTGGACGCCAATACCGCCCAGACGCCGGGGATGGACCGCAAGGCCGCCATCACCTTCGCACGCGTCGGTGCGCAGAAGCTGTGGGCGGGCACTGTATCCATCCATCCCGACGCCAAGACCGGGGCGCACCACCACGGCCACCTGGAGAGTGTGATCTATGTGGTCAAGGGCAGGGCGCGCATGCGCTGGGGGGAGAAGCTCGAGTTCGTCGCCGAGGCCGGCCCGGGCGACTTCATCTACGTGCCGCCCTACGTGCCGCACCAGGAGATCAATGCGAGCCGCGAGGAGACGCTCGAGTGCGTGCTGGTTCGCAGCGACGGCGAGGCGGTCGCCATCAATCTCGACATCGAGCCGGTAGAGAAGCCCGAGACCGTGCTGTGGGTCGATCCCACGCACCCGGCGCCGTTGTGAATTCGTGAAATCGTGAAGTCGTGAAATCGCCACCTCGCGAGATCGACTTCACGACCTCACGATCTGACGAAGTGCGGCAATCGAGGCCTGGGCACGCGAGGCTTGCTTGCCTGAAACGTCGATGTCACGACTTGGCGATTTCACGATTTCACGATGTGGTGCCGGCATCTGAGCCGGGCCGTGGGGGACCCGCATGATCAAGCCCTGGATTTTCGAGTTCCTCTATGCCCCGGGCGCGCTCGGCGAGCAGGTCGCGCCCGAGGTGGCCAGGGCGACCTTCGACGCGGGCGTGGCGCTGTGGCAGCGCATGGACAGGCTCGGCTTCGAGGGCATCTTCTTCAGCGAGCACCATTTCGGCCTCTCCTACAGCCCCTCGCCCAACCTCCTGATTGCCTCGATCGCCCGCTCCACCGAGCGGCTGCGCCTCGGCACCATGGGCATGGTGCTGCCGCTCTACCAGCCCTGGCGCGTGCTCGAGGAGATCGGCATGCTCGACCACCTGACCGGCGGGCGGCTCGAGATCGGCTGCGCCAGCGGCGTGCCGCAGGAGCTGATCAAGGTCGGCATCGCCGGCGAGGAGACCCGCGAGCGCTTCAGCGAGGCGCTGGCGATCCTCGATGCCTGGCTCGCCGAGCCGGTGATATCACATCGTGGGCGCTTCTGGAGCTTCGACAACCTGCGCATCGTGCCGCGGCCGCTGCAGCAGCCTGCGCCTCCGAAATGGACGACGGTGGTGAGCCCGGCCTCGGCGGCCAGGTCCGCCGGACGCCGGTCCAAGGTCTGCACCGCGTTCGAGTCGGTCGCGCGCATCGGGGAGATGTTCGACGCCTACCGCGCCGAGGCCGACCGGGTCGGCTTCGCCTGCGGGCCCGACGAGCTCGGCATCCGCCGCAACGTCTCGGTGGCCGCGAGCGCGGAGGAGGCGCGCGAGACGGCCGCCAGGGCCAAGGAGATGACCCGGGCCGTGCTCGCCGGCGACCCGCGGGTCAAAGCCGACGCCTCCACCCTGCTCGACACCAAGGCGGGCTTTGCCGTGCACGACGACGAGTTCATCGCCGGCACCCCGGCCCAGGTGGCCGATCAGATCGTCGCCCAGTGCCGCGCCGTGGGCGCCGGCCACTTCCTGGCGATCCTGGGCCGCGCCGTCGACGAGGGCCGCATCCGCGCCGTCGACCTGTTCGGCGAGCAGGTGATCCCGATCCTGCGCCGCGCTCAGATCGGGTGAGATAGGCCACCCGTCATCCCGGAAGCTGAGAGCGCAGCTCGAAGCTATCCGGGACCTCGTGACGCGTGTCGTACCTCTTCCTGAGGTCCCGGCTCGGAGCGCTGCTCGCGTGCCGCTCGCATCGCTCCGGCCGGGATGACGGGTGGGGTGGGTTCGACTACAGTCCCCACGGAGGAAGCAAGCCGAAGGGGACACCCAGGGTGCAGCACCGCAACCCCGGCAGCGGCGGGGCGCAGATCGTCGTCGAGGGCGTGAGCCATCTCTATCGCCCGCCCAAGGGACGGCCGGTGCTGGCGCTCGAGGACGTCTCCCTCGACGTGCGCCCGCGCGAGTTCCTGGCCCTGCTCGGGCCATCGGGCTGCGGCAAGTCCACCCTGCTCTACCTGATCGGCGGCTTCCTGCCGACCGAGACCGGCCGCATCCTCCTCGACGGCGCACCCGTCGCCGGCCCCGGGCCCGACCGCGGCATCGTGTTCCAGCATTTTGCGCTGTTCCCGTGGAAGACGGTGCGCGCCAACGTCCTCTACGGCTTGGAGAAGATGCGGCTGCCACGCGAGGAGCGGGAGAAGCGCGCCCAGAGCTTCATCGACCTGGTGGGACTCACGGGGTTTGAGGACAGCTACCCCTCCCAGCTCTCCGGCGGCATGAAGCAGCGCACCGCGATCGCGCGCACGCTCGCCATCGACCCCGAGATCCTCCTGATGGACGAGCCGTTCGGCGCGCTCGACGCCCAGACCCGCCACCTCATGCAGAGCGAGCTGCTCGCGATCTGGAGGAAGAGCCCGAAGACGGTGATCTTCGTCACCCACGACGTGCAGGAGGCGGTCTATCTCGCCGACCGCGTGGCGGTCATGACCGCGCGCCCCGGCCGCATCAAGACCATCGTCGACATCCGCCTCGACAAGAGCGACCCCAAGGTCGCCAAGTCCACCGCCTTCATCGACACCGTGGACGAGGTCTGGTCGCTCGTCCGCGACGAGGCCATCAAGGCGCAGGAGGCCCGCGTCTCGCCGTGAGCCAAGGAGCCATGCGCCGAGGAGCGTCGTGGGGGAAAAAGCGAGCGGCACCGTCTCCCCTCCCCCTTGCGGGGAGGGGCCGGGGGTGAGGGTCCGAGGACGATTCGCACCATTGGGATTCCCTGGTGAAGCAGGAGCGACACGGAGAGGTATGACCATGTGGACCCCCACCCCTAGCCCCTCCCCGCAAGGGGGAGGGGAACCCGTTGGCGTCTGCTGTACGGGCCGTGGCCTGCAATCGGCGCCGGCATGAGCGCAGTGGTCCGATACCTGCCCCTCCTCTTGCTCGCCGCCGCGTGGGAGGTGGCGTCGCGGCTGGGGATCGTGTCCTCGCTGGCGCTGCCGGCGCTGAGCGAGGTGGCGCTGGCGTGGGTGGAGATGCTGCGCTCGGGCGAGCTTGTCACCAACGGCGCCTCCTCGCTCTGGCGCGGCGGGGCGGGGCTGGCGCTTGCCATCGTCGTGGGGGCGGCGCTGGGCATCGCCATGGCCTGGTGGCGGCCGGTCAACGCCGCGCTGGGACCGCTCGTCGAGATGTTCTACCCCATGCCCAAGTCGGCGCTGATCCCCGTCACCGCCGTGTGGCTGGGCTTCGGCGACGGCTCCAAGATCCTGCTCATCTTCCTCGGCTGCATGCTGCCCGTGACCATCGGCGCCTTCAACGGGGCGCGCGGCAGCGACCAGGCGCTGGTGTGGTCAGCGCGCAGCATGGGCGCCGGCCGCCTCAAGGTGCTGTGGGACGTGGTGATGCCGAGCGCGCTGCCGGAGATGCTCAACGGCATCCGCACGGCGCTGGCGCTCGCCTTCATCCTGCTCGTCAGCTCCGAGCTGATCGTGGCCCGCGACGGGCTCGGCAATCTGATCGGCTACCTCGGCAACAACGGCACCTACGACGCCATGTTCGCCGTGGTGCTGACCGTGGCGTTCCTGGGCTTCGCCGCCGACCGGGTCTATCAGGCCCTGATGGGGAGGCTGCTGGCATGGCGCGAATAGCTGGCACCACGGCTGAGCCGCTCCCGGCCGGGACGGGCGCGGGCCGGCGGGCCCTCCACGCCGCCGGCTGGGCGATGGCGCGCGCGGCTCCGATCCTGCTCCTGGGCCTGGCCTGGGAGGCGCTGGCGATGAGCGGCACCCTCACCTTCTACCAGCTGCCGCGGCTCTCCGCGGTGCTCGTGCGCATTTGGACCGATGCCGCCGCCGGCGATCTCCTCCTCAACACCGGTGTCACGCTCTACCGGGCGCTCACCGGCTTTGCCATCGCGGCGGTCGGCGGCGTGATCCTGGGCATGGCCATGTCGCGCAATGCCGCCGTGCGCTGGCTGTTCGACCCCATCGTCTCGGTCGGCTTCCCCATGCCCAAGATCACCTTCCTGCCGGTGGTGATGCTCTGGCTCGGTGTCTACGACGTCTCCAAGATCGCCATGGTGGTGCTGGACGCCATCTTCCCAGTGGTGACCGCCACCCTCTCCGGCATCGCCGGGGTGGACCGCCACCTCATCTGGTCGGCCCGCAACATGGGCGCTTCGAGGAGCGAGCTGCTGTGGCAGATCGTGCTGCCCGCCGCCTCCCCGCAGATCATGACGGGACTGCAGGTGGCGCTGCCCGTCGCCCTCATCGTCGCCGTGCTGGTGGAGATGCTGATGGGCGGCTACGGCCTCGGCGCCGCCATGGTGCACGCCTGGCGCTTCGCCGACTCGCACGGCGTCTTCGCCGGCATCGTGGAGATCGCCGTCGTGGGCTACGTCCTGGTCAAGGCGATGTCGCTGATGCGCCGGCGTCTGTTGCTCTGGCACCAGGAGGCCCTGGCGCCGAGCACGGTGTAGTTGGCACATCAGCGTCTTTCCACTTGACACCGTGAAAAGACCTTCCGCATCGTGATGGCGTGCTATCATTTTGCACCGGTGAACGCGGTGTCGCCAGCACGAGCATTGGTCTTCGTGCCATCGGCACGATCATCCATGTAGCTCATCAGGGGGTCCTGAGATGTTCAAGCATGCCATCCGCGCAGTTGTCCTCGCCGCCCCCACATATGTCCTCGCCGCCAACGCAGACATGACAAGCATCACCTGTCAGGAGCTTTTCTTTAATCAGCCAGCTAAAGACAAAGTCGCCATCGTTGCGCTCAATCTTCAGTGGTTCAGTGGGTACTACCACCACGAGGCGGGCCGCACCTCAGTTGACGTGGAAAAGCAACGCAAGCTGGGTGTCGCACTTGGCCAGTACTGCAGCCAGCACCGTCAGGCAAAGGTCTTCGACGTGTACGGTCGGCTGTTCCGAGAGATCTACCAAGGAAAAAGCCTATGAAGCGCGGAAGCAGAGCGCCGCGGAGCGAGTGCTTGCGGTTCGGCAGACGTGGGTTGGGTTAGGCCCGAACGGCCGTAACCCAACACTGGCGTGCCCGACGGTTGTCTTTGTGGCGTGTCGGGTTACGCGCTTCGCGCTAACCCGACCTACTTCCCGGTAAACGCCGGCTTGCGCTTCTCCATGAAGGCGGTGCGGCCCTCGATGTAGTCCGCGCTCGCGAAGCAGCGGGCCACCATCTCGTCGGCCAGCTCAAGGTTGCGCTGGCTCTCGGGCTTCAGGGCCTCGATGGCGGTGCGCTTGATGGCGGCGATGGTGAGCGGCGCGTTGTCGGCGATGGTGGCGGCGTAGCCCGCAACGAAGGGCGCCAGCTCCGCCTCGGGCAGCACCTTGCCGACGACGCCCATGGCCAGCGCCTCGGCGGCGCCGAACTGGCGCGCGGAGAAGAAGATGTCCTTGGTATGCGAGGGCCCGATGGTGTCGAAGAACCGCTTCAGGCCCGCATAGCCGTAGCCGAGCCCGAGCCTGGCCGCGGGCAGGGCGAAGCGCGAACCCTCCGTGCAGAAGCGCAGGTCGCAGCAGATGGCGAGGTTCAGGCCGCCGCCGATGCAGTAGCCCTGAATTTGCGCCAAGGTCGGCTTGGGGAAATCGTGGAGCCCGGAATAGAAGGCCGCGGACGTGGCGTTGTAGCGCGCCACGGCCTCCTGCGTCGCGCGCTCGCTCTCGAACTTGGAGATATCGGCCCCCGACACGAACGCCTTGCCGCCGGCGCCGGTCACGACGACCACACGCACCTCGTCGTCCGCGGCGAAGTCCTCGAGGATGCCGGTGGCGGCCTGCCACATCTCCAGGGACACCGCGTTGTGGCGCTCGGGATTGTTGAAGGTCAGGGTGCCGACGCGGCCTTCCTTGCCGGCGAGCATCTTGTCGG
>Ga0209382_10001433_pt1 | contig 37447 bp, 40 predicted proteins | sample SoiMetdeltSBSDD5_FD_187599 | JGI IMG/M metagenome (GOLD analysis project Ga0209382, IMG submission 187599) | Bulk soil microbial communities from a Populus tree surrounding site in Tennessee, USA - Soil MetaG P. deltoides SBSDD5 (SPAdes) (version 2) | ecosystem: Environmental > Terrestrial >... | reverse complement strand
CGGCAAGGAGACCACGCTGCTGCGGTTCAACTGCTTCGACTTCGAAAGAAGCTACATCTACGGCCCGGATAATCCGGAATTGCGTGTTGACGGGCCGGCGATGCTCGGGGGCGCGGCCGTGACGAACCTCTACCGGATGGACTCGACCGTCGACGGCAACCCGATCGGCTGGACCATCCGCACCCTGGGGACGAAGCTGCAGAAAATGCTGGGGCGCGCGGGCTATCCGCAGATTGCCGAGATCGTGGATATGGCGGCGGTGGAGAAGGTCCTGCCGGACGTCGAAGCCTGTGCCCGCGAACTACGCGCGACGAAGCGCAACACCGTCAAGCACAACCGCGGCACCCACATCTTCGAGGCCGGCAACATCCGGTTCGGGCTCGAAATGCGGCGGCTGGCGATGGGCGATGGCGGCCTCGCGATCCATGTGCTGGCCGATATCGGCGGGACGCCGGGCAAGAAGTACACGGAAGAAACCGAGCTTCTGGCCTTTGACCACTTCTGGAACGGCGCCCATTATCACTACGGCCCGCGCAACAAGAACCATCGCATCTACTGGGATCGGACCCTGGTCGAGGATCCGCTCGCGTGGACGCTGGAGCAGTTCGAGAAGGGCAAGCTGCCGGCGATGATCGAGCGCGCCGGGTATCCGGGCGTGGCGGCGGATCTCGACGTCGAGAAGATCGCCTCGGTGTTTCCGGCGATGAAGAAGCAGGCCCTTGCTATGTGGGAGGAAGGGCAACGGCTGACCGGTCATCCCGGGCTGCCGCTGGAGCCGACTCCGAACCTCGCGGCCGCCGATTAACATCTGAAGCGGTAGAAGGTCGTCAACGAGGGGTTAGCGGACGCGAGAGCCGCTAACCCCTTTCGCTTACCTAGACTTCACCCAGGAATTGCTTCGGCAATCGCACAATTCCGGACTTCATCATTGCGCCTTTCGGTTATCTCGCGGGGCCATCTCGACCTTGTCGTCGATGTAACTCTCTCGCGGTGGGTAGACCCCAGCCAAGCGGGCGATGAGTATCGCGACGAACAAAGCTCCGGCAATCTGCTCGATCATGCATACGCCGCGCGCCGGGCGCGTGAGCGGCGTCACGTCTCCGAAACCCGTGCTTGTGAGCACGGTTATGCTCAGGTAAAGCGCGTCGGCATAAACCAGTCGTCCCGGTTGCCCGACGATCATGTACGACTGGGGATAGAAGAAACCGATGAGCGCATAGAGGTACGCCCAGAACACGCCGATCGTGAGATACGCAGCCGCAGCGCCGAACAGCTTGTCTTGCGTCATGATCCTGGGCTGGAAAACGTAGCGAAGCAGATACGCGGTGGCGACGAAATAGAGCGCGGCGCTGAACGTCCACGAGGCTGCCAGGGCGCTGTCGCGGTCGTGCCAGAGGCCGAGATACTGGAACCACACTGCGGGAACGGCAAGTAACAGCGCAATGACGAACGACAGCGTCGTGCGCCCGACAGCTGCGACCGTCGCGATGAGCAGGAACATGTTGACACCGCTCACAATAAGGCGGCCGTGGTCGTTCGCCGGGACGAACGACACCGCGCCGATGAGAACGAGCAGCACGACAAACAGCCAGAAGCAGCGCTGGTAAAAAATCCGCGACGGAGCGTCGCGCGTGGCACCGATACTCATCGTGACCTCTCCCTTGGTTTGTGACGCGTTGGCCAAAGCCTCAAGCCTGACCGAACAAGAACCATCGTATCTACGGGATCGGACCCTGGTCGAAGATCCGCTCGCGTGGACGCTGGAGCAGTTCGAGAGGGGCAAGCTGCCGGCGACGATGGAGCGCGTCGGTATCCGGGCGTGGCGGCGGATCTCGACGTCGAGAAGATCGCCTCGGTGTTTCCGGCGATGAAAAAGCAGGCGCTCGCTATGTGGGAGGAAGGGCAGCGGCTGACCGGTCATCCCGGGCTGCCGCTGGAGCCGACTCCGAACCTCGTGGCTGCCGGTTAACACCCGAAACGGTAGAAGGACGACGAGGGGCTAGCGGTCGCAGCGCCGCTAGCCCCTTTCGTTTGCCAGTGAGGCCCGAGGTGCGGCCGACTGGAACTGGGCCTCACGAGGCGGGCACGGGTACCCACGCCTCGGGGCAGCTCTGCACATTCGGGTAGTACCCCCCGGCGCTCGGGCAGTAGTACCAGTAGGCCGGAGCCTGGTACCCGTACGCCGGCGGGTAGTACGGATAGTAGCCGTAGAACGGGAACACGGGAGCGAACCCGAAGCGTTGATGGGCGAAGCCGTGATGCCCATCGAAGCCATGATGTCCATCAAAGCCGTGATGCCCGTCGAAGCCTCCGTGGCCAACGGCCCCGCCAGGGTGACCACCGCCGACGCCCGGACCGCCTGCGCCGCGCGCTTGGCTCGGCAGACTCATCGTCAGTACGATCGCCAGCGCGGCGATCGCGATCAGCGCCAACTTTCTCGCACCTCCAAAACTGTCCATGCGTTCTCACTCCTACACAGTTTGGACGCTCAAGCGCTGCGTCAGATTCGCCCTCGGGCCGCGGCGAGTGTTTCAGTTTGAAATGCCGAGACCAGGCCTTCGGCGGTGCTAGTCTGCCGCCAGCGCCGGGCGCGCCACCCTCAGCATCGCCTTGCTCGCTTCCCGCAGCCACAACACGGAGCTCGCGACGGCGACGCAGAGCAGCCAGTCCTGTCCGCTCAACGGTGTCGTGCCGAATGCACTTTGCAAGAATGGAACGTAGACGACCAATACCTGAAGGCCGACCGACCCGGCCACCGCGGCCCAGAGCCACCGGTTCGTAAACAGGTGGGTAAAGGCACTTCGATCGTCGGATCGGGCGTTGAAGACGTTGAAGATCTGGAACAGCATCAACGTCGTGAAGGCCATGGTTTGCGCGTACGGCAAATCACCGCTGCCGTGGACGAAGCCGCCGGGAAGAGAGGCGTCGAACACGAACAGTGTGCCAGTAGCCATGATGACGCCGACCAAGATGATCCCGCGCCACATGGCCGGCGTAATGACGCGCTCTCCGACTGGTCGCGGCGGACGCTCCATGAGCCCGTCATCGGCCGGTTCCACACCGAGCGCGAGGGCCGGCGGACCGTCGGTCACCAGGTTGATCCAGAGAATCTGCGTGGCCAGCAGCGGAAGGACGACTACTCCGCCACCGATCTCCAGACCAATCTGTCTCGCGAGCACGACGCCGAAGAACATCGTCATGACCTCGCCGACGTTCGACGATAGGAGGTAGCGCAGGAACTTGCGGATGTTCGCGAAAATCGCGCGCCCTTCCTCCACCGCCGCGACGATCGACGCGAAGTTGTCGTCGGACAGCACCATATCGGCCGCCTCCTTGGAGACGTCCGTACCTGTGATGCCCATCGCCACGCCGATGTCCGCTTTCTTCAACGCCGGCGCATCATTCACGCCGTCTCCCGTCATGGCCACGACGGCGCCCGAGCGCTTCAGCGCATCGACGATCCGCAGTTTGTGTTCGGGGTTCACCCGGGCGTAGACGGACACGTCCGCAGCCGTGCGCGCGAGCGCGTCGGGTGACAGCTTCTCGAGCTCTGCTCCCGTCGTTGCGCGACCGTCGACGCTGATCCCGAGCTCACGGGCAATGACGCTCGCCGTCCGTGGATGGTCGCCCGTGATCATGATTGGACGAATGCCGGCGTGTTTCGCGCGGGCCACCGCGTCTTTCGCCTCGACACGAGGCGGATCGATGATGCCGATCAGGCCGGCGAACACCAGGTCCTGTTCCACGCGTTCGTCAGGATGAGCCGAATGCTCCGCCAGCGCCTGGAGCGTCAGCCATCGTCCGGCGACGCCGAGCGTCCGCAGCGCCTGGCCCGCGAGCGCCTCGTTCGCCTCGAGTATGGCTGCGCGCCGCTCGGGGGTGAGCGGTCGCCACTCCTCTCCGACCAGTTCCCAGTTGCATCGCGTCAGCAGGACGTCAGGGGCGCCCTTCGTGAAGACCACTCCGCGATCTTCCTTCCGGGCATCTCGATGCATCGTGCTCATCAGCTTGCGCTCGGAGGAGAACGGCACCTCCGCGACGCGCGGGAGTTGCTCGTTGAGCGCTTGGGAGCTCAGCCCGGCCTTCCGCGCGGCGACTAGCAGCGCGCCCTCGGTGGGATCGCCTTGCACCGTCCATCGGCCGTCGGTCTGCTGGATCGAGGCATTGTTCGCGCGGTCGGCGGCCGCGAGCGCGCGTTCGAGCTCGACACGCAGCGATCCGTCGATCTGTCGCCCTCCGTCGGCCTGAACGGCACCCTGCGGTGCGTAGCCTGAGCCGTCGAAGGTCGCGCGCCCGCTCGCGGTCACGACCACGCGCACCGTCATCTCGTTCTTCGTCAGCGTGCCTGTCTTATCCGACGCGATGACGGTGGCCGAGCCAAGGGTTTCCACCGCAGCCAGGTGCCTGACGATCGCGTTGCGCTTCGCCATGCGCTGCACACCGATCGAGAGCACGGCGGTCACCACGGCGGGAAGACCTTCGGGAACCGCTGCAACGGCCAGCGCGACGCCCAGGATGAGTACATCGAAGAGCGCGCTGGCGCCCCGCACCTCTTCGACGACCACGATGGTGACGATCATGATGACGGCGATCGCGATCACGACTAGACCCAGCAGCTTGCCGGTGCGATCCAGCTCCCGCTGCAGCGGCGTGGCCTCATCGGGCGTCGTTTTGAGCAGTCCCGCGATCCGCCCCATCTCGGTGTGCATGCCGGTGGCGGTAACAACAGCCTTCCCGTGCCCATACGTCGCCGCTGTGCCGCTGAAGACCATGTTGTCGCGATCGCCGAGAGGCACGTCCTCAGAGATCGGGGCGATATCTTTCGTCGTCGGCAGGCTCTCACCAGTGAGCGGCGCCTCCGCCGTCTGCAACGCGGCCGACTCGATCAACCGCCCATCGGCCGGAATGGTGTCGCCTTCCTCGATGAGGATGATGTCGCCCGGAACGATCTGCGACGCGGGAACGCTTCGTCGTTCTCCTTCACGAACCACGGTGGCATCGGCCGCCGACATCGCCCGAAGTGCCGCAACGGCAGCCTCGGCTCGCGATTCCTGCACGTAGCCCATCGTCGCGTTCAACAGCAGTACGGCAAAGATGGCGATGGCTTCGTACGGCAGGGCCGCATCGCGCTCGAGGACCCAGAGTGCGGCGGAAATCCCGGTCGCGATGAGGAGCAGAATGACTAGGACATCCTGAAACTGCGACAGGAACTTTCGCCAGGCAGGGACAGCCTTGTGCGCGGCCAGCTCGTTCGGTCCGTTCTGGGCGAGCCGGGCGCGCGCCTCCTCTTCGCTTAGCCCTCGTCGCTCATCGGTCCGGAGCGTGGCGATCAGTTCGCTTGCGTACAGCCGGTACGCAATACCCGGCTCTGGCGTTTCGCCTGCGATGGTAGGCACGTGGTCAGCCGCCCCCGGCCTGAGCGTTACTCGATCGGCTACGGTGTGCCGGCGCCACGCGCGCTCGGCTTGACGACGAGCACGGTCCGATCGACGTGACGCAGGACGTCTTCGGAGACGCTGCCGAGCAGGATGCGCTGCGCGGCGCCCAGGCCCCGGGCGCCGACGACCACGAGATCGATGCCCGGTCGAGCTGCGGCCCCGACGATCTCGTCGACCGGGTGGCCGACGACGATCTGGCGCTCCACACGCTCGACAGTACCGAACGCGCTCGCGGCCTTGTCCAGCGCCTGCTCGAGCGCCGTTCGGCGTTCTTGCACGATCTGCTCGAGCGCCTCGCGCACTAGGCCGCCGACAAGCGCTGGCGTGGTGGCAGGGTAGTGCGGCCGCTCGACGACCCCGAGCAGCTGTACCGTGGACCCCCGATCGAGCGGCAGCCGTGCCAGGAATGCCGAGGCCGCCGCCGCGCCGGGAGAGGCGTCCAGCGCCACCAGCACACCCCGGAGGGGCGCCGGCGCCCCCTTGACGACGAGCACCGAGCAGGGCGCGTGCCGGGCGACCGCCAACGAGACGCTGCCGAGGAGGAATCGGGCCACCGCGCCGAGACCCCGGGCGCCGAGGACCACGAGATCGGCGTGCCACTCCTCGGCCGCGGTGAGGATCACGTGACGGGCGTCGCCCTCGCCGACGTGGACGTCGGCGGTCGCGAAGCGTTTCGTCAGGGCGGCGCGGGCGACGTCGGCAACGCGCCGGCCTTCCGTGTGCATCGACTGCTGGAACTCACGTACCATGGACATGTCGAGCGCCGACGGCGACACGCTCACCGCGCTGACCACTCGCAGCACGGAGCCCGGCGGGAGCGGGAATTGCTCCAGCCACGCCGTCGCCGCCCGTGCGTCTTCGGAACCATCCGTCGCCAGCAGCACCCTCATGGTCAGGTCCTCCCCGGCGCATTCTCCCATCGACGAACCACCGTCGTCACCACGCATCCAACCAGGGAGCGGAAGCGGTCTCGGTAAAGGTCGACGATGCGTGCCGTGAGGTTCGGCGGCACATGGGGCCGTTGCCCGGCGGCCCCGCTAGCCCCTTTTCGTTTGCCCTGACTTCACCGTGGCGGGCTCGGGAGAATCTCCTCTGGGCGCGGCATAACCTCGATCTGTGTGGTCATCGCACTGCGTGCGCCCGGGGCCAACCGCACCGCGTGCGGGCCGACGTTCGCGGTCTCCACGCAGACGAAGCCGCGCCAGCCGTCCTCGCCGATATCCCGCATGGCGCGCGCGCGGTCGCGCCCGGGATTCCACACGACGGTGGCGTGAGAACCCCGCTTCTGGACGCGGAGCCGCCGCGCCATCACGGGGTCGTCGACGACGCATGCCGCCGTCGTGTCGAGAAAGACGCGATCCGTTTCGCCGGCGATCCTCAGCGGCTCGCCACCCGCGACTTTGCCCTTGCCGCCGTCGACCTTGTCCACGAAGCGGGTGCCCTCCAGACCACGGATGCTCACCGCTTCGATGTCGCCCACGGCCAGGTAGGTATGCATGGCAAGCTCGTACACGACCGGCTCGTGGCCGACATTCTCGACCTCGGCCGTCATTGCGAGTGTCGCGCCGAGCGATACTGTCAGCGATAGCGAAAACGTTGAGGCCCACAGCGCGCGCGTGTCGTCGTCCGCCTTCAACCGCAGCACGACCCGAACGTCGCCGGTGGTCTCGCGCGTCACTTCGATGACCTGCCAGGTGCGCGTTCGCGCGAAGCCGTGGGCGGGCTTGCTCGGATCGGTTGGATGCGAAGCAAACCACGGAAAGGAGATCGGCACGCCACCACGGATGGGAGTGCCGGCGGCGAACACTGCGTGCGGGCTCACGTAGAGTACGGGCGACTCGCCGGCGGGTATCCACTCACAGATCTGCGCGCCGTACGACGTTAGCCGCGCGCGACACCGGTCCGTTTCGACACCCAGGAACGGCAGACCGCCGGGGCCGTTCGTCCAGACGACGCCATCTGACCCCGGCGGTCCCAGCGAGCATTGATGCATGGTGTTCACGGCGCCCCTCCTGCTCTTCCTGCCGTGCGCTGAGTGATTTCTCTCTCCACTCTGAGACGCTCGTACTCGGAATACTCCTTGTTGCCTCCGACATAGACACAGTGGCAATTATCGGGATCTGTAAGATCCTCCTGCAGCTCAGGCGTATCCGCGAGAAACCCCGCCGCCACCAGCATCCGCTCCATATCTCTTACCTCGAATCGTTGGATTGCCGCGCATGCCGCTCCGAGGAGCATCGGTATGGCGAGGAACACGGTTCTCGTCACCGCAGATGCCGGCGTTCGCGAATCCAATGTCGAACTTGTTCTCAGTTCACCGGCATGGCATCCCCGCTTGGACCCAGGCCTCCAGCGCTTCGACGAACTTCTCGTGTGAGAGCGGGGGAGTCGTGCGTCTGCCCGGGGCCCAGGCCCAGAGGACGAGCGGATCCGTCTTCATGTGCTCGATGACTTGCTCTCCCGTGCGACGGCTGCCGTTGCGTGCCGGATCCTTCATCTGTTCGCAAATCTGCTCCTCGCTGCGGCCTTCCCACAGCATGGACACGGGTGCGAGGTGCCAGTCCTTGACGCCCGGCACGAACCCGTCGGCAGTGTTCGTCGTCTGATGGCAGGTCTGGCACGGCTGCGTGGGGGCGCCGTGGCCGTCCTTGCCGCGGACAACGAGCGGCAGATGAACGGTCCGGGCATCGCCTTGCCGGGGGGATTGGTCCTGATGGCAGTTGATGCATCTCGGGTGCATGACGACGCTCGCGATCGGTTCGAACGTCCCGGAGGGAGCGGCGTGCGGTGCGTCGACGGCACTTCCGGCGACCGCGAGCAAGCCCACGATCATCGGCAAATTAATACGCATCGTCGCCTCCTCAAGCCGAGCGCAGTTGATTCTCGAGCGGCAGCTTCCGGATGCGCTTGCCGGTGACGGCGAAGACCGCGTTCGACACCGCGGCAGCGGTGACGGCCGTGCCTGGTTCGCCGATTCCGCCTGGCGCTTCCAGGTTGCGCACCAGGTGCACCTCGATGGCCGGCGCCTCGTTGATTCGCATGACTCGAACGTCATGGAAGTTGGACTGCTCGACCCGGCCGTTCTTGAGCGTCACGCCGCCCCACAGGGCGCCGCTGATTCCGAAGACTATCCCGCTCTCGATCTGGGCCTTCACCGTGTCCGGGTTCACGACCGTCCCGCAATCGACTGCGCAGACGACCCGGTGGACGCGGACCTCGCCCGCCTTCGACACCGAGACCTCGGCCACCTCCGCCAGATAACTGCCCCATTCGCTGAAAAGCACCGAGACGCCGCGACCCCGGCCTGCGGGCAGCGGCTTTCCCCATCCGGACGCCTGTGTGGCGATGTCCAGGACTGCCGTCGCGCGAGGCGATTTGCGGAGAAGGGCACGGCGAAAGGCGGCAGGATCCTGCTTCGCGGCGGCGGCGAGCTCGTCGACGAAGCTCTCGATCACGAAGTTGTTGTGTGTAACTCCGACGCCTCGCCAGAACCCGGTGTTCAAGGCGGGCTCCTCGTGACGCACGTACTCGACACGGATCGCCGGGATGTCGTAGAGCAGCTGCGCCGCTCCGTCCACGCCGTCGATGTCGATCCCGTTCTTGAAAGCGGCCGGCAGGTAGCGGGCGATGATCGACGGGCCGACGATCCGGTGCATCCATGCGACCGGCTGGCCCTGCGCATTCAGTGCCGCCGCCATACGGTCGTAGTAGTACGGCCGATAGACGTCGTGCTGGATGTCCTCCTCGCGTGTCCAGATCACCTTCACCGGACCCTCGACCTGCTGGGCGATTCGCACGGCCTGCGTGACGATGTCGAACTCGAGGCGCCGGCCGAATCCGCCGCCTAAGTAATGGTTGTGCACTTCCACCTTGTCGAGGGGCAGGCCTGTGATCCTGGCGGCTGCCCCCTGGGCGCGCGTGATGACTTGCGTGCCCGTCCAGATCTCGCAGCGGTCCGGGCTCACGCGGACCGTGCAGTTCATCGGCTCCATCGTCGCGTGGGCGAGGAAGGGAACCTCGTACACCGCTTCGAGAGTGTTCGTCGCTTCCGTGAGAACCGCCGGCGCGTCTCCCTCGTTTCGCACGATTACGCCCGGCGTCTGCGCGGCGGCGGCGAGGCCCTCGACGACATCGGCCGTGTTGACCTTTCCGTGCTGTCCGTCGTCCCAGCGAATGTCGAGCGCCGCCAGTCCCTGCTTGGCCGCCCACATGTGATCGGCCACGACCGCAACCGCGTCGTCGAGGCGGACAATCTGTCGCACTCCTTTGATTGTCCTGGCTTTGCTGTCATCGACGCTGACCAGTTTGCCGCCGAGTACTGGGCTCGCAGCGGCGGTGGCGATCTTCATTCCGGGCAGGCGGACGTCGATGCCGTACTCCGCTTTGCCGTTCACCTTGGCCGCAGTATCGAGCCGCTTGGCGGGGGTGCCGATCAGTTTGAAGTCCTTCGGATCCTTCAAGGCAACTTGCGCCGGCACCGGCAGCTTCGCGGCCTTTTCGGCCAGAGCGCCGTACGACAGCTTGCGGCCGGTTGGCGTGTGGGTCACGACTCCTCTGCGCGCATGACACGACGCCGCGCCCACGCTCCAGGTCTCGGCGGCAGCGGCCACTAGCATGGTGCGCGCGGTCGCACCGGCGCGGCGAAGCGGCTCGTAGAACGCTCGCACCGAGGTCGACGCACCCGTTTCCTGATCGCCGAAGATCGGGTTCGCGTACAGCTTGTCGTTGGGTGGCGCGTGCTCGAGGTGGACCTGGTCCAATCCCACCTCCAGCTCTTCCGCGATCAACATGGGCATCGAGGTGTAGGTGCCCTGTCCCATTTCGACCTGGTTCATGATCAGCGTGACCCGGCCGTCCTTGTCGATGCGAACAAACGCGTTCGGCGCGAAGTCGGTCTGAGTCCCTTTGGCCGTTGCCGCCAGCACGCGCGGCAACGCCTCGAGATGCAGCCCCAGCAGGAATCCACCGCCGGCGGCCGCGCCCGTGAAGAGGAGCTGGCGACGCGACATGTGGCCCATGGTCAACTCTCCTTCCTGGCAGTCGCCGGTTTGCGAGCCGCCCGCTTGATGGCCTCTCGGATGCGGGGATAGGTGCCGCAGCGGCAAATGTTCCCCGACATGGCCTGGTCGATATCGGTGTCGTTCGGCGCCGGTAGCTTCGCGAGCAGCGCGGCGGCGGCCATGATCTGGCCCGACTGGCAGTAGCCGCACTGTATAACCTCCAGGTCGAGCCAGGCTTGCTGAACCCGCTTGCCAGTGGCGGTGACGCCGACTCCTTCGATCGTGGTGATCGAATGTCCGGCCGCGGCGCTGACCGGCATCACGCAGGATCGTCTGGGGATCCCATCCAGGTGCACCGTGCACGCGCCACAGAGAGCGACGCCGCAGCCGAACTTGGTCCCGTTCATGCCGAGGAGGTCGCGCAAGGCCCACAGCAACGGCATGTCCGGCGACGCATCGACCGTGTGGGCTTTACCGTTGATATTCAGTGTGACCACGATCGGCCTCCCCACTCATCACAGAAATGGTCGATATCGACTCGTTCGATATGTGTCTTGGATGCGCTGCAGCCGCCGAGCGTAACAACTGTGCGGCGAACACCCTTCGCAACAGACTTGGTCTTCAACGTGGACACATTTCGCTAACAGCTCGCGTCTCTAACGGCCGCCGGAACGCGTTGACGAGGCCCGGAAACCGCGACGCGCGGACCGACAGTCACAGCTCGCGAGGTATATCGGCACCGTTGTCAATTCTTGCTGAAATCGTTGCGGCTCGTCCTGGTGGCCACTCGGGCACCCTCTTAACCTGCACGTGCGATGTCGACCACTCTCGGAGCGCGGACAAGCACGACCATCGAGGCTCCCACCCGCAGCAAGAAAAGGATTCTCTCGGCGCGCCACGGACAGAGCGCCACGCGTTGGGCGGGGCGTGCGCGGGCCACTGCGCCATGATCGATCGCACCGCTCCTTGACACGAGGAGCGAGCGCTCGTACCGTGACGTTCGTCCGGGGGAGGTAGATGTAAATGAGAATCATCCCGGAGTTGCGAGTTGGAAGGGCAGCGCACGATGCCCGTCTGCCGGGCGTCGAGAGTGCGGAGGTCGCACTGCGGGGCCGGGGATTCCGGCTGACTGTTCCGCGGCGCGCGGTGCTCGAGGCGGTCCGAGGCATCAAGACGCACCCCACTGCCGAGGAAGTTCACCGACTGGTCACCCGTCGAGCGCCAAGGGTGAGCCTGGCCACTGTCTATCGGAACCTCCGGCTGCTCGTCGACGCGGGGCTACTTGGCGAACTGCCCGGGCCCCGAGACCGCTTCGACGCCAACACCCGGGCCCACCATCATTTCACGTGTCTCCGCTGCGGGAGCATTGCGGACGTCGACGCCCCGGTGGCCGAGCCGCATTCGCGGGCGCTGTCAAAACGTGTGGAGGCCCGCACCGGTCTCACGATCACGCATCAACGGATCGACTTCTTCGGTCGTTGCCGGGAGTGCCAGGCGCGAAGGCGCGCTCGGCCGGGGAGACGTCGTCCGGCGGCGGATGGCAGTGCCAGACCAGAAAGGAAAGGTCGATATGTCTAAGAGCGAAAGCGAGAACCCCGCAATCCCTTCCCCGACTCCCAAGCGGACCCGGCCCAGGTCGAACACGGACTGGTGGCCGGATCAGCTCGAGCTTTCGATGCTGCGCGCGCACTCGCCCCGGTCCAATCCGATGGGTGCCGATTTCAACTACGCAAGAGAGTTCAAGACCCTCGACGTCGAAGCGCTCAACCGGGATGTCATCAAGGTCATGACCACGTCGCAGCCCTGGTGGCCGGCCGACTACGGTCACTACGGGCCGTTCTTCATCCGGATGGCCTGGCATGCAGCGGGCACCTACCGCATCGCCGACGGCCGGGGCGGGGGGGGCAGCGGCATGCAGCGCTTTGCTCCCCTCAACAGCTGGCCCGACAATGCGAGCCTCGACAAGGCGCGCCGGTTGCTCTGGCCGGTGAAACAGAAGTACGGCAACAAGATTTCCTGGGCGGATCTGATCGTCTTCGCCGGCAACGCTGCGTATGAATCGATGGGCTTCAAGACGTTCGGCTTCGCCTTCGGGCGCGAGGACCGATGGGAGCCCGACGAGGTCTTCTGGGGGACCGAGGACACCTGGCTTGGAGATGCGCGTCACGGCGATGGCGGCGCCATGCAGGGGCCTTTCGGCGCCGATCACATGGGCCTGATCTACGTGAACCCGGAGGGCCCGGGCGGCAAGCCGGATCCGGCTCTTGCGGCGAGCTACATTCGACAGACTTTCGCCCGCATGGCGATGAACGACGAGGAGACGGTTGCGCTCATCGTCGGCGGCCACACGGTCGGCAAGGCTCACGGTGCCGCGGCTGCCGTCAAGTACGTCGGTCCCGAGCCGGAGGGCGCCAGTCTGGAGGATCAAGGGCTCGGCTGGAAGAACAGTTTTGGCAGCGGCAAGGGCAAAGACACGATCACGAGCGGGCTCGAGGGCCCCTGGACCACCGAACCGACGAAGTGGGACAACGGGTTCCTCGACAATCTCTACAAGCACGACTATGAGCTGTCGACGAGCCCAGCCGGCGGCAAGCAGTACGCTCCCAAGCCGAATGCCGCTGGCGCGGTGCCCACCGCACCCGATGCTCATGATCGGTCGAAGCGGCAGACGACCATGATGCTCACGACGGATCTTGCATTGAAGGTCGATCCGATCTACGGGCCGATCTCGAAGCGCTTCCACGAGCATCCGGACCAGCTCGACGATGCGTTCGGCAAGGCGTGGTACAAGCTCCTGCACCGCGACATGGGGCCCGTCGTGCGCTTTCTCGGCCCATGGGTTCCGCAGCCGCAGTTGTGGCAGGACCCTGTCCCCGCGGTCGACCATGAATTGATCGGGGAGAAGGACATCGCTGCTCTCAAGAGCAAGCTCCTCTCCTCCGGGCTGTCCGTCTCCCAACTGGTCTCCACCGCCTGGGCGTCGGCGGCGACCTTTCGCGGCACCGACAAGCGCGGGGGCGCCAACGGGGCCCGGATCCGCCTCGCGCCGCAGAAGGACTGGGAGGTGAACAACCCGGCCGAGCTGTCGAAGGTGCTGCAGACACTCGGAAAGATCCAGCAGGACGGCGGCAAAAAGGTCTCGCTGGCCGACCTGATCGTCCTGGGCGGGTGCGCGGCCGTCGAGCAAGCGGCGAAAAATGCCGGGTACAACATCACGGTCCCGTTCGCGCCGGGCCGCACGGACGCCTCACAGGACCGAACTGACGTGGAGTCGTTCGCTGTGCTCGAGCCCACCTTCGACGGGTTCCGCAACTACATTCGCGCCGGACAAGAGCTGCCGGCGCCGGCGCTGCTCGTGGAGCGCGCATTCATGCTGAACTTGACCGCGCCCGAGATGACGGTGCTCATCGGCGGCATGCGCGCCCTGAATGCCAACTCCGGTCAGTCCAAACACGGCGTCTTCACCAAGCAGCCTGGAAAGTTGACCAATGACTTCTTCGTGAACCTGCTCGACATGAACACGGAGTGGAAAGCATCCGGCTCGGATAAGAATTTGTACGAGGGTCGCGACCGCGCCACCGGCGAGATCAAGTGGACCGGCACCGCCGTCGACCTGGTCTTCGGCTCGAATTCCGAGCTCCGAGCCCTCGCCGAGTTTTACGCACAAGAGGACTCGAAGGAAAAGTTCGTGCGTGACTTCGCAGCGGCGTGGAACAAAGTGATGAACAACGATCGCTTCGACCTCGCCCGAGCTTAGCGACAACGTCCGCAGATGAGGGCGGTGTTTCAAGAAGATTTGAAACACCGCCCTCTGGTGGTACGCCCAGGACATGCACCGCTCACGCGCTGAAGCGTGACGCGCTCCGCGTAGACCTGGCGCTCCAGGGTGGGGGCGCGCACGGCGCCTAGGGCACGTCCATTTGCCCATCGTATGCAGGAAGTGGCCGGCCGCTGCGGGCCATGTGATGGAAGAGGCATCATGAATCTCGTGGCAGTGCGGAAACATCGTGTCACCGCCGGGCGCTTGGCCGCCGGATGCCTTAGTCTTCTGGTGACTGGCTGCGGCAGCGCGACCAGCGGAAGCGTGGCCGGCGGGATCTCGCCAGCGCCATCGGTCACGACGCTAATGGCAGGGTGGCAGGAGAAATTCGATGTCGACTGGCAGGCGAAGCCCGAGCCCGGTGGTATCCAGCGCATTCAGGGCTACATCGTGAGCCGATACGGGCGTAGCGCCGAGCCGGTACGCGTGCTCGTTCAGGCTCTCGACGCGTCCGGAGCCGCCGTGGGCTATCGCATCGCATGGGTCCCGGGTGGCGTCCCGGGGTTTGGGCGCGCGTACTTCGATGTTGCCCTGCCTGCCGCTGACCACTACCAGGTCAGTGTCTGGGATTACTCCCTGAAGAGGGAACCGTCCTCCTCGTAGTGGGCGACGGCGATCTGTGCCGGCCTTGTCACGTACATGGTCGAAGTGGCTGTGTTTCAAACGGCGCTACTTCGGACCCCCGACGCGATCATTCGTTGAGCATGTGCTCCCGCCGCTGTAGATAGCCGTCTCGCACGGCGCTGTACGCGTCGATCACAGCATCATCGAAGTCTACGAAGAGCTCGTAATTGAGAGCGCGCTCGTTGATCCTGTTGCCAACCGTGAGGCTGAGAGCCGGGATCAGTGGGACGACGTAGCTCAGCGGATCGATCGCGCGGTCGACCACCTTGCCGATGCCGTCTCGGACGGTGAGCGGCTCCATGAACGGGAGAATGAGGTACGGTCCGGGCCCAGCGCCCCACTTGCCGAGAGTCTGGCCGAAGTCGGCGGGACTCTTGCTGATGTTCCAGACGTCCTTGGCTGGGTCGAACATGCCCGCGACGCCAACGGTACTGTTGATCAGGAAGCGGCTCAGTTCGCGTTCCGCGCCGTTCCAATTCCCCTGTAGCGCGTTGTTGACCACGCGTGGCACGACATTGAGGTTGGTGAAGACGTTCGCGATCATGGTCTGCGCCGGCCTGGGCACGACTGTCTTCCACCCCTTCGCGACGGGCTTCAGCACGTGCTTGTCCATGTGGCGGTTGAACTCGAACGCCTTGCTGTTGAACGCCTCCCAGGGATCGTAGTGCTCGAGCTCGGCCGGCTCGCGGGTTACGGACCGGTCGGCTCCTTCGACGTCCTCGGGCTGGATGCGCTCGCCGAGGACGCGTAAGTCGGTCGTCGGAGCGCTCGCCTCTGGAACAGGGCGATCCAGCAGGGTCGGGTCGGTCGCCTTGTTGGCCAACTCCGATTCATCCTGGGCTCGGACTGTAGCCGGCGCTGTTGAGAACACAATGAGTACGGACGCAAACGCACACGCGGCCCGGCACCAATCTGTCATTGTCACCCTACGAATCCTCCACGCGCTCGATTGTTGGAGCATTCCCGCATCCAGGAGATCAGCGAGTTGCTGGTCGAGACCACCGATTGTCGTTGACGGCCGAGGATGCCAACACTGATGTGCCGCCGCAATCCCGACTATAGTCGTAACACGCTGGCTAGGCGCTAGCGACTTTCACGCAGAGCCGTGCGATCGGGAGCCTTAGCGTGCGCGCGCTACGTGTATGATCTCGCCGTTAGGCGGCGATAAAGCGCCTGGGGAGATCAGGATGACGACTGGCCCAACGCCCGCGCTCATGAAGCAGATCAACGAGGCCTTCAACAGCCGCGATGTTGACCGGATCGTGTCGTTCTTCGCAGAGGACTGCACGTTCCTGATGGCACGCGGACCGGAGCCGGAAGGGCGGCGAGTGCACGGCAAGGCGGCTGTCAGGAAGGTGCTCGGCGATCGCTTCCGCGTCATCACCGACATGCGCTGGGACCACGTAGACTCGTTCATCACTGGCAATCGCGCTGTCACGGTGTGGATGGTGACCGGCACCGGCGCCGACGGCGAGAAGCTGAACTACCGCGGCTGCGACCTCTACGAGTTTCGCGGCGACAAGGTACTCAACAAGGACACCTACTGGAAACTGGTGGAGCACCGGGACCGCCTCTGAGCCACGGGTGCCCCCCGCGTTGACAGATCACGGAAGAGAGGGTCGCCGGGGACTTTGACTTCGGGTTTGCGCCAGCATACTCTCACGGCAGATCTCACTTCGCCCTTCCGGGAGGACCTAGATGAGTGCGCACCATTCGCCCGAAGAAATCCGCAAGGGGCTCACGCACCCTGTCATCGACGGCGACGGGCATTGGGTCGAGTACGCCCCGGTCTTTGCCGAGAAGATCCGCAAAGTCACCGGCGACCTCGGCGCCAACGGCTTCTTACAGTCGCAGCGGCGCGGGCCGGATGCGCTCAGTATGACGCCCCAGCAGCGCGCTGAGCGCGGCGTCGCGATGGAGGGGTTCTGGGGCCGGCAATCGACCAACACCCGCGACCGCGCGACGGCGATGATGCCCCGGATGCTGTACGACCGCCTCGGCGAGCTCGGGATCGACTTCGGCATCGTCTACCCGACCGCCGGGCTCGGCATTCCGCGCATCGCCGATGACGCGACCCGGCGCGCCGTGATCCGCGGCTTCAACGTTGTCACCCACGAGTACTTCAAAGACCTCGGCGACAAGCTGACCCCGGCCGCGGTGATCGGGGTGCACACCCCGGACGAGGCGATCGAGGAGCTGGAGTTCGTCACCAAGCAGCTCGGCGCGAAGGTGTGCATGTTCGGCAGCGCCGTCCGCCGGCCGATCCCGCATGCCAAGGGCGCCCCCGCCGACCTCGCCCGCTACGCCCAGAGCTTCGATCAGCTCGGCATCGACAGCGAGTACGACTACGACCCACTGTGGCAGAAGTGCCGCGAGCTCGGCATCGCGCCGACCTTCCATACCGGCGGCCGCTCCTACGGCGAGCGCAACAGCCCGACCAACTTCACGTTCAACCACATCGGCCACTTCGCCAACGCCGGCCACAACGTGGCCAAGGCGCTCTTCCTCGGCGGCGTGACCCGGCGCTTCCCCGATCTGCGCTTCGCGTTCCTCGAGGGCGGCGTCGGCTGGGGCTGCCAGCTATTCTGCGACCTGATCGAGCACTGGGAGCGGCGCGGCGCCAAGGGAATGCAGAACATGGACCCGACCAAGCTCAACCGTCCGCTGCTGCGCGAGCTGGTGGGTAAGTACGGTTACGCCGACATCGCCGCCGAGCTTGACCGCCGCGACGGCTGGCCGCTCGAAGAGGACTTCCTCACCGGCGGGATGCCGCCCGACGACTACATCCGCTGCAACATCACCCAGAAGCAGGATTGGCTCGACCTCTACGCCACGCCGTACTACTTCGGCTGCGAGGCCGACGACCGCATGAACGCGGTGGCGTTCGGCAAGGCGATGCCGCTGGGCGCGCGGATCAACGCGATCTACAGCTCTGACATCGGGCATTTCGACGTCGTCGACATGCGCGACCCGCTGCCCGAGGCGTTCGAGCTGGTCGAGGACGGCCTCATCACCGAAAGCGATTTCCACGACTTCGTCTTCGGCAATGCCGTGCGGCTGTGGGGCACGCAGAACCCACGCTTCTTCGAGGGCACGGCGGTGGCCAAGGAAGCTGCGGCGTTGTTGAAGCGTGGCGCCGCGACGCAGCGCGACGCGCCGAAATAGCCTGGAACGCGGGCGGTACGCCCGCACTTCTTCTCATGCGCATGGCCGGGTCGCGCCCGGCCATGCGCATCTCATCTAGACACCAAACTCGCACATGCACCGATCCTTAAAGGTGTAAACTAAGGCCTGCCTTCCATCGGGCTGTAAGGTGACGCGAACAGGCGTCCGGCCTCCTGGCATCTGGCATGATTCACGTCAGCGCACGCCTGGAGATTTCTCGTCATGGCTACATTGGGCATCCTCCCGCGCACGGGACGAACCGGCTCGACCGCGAAGAAGAACCACCCGGCTTATCTAGAAGTCCGCCCCATGGCCTACCCAGAGGCGCTTCATCTTCTGATCCGAGGAAAACTTAAAAGCGGTGCCCTGCCACGCAACGGTCTTCGAAGGGTCTCAGGCGGTCCCGGCAATGGAGAAAGCTGTGTCGCTTGTAGTGAAATCATCGCGAAGACCCAGGTCGCGATAGAGGGCATCAGCGAGCACCTCATGGTCCTTCGGTTCCACGTGACGTGCTTCTCCCTCTGGAACGCAAAGCGTAAAATCGGCGCAAGAGTCGAGTCAGGAGCATAGCCCACCGAATGGACGCCGAAGCGATTCTTCTCCTCATCCGGCAGAAACTCCAGGACGGCCGGTTGCCGCGTGGCAGCGCCCCGAGAGCGTTTGGCCGTCCAGGCAACTGGCAGAAGTGTGACGCCTGCGAGGAGACTATGGCGAACGCCCTGCCCATGATAGAGGTCTACGCGTTGACGAATCACAAGAAGTCCGTTCGCTTCCACGGCGACTGCCACACCATGTGGAATCGCGAGCAACGCGGGCTGAACACGTAGCCTCCATCGCAACATGTCAGCTCCCACCGAAGCCCCGCGCCCCAAGGCGGTGCTCGTCGGCGTGCAACTTTCAGGCGTCACCGACTCCGAACTGCGGTCCTCTCTGAAGGAGCTCACGCGCCTGTGCGAGACGCTCGGCTTCGAGGTCGTCGGCGAAGTGACGCAGAAGCGCGGGGGCCTCGGCGCCGCCACGCTGCTCGGCGAGGGCAAGCTGGTGGAGTTGGCCGCCTGGACCGGCGGCAAGGGTGTCGTCCCCAAGGGTCCTCCCGCCAAGAAGAAAGCGACCGAAGAAGGGGTGGACCTCACCGCGTCGCCCGCGCCCACTGGAGAACCGCGCGCCACCGTTGTCGTCATCGACCACGAGCTGTCGCCTCGCCAGCTCCGTAACATCGAGGGCGCCACCTCGGCCGCGGAGGTCCTGGATCGTACGGGTGTGATCATCGAGATCTTCCATCGGCACGCGTCGAGCCGACCGGCGCGGCTGCAAGTCGAGATCGCACGGCTCACCTATGTCGCCCCCCGGTTGCGCGCGACCGGCGGCGGCGAGCGCCAGCGCGGCGGCATCGGGCTGAGGGGCGCGGGGGAGTCCTCCCTGGAGCTCGATCGCCGCAAGATCCGCGACCGCATCTCCGAGCTCAAGGCCGAGCTGGCCGCCATCGATGACGAGTCGAAGACGCGACGGGCGAGGCGTCAGGAGGCGCCGCGCGTCTCGCTGGTCGGGTACACCAACGCGGGCAAGTCGTCGCTGATGCGCGCGCTCACCGGCTCGCAGGTGCTCGTCGCTGACAAGCTGTTCGCGACCCTCGACACCACCGTCCGTGCGTTGTGGCCCGAGAGCCGGCCGCGCATCTTGGTTTCGGACACGGTTGGTTTCATCAAGAAGCTCCCGCACGACCTCGTCGCGAGCTTCCGCTCCACGCTCGACGAGGCGCTCGAAGCGTCACTCCTGCTGCACATCGTCGATGCGGCCGACCCCGTCTTCCGCGCCCAGATACAGGTCACACGCGAGGTGCTGGAAGAGATCGGCGCCGGCGAGGTGCCGTGGATCCTCGTCCTCAACAAGATCGACAAGGTCGCCCAGACGGAGCGGGAGGAGCTGTTGAAGGAGTTCCCGGCCGCACTGCTCGTCTCGGCCAAGGATCCGGCGGACGTCCGGCGCGTGCGGGACGCGATCATCGAGGCCTTCGAGGCGAAGATGACCGAGGTCGACCTCGTTGTCCCATACGACGCGGGCAGCGCAATCGGCGAGGTCCACAAGGTCCACGTGATCTCGGAGTCCTACGAGGGGGACGGCGTGCACTACCGAGTCAGGGCGCCGGAGTCCGCGATCGAGAGGATACGGGCGATGCTGCGCTAGAAGGAAATCAACGCGGCCTTTCTGGCAGCCCAGCCTTACGTGCTCCGTCGACAATCCGCTGGAACTCCTTGCGGAAGGCCGGATTGTCGGAAGTTTCTGATCCTTCCTGCATCATTGTCTGTACCGTGAACCCAGGCCTCAGCTTGAGGAGCTCCGCAACCGCGGCGGCCGCCTCTGCCTGCTGCCCGCGCCAAGCGTAGGCGGAGGCGAGATCAACGTACGCGAACCAGAACGTCTTACCGGTCGCAATCGACTTGAGGCACCAGTCGATGGCCTGAGCATCGCGCGCCAGGTGCGTGTTCGCGTGGCAGAGGACGAAATACCAGACATACAACTCAGGATCGCGCGGACTTAGCCGTATCGCTCTCTCGACAGGTGCCAATGCCTCCGCTGACCGACCAATCACGTTCAAGTTCCGCGCCCGTCCAACGTAGGCCGCTGCATGGTTGTGATCGAGGGCGATGGCCCTGTCGTAGGTTGCAAGCGCCGCATCAAACCGGTTGGACAACCCGAGAACCTCGGCCTTCACGTAATGCGCATGGGCATTGTTCGGCGCGGCGGCGATGGCCCGCGATGCGGCTTCGTCAGCACGGGCCAGCACCTTGGCCGGTTCGGGATCCGAGCGGTTGCGGTAGACGAGAGTGAGGGCCTGAGCGAGCCCGACTCGGGCCTGACTATTCTCGGGATCGATTCGAAGAGCATCCTCGAACAACGCGACGGATCTCTGCACATCCTCCTTGTTCGGGCCTCCATTCAAGACGGACCAGCCACGCATGGTGAGGTCCACCGCATCTGGATCGGCGCGCGGCGTCCGGCGACCCTCGACATTGACGAGCTCGACACTGAGCATTCGCGCAAGCCGGTTCGCGATGCCAAAGTTGTTCTGGAGGGCCAGCGTGCTCTGGTCGACGTCCATCTGTTCGGCCCATAGATGCGCACCGGTGCCCGCGTCGATGAGCTGCGCGTTGACGCGGACCATCCCTCCCATCCGGCGTACGCTGCCCTCGAGCACATACCGGACACCCAGCTCGCGGCCAATCTGCCGGGCATCCACGGCCTTGCCCTTGAATGTGAACGCGGTGTTCCTCGAGATGACAAAGCTTCCGGCAATTCGCGATAGATCACTTGTCAGGTCTTCACTGATGCCATCGGCAAAGTAGTCCTGGCTCGGATCGCCACTCAGGTTGCTAAAAGGCAACACGACGATCGAGAGACGCGGCGCCTCTGTGCTGTCCGATGACCGACCTGGAAAGAAGGGCGAGCCCATCCACCAGGCTCCTCCGGCCCCGATGAGAACCAGGAACGCCGCCAGGCCCCACACGATCCAACGCTTGCGATCCGTGAGGAGGGCAGGGCGTCTGAGCGGCGTGGCCTTGGAGGATGCCCCCGGGACGTGGAGTTGATACATTCGCACGGGCCGCTCGATGTTCTTGACCTGCCGCTCGCCCACATCCTCGAAGCTGAACGGCAGCTTGCCGCGGACCTGATCGTAGACGGTGTTGGAAACGAGCACGCCACCCGACGGAGCCAGCGCTTCCAGCCGGGCCGCGATGTTGATGCCGTCACCATAGATGCGGGTTTCGTCGTGGATCACATCTCCCAGATTGATCCCGATACGAAACCGCATGCGGCGACTCTCGGGCACCCCCTCGTTGCGCTCAGCCATCACAGTCTGGATCTCGACCGCACACTCGGTGGCGCCGATGACGCTGGGGAACTCAGCCATGATGCCATCGCCGGCGGTGTCGATGATCCGCCCACCGTGCCGGGCGATCAGCGGCAGGATCACGCTCTGATGGGCCTTGAGGTCGCGCACGGTGGCGGGCTCGTCCTCGTGCATGAGCCGGCTGTAGCCCGCGATATCGGCGGCAAGAATGGCGGCGAGCCGGCGCTGTATCGAGGGCTCTTCGTCCATGACGTGTTCTCTGCGCTCGCACAGGCGAGCAGACCGTAGTGTTGCACATCGCCCTGAGGATCGCGAGGACGGTGCCCTATGCTGATGCCGCGTCAGGGCGTCGGAGCCCGGGATCGAGCGGATACGGCGGTGCTGGCGCTAGAGTGCGCGGCGACCAGGGCGCGCTTCGCCCTGATCGCCGCCGGGGATTCTCGGACTAGGCCTTGCGAACGTTCGCGGCCTGGAGCCCCTTGGGGCCGCGTGTCACCTCGAACTCCACCTGGTCACCTTCGGCCAGACTCTTGAAGCCCTGCGCGACGACGGCGCTGAAGTGGACGAAGACGTCCTCGCCGCCCTCCTGCGTGATGAAGCCGAAACCCTTCGCATCGTTGAACCACTTGACTCGACCTTGTGCCATGACTCGAACCTTTCCTTCGGGGCGAACCCCGGTTGTCTCGTATTCCGGTCACCGAAGGTGTTGCCCCGCGAAACCCGAGAGCAAACAAAAACGCCGCGCGAACTGGGTCCTCGCGCGGCGTGTGTCTCGCTCTTGTTTCTGAAGACGAGCTACCAAACCTTGAGCCAACCAGAACCACAGCCAGTGTCGCACGCGCAGCGGTTCCGGTCAATCGATCCGGCTTGCAGTGTCGTCGGCGGCCGCGACGTATAGCGAAGGTCCCGGGGCGAACGTCGAACGTTCTAGACGGTCGCCCAGCGCAGAAAGACGCTGCCGGCGGTGAACCCCGCACCGAAGGCTGACAAGACAACGCGGTCGCGGTGCGCGAAGCCCCCGCGCTCGTTCCACTCCGAGAGCGCAATAGGAATCGTCGCGGCGACCGTATTGCCGTAGCGATCAAGATTGATGATGACGCGATCGAGACCGAGGCCCAGCCGCTTGGCCACCGCCTCGATGATGCGCCGATTGGCTTGATGCGGGACCAACCAGGCGAGATCGGCGGCGGTCATGTCGTTGCGCTTCAGGATTTCCTCGGTCACTTCGGCCATGCCGATGACGGCGGCCTTGTACACCGCCGGCCCGTCCTGCACGACGTAGTGCCGTCTCGCCTCGACTGACGGGGCGCTGGCTGGCTCGACGCTTCCCCCGGCCGGGATGTAGAGAGATGATTCGCCCTCACCGTTCATGTGACAGACGTAGTCGACAATCCCGACCGACTCGTCCTCGACAGGTTCGATGAGGACCGTGCCGGCGCCGTCACCGAATAGCACGGCAGTGGCGCGATCCTCTGGATTGACGACGCTGCTCATCCGATCCCCACCACAAAGCAACACCCGGCGCGCGGCACCCGACTCTACGAGCTTCGTCGCCACGATGAGCCCGTAGACGAAGCCGGAGCAGGCCGCGGCCAGGTCGAAGCCCCATGCGTGGATCGCCCCGAGCTTTCGCTGGACCACCGCAGCCGTTGACGGGCACAGTCGATCCGGCGTCATCGTGGCGACGATGATGCAATCGACGGCCGCCGGCGAGATGCCGCGGGCGTCGAGGCAGCGACGAGCCGCCGGCACGATCAGGTCTGACGTGCCGCCACCTGACGCGAAGCGGCGCTCGGCGATGCCGGTGCGCGATTGGATCCACGCGTCGGTCGTGTCCAGCTGCCGTTCGAAGTACGCGTTGGGGTAGACATCGGGCGGAAGGTAGTGACCCGTTGCAGTGATCGCAGCGCGCATCATATCTCCCGTGGTGATGGAGTGCCGACGCTTTCGACAATGGTGAGAGCGTGCGTAGCGATGCGGGGTTGTGTCACCTGGCCCACAGTCTACACGCACCGGACGTGGGAACGCGCAAGGTTGCCTTCATCCGCGTCCAGTACACTATCCCGTATGGTCAAGGTCAACCTTTGCGGGCTTCGGTGGCTGGCGTGAGTGAACCCCTGAATCGTTCTACGTTTCCCCGCGCGCCCGAGGAGGTGCTCCTGCCCACGGTCGAGACCGTGGAGCTGGAGGAGGAACAGACGCTCGAGGCGTGGGCCGACGCGCACCCCCACGAGACAGTCGCGTTGCAGATGGTCTACGACCATCGCACGATTTCTGCCCGCTATTGCCCGAGTTGCCGGGAGCTGAGGACGTTGCGCGAGGAGATCCCATTCTTCCGCCGATATCTCGAGCAGCCCACCTGGAGAATCTGGCTGGACGTCGTTGGCTTACTAACGGCCGCACTACTATTGGCGCATTGGGCGCTCTGGGGACTCTAACGAACGGCGTCCCGCCTCACGCCTCATACTCCTGCGTTACCTCGAGCTGTGGATCGCCGTCGGCGTCGAGGGTGACAGTGATGAGGTTCGGCCGGCAGCATACCGTACAGTCCTCGGTGTAGACCTGCCGCGCGCCACCGCCGGGGTCTACGAAGGTTTCGTTCTCCTCGCCGCAGAACGCGCAGGCGTAAATCATGGTTTCTCAGGCTGAGAGCCCCAGTGTCAGCCTTCCCCGGTGGTGGTCAAGGCCACGTTCTCGCCTTTTCCTAGTTTTTTAAGAAGCCGTAGCAACATCAGCCGCTCCTCTTTTGAGAGGACGCCTGCGACCTCTTCCATTGCGCCCGCGTGAACACGAAAGGTCTTGGCGATGAGCGCGCGCCCTTTCGGCGTGAGCTCGACCAGGCGCACGCGCCGGTCGTCGGTACTCTTCCGTCTCACGAGCCCTGCCTTTTCCAGCCGATCGACCGCCACACTGATCGATCCGGGCGTGAGAAATACTTTCGGGCCAATCGTATTGACCGGTAACGGCCCCTTGTGAAGCAGCGCTTCGAGCACTCGGAAATCCGAGTCGCCGAGGCCTGTCCGGCTCGAGTTCAAGCTCATCTCCGCATGAGCCGCCAGGGCGCGAAACGCCTTTGTGAGCACCAGCCAGACATGAACCCCAGACGAATCTTGGTCGCTCTGCATCCATTCCCCAGCGTACGGCGTCACAACATCGACGTCAATTATATTGACGTCAATGTAAATACACGGGAGGACGCGAGATGATCGCCATTTCTGTGATCGTTGGCAGCACGCGTCAGGGTCGGTTTTCTGAAAAGCCGGCACAGTGGATCCTTCACCATCTCCACAAGCGCGACGGAGTCGACGCGCGGCTGCTCGATCTTCGCGACTTTCCGATGCCTTTCTTCGACCAGGCCGTCACGCCGGCCACGCCCGGTCGTGCTCCATACGAGAATGAAGTTGTCAAACGGTGGACCGCCGAAATAGCCGCATCGGATGGGTTTGTTTTCGTCACCCCGGAATACAACTACGGGCCTTCAGCAGTGTTGAAGAACGCGCTCGACTGGGTTTATCCGGAGTGGAACCGCAAGGCGGCTGCTTTCGTCAGCTATGGCAGCGCCATGGGCGCGCGCAGCGTCCAGCAGCTACGGGACGTGGCGATAGAACTTCAGATTGCGCCGGTTCGCTCGTCCGTCCACATCCCCGTTGCAACCCTCTGGGCACACTTCAAGGGCGGCGACGTGGACAAAGGGCTCGCCGAGCTTGGGACACAAGCCGAGAGAATGATTGATGACTTGCTCTGGTGGACGATGGCACTGAAAACAGCCCGCAAAGCTTGACGACCGAACCGCCGTCGCGGTCGCAGAAAGGATCACACATGAAGAACGCCAAAGAGCTGCTCGAGGAGTTCACCGCTGCATCGTTTCGGGATCCGAGGAAGGCAGCGGAGATGTTCAGCGAGGATGGCGCCTTCGAGATGCCGTATCTCGAGAGCTTTGGCATTCCGGGGCGGTACGAAGGCCGCGAAGCCATCGAGGGCTTCTTCCGCTTCGTGCGCGAAGTCTATCCCGATATGGACCTTGAGAATGTCAAAGTCATGATCGAAACGCCTGAACAGGCCTTCGCGGAGTACGAGTTCACCGCGCAATCGAGCAAGACCGGACGCATCATCCACGAGCTCTTTTTCGGGCGTCTGGTCGCCGAGAAGGGCAAGATCAAGCTTCTTCGCGAATCAGTCAACCTCGTCGAGATTGCTCTCGGCGTCTTCCCCAATGGACTCGCCGACTACAAGGTTCCGTCGGAACACAAGGCATAGCGCGCATGTGTCCATCCTCGGACACAGCGCAATAACGTGCGCCCGCATTCGACTCGAGAATCCGGCGGGCATGCACCGACATCCCAAGAGACACGAGGAGGCCGCCGAAGCGCGTCTTCACCGGAGTAGGGAAGACCATGACACCCGAAATCCTGCGGGCCCTGGATCAGTACGCCTTCGTCATCCTCCCCGCTTTGCTCGTCGCCGAGCAGTTCGGAATTCCTCTCCCCGCAGTGCCAGCGCTGTTGGGGTTCGGCGCCCTGGCGGCACAAGGGCGAGGCAATATTCCACTGGTGTTGAGCACGATGGTCGCCGTCGCTCTGATCGTGGATTTCGCGTGGTACGAACTCGGACGGCGCCGCAGCGCGCGGGTGCTGAGTATTCTCAGCCGCCTGTCGCCGGAGCCCGATCTCTGTGTGCAACGCGCGGAAGAGTTGTTCGCGCGCTACGGCGCCCGCGGGATGGTGATCGCGAAGTTCTTCCCGGGTCTGACGACGATTCTGCCGCCGCTGGCCGGCGTCTTCGGCGTCGAACGTGTCCGGTTCGCCGCCTATGAGCTTGCAGGCGTGTTGCTCTGGGCGGGAACGTGGATCGGCATCGGATACGCGTTCAGCGATGCGGTGACCGTGATCGCAGCCCAGGTCGAGAACCTTGGACTCTGGCTGGTCGTCGTCGTCGTTCTGCTCGGAGCCTACGTCGTCAGCAAGTTTCTACGTCGCCGGCTGTACCTTCGGCGACTTCGCATGCCGGCCATTTCCCCGGAAGTGCTCAAGGGAGTCCCCGACGCCGGCGAGGACTTCGCCGACGCCGTGACGTCCGCTGATCTTGACGCGATCCCTTCAGGTCCACGCAGTGAGGTGTATCGGCCCGGCCACGAACGCGACCAAAGCTCGACGTGGCCTTCCTCCGACGAGAAACACGGGCAACTGATCTGATGTTCAGGGTCGTCGCGACGCAACCGTATCAAATCCATATGACATGGTGGGGGAGACTTCGTTGGCGGGTCGAACACGGCTCCTGTGTGCGAAGGGGTTGTCGGCTACAGTAAGAGGAATACCTCTCCCCAGTGAAACCAACGTGTCACGTCGAGTCAGGAGGCTGCGAGTGTGAGTAATTCAACAGTCGGCGACGCGGCGATTGCGGTAGTTCGACGGAACACCGAGGAAGTGCAGGGGAAAGGCAACTGGGGCCTGTTCGAGGAGCTATTTGCCGATGATTTCGTCGACCACACTCCGCAGCCCGGCACGACACCCGATAAAGATGGGGTGCGGGTGCTGTACAAGCGCCTGCGGACTGCGTTCCCCGACTTCCGTCCCGAGATCCACTGGCAGGCGGCCGCCGGCAATCTCGTGACCACCTACAAGACCTATCACGGCACTCACCAGGGAGAGTTTCTCGGGATTCCGGCCACAGGGAAGCAGGTGAGCTTCTATACCGTCGACGCCATGCGGGTCGTCGATGGCAAGATCACCGAGCACTGGGGTGTCGCGACGCTGCTCGACCTGATGCAGCAGCTCGGTGTCGTCCCGCCTCTCGGACGTCAGAGATGACGAAAACGACGCGGGACGTGAACCACTCCGCTGGGAAAGCGCAATGTCCGAGTTTCCCGATGCCTGTTGATCGTGACTGCCGAGGTCGACGCCGCGATCGAGGGCGAATGGAATCGGTGCAGGGGCGATCGGTCAGCTAGCGGCGCCGACTCGCTATGATACTTCGTGCGGGACGCAGCAGCCGCTGTGCCGGCCGCTGGACGGCGCTCCCCGCTCCACTCGAGCCCGAGTGCCGGCGGTTATGTCTTGCTCTTTGCGAGCGCCTCGGCGCACGCCGTGGCTAGACCGTCGGGAGCCGTCTTGTTGCCGCGCGGCGTGGCCCATCCACCGGTTTCGATGAACTGCCGCTGTTGCCAGGACTCGATCTTGTGAAACTCGGCGAGCTTGGCAGCCGCACCCGGCTGCTGCATGAAGCTCGCAACGCAGGAAGGCGTGAGGGCGACGACGACGGCGGCGTTGGTCCGTTCCGCCGCCATGCGCTCCGCGGTGCTGCCGAGGGTCCAGCCCAACCAGCTGAAGCCGACGACCATGGTGACGATGGAGCCGACGACCGCACCCCAAGCCGCAGATTTGAACCACGGTACTTGCAGGGTCATGTGACACCTCTCCGGTTCTCGAAGTAAGACTTCGTCGTGCGGTGAAAAGCAGGCGCCGAGTCGCTCCCGAATCGCCGATCATCGACGGCGGCGCTTTGATGCATGAAGACGCGCTGACATCTATCGTTCCCGCAGAAGCGCTGGGAGACGTCGGGAAGGTCGGCGCCACAGATCTGACACCTGCCCATGTGTGGGTGCGCCGGCTCGTGCTACCAGCGCCCGCCGCGCGAGGATGCGCCGAAGCCCCGCGAGCTGCCTCCACCGCCGTTGCGAGGACCGCCGGGCGAGGCCTTCTCCACGCGCAGTTGCCGGCCATCGACGTCCTTGCCGTTGAACTGCGCGATCGCCTGATCGGCCTCTTCCGCCGTCGCCATCTCGACGAAGCCGAAGCCGCGCGAGCGACCAGTGTCGCGATCGGTCACCACGGCAGCCGATTCGACCTGCCCGGCCGCCGCGAACACTTCACGAAGCCGTTCCGTCGATGTGGAGAACGCGAGACCGCCGATGAACAGTTTTTGCGCCATGACCAGCTCCTTTGCTGCTTCCACGCTGTGAGTTCATGCGCTCCAGACCGGCGTGAGAATGGTTGCTGGAGTCGTGGCCTGGCGAAGCACTGGTGTACCGGAAGCAACGAGGCGCCAGGCGATCGAATCGTAGCATAAGTTATATAAAAAATAAACCATATATAACTTAGCCGCGTCGGGCGGTGTATACTGAGTGCGTCTTCGCCGTTGTTGCTAGGGTTGACGCATCAGGCGTCGTGGCCGCGGCGTTCAGGGGCTCGCAACCGTCATACCTGCGCCGCTTGGCGCACCCACTCGGACCGCTGTGCGTGCTTTCGGCCATATGCCGCTTGGACCAGGCGCCGCGGGTAAAGGGAAGAAACACATGCCGAAGCTCATCCAGATTTGCGCATCCGAAAGTGATCTGTTCGGACGGCGCATGATCTCTCGCGCGCTGCTGCGACGGACGCGCGTCGTCGCCCTTGTGTTCGGCGTGGCGCTTCACCTGACCTCAGTCATGGCTCACGCCGATGTTCCGACTGTCGCCGACATGACCGCGTGTAACCAGGAAGCGCAAGAGGGGTTCCGAGACCGTTCTGCGTCCCCGACCTCGAATGACCAGGCTGCCGCGAACGCCGCTCGACGGGGGCGTGGCGGCACAGCAACAGGGACGGTCACGCAGTCCGAGCATCCTCAGATCGATGGGATGGATGCCGCAGGGTCGACCGACGCCGAGTATCGTGCGGCGTACCGTGTGTGCATGCGAAAGAGGGGCTTCTAGCAGATCCGTTCGCTCTAGAAAGGCGGGTACGTTTCATGTTCGAACACATCATGCAGCTAGGCCCGATGCTCGTTCTCGCCGGGCTGATAGCCGGATGGGTCAGTGAGGCCGCCTCACGAGCGGGAGGCTATGGGTTCGTCCTCGACATGGTTCTAGGTCTCATCGGGAGCGTGATCGGAGGGGTGATCGCCTGGAGTTTCTTCTCGAGCGACATAGGCATGCTGGCGATGTTGCTGATCGGATGCGGCGGCGCAGCCATCACGATCGCCGCGCAGCGGCGACTGTGGCGCGCCGCCCTCCTTGCAACATGAGGCATTGATTCGACGCCAGCTTCGTCTCGACACTCGCTGAGTTTCGTTCAGAGGCTCATTTGGCCGCGCCGATCGAAACGGCGAAGTTGACGGTCTCCTCCCGATAGGGTGAGGGGATATATGCGAACTCGAGCCGGATCTGTTTCAGCCGCTTGTCCTTCAAGGCTTCGGTCGGGAACTCCACGTCCAGAGACTGGATGGCCTCTTGCCCGGGATCCAGGCGCTCGCTGCTGCCGTACGCGGCGAACTTGAAGGTCGGCTCGGTCCGCCCGTCCTCGAGCTTGATGGGCTGTCCCTGAGCGTCGATATAGAGAAGCTTCCCGTCGAGCAACCGCACCGTCTGATTCGCCGACGTGTTCTTCAACTTGAGCATCCCCGTGAGCTTCGCCGCGGTGACGATCCGGTCGGAGCCTTTCTCCACCCGCTCCGCGACCTTCATGTCGCTGACCTCGCCCGTGACGATCCCGGCCTTCATCTGCAACGACGCCGGCATCACCGCGTACGTCTTTTCCTCGATCGCGGCGGCCACCGCCGCCGGCTGCTGCACGGGGCCGAGGGTCATCCAGGCGACGAGGGCCACGAGCCCCGCGCCCAACCCCCACCGCCAGTAAGCATCCTTCTTTTGGACAGCACGCTCAGTGGCGAAGAACTTGCGTTGAGCGACGATCGGGATCACCGCCACGATGAACGCAACGACAGCAGTCGCCACGATTCCAGCTCCCGGGTAGAACCCCAGGGACCGAAGCAGCCAGCTCCCCCCGATGCTTCCAACGAGACCCAGCGTGAGGTCCCAGTTCAGCCCATAGCTTCCGCGCTTCACAATCCACCCGGCCAGTAAGCCGGCGAGCACTCCCGCGAGAATCCACGTCAAGAAAGTCATGACCTCTCCTCCTCCGTACATCTGGTTACGCTCACTCGCATCACTTCCCCAGCACCGTCGCGCGTGTTGCGCCCTCTCGCGATCTACGACCACCGGACGGGCGAGACCTCAGCCGCCTCGCCGCCGGAGCGGCCCTCGGCAGATCGCCGTTTTGTTGCACGAGAAGGGTCGCGAGCATTTCGATCGCCCGCGGGTCGAGGGCCCGGTCGTCGATCAACACCTGCACGGTGGAACCCGCCAATCCCCGAACCCGCTCGGCCGCTGCGGTGGAGCAGACGATGACGTCGGCTCGCCGTACCAGGCGACCCAACGCGGCGCCCTCGGCGGGGCAGACCCCGACGACCTCGATGTTCGGCAGATTGGCGTTCGCGATCGAGTGCTCCAGGTTGTGGGCCGTCTCGGCAGTGGTCGAGGCGACGCCGACCCGTGTCCCCGCCGGGTACTGGGCCAGGCTGTGGAGGGTCTCGAGATGCGCCTCGGCGAGCAGCGCGATCACTGGAACCCCTTTGCCCTTCAGAAGGCGCTCCACCTGCGGGAGGTGACAGAAGCTCGTGACCGCCGCCTGCCAGCGACCGGCTTGCTTCGGTCGCCGCGCGACCGCCGCCAGCTCCGCGAGGAGCATCTTGTCGACGCGGACCGGTAGGTGAGCCTCGAGTTGTCGGGCAAAGAAATCGAGCTCCGGCGGACTGCACTCGATCAGCAGAACCTCGGCCGCCCCGCGAATGGCGGCAGGCCGGACACCGGCCAAGCTCAGAACGCCCACCGACAGATCGTCGGCCGTCATCCCGAGGGCCGCCGCCCGGATCACCGTCTCCCGCAAGAAGGTCTCGCGGAGGTGAGGCGAGGGGCGGGTGGGCGGCACGGGCGCCACGAAGACACCCTTCCCCCGCCTCGCCTCGACGTACCCACTTCGCTTCAAATCGTCGATGACGCGCGCGACGGTATTCGGATTGACGCCGAGGAAGCCGGCCAGCTCCCGGATGCTGGGCAGTGCCTGGTCGCGCGGGACGCCGCCCGCCTCGATGGCGTGGCGGAGCTGCTCAGTCAGTTGACGCCGGATCGGGATTGGGCTGTGCCCGTTTATCTCGAGGTTCATCGTGGTTTTCATACTGTATTACTAGATTAGTACACTAGAGCTAGTCAGCTCGTCAAGGTGTACTACTTAATTGGTACACAGGACTGCGAGACCCCGGCGACGCCTCCGCGGACGCCAGGAGGGCGGTGAGATCGTCTCGGTTCACGACCTCCCTCTCGATCAGCAGCTTGGCCAGCGACGTGAGAACCTCTCGCTTGGCCGTCAGGGTCTGGCGGACTCGCGCGTGGGCGGCCTCGAAGAGGTTTCGAATCTCGTCGTCGATCCGACGGGCGGTTTCTTCGCTGTACTCTCGCTGCGCCATCGACGGCACGTTGAGGAAGAGCGCCTGGCGGGGCGACTCGAACGTCGCCAGCCCCAGCGCGTCCGTCATCCCATAGCGGGCGACCATGTGACGCGCCATGTCGGTCGCCCGCTGGAGATCATCCTGGGCGCCGGTCGAGATGTCGCCGAAGACGAGCTCTTCCGCCACGCGACCGCCAAGCAGCACATCGAGTCGATCCAGGAGCTCGGCGCGCGTCATGAGATACCGGTCCTCGGTCGGCTGCTGCTGCGTGTACCCGAGCGCGGCCACACCGCGAGGGATGATGGAGATCTTCGCAACGCGGTCCGCGTGCTCGCGCGATTCTGCCACCAGGGCATGGCCGGCTTCGTGGTAGGCGACGATCTCCTTTTCCTTCGGGTTGATCACGCGCGATCGGCGCTCGAGACCACCGACCACGCGGTCGATGGCCTCGTCGAAGTCCGTCAGTTCCACGGCCTGCTTGCCCGTACGGGCGGCGTGGAGCGCGGCCTCGTTGACGAGATTGGCCAGATCGGCGCCGACGAAGCCGGGCGTCCTGGCCGCCACCGCCGAGAGATCGAGCCCGGGGGCCAGCTCGACGTCACGGACGTGCACTTTGAGAATTTTCTCCCGGCCTTTCAGGTCGGGGCGGTCGAGGACCACTTGCCGATCGAAGCGACCGGGCCGGAGCAGCGCGGGGTCGAGGATTTCCGGCCGGTTCGTGGCGGCCAGGATCATGACGCCCATCTGGGTGTCGAAGCCGTCGAGCTCCGCGAGGAGCTGATTCAGGGTTTGCTCTCGCTCGTCGTGGCCGCCCACGATCGGGCTGACACCTCGCGCCTTGCCCAGCGCATCGAGCTCGTCTATGAAGATGATGCTCGGGGCCTTCTGCTGGGCTTGGGCGAAGAGGTCACGGACGCGCGCGGCCCCCACGCCGACGAACATCTCGACAAAGTCCGAGCCGCTCAAGCTGAAGAACGGCACGCCGGCTTCCCCCGCAACGGCCTTGGCCAGCAGCGTCTTCCCGGTGCCGGGCGCGCCCACGATGAGTACCCCTTTGGGGATCTTCCCGCCGAGGCGTCGGTACCGATCGGGGTTCTTCAGGAAGTCCACGACCTCCATCAACTCGCCCCGCGCCTCGTCGATGCCCGCGACGTCGTCGAAGGTGACGCCGGTTTTGTGCTCGACGTAGACGCGGGCCTTGCTCTTGCCGATCGTCATCAGCCCTTGCTGCGGACCGAAGCGGCGCATGAGTAGGATCCACACGCCGGCGAACACCACCGCGGGAAGGATCCACGAGAGGAGAGTGGAGAGCCAGGTATTCTCCACGTGCCCCGTGAATTTGACGTTCGCCTGCTCGAGCTCGGCCACTAGCCCGGGATCCTCGACGCGCGCCGCCACGAAGCGGTGCGTGTCACCACTCGATCGCTTCAGCTCCTCGATCTTTTCCTTCGGGAGCAGTGTCTCGAGTCCATCGGTGGAGAGCGTGCCGCTGACGGTTTCGCGGTCAACCGTGAGGTTGCTGACCTTGCCCTTCTTGGCCAGCGCCTTGAACTCGCTGTACGACAAGGTCGTGGCCCGAGGCCCGAAGAGCGGGAACTGAAAGACGAGAATCGCAATGAGGGTGATCGCGAGGTAGCCGATCGCGAACTTCCGCTGTTTGAGGTCCATGCTGGCAGGTCTCTATGCCACCGGCGTCGCGACAGCGTCAGGTGATCCTGGCGTGCCCGCCTTCACGATCCGGTGAAGGACCCACCCGCTGGGGTCTTGCCCACCGACGAGGTCGGCCTGCTCGAACAAGCTGAGCCGGCCCTTTCGCGGAAGTGATGGATATTCCGCGAGAGCCGCGTTCAGGCCCAACAGGGCGGCCGCCGCCGGCAGCGGCGCCTCGATGCTGTAACGCGCCAGGATCCCCCGTCTCTCGTTGTAGAACTCCATCAGCCACCTCATCTCGATCTCCTCGCACTCTCGTCATCCCGTTGTCAGCGGGAATCTCGTCTCGCCTGTTGTCGCTGCCCGCGGGCGCGGCTGTGAGCCTGGATGGCGCTCGCGCGAGTCTTGGTGAATTGCCGAGCGCTGAGTGTTTCACGCGCCGCCGCGCTCGTGGCCTCCTGGCGCTGGGCCTTACGAGCCTCGGCTTGCTGACCGGCGGCGGCCTGCTCCGGCGACGTCTGTCGCTCGGACGCCTTCGTGCTCCTCGTCTTCGACGCTGTGCCTGGGCCGCCCGGAGTCGGCTGGAGATTCGCCAGACGCATGGGGTGGCCCTCCTTTTCTGGACTTCTGTATTAGTAGAATAGTACACAAGAACAATATCAGCAATGTGTACTACTCAAGTGGTACACTCCCCTTGCTGGCCAATTTCACCAGCCCGTTCATCACCCCCCGGACGAAAGAGGAGGCACCCGCACCATGGCTCAGGTAACCACGACGAAGCTGCGACCGGTCCCGAACCGCGTTCCGGCCAGCCCGATTGCTGCGACGATGAAACTGCGTCCGCTTCATGACCGCGTGCTCGTCAGGCGCCTCGAGGAGCAGGACGAGAAGCGCGGCAGCATCATCATTCCCGATACCGCGAAGGAGAAGCCGCAAGAGGGTCAAGTGATCGCGGTCGGGACAGGCCGGGTGACCGAGGACGGCAAGAAGCTCCCTCTCGCGCTGAAGGAGGGCGATCGGATCCTCTTCGGCAAGTACTCCGGCAGCGAGGTCAAGCTCGACGGTCAGGAGTACCTCATCATGAAAGAGGAGGACGTTCTCGGCATTGTCGGCTCGTGAACGAGCGGCGCAGCCGCCACAACCATTCGCGCACACTCGAGAGGAAGGATCGTTATGCCTAAGCAATTGCTATTCGCCGAAGAAGCTCGCGCCGCGCTCTTGCGCGGCATCAACACGACCGCGCACGCCGTCAAGGTGACGCTCGGGCCAAAAGGACGGAACGTCGTCATCGCCAAGAAGTTCGGTAGCCCCACCTTGACCAAGGACGGCGTCACCGTCGCCAAGGAGATCGAGCTCAAGGATCCCTACGAGAACATGGGCGCGCAGATGCTGAAGGAGGTTGCGTCCAAGACCTCCGACGTCGCAGGGGACGGCACGACGACCGCGACGGTTCTGGCCCAGGCCATCTTCCGTGGCGGTCTCAAGAACGTGACCGCCGGCGCGAACCCGATGGCCCTGAAGCGGGGGATCGAGCAAGCGGTCGACACGGTGGTCGAGGAGCTGAAGCAGATGTCCAAAGCCACCAAGGACAAAAAGGAGATCGCCCAGGTCGCCACGATCGCGTCGAACAACGACAAGACCATCGGCGATCTGATCGCCGAGGCCATGGAGAAGGTCGGCAAGGACGGCGTCATTACCGTCGAAGAAGCCAAGGTGATGGAGACCACCCTCGAGGTGGTCGAGGGCATGCAGTTCGACCGCGGTTACCTCTCGCCCTACTTCGTGACGAATCCGGAGCGGATGGAAGTCGTGCTCGAAGATGTCGTCGTCCTCATCCACGAGAAGAAGCTCAGTGTGATGAAGGACATGTTGCCGTTGCTCGAGCAAGTCGCGCGCGCCGGGAAGCCGTTTCTCATCATCGCCGAGGACCTGGAAGGCGAGGCGCTGGCGACCCTGGTCGTGAACAAGCTGCGCGGGACGCTTGCGTGCTGCGCGGTCAAGGCGCCCGGCTTCGGCGATCGCCGCAAGGCCATGCTGGAGGACATCGCCACAGTGACCGGCGGCAAGGCGATCACGGAGGATCTCGGCATCAAGCTCGAGAATCTCAAGCTCGATGACCTCGGCCGCGCCAAGAAGGTGATCGTGGACAAGGACAACACCACGATCATCGAGGGCGCCGGCAGCACCAAGGAGATCCAGGGGCGCATCAAGCAGCTCCGAGCGCAGATCGAGGAGACAACTTCGGACTACGATCGGGAGAAGCTCCAGGAGCGCCTCGCGAAGCTGGCGGGCGGCGTCGCCGTCGTCAAGGTGGGCGCGGCGACCGAGACCGAGATGAAGGAGAAGAAGGCGCGCGTCGAGGACGCCCTCAACGCGACGCGGGCAGCCGTCGAGGAGGGGATCGTGCCGGGGGGCGGCGTCGCGCTACTCCGCGCGGCGGATGCGCTCGACAGCCTCAAGCTCTCGGGCGACGAGGGCACCGGTGTCAGCATCGTGCGGCGTGCTCTCGAAGAGCCGATTCGGCGAATCGTCGAGAACGCCGGGCTCGAAGCCTCCGTGATCCTCGAGAAGGTCCGGGCCACGGTCCCGCTCACCCGTGGCTTCGACGCCGAGACCAATGAATACGTCGACATGATGGTGGCGGGCATCATCGATCCCACCAAGGTCGAACGGGTCGCGCTGCAGCACGCGGCGTCGATCGCGTCGCTGTTGCTCACGACCGAAGTGATCGTCTCGGACGTCCCCGAAGCCGGGAACGCCGCTCAGGCGCCGGGGCACAGCGGGGAGTTTTGAGCCACGCGGCGGGGCAGGCCGACCAACCGGGGGACAGCGAGCCGGAAACACAAGTGGCCGAGTTTCGTAGATGTGCACGATGGAGAGTGGCATGGTCAGATGTCTGACTTGCAGGCGCGAGCTCAAGGACGAAGCGCAGAAATTCTGCAACGAGTGCAACCGTGGCTATGGCAAGAAGCCGGGTCAGGGCACACCTGCCTCGCCGGGTCGAACTGCTGCCCGAAGGCGACGTAGGCGCGGGGGCTAGGGGTCGGGGGCAGGCCGCTGAGCCTTCGCTTCTCGAGTCGCGGCCTGCTCTCAATTCGGAAACGTTGTGGACTTCCAGGGAGGTTCTTCTCATGGTGAGAGAACTCAGGTGTGCCGATGTGATGCCGGGCTGCAGCTTCGTGGCGCAAGGCAACGATGACAGCGACGTCATGAAGAAGGTTGCCGCGCACGCCAAGAGCGTTCACAAGATGGTGGCGATTTCGATGGGTGTTGAGAAGCAGGCGCGGGCAGCGATTCACGATGCCGGAGCTGACTGAGCTGTGCCCTGAGACGAGGAGGGGTCTCGGTTGCTGCCGCCATACTCGCTCGCGTCGGTTTCGACTTCGACGAGATGGCTCGGCTGACCCTATCCCGACACTGGAGCGCCCAGTCCCCACGGGACCAGGAGGGGTACGTTCGACTGTTCACCGCTCCGCTGGAGCGGCGGTTGTCGTCGTCTGGCTCCTGTAGCCTTCGGTGTGCGCGGCGCATTTCAGAGTATCCGCATCAGATAGTTGGCGATGGGAACGTGGGTAGCGGTCGCGATCGGAGTGAGCGGCGCGCTGCTGCTCAAGCTGTTCGCGCTCCAATTCTGACGACCACG
>Ga0209382_10001430_pt1 | contig 37502 bp, 26 predicted proteins | sample SoiMetdeltSBSDD5_FD_187599 | JGI IMG/M metagenome (GOLD analysis project Ga0209382, IMG submission 187599) | Bulk soil microbial communities from a Populus tree surrounding site in Tennessee, USA - Soil MetaG P. deltoides SBSDD5 (SPAdes) (version 2) | ecosystem: Environmental > Terrestrial >... | reverse complement strand
CATTCAGCTATTGAATCGGCAAAGCGAAGCGTGATCGATGGTGCTCATTTCGGCAAGGAATATATCAGACATCCACGCAGCGGGAAAAATAGTTTAAGTTGCCGCTCTCCGAGGCAATAGTCAAATCCCCGGCATGGCTTTCTTGAGCGGTCTTAGCAAAAACAGCAGCACGACCCCCATCAGCGCCGCCGCGCACGAGAGCATGATCCAGAACGTGGAATGCGGTATGTCGTCCCAGAGTTCTCCGATTTGCGTCAATTTGTTGCCGATGGCGGTGGCCACGAACCATCCGCCCATCATGATGCCGCGATAGCGGCGGGGCGCCACCTTGGACACCAGAGACAAGCCCATGGGAGAGAGCATCAGCTCTCCGATCGTCAGCACGCCGACCGCCCCCAAAAGCCACAACGGGGAGACTCGGTAGGCGTAAATATCCGAACCGTTTGTCTGCGATTCCCCCACCTTGGCGGCCAGGAAGAAGATGAAAAATGCGAGTGCGGTGAAGAACATACCGAACGCCATCTTCAGCGGAGTGGAGGGTTCACGCCCACGCCGATCGAGCCAGCGCCAGAACGCGACCAAGGGAAAGGTAAGCAGAATGACCCACATCGGGTTGGTGGCGTTCGAAATGATCCCGCTCACCTTCCAGTTCGTGTTCTCGTTGGCCCAGTAGGTTATCGTGGAACCGTTCTGATGAAAGACCATCCAGAACACGATGATGATGAGATAAATCGCGATGAGTGCGCCAATGCGCCGCCTTACCGGAACCGCATCGATGGGCTGCGGCCGGTCGGCATGAGCTATGGTTGAGACGGGCCGATCAGCCTGCTCGATATGCGTCTTGAATCGCCAGAGAATACCGACCGAGATCGCCATCCCGAATGCGGCCACCGCAAACGCAGGATGAAATCCAAATTTGTTGTGCACGATCTCAGCAATGACCGGAGCCAGAAAGGCGCCGACGTTGATGCCCATGTAGAAGATGTTGTAAGCGCGATCTTTGAGATGGCTTCCTTCCGGGTAGAGATTTCCCACCATCGTCGACACGTTGGGCTTGAAGAATCCGTTTCCAATGACCAGGCAAGTGAGAGCGGCATACACGACCGGAATGGAGCGGATCGAGAGCAGCAAGTGTCCGGCCATGAAAAAGAGCCCGCCGATCATGACCGCCCGCCGGTAGCCTAGCTTCTTGTCGGCCAACCACCCACCCACCAGGGGGCTGGCATACACGAACATCAGGTAGTTCGCGTAAAGGTGGGTTGCTTGATCGGAGGTCCATGCAAAGCCCTGGCCGGTGCCGTCCCGCAGATAGAGCGTGAACATGGCCAGCATGGTGTAGAAGCTGAACCGCTCCCACATCTCGGTGGCAAAAAGAACGTACAGACCCTTGGGATGTTTGTCCGTACCTGTAGCGAGGGTGGCGGGGGTTGAGCTTGGTGGGCCCATGATGGGGGCAACTTATACCAGATCAGCCGCCCGAGTGGGATTCGAGGACGTTCATGGGATCGTCCACATTATGTATGATCCCGGCCGCATGAATGCGCTCCGCATTGTGCAAGGTTTCGAGGAGGACTCGTGAAACCTAGAGAACTGACCCTTCGCGGCCTGATCCTTGGTGCGGTCATCACCACCCTGTTCACCGCGGCCAACATCTATCTCGGGTTGAAGGTCGGACTCACCTTCGCCTCCTCGATCCCCGCCGCAGTCATTTCCATGGCCATCCTTAGCCGGGTCAAGGACTCCTCGATCCTCGAAAACAACATAGTCCAAACCGTTGCCTCCGCGGCAGGCACGCTATCGGCAATTATTTTCGTTCTTCCTGGCCTGGTGATCATCGGCTGGTGGACCGGGTTTCCGTTTTGGCAATCCTTTTTGATTTGCGTAAGCGGAGGTGTACTCGGCGTACTGTTCACGATTCCTCTTCGACGCGCGCTCGTCACCACCTCCGACCTTCCCTATCCCGAAGGGGTCGCGGCGGCGGAAGTTTTGAAGGTTGGATCGGGCACGCGCGGTGAAACTCAGGACGACACGGGCGAAGCCCGCGAAGGGCTTCTGGCGGTGATCCTGGGATCTGTCGCGTCAGCAGGATTAGCGATTGTGACTGCCACCCGTATTGCCGCGGCTGAAGTAACGAAATTCTTCCCTCTCGGGGGCACCGCTTCGAGCGGATACAACGTCGCCTGGTCGCTCGCGCTCGTCGGGGCCGGACACCTGGTTGGACTCTCCGTCGGCATGGCGATGTTGATGGGCCTCGTGATCTCGTGGGGCATCGCGGTGCCGATCCTGACCTCGATGCATCCGCCGGCGGCGGGCGTGGAGTTCGCAACCCACACCCTCACGATCTGGCGCACTCAGGTGCGATTCATCGGCGCGGGCGCAATTGCTGTCGCCGCAATCTATACGCTCGCAACGTTGGCCAAACCCGTGGTGGGTGGACTGGTCAGCACATTGGCTGCGTCACGCGCCAAGGGCATCCGGGATGATCGGGATCGTGATCTTTCACCACGGTGGATTGGGGTTCTCACCGCTCTGTGTTTGATCGTATCCGCCTGGCTTGCTTTCAGCTTTGCCCGCTCCACTCCGCTTGCAGGGCATGCGCTTGGCCTTACGATCTTCACCATTCCCTTCGTGCTGCTGGTCGGGTTCTTGATTGCCGGAATTTGCGGCTACATGGCGGGCCTGATCGGCGCCTCGAACAGCCCCATCTCCGGGGTGGGCATTCTCTCCATCGTTATATGTGCATCGACGCTGGTGCTCGTTGTACCCCCCACGCCGGATGTGCAAGCACCACTCGTTGCGTTCGCGCTTTTTATCACTGCGATCGTGTTCGCCTGCGCGACGATCTCGAACGACAACCTGCAGGACTTGAAAACCGGTCAGCTCGTCGGCGCCTCACCGATGCGCCAGCAGATCGCGTTGATCGTGGGCGTGGTTGCCGGCGCGTCCGTCATCCCGTGGGTGCTCAACTTGCTTGCCAGGGCCTACGGGTTCGCCGGAGCTCCGAACCTCAATGTCGTCGCCCCCAATCCATTACCTGCACCGCAGGCGACGTTGATTTCCGCACTCGCCCAAGGAGTGATTGGCAGCCATCTAGAATGGAGAATGCTCGGGATCGGCGCAGGGGTCGGGGTGGGACTCATCGTGTTGGACGCGACCCTTGGCGCATTGAAGAAGCTGCGGATTCCGCCCTTGGCGGTGGGAATCGGGATCTATCTCCCGATGTCGGCCACGTTCGCCGTGGTCGTGGGAGCGGTGATCGGCCATTGGTACAACAACCGAGTGCGTTCCCGGCCCGACCGTGAGCGTGCCGAGCGTTTAGGTACGCTGGTGGCGTCGGGACTCATCGTCGGCGAGAGCCTGTGGGGGGTACTGAACGCCGGGCTCATCGTGGGTCTTACGAAAGACGCGCCGATTGCGCTCGTACCCGAGAATTTCGGGCTCGCACCATGGCTCGGGCTGCTCGGATTCGCGGGGCTTATCGTGTTGCTCTACGGCTGGATGCTGCGGAGAGCTGCCCAGGCCACGTAAACGTTACTTGGTGACCTCCGCCAAGAAGTCCAGGGCGGTCTTCCACGAACGCTTGTCGGCTTCTTCGTTGTAGGCCAGCCCCGGGATCCCGTGCGTGTCCGCGCCCGGATTGGTGAACGAGTGCTTGGCGTTCCCGTAGGCGATGAACTCCCAGTCCGCGCCCGCGTCAGCCAGGTTCTTCTGGAAGGTCTGGATCTGCTCCGAGGTGGCCATAGCGTCCGCGGCCCCGTGGCAAACGAGAATGCTGGCTTTGATCTTCCCTGTGGCTGGCTCGGTGGGCAGCCCGGCGTGAAAGCTCACCACCCCATCGAGATCGGCGCCACTCATGGCCATGCCGAGCACGACCGAACCGCCGAAGCAATAACCGATCGCAGCAATGTGCCCGGGATCGACGTGGGAATTCGCCTTGAGCTGGGCTACCGCCGCGTTGAAACGCGCTGTGGCCACTTCGTGGTTGGCGCCCACGGCCCCGGACCACTCGCCTGCTTCTTTGGGGTGGTCGGTCATCTTGCCGTCCCCGTACATGTCGGCGGCAAAGGCGACGTAACCGGCCTCAGCCAGCATGCGCGCTCGCGTCTTCGTGTAATCGTTGAGCCCCCACCATTCGTGCACGACGACCACCCCCGGCCGTTTGCCCTTGGCCGCAGTGTCGTAAGCGATCCACCCACGAAGGGTGGTGTCCCCTGCCTTGTACTCGACGGGATCGAGCCGGACCTCAGCGGTTGCAATGGGGACGAGGCTCCCGAAGTTGGCTATCACCAAACCGACGAGGGCTGTAGAAAAGCGAGATAAGGGCTTCATGATCAACCTCCAGAATGGGGGTGTAAGCGTGAGAACTCGAGCTCCCCTCCGTGTCAGCGTCGATGCAGCGTTTCGACGATCCCTCCGAGCATCTTCTCGAACATCCCCAGCCGGTAGCTGCGGCGATAGTCGTGCGTGCCGTTGACGACCGCCGGCAGAGGATCGAGCGGCGCGAAGGTCGTCGTCGGGGTCACGGCAATACCCGTGGGCCCAGCGCGCTGGATCAGTAAGGTGAGTTCGTTGATGTGGGTAAGGAAGTCCGGCGACAAGGGTTGCGACCTGCCCTCTTGGATCGCCCGCACCATTTCCGCGATGCCCAGGAACTTGTCTTGAGCATAGATCTCGCGGCGACGGAGCCAACTCACTAGCTTCTGCTTGGGGGAGTGCCCCACACCCCGCTCCGCCTCCACCGCGTGCGATTTCCAGTGGCGCACCAACGGTACCTTACGCCCGCCGACCCCGAACATGTGGCCGAGCCATGGCTGCGTTCGCACGGTATAGGCCTTGCGCGCATGAAGACTGACGTCGGAAAAGCGTTCCAGCCGGACCGGAGACTGGTCATGGCAGTAGCTGTCCGCGTAAATCTCCCCGCCATCGCCGATGATGCGTAGGCGATGGTCTCGGGGCGCGATGACGCTGCATGTAATTCGCGCCGCGACTCCGCCCCCGAAATCAAGGCACGCGACCGAATAGTCCGGTGTATCGGGTCGCCCGAGCGGCGTATCGGTCTTGCGTTGGATCAACGACTTGGAAAAGGCGGTGACGGAGGTCGCCGGTCCGAACATCGCGCAGATCCATACGAGGTGGTAACCGACGTGTTCGAATGTACAGCCTTCCTCGAACTCCTCAACATAGGGAAACGGAGCGCCCGTGGGGCTCTCTACTTTCTCGAAGTGCATTAGGTGTGCAGGATTGTCGTCGAGCTCGGCATAGACGAGCACCGGCTTCCCGATCGCGCCGTCGCGGACGGCCTTCCACAGGGTGCAGACGGCGTCGGTGTAGATGTTGCACGGAGCCCCCGTGAACCCCAGTCCGCGCGACGTCGCGAGCGCGAAGAGCTCCCGAGTGTGGGCGAGATCGTCGGTCAGCGGCTTCTCCGAATAGACGTGCTTCCCGGCTTCCAGCGCGCGCTTCGTGACTTCGAAATGCGCTCCGATATTGGTGAGGTTGACGACGATCTCAACCCTCGGATCGGCAAGCAGCGACTCGTAGTCGGGGTATACGTGAAGACCGTAGTACTGGCCGACGGCTTTTGCGCGCGCGGTGTCGATATCGAAGACTCCGCTGATTTCCAGCTCCGGATACGCCCACTTCGTGCGCATGTAGATGTCGAACACGAATCCACAGCCGACGAAAGCGATGTTCATGGCGAGCCGTGCCTTGAGGTGTGGCTTTCCTGAATGGCTCGACGGATCCGCTCCGCCGTTTCGGCTACCGCGATGCTGTCGGCGAGCGGCATCACGCGGCTTTCGATGGCACCTTCTTCGACACAGGCACGCACCGCGTCCGCCTCGTAGTTAAAACCGTTGCCATCATAGTGGTAGTGCATTCGCTCGCCGCGCCCGCTCGAACGTCCGGTCAACTGCGCGACCCGGTGGACCAGACCGTATTGCCGGATCCGCGAGCGCCAATCGAAGGTCGGCCCCTCGAGGTGTAGCGGCGCCTGGTGCAAGACGTGGAGGCCATAGGGGCGGACGATAGGACCATGGAAGCCGATCATGCCCTCGGTACCCATGACATAAAAATCATTCGGTGCCCAGGCGCGCAGACTCACGAAGAAGGATCCGATCACGCCCACGGGGTAGCGAAGCTGGAACGCCGCATCCTCGTCGATTCCGGTGGCACCAATCGAGCCCATTGCTTGCAGGAGTTGCGGGGCACCGAACAACCATTGCCCCAAGGACAACGGATAAGCACCCAGATGCGCGATCGCTCCGCCTCCGCGTGCGGGATCGAAGTTACCGTTGGCAAGGTCCGGGGCTTGCGAACTTCCGAAGTTACCGGCCATCACGCGCGCCTCGCCGATCACGCCGTCCGCCACGGCCTTCTTCAGCGCTTGCGCGGCAGGTAGAAAGCGCGTCCACATCCCCTCCATGATGAACACTGATTTCAGGCGACCGGCATCGGCGATCCGCGCCGCCTCGGCTGGGCCTGTAGCGAAGGGCTTCTCGACGAGCACCGGGATGCCCGCCTCGATGCAGAGCATCGCATGTGCTGCATGCTCGGATGGCGGAGTGGCGACATAGATAGCGTCGACGCCGCCCGCCGCTGCCGCTTCAGCATAGCCCTCGATCGCCCGCCCGATGCCCATTCCCGCCGCGAATCTCTGCGCCTTCGAGAGTGAACGAGAGGCGACAAAGCTAGCCTCGGCGCCGCGGGCGGCGCGGAGTCCGGCCACGAACTTGGCCGAGATATCGCCGGTACCGAATATGCCCCAACGAAAGCGTGTCACGGCAAGCCGCCTTCCTTGGCCAGACGACGAACAGCCTCGAGCTTCTCCGGATTCCCAACGTCCGTCCAGTAGTCGCCGTCGGCTCTGAACGCTCGGATGTTGGCGCCCTCGCTGGCGAGCCGCAGATATGCGCTCACGATCGAGAACTTGCCCGACTCGCTGAGCTGGCCCAAGAGCGCCGGACTCACCGCGTGGATGCCGCAGAACCCAAGTCGTTCGACGTCGTGAACGGGAGGTCCGGCCCACTCCCGCCGACCGCCGGGGGACTCCTCCCACCCGGCCAGGCGCCCACTCCGTTCGAACAGGAAGGCACGGCCCGACGGGCGCGGCTGCACGGCCACCGTGGCCAGTGCGCCGCTCTTCGTGTGCTGCGCGTACACGAGTCCGAGGTCGATCGCGCTCAGCACGTCCACGTTATGGATGATGAAGGACTCCTCTCCGGCAAGAAGCGGGGCCGCTTTCTTGAGTCCCCCTCCGGTGTCCAGAAGCTCGATCTCCCGAGAAATCGCAATCGGTATCTTGATACGCGCCGTTCGCAGATAGGCCTCGATCTGGTCCGGCTGATGGTGGACATTGACCACCACGGAATCGACCCCGAAGCGCATCAACCGATCCAGAACCAGTTCGAGCAGAGGCCGCCCGCCCACCTCGATCAGGGCTTTCGGAGTCCGGTCGGTCAGAGGTCGCAGTCGGCTCCCTACGCCGGCTGCGAACACCATGGCCTTCAGGATCTCCCCCCGATCTCGCGATGCCGGAGTTCCACGGCCACACCGCGACGCCGCAAATGTTCCGCCAGGCGCTCCGCACAAAAGACCGATCGGTGCCGGCCGCCGGTGCAGCCGAAGGCGACGCTCAGATCGGTGAAATTGCGACTGCGATAATTGTCCACCGCCTCGTCCACCAGTGTCCGCACCCGTTCCAGAAACGCTCCGACCGACGGCTCGGCCTCGAGGTACGCGGCAACCGCCTCATCGCGGCCGGTCATGGGTGCGAAACGTTCCTCCCGGCCGGGGTTGGGAAGGAAACGGCAGTCGAAGACCCATCCCCCGCCATGGCCCGATTCATCGCCGGGCAATCCGTCACGATAGGAAAAACTCAGCACCCGTACGGTCAGCTCCAAGGACGCATTCCCGATCTGCCGCAGAGCCGAGGAGCCGACGAGCCGCCGCACGACCTCGCCCAGCGCGGGAAGCTCGGGGGGAAGCGGCGACTCGATCGAGAGGCGTTCGAGATTCCGGATCGCATACGGAATGCTCATCAGGAACCGCGTCTTGCGTTCATAGTAGCCTCGGAGGCCATAGGCCCCGAGCGCTTGGAAGATCCGGATGTAGGCGAACAAAGGATAAAGGGCCATGAAGGCGCCGCGATCGATCGGCGCGATCCGCTCGACCGCTTGTATATATTCCTCGAGCAGACTGTCGCGAAGATCGAAGGGAAGATCGGCCTTCCCGTCGAAGAGGATCGAGGCCACGTCGTACTGGAGCGCACCACGACGGCCTCCCTGGTAGTCGATGAACCACGGCTTGCCATCCCGGACCATGATGTTCCGCGATTGAAAATCGCGATACAGGAAGTGCTCGCGTGAAGCGGCGAGCAGGAGTTCCGCGAAGCGTTCGAAGTCGTCCTCCAGTGCCTGCTCGTCGAACGGGATTTCGGCCAGCTTGAGGAAGTAGTACTTGAAGTAGTTCAGGTCCCAGAGCATGGATTGACGGTCGAAACTCGCCCGTGGATAGCAGACGGTGTAATCCAGATTCCGACCCGCCTCGACCTGGAACCGCGGCAAGAGCCGCATGGCCTCCCGGTAGACCGCGACCGTCGCGGCGTCGAGTGTCGGACCCCGACGCCCGGCTCCCAGGATGTCGAAGAGCGTCGACCCGCCGAGGTCTTCCTCCAAGTAGACCCCCGCTGTGGCATCATCGCCGTAGATCTCCGGCACAGGAAGGCCGGCCGCGCGGAAACTACGCGAGAAGGACAAGAAGGCTCGGTTCTCGAGCGGATCCGGGCCGTGCACGCCGACTACCGTACCCACCGCACCGTGGAGACGGAAAAGGCGGCGCTTGGAGGCGTCACCGTGTAGAGAGACCACCCGGTCGGGTAGGGCGCCGAAGCAACGCCGGTACAAATCGCGGAGAGCGGTATCTACACGTGAGTCCATGCCGCGATTGTGCTACATGGCGCGAAAAACTGCCTTCGCTTTGCGACCTTTGGACGTAGGATCCAAATACAGGTTGGCCATGAGGGGGTGGTTCATGTTCGTTCTTCCCACGGTCACGATCGCCGAGGGCGACCGGGCTTGCTCCGGCTTTTCGCACTCGTTCCCTCGCGGGCGGGCTTCCCTTCTCCTTGTCCTTGTCTTCCCGATTTTCCTGACCGCCGCAGCGGACGGGGTGCCCTTCACGAACGTTGAGAGCCTGGCGGGCGTTTACGGTTCGTCGGTGGCGTGGGGGGATTATGACAATGATGGGGATCTCGACATCCTGCTCACGGGAACCGACGGGCCCAACTTCATCGCCTTGGTATACCAACAGGAATCAGCGGGCATCTTCTTTATGGCCTTCGCGGGGCTGACGGGGGTCGGGAATTCCTCCGCGGCGTGGGGGGATTACGACAGGGATGGGGATCTCGACATCCTGCTCACGGGAGCAACCGCCTCCAGTTACATCTCCCGGGTCTACCGGAACGACGGAGCCTGCCCTTTCCATGACATCTCCGCCAGTCTGCCGGGGGTTGCGAGCTCATCCGCGGCGTGGGGGGATTATGACAACGATGGGGATCTCGACATTCTGCTCACGGGCGCAAGCGCCTCCGGTTCGATCTCCCGGGTATATCGGAACGACGGGGCGGGCGCCTTCCAGGACATCTCCGCGGGGCTGCTGGGCGTCTCGAACTCTTCCGTGGCGTGGGGGGATTATGACAAGGACGGGGATCTCGACATCCTGCTCACGGGAACAAGCGCCTCCGGTTCGATCTCCCGGGTGTACCGGAACGACGGGGCGGGCGCCTTCCAGGACATCTCCGCGGGCCTGCTAGGTGTCTCGAGCTCTTCCGTGGCCTGGGGAGACCAAGATAACGACGGGGATCTCGATTTCCTGCTCACCGGAGCAAGCGCTTCCGGTCCCATCTCCCGGGTGTACAGGAACGATGGGGCGGGCGCCTTCCATGACATCTCCGCCGGGCTGCTAGCTGTCCCGAACTCCTCGGTCGCGTGGGGGGATTATGACAACGATGGGGATCTCGACGTCCTGCTTACCGGAGGTGTTTCCGCCACCAACGTCAACTCCCGGGTCTACCGGAATGACGGGGCCGGCGGTTTCAACGACATCTCCGCAGGGCTGCCGGGAGTTGCGTTCTCTTCTGTGGCGTGGGGGGATTATGACAACGATCGGGATCTCGATCTCGTGCTCACGGGTTACGGCGGGTTGCAGCTGGGCGTCATCTCCCTGGTCTACCGGAACGAAACTCCGACGGGCAACGCTGCCCCCTCGGCTCCCACGAACGCGGCCTCGTTGCGCAACGGAAACCAGGTGACGTTCAGCTGGACGGGGGCCACTGACGACCACACGCCGACGGCCGCCTTGAGCTACAACCTCCGGATCGGCACTACGCCCGGAGGAGACCAGATTCTGCCTGCGATGGCTGCACCGAATGGCTACCGGCGCGTCGCCCGGCTGGGAAACGGCCAGTTGCGGACGTCGTGGACGCTTACTCTGCCGAATGGTGTCTATTACTGGGGCGTTCAGGCGATCGACGGAGCGTTCCTTGGCTCCTCATTCGCGGGAGCACAAGCCTTGAGCCTGGAGGAAACCCCGGAAGGGCCGAATTCTTTCCTTCTTAGCCCCATTAGACCCAATCCCTTCGCGAGATCGACAGTGATCACGTATTCGCTACCGTCGCCCGGTCCCTTGGAGATCGCGATATTCGACGGAGCCGGACGGAAGGTGCGTGCCCTCATGAGCGGTTCCACGGACGCTGGCGCCCATTCCGTCCGATGGGACGGACGGGACGATGGAGGGACGCGGTTGGCAGCGGGAGTCTACTTCGTGCGAATCGAAGCCTCGGGATTTACTCAGGCACGGAAGGTGGTTCTGTCGGATTAACCAATCCGGTCCCGCCCCTCGCCTCTCACGGTTCGAGATGTTCCCCAGGACCGGATTGTGTACCATGCCGCGAGCAAGCCCAACACCACCCTCGGCCCGCCCACATCGTCGTCATCCCCGGAGACTTGAAATGAGAACCTGCGCGCGATCACTCCTCATTTCCCTGCTATTCGGCCTCGTCACCGCCCGCGGCGCCCGGGCCCAGATCGACGCCCGAATGCTCCAGAATCCCGACGTGTCGGCGGACCGGATCGTGTTCGCCTATGCGGGGGACTTGTGGGTGGTCCCCAAAGCCGGGGGCACTGCCCATCGGCTCAGCTCCCCTCCTGGGCAGGAGCTGTTCCCGCACTTCTCCCCCGACGGCTCGAAGATCGCCTACAGCGCGGACTACGACGGTAATTCGGATGTCTACGTGATCCCCACCGCGGGAGGGCTCCCGGTTCGGGTCACGAACCATGGAATGACCGATCGGATGATCGACTGGACGCCCGACGGCTCCAAGCTTCTCTTCGCCTCCTCCATGAACAGCGGGCGTCAACGCTACAACCAGTTCTACGAAGTCGCGCCAACTGGCGGTCTCCCCAAGCAGCTTCCGATTCCCTACGGGGAATTCGCCTCATTCTCCTCGGATGGAAAGACGGTGGCCTACACGCCAATAACCCAGGCGTTTAGAACCTGGAAGCGTTACCGCGGAGGGATGGCGGCCGACATCTGGGTGTTCGATCTCACAACTGGGCGCGCGGAGAATATTACCAACGACCCCGCGAACGACGAATTTCCGATGTGGGTGGGGAGCAAGCTCTACTACCTCTCCGATCGCGGCCCCGATCAGCGATCGAACATTTGGGTCTACGACTTCGGGACCAAGCAGTCGACCCAGCTCACCAAGTTCACCGATTTCGACGTCCACTTCCCGGCGCTCGGTCCCTCCGACGTGGTGTTTGAAGCGGGAGGGGTCCTCTATCTTCTCAGCCTCGCCGATCAGACCTCTCGAGAAATCCCGATCACTGTGGTCACCGACGACCTCACCCTCCTCCCCCGGCGGGAGAAGGTGGGGAAACTCATCCAGAGCATCTCCCTCGCCCCCGATGGAAAGCGCGCGCTCTTTGGAGCCCGGGGGGACGTGTTCTCGGTCCCCGCCGAAAACGGACCGGTGATCGACCTCACCGGGACTTCCGGGACGGCGGAGCGATACCCGGCTTGGTCTCCGGATGGCAAGCGCGCGGCCTACTGGAGCGATGCTTCCGGGGAGTACGAACTGACCTTGCGGGAACTCGCCCGGCCGGGATCGGAGAAGAAGCTCACGTCCTACGGCCCGGGGTTCCGCTATGAGCTTTTCTGGTCACCGAACAGCAAGATGCTGGCGTTTGTGGACAAGGCCATGGAGATCAAGATTTACGACGTGGACAAGGGCTCCACGACCCCGGTGGACAAGAACCAGTTCATGTACGAAGGAGATCTGGATGCGTTCCGTATGACCTGGTCCCCGGATAGCCGCTGGCTCGCCTACCGCAAGGAAATGAGCACGGGCAGCAGCGCCATCGCCCTGTTCGATGTAAGGAGCGGGGTCATGCATCAGGTGACTTCGGGTTATTACAACGATGCCGCCCCTTCGTTCGATCCCGACGGCAAGTACCTCTATTTCCTCACCAACCGTGATTTTCAGCCCATCTATTCCGACGTCGACAACAGCTTCATCTATGCCAATTCGACCCGGATCGCTGCTGCCTCCTTGAACGAGACAATTCTCTCCCCTGTGGCCCCCAAGAACGACTCGACCATGGTGGCCTCGAACGCGGACAAGGGGGACGCGGACAGCACCAAGAAGGCGAAAGGGAAGGAGAACAAAAAGGCCGAGAGCAAGCCGGTGAACATCACCCTCGATGGATTCGAGGGGCGAGTCGTTCTCCTCCCCCCCAAGGCGGGGAACTACGCCGCGATCCAGGGGGTCTCGGGGAAGGTCGTGTACCGGAAGAATCCCAACACCGGGTCGGCGGACGAAAGCCACCCCGTGATGTTCTATGACCTGGACAAACGGGAAGAGAAGACGATCGTGGACGACTCCGACGTCTTCGAGATGAGCGCGGACGGCAAGAAAGTCCTGGTGGGAAAGGACGAAGCTTACTCGGTGGTCGACGTCGCCGAAGCGCAGAAGACCGACAAGAAAATGCCGACCGGGGACCTGGAAGTGATGGTCGATCCCCGGGTGGAGTGGAAACAGATCACGAACGACGTTTGGCGGTTCGAGCGCGACTTCTTTTACGACCCCAATATGCACGGCGTGGACTGGGCCGCCCTGCGGGTCCGCTACGGAAAGCTCCTGGAGGCGGCGGTGACTCGCTGGGACGTGAACTTCGTGATCGGGGAGCTCATCTCTGAACTGAGTTCATCCCACACCTATCGGGGGGGCGGGGACACCGAGTCCGCCAAGGACGTCGCAGTGGGATACCTCGGGGTGGATTGGGAAAAGGCCGAGGGCGCCTACCGCCTCAAGAAAATCATCCGGGGGGCGCCGTGGGACGCCGAAGTTCGCTCCCCTCTCGATGGGCCGGGGATCGCGGTCAAGGAAGGGACCTACATCCTCGCGGTAAACGGGAAGCCCTTGGATTCGGACCAGGCCCCCTGGGGTGCCTTCGCCGGGTTGGCTGGGAAATCAATCGTCCTCACCGTCAACGACCGGCCGACTTCGGCGGGGGCGCGGGACGTCCTGGTCGAGACGTTGAAGAGCGAGACCCGTCTTCGCCACTTAGCCTGGATCGAGGCCAACCGTCGTCGGGTGGACGAGGCCACCGGGGGGAAGATCGGCTACATCTACGTTCCCAGCACCGATCGGGAGGGTCAGACTGAGTTGGTCCGGCAATTCGCCGCTCAGTTCGACAAAGAGGGGCTGATCGTGGATGAGCGCTTCAACAGCGGGGGCCAGATCCCTGACCGCTTCATTGAGCTCTTGGACCGCAAGCCGCTCGCGTTCTGGGCGGTGCGGGACGGAAAGAATTGGCAATGGCCCCCGTCCGCGAACTTCGGTCCCAAGGTGATGTTGATCAACGGTTGGAGCGGCTCTGGGGGAGACGCGTTCCCCGACTATTTCCGGAAGGCAGGTTTGGGACCGCTGATCGGAATGCGCACCTGGGGGGGACTGATCGGCATTTCCGGGGCACCCGACCTCATCGACGGCGGACAGGTCACGGTCCCCACCTTCCGCATGTACAACCCCGACGGGACATGGTTCAAGGAAGGGCATGGTGTCGATCCCGACATCGAGGTTCCGGAAGATCCGGCCCAGCTCGCCAAGGGGGTTGACGTGCAGCTGGAACGAGGAATCCAGGAAGTGATGAAGCTCCTGGCCGAACATGCAGCGGTGAGCTCGAAACGACCCGCCTACCAGACGCGCTAACGACAACTCATGAGACGGTGGAACTCTCACCCCGACCTAGGGGAAACCCTTCGACTTCCTCGCCGAAGGGCTTCAATCGGGGAAAAATGGCGGGGCCGACGAGATTCGAACTCGCGACCTCCGGCGTGACAGGCCGGCGTTCTAACCAACTGAACTACGACCCCGCAAAGGGGCATGAGGGTATCAACCACCCAGCGGACTGTCAAACTTTCGTAGGTGATGTATTCGCTCATGAATTTCTTTGCATGCGGTGATATATTTCGCAGCTAGCTCACCGGGAGGCGTGGCAAACGGCAGGACGGGGTGATCCGCTACTGCCCTTGAATCTCATTCAAGGGGTCACACCATGAAAGCCTCTCTGCTCCTCGCTTGCATCGTCGCTATTCCGGTCGCCTTAGCAAGCTGCGGCAAGGACGACAATCCATCGGCACCGAATTCGCTGTACTTGCAAGTTGCCGCCGACACCACGACAAACAATTGCACGAACAACTTCCTTGGCGAGCTCTCCTCGGTCCTCGCCAGTTGGGAGACGGGTCTGGAGACGGAACGCGGAACGCCGTTCCTTCCCACCCCACCTTCCTTCTCGGGAAACACCACCACATACTTGACCACGCTTTCGCCTCTCCTGGTGGAATGGAAGGACTCGCTCGACGCATGGAGGGGAGTGGTCTTCCTGAGCAGCCCTCCCATCTTTAGCGGGGACATGAACGCGTACCTGACCGCGCTCTCTCCGACTCTCGCCTCATGGGAAGATTCCATCGAGGCCTGGAGGGGACATGACTTCCTCCAGAGTTCCCCTCTCTTCGTTGCGGATACGACACCTCCGGTGATCGAATGCCCCGCAGATACGACCATCGATTGCGCGGGGCCCGACGGAGCGATCGTCGCGTTCACAGTGACCGCCACCGACAGCTGCGATTCCAAACCGACCGTGGTGTGCAATCCTCCTTCGGGATCTGTCTTCCCGATTGGGACGACCGCGGTCACCTGCACCGCCACCGATGCGGATGGAAACAGCTCCCAGTGCACATTCAACATTACCTTGGGGGTCGATGAAACCCCGCCGGTAATCGAGTGCCCGGGCGATGCCACCGTGGAGTGCACCGGGGACGGCGGTGCGTCCTACGCATTCGTCGTCACCGCGGACGATAGCTGCGACCCGGCGCCGGTCGTGGTGTGCGATCCGCCATCGGGGAGCTTGTTCCTGGTGGGAACGACCACGGTCACTTGCACGGCGACCGATGCCGCCGGGAACTCCGCCCAGTGCACGTTCGCGGTCACGGTCGTGGACACGGAGCCGCCGGTCATCACGGAGGTTTCCTTCAATCCTCCCAAGCTCTGGCCGCCGAACCACAAGATGGTGGACATTGCCGTCCTAGTGACGGCGGTGGATGCCTGCGGTTCGGAGATCACCAGCTGGATCGATCACGTCACCAGCAATGAGAGCGTAAACGGACGCGGTGACGGAAACACGGATCCAGACTGGGAGATTAGCGATGGTCTCCACGTGAAGCTTCGCTCCGAGCGACAGGGAGGAGGAACGGGACGCGTTTACACCCTGTACATCATCGTCTCGGATGCCTCTGGGAACACGGCCGAGGCACCGCCACTGGAGATCCGAGTCCCGCACGATTCTGCGCACAAGTAGGACGCGGCGAGCACTCAGGGCCCGTAACGCCTGAACTAGGTGTTACGGGCCACCTAGCCCAGTAGCTTTTGGCACATGGCCCAGAGCTGCGGCGCAGCGAAGCCGAACGTCTTGATCCGGCAGTTCGTGGTCATCATTGCCTCGGCATCCGAGGGATCGAGCAACGCCACGCCGACTTTGATCACGTCCCGCTTTGTCACCGCGGCAATGAGTTTCTTGTTCTCGTCGGCCATGGGTCCGCGCGACGCCGTACCTACCACGATCACTGATGCGTCGGCGGCCCGGCGTTCCGCGCGGCTAATATCGTCCTCGTTGGGCTTTGCGGCCACGTCCAGAATCTGGAACCCAAACGGTTCGAGCTGTTCCCGCACCACCGATAAGGGCAGAGGGCGGTAGGCATCGAGTTGCCGCGGCAAAATGGCCACCTTGGGACCCTGAGCGCGCGCAATGTCCGCGAGAACGCCGGCATTGCCTTCTAGAACTACGCCGCGCAATGCGGATTCGAAGAACACCGCCTCATGAGCCAGCTCGAGGATCTCGCGCGACTCCTCGTCCGAGGTCCATTTGATGCTCCGAAAGTTCTGGCGCAGGCGGAAGATCCGATCGATGGAATGCGTGAGCCGCTCCTCCGTGATCCGGCCGGAGCGTACCGCTTGCAACACGCCTTTCATGGACGCAGCCGCCATTTTCGTATCGAGACCAAACAGGATGATGTCCGCTCCCGCGTCCAAAGCGGCGACACCCGCCTTCTCGGGTCCGTAGCGTTCCGTGATGCCCTGCATTTCCATCGAGTCCGTGATGACAATTCCTCGGAAGCCCAGCTCGCGCCGCAGCAAATTCGTGATGATGTTCTCCGATACCGTGGCCGGGACCCCGTTCTTGTCGAATGCGGTGTAGTTGACGTGGGCCGTCATCACCATTTCCGGAGGCGAATCGGACTCCAGCGCCTTGCGAAAAGGACGAATGTCCCGTTCCGCCAGTGTGGTGCGATCGGACGTGACCTGGGGCAGGGCAAGGTGCGAATCGAGCGTGGTCGACCCGTGTCCCGGAAAGTGTTTGACACAGGCTGCTATGCCGGCGGCTTTGAGCCCCGCCACTGCCGCCAATGCATGGCGTTCTACCAGGCCGGGTGACGATCCGAAGGATCGTGTTCCAATCACGGGATTCTTGGCCTCGGTATTGACGTCGAGGACGGGGGCGAACGCCGTATTGAAGCCTAATGCCCGTAGTTTCTCCCCGATCCCCAGGTAGACGTCGCGGGTCACATCCTCGTCATCAAGATGGCCGAGAAGAGCCGCAGACGGGGCGGGCGTGGTGAGATCCGAGATCGTGGTGACGAGCCCGCCCTCTTCGTCCACCGCGACGATGCCAGGCGGAATCTCGCCGCCGAGCCGGCGGAATCGGGAGGTGAGCCGGCGCGTCTGGACGGGATGCTCCAGGTGGGAGCGGCGAAGAAACACGCCACCGTAATTGTGTTCGCGGTGATTGCGGATGGCGTCGATGTGGCTCCCCTCTTCCAGCGTCACCACGAAGAGCTGGCCGACCAGCACTTCCAGTGATTGCGTGAGAGCCTCAGCGCCGTAGTTGCTCATGAATCGATCGCTCTCGCCAACCCAACGTCAACCATGATTCGGCTTTCCCCCCTCCGCCGTGCGATCGAACGGACCGGTAGGGTACCACGATTTGAGGTCGGCCCCTGGATAGTAGTGCCCAAGAATGCGATTGAAGGTCACCCCTTCCTGGGAGAGCTGCATGGCACCCCACTGGCACATGCCCACTCCGTGTCCCCAGCCACGACCATGCAGGGTGAGCCGCGACACGCGATCACCTCGGCGAACCAGCTCCATCTCGAAATTCGTGCTTCGAAGCGGCTGCCCGTGCGGGCTCTCGAGCAGGCCGCGAATGGCTCCCTTCTCGGCGACATAACTCGCTTCATCCGTGGTCACCCGCACGCGTAATGCGCGGCCGCTCGTCCCGGTGCCCAGAACCTCGATCTGCTTGACCACCGACCCTTTCCAGGGTTTCGCCAGCACACGGGGTATGGTGCGGCTCAGTACTTGTTTCAACTCCTCGCCCGTCCACGACGCGTCCCATCGATAGAAGCGCGATGTCCGGCATGCAATCTCGGCTCCAAAACGATCCTCATGGCTCCGCAGATAGGATAGGGGCGCGGAGGGAAAGCTCTCCTCCACCCCCGCGATGTTCCCGCCACACGTCGACGCATAGTTGGCCCGGATGGGCTTGCCCTGATAGACCAGGATGAGTCCTCGCGTTTGGGCCACCGCGAGGTCGGCATCGGGGTGACGGCGATCCACCGGCCCGTACACTTGATCCGTGACTCCGGCGTATAGGTCAAACTTCTCTTTCGCATACTGGCCCATATGGCCGGCCACATAGGTGCGCGCGGCGATTGCTTGGGCTTTTGCGGCCTCGAGTAATCCGACTCCCTTCATGCCCATCTCGAGCGGTACGACCCCTCGCAGGTACGTCTCGACATCGATCACGTTAATGACCTGGAGACCCCCGCCCGTCGATGCGGGCACGACTTCGACCGCTCCGGGATACCTGGCCCCGTTCACCGTCAGGAGCCCCCCCTCGCTTTGCGGTTCGATGCGAAGAAAGCCCGCCGCAGTATCCATGAGCTCGCCGTTTGGGGTGTAAAGCGCGATCCGAGTCCCGTCACGACGCACGCTGATGACGTCGGACTCCGCCCCGATCGCAATCGTTCCATCTCCATCTCCCATGGCAAAGCTCTCGGTTGCGCCCACTTGGACGTCGGAAACCTGAGTGAACAACGCCACCCGCACCAGGGGTGGCTCGGGAAGCTGGGGTTTTTCGGTCGACGTGGTGCTAGGGACCGGGTGTGGACCGGCACAGGAGACCAGGAAGATCAGGGAGCCGAACGCAACGAGCCGTTTCATGGATGATCTCCCGGAGTAATGGATCCAAGAATTACGGGTTCTCGTGCTCCAGTGACCTGCGGCAAGTTGCCGGCTTTGCCGTCGAGGCTGAGATGGGCAAGCAACGCGAACGCCACCGCTTCCTTGGCGTCCACATCGAGCCCGTAGTAATCCGACGTTTTCACCGAAGCGTCTTCGAAGAGTTGCGCCAGATACTCGAGAAGGGTGACGTTGTGCGCGCCTCCCCCGGCCACGATGACTTCGCCCACCGTGAATCGCGGCGCGACGAAGCGCTGATAGGCATCGTGAACGGAGCGGGCGGTGAGCCAGGTCGCGGTGGCGAGCGTCGATGCTTCGGTCAGTTTTCGTTCGCGGCAACGCTCGAACAATAGGGTGGCATATTCAATTCCGAATTCCGCGCGCCCGACTCCCTTAGGGGGCGGTTTGCGGAAGAACGGAGCCTTCAAGAGTTCATCCACCAGCTCGCGGTTCGGCGTCCCCTTCCTCGCCCAAGCTCCTCCCTTGTCCACATGTTGTTCGCCATGAGTGAGGAGGCTCATGATCGCGTCGATGACCATGTTGCCCGGGCCGGTGTCGAAGGCAATGACCTCTTCACGAGAACTTCCCGCCCGGATGGCGCTGAAGTTCGCAATGCCGCCCACGTTCAAGGAGAGCCGGGTTTCGGCCGGATGCGCAAATAGCAGGTGGTCCACCAAGGGAACCAATGGCGCCCCGGTGCCTCCCGCCGCCACATCCCGGGAGCGAAAATCGCTGATCACCGGAAGACCCAAACGCGCCGCGATCACCGCGGGCTCACCGATTTGCAGGGTCGCCGGCGCGACCCACTCCCCATCATCCGGGTATTCCCAGGACGATTTGAGCGGGGTTTCGAACCGAGGGAAATGGGCCACGGTTTGCCCGTGACTCGCCACCGCATCGATCGTCTCGAGCGGCGCGCCCGAGTCCTCTGCCAAGTGCTTGACCGCGTCGGCGAACAGCTCCCCGATCAGGAAATGAAGCCGCGTCACGCGTTCGAGAACTCGCGTCGCCCCGACCTTCTGCAGATCCAGTATTTCCGCCCGCACCGGTTCGTCATAGGGGAGGGACAAAAAATCCAGGAGCTCCCAGGTTAGGGCCTCGTTTTCCCGGCCCGGCTCCAGCGATTCGACCTCGATCAACGCGGCATCGATGCCGTCGGCGGACGTGCCGGACATGAGTCCCACGATGCGGCGACGCCGCTTGTGAAGCAGCCGATCGATGCGCTTCATGCAGTGACTCGACAAGATGTCATGATGGGAGCGTAGCTTGAACCCGGGGGCCGGGACAATCGAGCGTCCCCCATCCAGAGGTTGACTCGGGGGGTTAGGGCTCTCTTGCTCCCCACGCGGTCCCCTCGGTATGTTCCGCCCATGGAAGAAACCAAGCGGGTTGGCGGCCCCCGGGTCGTGGTCGCGGGATTCTTGATTGTGATCCTGATCACCGCGTTCGTCGTGTTGCGGATGGTGCAATCGACCTCAAAGGGACCCGCAACCTCACCCCCGCTGGCCCCGGGGGATTCCATTCGATAGCTTAGCGCTCTGACATCCGGTACACCGCCCCATCCTTCATCACGAACCGCACGTCGCTCATGAGCGACATGTCATCGAGGGGATTTCCCCCCACCGCAATGACATCGGCGCGCTTGCCCTCGGTCAATGAACCCGTGATCGCCTCGATCCCGTTCATGCGCGCGGAATTGATGGTTGCGGTACGAATCGCCTCGACCGGAGCCATCCCGCATTCGATCATGCACGGAAAATCGCGCCAGTTCTCGCCGTGAGGAAACACGCCGATATCGGTGCCATAGGATACGAGCACCCCGGCCTTCACGATCTTGCTGAAACGGTCCCGCTGAAACCCTCGCATACGCTTGGCCTTCTCAATAATCGAGACGTCCACGCCCATCGGATTTTCCGGACGCTGCAGGAAGTCGAGAACGTAGAGCGTGGGCACACAATACACGCCCTTGTCTTTCATGAGCCGAAGGCCCTCGTCGTCGATCATCGTGCAGTGCTCGATCGAATCGAATCCGGCCTCCGCACAAAAGCGCACTGCTTCCGCGCCGTGGGCGTGGGCGGTGATTTTCTTCCCAAGCCGATGCACTTCCTGCGCGGCGACCTGAATCTCCTCGCGCGAGTAGTGCGAGGCCGAAGGATCGTCGCCCATGCTGAGCACGCCGCCCGAAGCGAAGAGCTTCACCCAATCTGCCCCGTACTTGATCTCCTCGCGCACGGCTTTCCGCATCGCGTCGACACCGTCCACGATCTTGCCCAGTGACAGCATGCAAAAATCGCACGCATAATCGTTGGCGTCACCGTGGCCACCGGTAATGGATAAATAATGCGGCGCGACCAGCATGCGCGGGCCCGCGGCCATGCCGGCGTTCACAAAGTTCCGCAGATCGCACAGGCCATATTGGCGGTCCGAATCGCCGGGATCGCGAATGGTCGTGAACCCCGCCCACAGCGTCTTCTGTATGTTCACCAGCGCGTCGAGGGTCATGCGGGCGGAGGTGCGCTTGAACACCAGAACATCCAAGTTGCGCGGCTCGAGCATCACGTGACAGTGATTGTCATGCAAGCCCGGAAGCAGCGTGACGTCACCCAGCTCGAACGTCCGCGCGCCACTGGGAGGCTTCAATCCTTTCCCGAACGCCTGAATGCGCTCGTTCTCGACGAGCACGACGGCATCGTCGAGCAATTTTCCCGACAGAACGTCGAGCCCCCGCTTGGCGTGAATTGCATAGGTTCCCTTGCCGTGCACTTCCGTAATCATCATGACGCTGCCTTTCCCTTGTCTCGCTCGATGGTTTCGATCGCCGTGCGAACGAACCCGCCCGCGTCGTTTAGACGCTTTGTCGCTTCGGGGGCGGTCGCGCGGGCCAGGATCATGACCACGGCGACCTTAACCGAACCTTTAGCATCCTTGAGCGCCGTCTCGGCCCGTTCGTAATCGACCCCGGTGACCGTCATCACGACGCGCTTGGATCGTTCGCGAAGCTTGGTGCTGGTGGCCATCAAATCGACCATCATGTTCTCATAGGTCTTGCCCATGAGAACGAAGGCGGTGGTGGTGATCATGGTGAGGACCATCTTCTGGGCCAGCGCCGATTTCATGCGGGTGGACCCCATCAACACTTCCGGTCCCACCACCGGGCAGATGGCTACATCCACCGGGAAGTCGATCGATGATCGCGGGTTCATGGTCAAATAAATCGTCTTCGCCCCGACCTTACGAGCCTCGGTGACCGAAGCGAGCACGAAAGGGGTGCGGCGGCTGGCCGCGATGCCCATCACGACGTCCTTGGGTCCCACGTTCTTTTCGGTGATCGCTTTGGCGCCGGCCTCCGCATCGTCCTCCACCCCCTCGACCGCGTGCACCAGCGCTCCATCGCCCCCGGCCATGATTCCCTGGACTTGGGTGGGTTCGGCGCCAAACGTGGGTGGGCACTCGGCGGCATCCAGCACGCCCAATCTCCCACTCGTCCCCGCTCCCACATAGATGAGCCGGCCCCCCGAACGGAGGGCGGCCACGACGAGAGTCACCGCCTGCTCGATATAGAGCAACTCGTCGGCCACGATCTCGGGGACGAGCCGATCCTCGTCGTTGATGAGTCGCAGGATCTCGCCCGCGCTCATGCGATCCAGGTCGGTGGAGCGCGGGTTACGGGCTTCGGTGGTGAGATCCTGTAGCTCGCGAAATACGTCGCGATCGGGGCGGGAAGTCACCCCGGAACCCTAGCGACCGCGCCAACGCGCTGTCAATGAAACCGAAACCAGGTCCTCAAGGAGAGCTGGTCTTGCTAATGCCCTGATTCCGTACGGAACAAAACGTCCGCCCCGGTCGCAGTGCCAGCTTCGGTCTGGAGCGCCCACTTCGTCGTCACAAGATACCGGGCTTTGAACGAGCTGGCTCGATCGAACAGGCCCATGCCGTAGGACACAAAAAGCCTCGGGTTCAAATACTTGCCCACGACCAGCGATGCTTCCTCGAGCGAGTTGCCTGCTTCGACCCGGGCCTCATCGAGGCCAACCTTGGATCCCATCTGGTTGGTGAGCACATTGCTTCCGATCACTGCCGCGGCTTCGGCGACTTTGGCCTGCTCCTTCCCCGAGTTCGAGGAGAGCGGCTGACCGGTCATGATGTATGCGATTGCATCACGCTGTTCGCGGTTGGGATCGGTGAAGAGGCTGATCACCATTTCGTCCGCCGTCCCCGTCACCGTGACTCCCGCTTGCGTTCCATCACCGGCAACTCGAAACGCCACTACATCGAGTCCAGGATTGGTGAGCAGACCCGAGAAAAAGGCGCGGCCTCTGTCGATTTTGAGGTCCTGACCGTACGCTCGATAGTACCCGTCGATGAGCTTGATTTCCCCCGTCCCTTCTCCCGGGTCGGTTCCTACTTGATGCACCAATAGCGCGCCTTCGAGGCGCGTCGCATAGTTCAGCCCATGGAAAAACACCCTCTCGCCCAACGTAACCCGCACGTTCACGTCGGGCACCGTAGTCGGAGGCGTCCTTTTCTTTTGGGGTCCAACGAACCGCACGTCGGGAGACGGGGCGATGGCCGCCGGCGCGGACTCGAGGAGAACGATGTTGGCGTTGGATACGCCGATCTCCCCGGTCAGCTTGACCGTGTCGCGAGTAGCCACCACATGCAAGTCCGAATCGAGATCGATCAACGCCTCCGAGGTCTCGACGAGGCGCGCCCGATCCGTCTTCAAGGAGACGGTGAGCGGCTTGGCCGGGGTTGGAACCATGGGCGAGTTGCCCGTGATATGGATCGTTCCGTCGCCCGCCCGCGCGTCTCCATTCAACGCAAAGCCGCCCGTCGAATCGGCCTTGGCGGTTACCATAATGTCAGCGATCTTGACCCCGTACTCGGGCATCTCGAACCCACCGCCCGCTAGTTCCAGCGCGCCCGAGATCTTCGGCACGCCCACCGTTCCCGCCACAGCAAGATCGGTGGCGAGCCGGCCGCGCGGGTTTCGCAGGCGTGGGTTCGCGCCCTCGAGCAATGACAAATCCTTCATTTCGGCGTGAATAGTTCCGCTCATGGGAAGTAGCAGCAACGAATCGGCGCCGGCAAATCCCGGGATGCGCGTGGCGCCTTCGACGCGGAGCACCGGCCGAGTCTCGCGGTCCACGGCCACATGCACGGCCGCCGTCAACGCGGATGCGTCGATGGTGCTCTCCAGACGGAGATCGTTCATGGCGAAGCGGGCCGGATTCTGCCCGGCCACCCGTAGCGTGCAGGCTTCCACGGAGAGATCCGCTTTGCCGAATGCTAGCGCCCCTTGACCGTTCATGTCCGCCGAGGCTCGCAAAAACCCCGTCGTGGAGACGTGCTCGGGCAGCTTCATGGGAATGCGGCCGAGCTCGAACCCATCCAGCCGCAACGCACCCTTCCAGGTGCCGTCCTTCTTTGCTGAACCCAGAACGACAAGGGATGCACTTTCTGATTCCAGGCGCAGTGAATCGATGGCTCCCCCGGTTCGATTCGCCGTCATGGCGGCGGGGTGGATGAGTCGCCAAACCCCTCCCTTGGGATGCCCCACCTCGAGAGAATCGAGCGTCCCCGTCCAGGTGGAATCCTTCCATCCACCGGAGAGCAAGAGCTCGATCGATCCTTTCATCCCCACTCCGGACAGCGTGGCCTGGTGTACGGCCACCGTCCCGGCGGCCTGCACCAAGACCGAATCCACACGATTTTTCCCGGAGGTGAAGCCCAACGCCTGCATCTCGCCGCTGAAGGGAACCGTGGGATCCATGCTCACATCCAGGCGCATCGCTAATTTTTCCAGAGTCTTCCCCTGGCCACGCAGCCCTTCTCCCATTGCCTCGGCCGTAACGTGTATTCCTGTTCTAGGTCCTTCGACATGTCCGGTGAGGGCAACACGACCGCCATAGGCCGAATCGAGCCCGCTAAGGTCATCCGCCAAGAGCTTGAAGTCACCCTGGACCGTTTGCGCCATGTGCCCATGACCACTCAGACCTACCGGTCCCACGGCAATATCCAGAGAATCGATTCCGAAGGCTTTGCCCTCGGTTTCTCCACGGAGGTATCCACCTACGTCGAGTCCGCGTACTTGTCCGCCGAGATGGGCGACCTCGAATTGCGTTTTCGGCCCCGCCTCGGGAACGGTGCCCGAGGCCACGATGTCCGCATTCACCGATCCGGGGCAGCGTGCCAGTCCGGGATGCGCACGCGAGGGATCGACTCCCCGCACCGAGGCCTTTGTGTCCCAGACGACATCGGGAAACCACCGCACATTGGCGAGGGCGGTCACGATTCCGCCAAGGGTCTCCACACGGCAGGAATCGAGGGTGAAGTGCTCCAGGTCACCTTTCCCCTGAAGAGAAAACGTGCTGAGAGGAATCTTGGGGCCCACCGCGTTACCTTCCAGCTCCAATCGATAGACGTCGAGCGTTCCACCCAGGCGCGCGCTGGAAAGGGTGAGCTTGGTGGAATCCGGCAGGAACACCACCGCATCGCGAAGCTCCCCGAGGTCGAGAGCGACCGAAGGCGGTGTTCGGCGCGGGGCTTTTGCCGCCGCCTCCGGCTTCTTGCTCGATTCGACGATCCGGGGCTCAACGTTGACGTTCTCGATCCGGAGCTCGGTGACGCGAATGCGTTTCTGAATCAGCTTCCATTCCGCGACATCCACCCGCAAACGTCCCACCGTGACGCGCACGCGTTTGTTTTCGAGGGCAAGGTCATGAACGGTCAAAGGTCCAACCAGACGACCTTCCACTTGGGCGACGCTTACCCCCTGAGTAGCTCGAGGAAGAACGACGTGGGCCAGAAAGCGGGCGCCAGGATTGGTCGTGAACAGGAGCACCACGGCAATCAAAAACAACGCAAAGGCCGAGGCGAGGGCGATGAGCCCGATGCGAGCGCGGCGGCGAAGAATGATCGGCATGATCAGAACACCGGTCCGATCACGAAATGGATCTGGAAGGGATTGGACCCCCAACTCACGCCCCAGGCTCCGTCCAGACGCAAGAGTCCCACCGGGGACACCCAACGCAACCCGACCCCAGTGCCCACCTCAAAGGTCCGGAAGGCATCCGCGAAGGTGTTGCCGGTATCGATGAAGCCGGCCAAGCCGAACCTGGTCAAGAACCGGGCTTCGAGCTCGACGCTGCCCGTGGCCATGAGGTTCCCACCCACGAGATCGCCTTCCACATTGTGCGGCCCCAGGGATTGATAACTGAACCCGCGCACCGTTGTCGTGCCGCCAGTGACGAAGCGCTGAGCAGGCGGCAGATCCTCGAACTCCTGCGCCGCCGTGCCGCCGGCACTGGCCCGGACCAGCATGCGCAATGGTCCACCGAGATGGCGCAACATCTTGGCTTCCAGATTCCCTTGCAACATGGTGGTGCTGGAGAGCACGGCGTCGTGGGCCCCTTTCACTTCCAGACGAAGGCTTCGGCCGTTTGCGGGATCGAAGCGATTGTCCGTACGCGTATGGGTCCAGGAGCCACTCAAGAGCAAGAGCCCGCTCACGCCGTCCGTGTCTCCGATTGTCCAGTCGTCGTGTTCGTAACCCAAGGAGACGATCTCGCGCCAACTTCCTCGCATCCGTGACAAGCTGGCGCCGCCGGTCAACCGGGTGCTTCGGCTCCATCCGGGATCGAATCCTCCCACGCCCCCGAAGAAGCTCAGCTCTTCGGTTCTTGGATAGGGCCAGGGAATGACGTAGCGGGAGGAGAACGTCACCTCGCGCTGCGACATTTCGAGGTCCGCCTCCGCATAGTGACCGCGTCGGTTGAGACGCCGGAGATCCAGGCCCAAGTGACCCCGGATGCCGGTATCGGTGCCGTAGCCGGCGCCGATTTCGTAGCGCCGTGGTCGGGCCGGCACGAGGTCAATGTCGATGGGCACACGATCTTCCGACGCCTCTTCACGCCGGGTGTGGATTTCCACGGTGCTGAAGTAGGGTCCGTGAGCAAGATTGGCTTGGAGCGCCAGCAATCGATTGAGCTCGTAGAGATCGCCCGGTTGGATCTCCACGTATCCCTGCACCATTTCCGGCTTCAGCACATCCTGATGCAAGCGAATGTCACCGAACCGATATCGGATCCCGGTGTCGAAGTGAAGCACGATCGAGGCTTGATAGGCGGCGAGGTCGACCAGGATCGCGCTCGAATCGAACGCGGCGTCAAGGTAGCCCTTCTGGGCGGCTTGAGCCTGGAAGGCGATCTTCCCTAGTGCATAGCGACCGTGATCGAGAACATCTCCCGATTTCATGGGAAAAGCGTCGATCAGCTCGCGAAAGCCAGCGTCGTGCTCGCCCGGGCCGCTGACTTGGATATCCACGACCGCGACGTGAATGGGATCTCCCGGGGTTATGCGATATTCAGCCCGAAAACCATCTCCATCCTGGGCCAAGGTGTCGCGGATGACAGGGGCGTAGTAGCCGAAGGGTTCCATGGCCAGGCGGATTTCGCTGGGCGCCCGAGCGTGAAGGCGCCGAATCGAAGCCGCGCTTGGATCCTTGCCCGTGTTCAGAATGGAAAGAGTGGCCAGGACGTTCTTCTTGACCTCCCCACTCAACCCCTCAAGCTTCACGTCCACCGAGGCTGCCCTCGCCGGCTCGCTGGAAAAGCCGCAAAGGAGCAATGCCCCGATCCAAAGTGGAGTCTTGGACACGAGCGCGGACCCCCGGTTGCCGCAGGCAGCTGCCTGACTGCTCGAAGAGCTTGCTTGGCCACGGGAGTGGTCAGACGACGTCGGTCGCAGCGAAATGCCAGGCCGAAGGGTACTACGGGCTGAAGTATACGCCTCGGAGCGCGGTTCGATTCATCAGGAATCTACACTGTCGTCATTTTTTCAGGGGCTCGGTTACGGTCATGCGTCGACCAGGACCTTGAACCCGCCGTACACCATGCGCTTCATGTCGAACGGAATGGCTTTCGGGTCCATCATGTCGGCCAGACGAGGATCCTTCATGACTTTCTTGTTCACCCGATCCCGATCCGCCTTCGACTTGAACACGATCCAGGAGAACACCACCGTCTCGCCCCGCTTGAGTTTGATCTGGCGGGGAAAGGACTTGGCCCATTTCACACTGAAGTCGTCTCCCACGCATTCGCGGTATTCGAGCGCGCCGTGTTCGCGCCAGATCTTCCCCGCCCTTCGGGCCAGGCTGCGATACAGAGCAAGGTTTTTCTTGGGAACGGGCAATACGTAACCATCAACATAGTGCGCCATGTCCAAACCTCCGCTGATGAATTAGAGCCGAACGATCCGCGGGTCAGAGGACCTGAGTTTAGTCCTCCCCGCCCGGTCCGGGAAGTATTCCTCGTCAGTTGTCGAGGAGGGAGGCGGGGCTGTGACGGAGGTCGATGACAACCCGGGGCGGGTTGTCGAGCACGAACAAACGATATCTTTGCGGGGAGGATACGCCGGCCACCCACGTCACATCGGCTTCGAAGTCGCAGGTGAGCTTGAGCTCCTTCACGATCGGCATGTTGAGCGACTGCGCACGCTCGTTGATAGTGGGGTGTCCCTCTTCAGTATGTGCGACGGCGTTGGTGAGCTTCAGTTCGAGCCACGCATCACCAGCCAGGGGAACGACCTCACCCGAGGCACAGTGACGCACGGGCGAATCGATGTATTCCGTGTGCGCAATCGGGCGCGCTCCGGGAGCAAACTCGAAGACCAATCTGTCGAATTGCGCGTGCACGGCGTGCCGCACCGACATGAGTACGGCCTGTCCGGAACCGCTTCCGGGGAGCCGCACGATCCCCGCCGTCCAACCCGCGCTGGCGGGCGCGAAGTCCGTGGTGTCGGGAATGGATGCCACGGAATCGCTCTTCGGAACAAACCGCAGCGAATCGCCCGCGGTACCGTTCTTCGCGAGGTTGTCTTTCTCACGTCCGCAGCCGGACAGGATGAAGAGCAGAATCAACGCGTATCTCAGGCGACCGCCTCCACGTGAACGTATTGATCTCCCTGGCGTCCCTCATCAGACATGCCCATTCCGGAAAGGCGCAATACCGTCCCGATTTTGGTGCCGGCCGGAATACTGACCAGGGCTTTCTTTCCTGAAGGTGTGCGCACCTTCACCTTCGCCCCCTTCTCGAGCTGCCCGAGCTTGAGCCAGATCGTCACGTGCACGTCCAGCCCATCGGGACGAAAGAAGGCATCGCCCCTGGCTCCATTCCCCCGCGGCTCGGCGCGACGCGCTCTCGGGCGCGCGGATCGGGTCGGCCGCCCCCGAGTCGCGCCCATCTGCTCGAACAATTGATCGAACATGGACGCATAGGGAGAGTCGTCGGCAAAGATGTCGGCAAAATCGAAATCCTGCAAGTTCCCGGTATCGAAACGCACCCGGAACCCGCCGGGATAGCTTTGCGCTGGCCCGTAACCCGGCGCGCCCTCGAAGCCGGCCGCCCCGAATCCATAGCGGCGAAGGGCGTCGTACTTCTGGCGCTTTTCCGGATCGCTCAGAACGTCATACGCCTCGCTGGCTTCCTTGAAACGTTCCTCGGCCGCTTTGTCGCCGGGATGCGTGTCGGGATGGGATTGCTGCGCAATCTTGCGGAAGGCTTTTTTGAGCTGGTCGGCGGTGACGGTTTCGTCGACGCCGAGAATTTTGTAGTAATCCTTGGCTTGCATCCAACAAGCCTACATCAAGCCGGGGTCGATGCGTCGCCCTGTTCGTCCACGCCGACCGTGACTCGGGCGGGGCGAACGAGCTTTCCGCGGAACGTAAAGCCCGGAACCAGCTCGTCGATCACCTTTCCCGAACGTTCAGGTTCAACCGTTTGCGTGGCCAGTGCTTCGTGGCGTTCCGGATCGAACACTTGGTCGCGGGTGGAAATGCGCTCGAGCCCCGCTTCGGTGAGGACGTTGATCAATTTGTCACGAATGAGAGACAGCCCTTGAGCCGCGGGACCCGATTCGCCGCCCAGTGAGTTCATGGCTCGCTCCAGGTCATCGAGCACCGGCACGAGCTTTTCGATGAGCGCGCGCTGTGCCCATACCGTTGTTTCCAGCCGGTCCTTTTCTACGCGCCGGCGGTAATTGTTGAACTCGGCTTGGAGACGCTGAAGGTGATCGACGACTTGCTGGTACGAGGCCGGCGCCGACTCCGTTTGGGGTGCTTGCGCTTCCGCGGAGTCCGGAGCAGGTTCAGAGACGCTGTCCTCACGTCGCGTTTCTGGCCCCCGTTCATCTTCGATGCGAATTTCGTGGGTGCGCCGCCTCATCATGAAGGCTCCGTAGGTTCGGCCCCGGGCGCGGTCTCTGGAGCTTCATGTGTCTCCGTGGACGGCGCCTCCTCGGCCGGCTTTTTCATTTCTTCCAGGTAGTTGAGCCGAAGCTCGGTCAAGGCACCCCGAAGAAGACGCGTCTCGTCCGCACTTCGGTTGCCTTCCGTGCGCGTTTCCAGCTCGACAAGTAAATCAATCATCTGACGCGCTCCCGTCATATCCCGTTCCACCTTCCCGGTGACAGGATGGGCGACTTTGCCGAGCGAGATCCAGGCCTGGATCCGGAACATCTCGGTCAGGTATGGAATGAGCGTTCCGGTTTCAAGCTGAGTCATCGCTTGACAACCGCCATTTCAACTCCGATCAATCTTCAACGACCTCGAAGTCGGCATCGACCGATCCCTTCTTGCTCTTGGACTCTCCTTCCGGTGTGGGCCCCTCGTTCGGGCTCGCCCCGGCCGTCGACGCCTTGTACATCTCCTGGGCCGCAACCTGGAAGGTTTGCTCCAGGTCGGAAGCCGCCGATTTCATCTCCGCGGCGTTCTGCCCCTTCAGGGTCTCCCGCACGCGCTGGACGGCGGCTTCGACCTTGGCCTTCGTGGCCGGATCGATCTTGTCACCGTTTTCCTGGAGCTGTTTCTCCACCTGATAGGCAAGCGTGTCGGCGTGATTCCGCGCCTCGACTTCCTCGCGGCGATTCTTGTCCTCGGCGGCGTGCGATTCCGCATCTTTCACCATGGCCTTGATCTCTTCCTCGGACAACCCCGAGGAGGCCTGGATCTTGATGCTCTGCTCGCGGCCCGTCGCTTTGTCGCGCGCGGCCACGTGCAAGATACCGTTGGCATCGATATCGAAGGTCACCTCGACTTGTGGCACGCCACGCGGTGCCGGCGGAATGCCGACGAGCTGGAACGAGCCGATGAGCTTGTTGTCCGTGGCCATGGGCCGCTCGCCCTGATGGACCTTGATGTCCACGGCGGTTTGATTGTCCGCTGCGGTCGAGAAGATCTCCGAGCGTTTGGTCGGAATGGTCGTGTTCCGCTCGATGAGCTTCGTCATCACACCGCCCAGGGTCTCGATGCCCAAGGAGAGCGGGGTAACGTCGAGGAGTAGGATGTCCTTGACATCCCCGGCCAGCACGCCACCTTGAATGGCTGCTCCCACCGCGACCACCTCGTCCGGGTTGATGCCCTTGTGTGGATCGCGTTTGAAGAGCTCCTTCACCAGCTCCTGAACCTTGGGAATGCGGGTGGAACCACCGACGAGAACGACCTCATCGATCTGCTCCGGCTTCAGGTTTGCGTCCGAGAGCGCCTTGCGGCACGGATCGACCGTCCGCTGAATGAGATCATCCACCAGCTGCTCGAACTTGGACCGGGTCAGAGTCAGGTTAAGGTGCTTGGGGCCGTTTTGATCGGCGGTGATGAACGGCAAGTTGAGGTTCGACTCGACCGTGGTCGACAGCTCGATCTTGGCTTTTTCCGCGGCTTCTTTGAGCCGCTGGAGCGCCATGGGATCCTTGCTGAGATCGATCCCTTCGTCGCGCTTGAACTCCGAAACCAGCCAGTCGATGATGCGCTGGTCGAAATCGTCGCCGCCCAGGTGGGTGTCACCGTTGGTCGACTTCACTTCGAATACGCCGTCGCCGATCTCGAGAATCGAGATATCGAACGTGCCGCCGCCCAGGTCGTAGACCGCGATTTTCTCGTCCTTCTTCTTGTCCAGTCCGTAGGCAAGCGCGGCCGCAGTGGGCTCGTTGATGATGCGCTTGACGTCCAAGCCGGCAATGCGGCCGGCGTCTTTAGTCGCCTGGCGCTGCCGGTCGTTGAAATACGCCGGGACGGTGATGACGGCCTCGGTCACCTTCTGACCGAGGTAGTCCTCGGCGGTCTGCTTCATCTTTTGCAGGATCATGGCCGAGATTTCCGGCGGCGTGTATTCCTTGTCGCTGATATTGACCGCCACCTGGTCGCCCTTGGCCACGATCGTGTACGGCACCATTCCGGTTTCCTGCTTCACCTCGTCATAGGCGCGACCCATGAACCGCTTAATGGAAAAAATGGTGTTGGTGGGGTTCGTGATTGCTTGCCGTTTTGCCACCTGGCCGACCAGGCGCTCACCCTTTTTGGTAAATGCCACGACCGAGGGCGTAGTCCGTCCCCCTTCGGAGTTGGGGATGACGACCGGCTCGCCCCCCTCCATGACCGCCACGCAGGAGTTGGTGGTTCCAAGATCGATGCCGATGATCTTTCCCATGAAATTGTTTCCTTGATTCAAGAAAGGACCGGAGCGGGCGACCCGGATCGAGTCGCCCACCCAACCTCAACACTCGAGAACGGCCTCAGTCCTCGATCCGAACTTCTCGAGGCCGTGCTTCTTGGGACTTGGGAAGAATGACGGTGAGAACACCGCTCTCGAAGCGCGCCTTCACGCCGCTCGGATCTACGCTCGTACCGAGGGAGAACGACCGCTCGAACGCGCCGTAGGTGCGTTCCATTTGATGCCAGTTCTCGTTCTTCTCCTCAACCTGAGCTTTCTTCTCTCCCCGAATGGTCACGATATTGTCGGTGACTGAGATCTTCACGTCGTCCCGGGACATTCCCGGGAGCTCGGCGAGGATCTTGTACTCGTTCTCATTTTCCCTGACGTCGATGGCCGGGTACCAGTTCGTTCCGCCGGTCGGACGGAGGGAACGGCGCCACATCTCGTCGAACAACCGGCCCATGTCGTCCAGCTCATTCATAGGTCTCCAACGTACGAGTGCCATGGTGATTCCTCCTCACAGAAAGTTTCATTTGCACCGCATTCCTCGCGGCACTGCACCTTTTAAAAGAGCTACTTCGGGCTCTCTTGCCAGCGTCCCACTAATCGCAGGCAGCATGCCAGAACCAAAAACCCAAGATTTCTCACTCACAAGCCGTTATCAGCAAAACATTTAATGCCCTATTCGGTCCAGGTGTTTCAAAGCGAAAAAATCAGCCTGTTTAAATTCGGAACAGGCTCCCGTTTCATTTTACAACGTGGTTTAGAATTGAAACTCCATCTGGCTATTGGGGATTCGCCTTGAGACAAACCGATCACGGGGAGGATAGGAGGTATCCACAACTAACATGTTGTCCAAAAACAACTTACACCAAAGGGGCGCTCAGCATGGCCGGGCCGTACCCACTGACCGCAGCCGGAGGTAGGCCCCGTCTCTGTCTGTCGAAAAGCTAAGTGATTGAAAAACATCAGGTTATAAAAAAGTAAGTCCCACCGGATCACTGGCACGTGGATTGCGTTATAGAAGCGACGAAGCAGCGAGACCTCGAAAGAGGAGCAGCTTCAGCACCAGCCGCGAACGCTACTCCAACCCCGGCGAAGGGTGGCTCGCTCAGTGATGAGGCAGCCATTGACGGGCCACCCACGCGGCTTTCTAAAGAGGGTTGGGACGGTTTTTGAATGCGCCGCACAGAGCGGCAAGTGAATTGGTTCCCTGCGGACCTTCGTCGTTGTTCTGGATGGAGCAAGGACAAGCGCCTGCTCGACCTAGGGATGCCTCCCAACAAGGTCTGATGGCTCGTTCCGAAGGCGAGCAGGGAACCGACCGTATCCCTGAGGGGGGGATCGCGCGTCGCAAGAGTCTTAAGCCCGCTCTTGTGGACGCCGGGGGCACCCGAAACACGGGTGCCCCAAATTTTTTACCCCCGTTTCCGGGTCGACCTCACTTTTGTCACTCCCGCACTGATAGTCTTGATCTAAACATCGCTCCAAGCCAAAAACTCAATTCTTCAAACGATTAGGTTAGAGCGTCATCTGGTGTTCCGAGGACATCGAGTCATGAAAAGCAATCAAAGCCCAGCCGCAAAGCGAACCAAGAGGCGAAATAGGAAGGCACCCTCGCCGTCAGCCAAGCCGAAACTCAAGCGAAAGTTCTACGAAAGGGAACTGGAGAAGCTTCAGATTGAGCTGGTGAAACTGCAGGAATGGGTGAAACACAAGAAGCTGAAGGTCGTCGTCGTGTTCGAGGGGAGAGACGCGGCGGGAAAGGGCGGCGCCATCAAGCGCATCATGGAACCCCTTAATCCCCGCGTTTGTCGTGTGGTGGCTCTGACCACCCCGACCGAACGTGAAAAAACACAGTGGCACTTCCAGCGCTATGTGGCTGCCTTGCCCGCGGGCGGCGAAATCGTGCTCTTCGATCGAAGCTGGTACAACCGGGCCGGAGTGGAGTGGGTCATGGACTACTGCACGAAAGAGGAATACAAGGAGTTCCTACGCACGTGCCCCGAATTCGAGCGCATGCTCATGCGCTCGGGTATCCACCTCATCAAGTACTGGTTCTCGGTCAGCGACGAGGAGCAAGAGCAGCGTTTCCTCAGCCGGCTCGATGATCCAACCAAGAGATGGAAGTTGAGTCCCATGGACGTCCAGTCCCGGGCTCACTGGGTGGAATACTCCAAGGCGAAAGACGTGATGATGGCCCACACAGACGTGAAGTCGTCGCCGTGGCACGTGATCGACGCGGACGATAAGCGGCGAGCCCGCCTCAATTGCATCCGACACCTCCTGAGCCAGCTGCGTTACCAAGATCTAACTCCAAAGCAGGTCAAACTTCCTCCGCGGCAACGGGCGCGTGGCTACATTCGCTCTCCCAAGAGCCATCAAAAGATGGTGCCGGATTACTACGCTCGAGGGCCGGTCAAAAAGAAATGAACGTGCATCCGTCCCCGGCACCCGAAACACGGGTGCCCCAAATTTTTTACCTCTTTTTCCCCTCCTTTACTTCCGCTGTTTCAGCGTTTTCATCCGCCGCTTCGTGTACGCGAATATCTTCGGGAGGAAATTCCGGTTCCGTTGGAAGCTCTGGCGTTTCACCCGGAGGCACCGGCTGACCGAGCGCCGCCGATTTCAATGCTCCTCCGGGAGTGGAAGGCGCGCTCGCCTCGGCCTCTTCGAGCCGCGTTTCGGCTCGTTGCTCTTCCTCCTCGAGCGCCTTGGGCTTCTCGACCCCTTCGCCTTCGACGCGCGCCTCCGCGGGGCGCTGAGCCACCAGGTCTCGCAATCGTCTAGCCAGCGCTCGAATCATTTCCAGGAGCATCGTGGTATCGCCCGCGGCCACGTCATAGAAATCGTCACCGCGCAAGGCAAGAGTCAGCCCGTCTTCGGTGCACTCGGCGCGGTGCTTTCGTTCCGAATCGTCAACCAGGGACCAGGTTCCAAACGACTCGCGAGGTCCCACCTCCGCCATGACACCCTGGTCCGTGGTAAGCCTGACCCGTCCTTCGACCACCATGTAGAGCGCATCGGCAGGGTCACTTTCGTCATAAATGACGTCCCCTTGGAAGATCTCGACCTCCTGAGCGACGTTGGCCAATCGCAACAGGTGGCGGGGGCCCACATCCTTGAGGAGATCCGCGCCCTTCAGGATCATCACGCGTTCGACAGCGGTCAGCATTACACCGCTCCGCCCGGCCCCGAGGACGGTGAAAACTCGTGGGCGGTACCGGATACGAGCGCGGTCAGTTCCGCCTCCACCAGAGGATCGCCTTCACGTCCATCCTTCCGAAATTGATCCGGATTCATACCCGGTACATAACGAGACGCCCGTACGGCGCAGGCCCGCAGCCACTCGTCGCCGGCTTCCCAAGCAAACCGGATCGCCTGTTCCAGATCATGGGTCGAATCAATCGTTGGTGTGTCCTCGCGTGCTTCCTCCTCGAAAATCCGGGTCACCGCCCGGAAGACGCCTCCCGGAAGCACGTGCCCAAGATACTCCAGACCGGGCGCCAACACCTCCGGTTCCCGGGACTTGAGTCGTTCGAACGCCCCGGCCAGGGGCTTTGGGGCATACCAGCAGGCGAGAGCCCTGAGGGCCCGATCGAGGGCCATCTCCGCAAACTCGCGAAAACTTTCCGACAGAAGCAGCAGATCGGGATGAACTGCTGCCCGCAAACGCTCCGCATGTTCCGTGTGGCGCCGGTATTCAGCCAGCTCGCGCAGGAAAAGTCGATGGGCCAGCGAACGCGGAAGGACCGGTCGCCCGCGATCTTCTCGCGCCTTGACCAGACCCTGAAGAGCCACATGCCGAGCCCTCCGGTCGGTGCTTCGAACCATGCGCGACAGTTCCTTGATCGCGAGCGGCGTGCCGATCATGGCGAGCGTGCTGGCCACGAGCACTTGCGCTCGCGCTCCCTTGGATCCTTCGAGAAGCGGCATCAGGCGAGGAATAGCCACATTGCCGATCGCAGCCAAAGCCCGCTCGGACTCGTAGCTTACCGCAGGGTCCAAAAGCTGAGGCACGATCGCCTCGACAAAACTCGCATGGGGTCGCCGCGCCGCACTCACGAGCGCGGCCCCACGCACATCGACATTTTCGTGAGTCAAGAGCGCCAATAGCCTTTGAGTTGTCGCTGCCCCCCCCACCACCCCCAAGGCGCGCGCGGCCAGAACCGCATCCTCGGCGGTGCCGGCTTCGAGATGCTCGGCAATCCACTCCGGCGTAACGGCGCCGGCGGCGGTGTGGGGATGTTCGAACAAGACGTCGAGAACGAGATGCCGTTGGGCTGGTTCGTCGGCGTTCAAGAGGCGCTGCACCAGGTCGGACGGACGGGGTCCCAACTCGAGCAGATACTCCACCGCGGCCCGGCGGAGACCATAATCGGATTCCTCAAGAAACGGCTCGATTTGCGTTTCTCGGCCTCGCACCTGCATCACGCGCATTGCTTCCACTGCCCCGCGCCGAATGGCGACCGAGGTGTGGTCCAGGCAATTGGCCACCGCCCTGGCCAAAGCGGCGTCTCCCGCGTATCGGCTGAGCTCGAGAGCGGCCAGGATGCGCCGCTCGTCGTCCCCCTTCAGGGCTCGAAGGAGAGACCGCCGGGCCGCCGGCGTCTGCAACGATTCGTAGGACAGATCCGGTTCCGTCCAGCGTAGGGTCAACGCTTTTTCGAATGCTCGCCCGAACTGCCGGTTCAAAACCGTGATCACAATAAGCCACAATATGGCCATGATGCCGGTAATAGCGGCAATGATGCCTACCGGCACGCGAAATAGATGGAGCACCACGACCAGCATGACGCCCACGAGCGCATCCGCCCATCGCTCGACGAGGGTGTCGACGGCGGGTTTGATGATACGGCGCTCGAATGGTCGCAGGGCCATGTAGTAGATCTCGTTCGAAGACTTGCCGAGTCCCTGAAACACCATGCCTTGCAACCAACGGAGCCCCACGACGGCAAACCAGCCGGCGCTCAATCCCGTCACAAGACCAAAGGATACGGCGGTCAACGGTTGCAATCCCGACGTGGCCCCCAGACCGAAACGATGCAACAACCATCCCGCGGCGGTGAACTGGAAGAGGAGAGAGAGCGCATTCAGACCGGCATAGAACTTCCCCAGAAAACGCGTGAGGTCGTGGGGATCCGTATAGAGCTGGG
>Ga0209382_10001429_pt1 | contig 37577 bp, 34 predicted proteins | sample SoiMetdeltSBSDD5_FD_187599 | JGI IMG/M metagenome (GOLD analysis project Ga0209382, IMG submission 187599) | Bulk soil microbial communities from a Populus tree surrounding site in Tennessee, USA - Soil MetaG P. deltoides SBSDD5 (SPAdes) (version 2) | ecosystem: Environmental > Terrestrial >... | reverse complement strand
CGGCCCCTGACAGGAACGCACCGTGCGCACCGGCCTCGACCGCCGCGCCGATCAGCTTCGGCAGGGCCGGAAAGATCGCGCTGCGCGGCGGCTGGTGGATCGCGTCCTCGGTGGCGGTCCGCAGCAGGTCCGCGCGGCCGGTCGCCAGTGCCGCCACGAACAACGATGCCCGGCTGATGTTGTGGACGGCCGTCTCGAGCGAGACGTCAATCGGCAGCAGGCCCCGGGCGGCATGCGTGTCCATCGGGAAGTCCGGCACGTAGACGGTCGTCGCGAGCGGGAGCGAGACCGGGACCCGGACGTGCTCCAGGCCGCGCGGGCCGGTCACACAGACCTGAACGCCGCCGAACAGGCAGGCCGCGATGTTGTCCGGGTGACCCTCCAGCTCGGCGCCCAGCGCGAACAGCTCCTCCATCGTGAACGGGTCGCCGAGCAGCCGATTCCCGAGCAACAGCCCGCAGGCCCGCGCCGCGCTGCTGCTGCCGAGCCCACGAGACGGCGGGATCACGTTCTCGCAGCGCAGCTTGAGCGGCGGCGGCTTCGTGCCGTGCAGCCGGTAGACGGCCGAAATCGAGCGGTAGACCTCGTTGCCCTGGTCGCCGGGCAGGTGCGCGGCACCCTCGCCAACGACCTCGACCTGAACGCCATCGTCAGACGGCCAGGCCTGCACGACGTTCGCGACGTCCACGGCCAGGCTGAGACAATCGTAGCCGGGACCAAGGTTGGCGCTGGTGGCAGGAGCCCGTACGGTTAGCACGGACGGGGATTATGGGGTCTCCGGTCCCGCTCTGCCCACGCGACCCCGTGTTTGGTTGACGACTAGCTCGCCCGGCGCGATAGTGGAGTCACCGCGAGGAGCGGTGCTGACCACCACGACGTTGTGGGGAGACTGAGCCATGACGAGCCTGCACGTTGGCGACACTCGTGCTGCCGAAGCCGTGATCGACGACGCTGCGATGCAACGGCTGCGGGAGCACGTTCGCGGATCGGTCATCCGCCCTGGCGACGACGGCTACGACGACGCCCGCAAGATCTGGAACGGCATGATCGACCGCCGGCCCGGCCTGATCGTCCGCTGCGCCGGCGTCTCGGACGTGATCGACGCCGTCAACTTCGCCCGCGCGCACGATCTGCAGATCGCCGTGCGTGGCGGCAGCCACAGCGCGGCCGGCCACGCGATGTGCGACGGCGGCCTGGTGATCGACCTGGCCGGCCTCAAGGGCGTACGCATCGACACCGGGGCGCGAACGGTCCAGGCCCAGGGCGGCCTGATCTGGGGCGAGCTCGACCACGAGACCCAGGCGCTCGGTCTCGCCACGACCGGCGGGACCGTCTCCAACACCGGCATCGGCGGCCTGACGCTCGGCGGCGGCCTGGGCTGGCTGATGGGGAAGCACGGCTTCGCCTGCGACAACGTCCTCTCCGCCGACGTCGTCACCGCCGACGGCACCCTCATCACCACCGACGCCGAGCAGCACGCTGACCTGTTCTGGGCGTTGAAGGGCGGCGGCGGGAACTTCGGCGTCGTCACCTCGATTCAATACCAGCTCCACCCGGTTGGGCCGATGGTGCTGGGCGGGATGGTGCTCCACCCGCGTGCCGCCGCGAAGGACGTCCTCCGCTTCTACCGCGACTACTGCCGGACGCTCCCAGATGAGGCCGAGGCGTACGCCGCCCTGCTGACCTCGCCGGACGGCGACCCGATCACGGCGATCTTGCTCGGCTACAACGGCGATCTGGACGAGGGCGAGCGGGTGCTGGCGCCGGCCAGGCAGTTCGGCACGCCGATCGCCGATCTGGTCTCGCCGATGCCGTACGTCAAGCGCCAGACGCTGATCGACGACCTCGGCGTCCACGGGATTCACCGCTACTGGAAGTCCGGCTTCATGCCGGAGCTGGGCGACGACTTCATCGACCAGGCCGTCGAGCGCGCCGAGACGATGACCTCGCCGATGTCAGTCGTCGGCCTGTTCTACGTTCACGGCGTCGCCGCCCGGGTCGATCCGAGCGCGACGGCGTTCGGGCTGCGCGGCGCGCAGTGGGACTTCGACATCATCTCGCAGTGGACCGACCCAAGCCTGGCGGACGAGCAGGTCCGCTGGACCCGAAGCTTCTGGTCAGAGGTCGAGCCGTTCGCGACCGGCGGCGTCTACGTCAACCACATCGCCGCCGACGAGCCGGGCCGGGTCCACGCCGCGTTCGGCGCCAACTACGACCGGCTGCTGGCGGTGAAGCGCCAGTACGACCCGAACAACCTGTTCCGCCTGAACCACAACATCGACCCGACGTAGCCACATCGCCCTTGCGCCCCTCCCCCCGACGCCCTCTCCATCGCGATGGAGAGGGCGTCGGGGGGAGGGGCTCCTCCTACCGAGGCACGAACGTGCCCTGGGCCTTGTGCTCCTCGCCGTCCACCATCGCGATCGCCTCGACGGTGACCGGGAAGCCGGCCGTCGCGTCGCCGACGTTGAACACGATCATCGCCTCGCCGATCTCGTTGGTCGCCACGGTCGCGTCGCCGGCCGGGAACCGCTCCTGAACTGTCCGGTAGTACGCGATCAGGTGGACCGGAGCGCCGACGACCGGACGGTTCTCGTCGCCGCGCGTCAGCTTCATCACCACGTTGATCTCGGAGCGGCGTGGCGGCGTCGGGTTGCTCACCCGCACGCTCGACCGGACCGGACCGGTCGCGGCGGGTTTCGCGGCGGCCGTTGGCGCCGTGGTCGCGGCCGGCGAGGGCAGCGTGACGGCCGGCACGATCACCTGGCGCGGCGTCGGCGTTGGCGCGGCCAGCACCGGCACCGGCGAGGCCGTCGGGACCGTGCGCGGACGCACCGGCAGCCCGAGCGCCGCACCCGCGTCCTGCAGCCCGCCCAGGTCGACGATGCTGCTGTTGCCAAGCACGGTATAACCCGCGTAGATCGCCACGATCACCACGCCGATGATCGCCACGGCTTCCAGCAGGCCGCGCGGCGCCCGGGGTCGCCATCCTGGCGCACCACGCTTCGAACGCTGACCCCGGCTCGAGCCGGGCGGCAGCGCCGTCGAGTCGTCCAGCAGTTGCTCCTCGCGGACGGCCTGCTGGTAGTAGTAGAGCCGGGCGCGCTGGCGATCGTAGTCCGCGCGGCGGTCCGGCTTGCCCAGGATCTCGTAGGCGGCGTTCAGCTCCGCCAGCTGGCGGGCAGCGCGGCCCGGCCGCCAACCCGCGTCAACTAGCTTCGCGGCCTTCTTCCGGTAGGCGTAGCGAATGATGTCGTCCGAGGAGCGCGCGTCGACGCCGAGCACAGCGTACAGGTCCGGAATCCCGGGGATCGCTTCAGGCGGCTCGTCGATCATCGACGCGGCCGCAATCGGCTCGTACAGCGTCTGCGAGTCCGGCGAGACGGCCTCTGGTTCGGCCGGCGTCCCGACGCCGTTCTTCGACTTTCGGGAGAAGAAACCGGCCATCAGCGGCCTCCCCTATTGCCCCACGGGACGACCCGCCGCCCGAGTGTAGCACACGCCCGCCACATCCTCATGCTCCGTAGCCCCGCTCGCCGAGCGCCCGTTCGGCAGCCTCACGATCGTTCCAGGGGCGCCGCTCATTCCCGACGAGCATCCGCCGCTCGTGGCCCTTCCCCGCCAGCAGGACGGTGTCGCCCGGGCGGGCACGATCCAACAGGTGCCCGATCGCCGATGCCCGGTCCAGGTCGATCGAGAAGTCGCGCCCGCGCTTCTTGCCAGCCTCGGTAGCGCCAGCCGCGATCCGCTCGGCGATCTCGGCCGGGTCCTCGTGGAGCGGATCGTCCATGCTGATGACGAAGTAGTCGCTCAGCTCGGCGGCGATCCGCCCCATCGTCGGGCGGTTGGCCGGGTCGCGCTCGCCGGCGTGCCCGAACACCACCATCAACCTGCCACCTGTGTGCGGCCGGAGCGTCCGCAGGGCGTTCTCCAGCGCCTGGGGCGTGTGCGCAAAGTCGACCACCACCAGGTACGGCTGGCCCCGGTCGATCCGCTCCATCCGGCCGGGCACCGGCGCCGTCTCGGCCGCGGCTTCGACGACGTGGTCGAGCGTCGCGCCAAGCTCCAGCGCGGCCGTCGTCGCGGCGAGCCAGTTCGCGACGTTGAACCGACCGAGCAACCGCGACGTCACCTGCGCCTCCCCGCGCGGCGTGACCAGCCTGAACGTCGCGCCGCGCTCGCCCAGACGCACGTCGCGTGCCATCACGTCGGCGGCCCGCTCGATGCCGTACGTGAGGACTTCAGTAGGACAATGCTGGCGCATCACCGCCGAGGCCGGGTCGTCCGCGTTCACCACGCCAGCGCGCCGCCCGGACTTCGACGCCGGCTCGCCGAGCATCTCGAACAGCCGCGCCTTCGCCCGCGCGTACTCCTCCATCGTGCCGTGGAAGTTCAGATGCTCGGGGCTCAGGTTGGTGAAGATGGCGAGGTCGAGCTCGCAGCCGCGCACGCGATCCAGCGCCAGCGCGTGCGAGCTGACTTCGAGGATCGCCGTCTCGACGCCGTCGCCCGCCATCTCGGCCAGTACCTCCTGGACGCGGTCGGCCTCGGGCGTCGTGTGGTCCAGCGTGTTCGGGCGCACCTCGTCGCCGATCTTGACGTCGACGGTCGTCAGCCAGCCGGTCCGCTGGCCGGCCCGGTCGAGGATGGCGGCCAGCAGCCGCGTCGTCGAGGTCTTGCCGTCCGTGCCGGTCACGCCGACCAGCCGCAGGTGGCGCGATGGGTGCCCTCGAAGCGCCGCTGCGAGATCGGCGAGGGCCGGGCGCGTGGACGGCACGACCAGCAGGGCGCGGTCCGGCGGCAGCTCAACGGGCGCGTCGGCCACCACGCCGAGGGCGCCGCGCTCGAGCGCCTGGGGGATGTACGCCCGCGCGTCATGGCGCTCGCCGGGGATCACCACAAACAAATCGCCGGGCTGGACCCGCCGCGAGTCGTGGACCACACCACGAACCTGGGCGGCCGGATCCCCCTGCACGAGGGTGGCGCCTGGGACATCGTGGAGCAAGTCTGAGAGACGCACGGCACTCCGTATAATGAAGGTTACGTCCACCGTAATGACGGTGTCATTCGTCACAGCCGATGAATGAACTCGTCACAATGGTCGCACGCCCGGACCAACCGTGACAGTTTCCTCGTCCTCGACGATCAACGCCCTCGCACAGGAGCGGCCGAAGCTGGCTGAGCAGCTCCGCCTGCTGCCGGACCGGCCTGGGGTCTACCTGTTCAAGGACGGGCGCGGCCGGCTGCTCTACGTCGGGAAAGCCGAGTCGCTCCGGGACCGCGTGCGATCGTACTTCCAGGCGAGCACCAGCTTCGACCAGACCCACCAGCCGAAGCTGAAACAGATGACACTCCAGGCACAGTCGGTCGAGTACATCCTGACCGAGTCGCCGATCCAGGCGCTGATCTGGGAGAACGACCTCGTCCGCAAGGAGCAGCCGCGCTTCAACACCAAGCTCCGCGACGACAAGCACTACCCGTACATCCGGATCGACGTCCAGAACCCGTGGCCGGTCGCCCGGGTCAGCCGCCGGATCGACAAGGACGGCGCCCGCTACTTCGGGCCGTTCCCCCACGCGACCTCGGTGCGCCAGACGCTCGACACCCTCAGCCGATTGTTCCCGCAGATCCTGTGCAGCCGGACGATTACCGGCAACGACCCGCGCGCCTGCCTCTACTACCACATCAAGCGCTGCCCGGCCCCCTGCATCGGCGCCATCGACAACCCGGACTACCGCGAGCTGGTGGACGGCATGGTCCGCTTCCTGGACGGCAAGAACACTACGGTCCTCCAGGATCTGGAGCGCGAGATGGAGGCAGCCGCCGAGAACCTCGAGTTCGAGCGCGCCGCCGACCTGCGCGATCGGCTGCGCTCGGCCCGCAAGGTGATCGAGCAGGAGAAGGTCGGCTACCACACCCAGGTGGACCAGGACGTCGTCGGGTTCGCCCGCGACGACGGCAACGCCTGCATCCAGCTCTTCTTCATGCGGGACGGTCAGCTCGCCCGCCGCGACGCGTTCCTGATGCAGGACGCCGAGGGCGAAAGCGACCGGGCCGTCTTGACCAGCTTCGTCAAGCAGTTCTACCCACGAGCTACCGACGTCCCGGCCGAGCTGCTGCTGCCGGAAGAGCTGGACGAGGCCGAGACGATCGCCGAGTGGCTCCGCCAGGCGAAGGGCCGCAAGGTCGAGATGACGGTGCCCCGTCGCGGCGAGAAGCGGCGGATCGTCGAGCTGGCGACGAAGAACGCCCGCGACACGCTGGAGCAGCAGAAGGCCGAGTGGGCCGCCGACGGCGAGAAGGCCGGCGAGGCCGCGTTCCAGCTTCAGGAAGCGCTCAACCTGCCGCGAACACCGCGCAGGATCGAGTGCTACGACATCTCGCACGTCCAGGGCACCAGCCAGGTTGCCAGCATGGTGGTGTTCGAGGACGGCAAGCCGAAACGGTCAGACTACAAGCGGTTCAAGATCAAGCACCAGGAAGGGAACAACGACTTCCTGAGCATGCAGGAGGTCGTGCGGCGGCGGTTCACCCGGGCGCTGGCAGCGACGCCGGGCACCGAGCGGATGGGCGACTCCTTGCAATCTTTGTCTCGAGACTCCATCGAGGACGACGAGACGGCCGCCGAAGACGCCCGCTCGCGGCTGGACGGCGGCCTGGAGGCGGCGTACGACGACACCCACGGCCCCGAGGACGCTAGCGCCAGCGGGAGCGGATCGGCCGGCGCCTGGGGCGTCTTCCCGGACCTCGTCATCATCGACGGCGGCAAAGGTCAGCTCTCGGCGGCCGTCGAGGTGATGGACAGCCTCGAGCTCTCCGAGATCCCGATCGTCGGGCTGGCGAAGGAGCGCGAGGAGATCTTCCAGAAGCACAGCCCCGATCCCGTCATCCTGCCCCGCAACACCCAGGGGCTGTACCTCGTCCAGCGCGTCCGCGACGAGGCCCACCGCTTCGCGATCACCTACCACCGCAACGTCCGCGCGAAGAAGAGCCTGCGCTCGCAGCTCGACGAGGTGCCGGGCGTCGGCCCGACCCGCAAGAAGGCGTTGCTGCGCCACTTCGGCTCGGTCAAGGCGATTCGCGGCGCATCCGTGGAAGAGCTGGCGGCCGTGCCGGGGATGACCCGGCGCACGGCCGAAGATCTGAAGCGGGCGCTCGCCGAGTAGCCAGCCGGCGGTCGCGAGTCGGCAATCGGCGGGCAGGATTCACCGCCGGCTGCCCACCGTCCACTGCCCGCTCGCCTGCCAGTCGGCCGCGACCGCGTCGAGCGTCGTCCACCGAAACTCCTGGAGCAGCGCCGCCAGCTTCCCTGCCGTGCTGCCCAGGCCGTAGTAGTGCGCCGCCGCCACGCGGGCCGCGAGCCTCAGCCGTGGCTGGTCCGGATCGAGCTCCCAGGGGCGGATGGTGACGACGATCGGCCGGCCCTCGCCGAGCGTGCGGCGGATCGCCGCGCGGAACAGCGGGAGCGGCAGCAGGCGCAGGTAGGAGCCGCCGCCGAACGGGAACCGGGCCGGACCGAGCGCCAGGCACGAGATCGGCAGCTCCATCAACGGGCGGCCCGACGCGGTTCGGATCAGGCGGGGAGCGAGCGGCGCCGAGGCGATCCCGTAGCGCGAGCCCCTGGCCGGCACGATGCTGCTGTCGCGGGTGATCCCGGCCTCGGCCAGCAGGTCGAGCGCCCAGAGCGAGCGGCGAACCATCGAGAACGACGGTGCGCGATAGCTGACGATCTCCGGCGCACTCGCCCGCCGAAGCGCCAGGAGCGACGCTTCGAGGTCGCGCGCGAAGCCCTCGGGGCGCTGCCGGTAGACGAGCTGATGGTCGTAGCCGTGGCTCCCGACCTCGTGGCCATCCGCCAGGATCCGCTCGACCAGGCGCGGATGGGCCTCGGCGATCCGTCCGAGCACGAAGAAGGTGGCGCGGGCGCGGTGCTCGGCCAGCAGGCTGAGCAGTGTGTGGGTGGCGTCGACGGCGCGCTCCTCCAGCCCGCTCCACCGCCTGGGCGGCAGCTCCAGCCCATGGAACCACTCTTCGAGGTCGACGGTCAGCGCGCAGCGCGCCGCCGGCTCGGCCGCGTCGAGCGCCGAGCGTCGCAGCGGCAGGTACGCGTCCGGCGACTCGGCCGGCGTCGGCCACGGGAGCGCCGTTCGCTCGGACTCAGGCACAGCCGGTCTCCTTTTCGGAACCTCTGGAAGCCTGGAGTGCGCGCGGTCGGGTCATCGAGCCCTCATCGCGGCCACGCTACGGTGTGGTGGCTGCCTGCAAGCATGCACCGTGCCGATGACGCGGCGCCAGGAGACTCGTCAGAATTCTGGGCCGCGTCGTCCGCCAGAGCACGTGGGGCCACGTTCCGGCGCACTCAGGTGCTTGGCCGGGCCCCTGGGATGGTCGTACACCAGTCTGTAAGTTTGCAGGCTCCGGCGGTGTTGGGAGCTCGGTACCGTTGCCTGACGTCAGTCGGGGCAGGACCACCGGTCCGGAGGCTGTCGGGCGGTCGCGGGGGCGGCCGTTGGAGGGAACGTGCGTGAAGGTACCCGCCTCGGGCTGCTCGCCCTGGCCGCGGCGACGCTGCTGGGCCTGCTCGGCGATCTCCTGCTTCGAGCTGTCCCGTGGGGCGTGAACGCGCCGCTCTGGATGCTGGCGCTCGTCGTCGGCGTGGGGTTACTGCTCTACCAGGCGCGGCTGCCGCTGCTCGGCGAGGGGCGCTGGCTGGCGCTGATCGCCCTGGCGTTCGCGGGCGGCATCGCCCTGCGTGACTCGCAGGCGCTGGTCGCCGTCAACCTGATCGCGGTCCTGCTGACGCTCGGGCTGGCCGGGCACCGCGCGACTGATGGCTGGCCGATTGTCGGCGGGCTGCCCCAGTATCTCGGGGCGCTGCTCTCGGCCGGCTTCCACGCCTGCGGCGGCGCACTCGTGTTGGCGCTCTACGACGTCCGCTGGCAGGACGTCCCGCGCACCGGCTGGTCGGCCGGGGTGCTGGCGGCGTTGCGCGGTCTACTGATCGCGATCCCATTGCTGATGGTGTTCGGCGCCCTATTCATGGCGGCCGACGCCGTCTTCTCGGGAATCGTCAGGAACCTGCTCGCGATCGACATCCCTGAGCTGTTCTCGCACCTGTTCTGGTTTGGCGTCTGGGCCTGGCTGACGGCCGGGTTCCTGCGGCAGATCCTCTTCTGCACGATCGCGATCGACGGGCTGTGCAGCCCGCCAAAATCGAGCCTGACGCCGCTCGCGCCGGACGAGGAACCCAATGCGGGCGCGATGAATCGCGCCCCTACAGCGTCCAATCCGGTAGGGGCGCAATTCATTGCGCCCGCATCCGCTGCGCCCGACGCTGCTTCAGGGACCGCCTCGCCCGATGCACCGCCCCACTCCCTATCACACGGGGGGGAAGTCCGTCCTCGCCGGGCCGGCGGCCGGGTCGGCGTGCTCGGCATCGTCGAGCTCGGCGTCGTGCTCGGGCTGTTGGACGCCCTCTTCCTCGCGTTCGTGCTGGTCCAGTTCCGCTACCTGTTCGGCGGCGCCGAGCTGGTCCAGGTCTCGGAGACGCTGACCTACGCCGAGTACGCCCGGCGCGGCTTCTTCGAGCTGGTAGCCGTCGCCGCGCTGCTCCTGCCGATCATGCTGCTCCTGGACTGGGTCGCCCGCCTGAATACGCCGCGCGAGGTCACCCTCTACCGCGTGCTCTCCGGCCTCCTCGTGCTGCTCCTGTTCGTGGTGATCGTCTCGGCGCTCCAGCGGATGCGGCTCTACACCGACCAGTACGGCCTGACCGAGCTGCGGCTCTATACCACGGCGTTCATGTTCTGGATCACGGCCGGGGCCGTCTGGTACCTCGCCACGGTGCTGCGTGACCACCGCGAGCGGTTCCTGTTCGGCGCGATGGTGGCCGGGCTGGTCGTCGCCGCCGGCCTGAACGCGATCAACCCCGACGACCTGATCGTCCGCACCAATGCCGCCCGCGAAGACGCGCCGGCCCGCTTCGACGGGACGTACTCACTCAGGTTGAGCGCGGACGCCGGGCCGGCCCTGATCGAGGCGCTCCCGATCATGCCCCCGCAGCAGCGAGTGACCGTGGCGCGGCGCCTGCTGGAGCGGTGGCAGTCCTCCCAGACCCACGACTGGCGAAGCTGGAACTACGGCCGATGGCGCTCGCTGCACGCGACCGCCGCGAACGAGGCAACCCTTCGCGACGCAATGCAGGCGCAGTCGCCGAGCCGGCCCGGCGGCTCCCGCATCGACATCCCCGAGCCAGACCGGCGGCCGTAGCCTACCGTCGTCTGAGGCGATTCCGGACCTGCTCGGCCGGGTGAATGAGCAGCGCCCGCGCGTGCTGCCGAAGCTGCTTGCGCACCGATGGCGGCGGGCTGACCGGCCCCCAGCGCGGGACCGCCGTCCGATCCCGAAGCGCCCGCGCCAGGTCGGCCGGCGTTCGCCCGGGGAACTCCACGATCACCCGGTACAGGTCTTCGACGTGGTGCGCGTCGCTCCCGCCGATCGCCAGCAGCGGCCGGCCATACTGGCGCTCGTGGCGACAGTTCAGCGCCATCAGCGCGGCAACGTTCGCATCCGACCCGTGGCACGGGTTCAACAGCTCGAAGCCGTCGATGCCCAGCGGCTCGGCCAGCGCCGCGAGCCGCTGCCGCCCCAGCCCGATCCAGAACGTGTCGACGTGCGGCACCACCACGAAGGCGCCCATCTTCTTCGCGGCGGCCACGGCCTGGCGCAGTGAGAGAAACTTCGGGGGCGGCGCGCTCGGGAACGGCGACTCACATCGAAACAGCAGCAGATGCTTGAACGCCCGGATCGTCAGCTCGACGCCCCAGATCGGCTCAACGCGGCTCTCAGGGTGAGCCGCCTTCCAGCACAGCGCCCGCTCGAACGCCCGGGTGTCGTCGTGATCGGTGATGCCGACGACGTCGATCTCGCCGTGCCGGTCGGCCTCGTCGAGGATCTCCTCGACCGTCGCCGTGCCGTCGCTGAACGTCGTGTGAACGTGAAGGATCGCCTGACCCACCCCTACCCTCGCTCCTCTTCGGCTGATCCGGTCCTGGCAGTCGTCTGTGCCGCCGGTTGTCGCCTACGGTTCGATCGGATCGAGAGCGATGGCCTGTCGGGCTTCCGACTCAGAGAAGCCGGCGAGTCGAACGCCTTGCGTCAGTTCTGCCTGAAGGTCATGCCATCGAATGAGCAACGACTCAGCGCTCGCGAATCGGTCGAGCCACGCGATCAACATCGCGGCACGAAGCGCCACGAGTGCAAGCGGCCCGTTGGGGATCAGCATGATCCCTGCGTGCGTCCGCCCCTCGGCCACGAAGCGCGTATGAAGCCGCTGAAAGTGCCGCTGATTGTGGGTGAGAATGATCCGACCGAGACGCGTTGCAAACAGCAGTTGCGACTCGTCGTCGTAGCCAAGCGTGCCGGCAGCAAACGCAGTTGTCGCGTCGATGCCACGCGCTCGGAGGAGACGCGTCAGGTGCCGGTTGACACACTCATCGAGATAGGCTCCCGGCGGCATCAGTCGGGAGGGTCTTGATTCTCGGCAATGTACCGGTCGATCTCGTCCTGGTTTCGTCGGTAGAAATCGAGCGCTATTTCGACCGACGTATGGTCGAGCATGGGATACCCGCTGACGATCTCGTCAATAGGTCCGATGTACCGGGTTGCTTCCACGATCGTCCTGACGGGAACACGCGTACCCTCGAGCGTCGGCTCGCCACCGAGAATACGCGGGTTTCGGACGACCCGGCGCGGCCACGATTCACGTTGGGTTGGCAGTGCCATCGCGTTTCCTCGACGTGCTCTTGACGATGCGATCAATGCCGAAGTGTACCAGCATCCGAGGGATCAGGCGGCGGGGCGGGACGCCTGGAGCGACTCCGCGAGGTCGAGCTCGACCCAGCCGCGATCCGGGCGATCGTTTGCCCGAACCCAGAGCCGTAGCGCGGCCGGATCGGCGACCGAGCTGTAGATCGTGCCAGGGTTCTGCATGCAGTCCCAGACGTCCGAGGCGCCGGCCGGCGGGCAGAGATCGGTGAGCGCCGCCTGGGCCTCCGCGATGCCGTGGCTCCCGCTGCCGAACATCTCGCGAATCCGGACCAGCCGGTTCTCCGAGCTCGACACGACCCAGCCCGTCTGCAGCTCCGCCATCGCGGGGTGCTGGAAGTGGTTGGTCGCACCCACCAACCCGTCCACAGTCGCCACCGTCCGGACCCTGCTCATCGTGAGCTCGAAGCTGCACGCGCTGTTGGCCGGTCCCGAGGCTGCCGTCAGATTGTTGCCGATCGTCCGCCTGGCCCCGCGCAACAGCCACTCCACCTCGTCCAGGGTGCTGGCGTACTGGGCGATGGCGCGGTACAGCAGCAGCAGCGGCGTCCCATTCGCCGTTTCACGCCCGACCGTCGAGGTCAGACAGGCCAGCGAGAGGCCGTCGGCGTTCAGCGCCGTGACCAGGCCGACGAAGCCCGGCCAGGCGATCGAAGCGAACGGCTGCCCGCGACTCGGCCGGACCACGAAGACGACGACATGCTGGCGCAGCTCGCGCGGGACGATCCCGTCCGGATCGACGAACCCGTCGTGGACCACGTAATCCAGGTTCCGGCCGTGGATCGGCGCCCCGGTCGCGCTCGCTCGCCCGGTCAGCGCGAACGCTGAGCAGGCGAACCCGGGCGTCGGCGCTGGCGTCGGCGGCGACCCGAGCCACCCGAGCACCGGCTTGACGAACCGGTGGTGCAGCAGTGGCGCCAGGACCGGGTTGAGCTGGATCAGCGCGTGCAGGACGTCGTCGAAGCAGTTGAGCAGCAGCACGTCGCGGTACGGCACCCGCGCGCCGTCCGCGATGCCACGCATCTCCTCGCGCAATTCCCGCGGGATGTTCGGGTGCATCCGCGCCAGGACGCCGTACAGCACGCCCAGGAACGCCGTCCCCATCGCGCGGCCCTTGCCAAACACGATGTCGTCGATCACGCGATGGCGCAGGTAGCGGACCCGCTCGCCGAGCGCCTCGCCGTGCTGCCGGCCACGCGCGTACGGCTCGCCGCTGAGCTCGACCAGCAGCAGCCCGTCGAGGGAATGGACCGTTGGGACTGAAAGCATGCTCGCCACGATGACGCCACCTTTTTTGAGTGTGGGAGCGTACGCAGGAGGTGTGCCGGCGGCGCTCTACTGCAGCGCGAACCAGATCCCGCGCTCCCCAACGAAGTTGTAGTTCCAGACCAGGTAGGCCGGCCGATTGACCGGCAGCTCGTAGATCAGCCAGCCGTTGACGTAGTTCCGAGGGAAGACGTCGGCGCGCGGCCGGTACTCCGCCTCGGTGTGGAGCAACTGCGCCGTATCGCTCAGCCGACCGTCATTCGCCGTCGACTTCCAGTCCGACTCGGTGCCCGTGTACGCCTGGTTCTCCGGCCCGGCGATGTACTGTTGCCCGACGTACGCTGCCACGTAGCGGGCGCCCTCCCTCGGCGGCCGGTTGAAGCGGTTCAACTGCTGGACCATCGCGTACGCATCCTGCACCACCTCGATCACCGTGATGTCGAACTGGCTCGTCAGGCCGACACGGTCGATGGTGCAGGAGCAGGTCACGCCGATCGGGATCGGACGCTGCGGCGACAGCCCGATCTCGACGCTGGGGAACACGATCTGACGAGCGGGAGGCAGGAAGCCGCCGTCGAAAGCGTCCTTCCTGTCGGGCTCTCCAGTACCCTGCTGGGCGACGATCCGCGGCGCCACGACATCAGCCGTCGTGGCCGCGGCACGCGCCTCGCCGCCGAGCGCCTGGCCATCCGCGCCGAGCGCCGGCGTGACGACCGTCCCCGAAACCACCAGTGCCAGCGCCAGCGCGGCGACGCGATGCGATGCCATCGGGAGAAGCGCCCGGCGAAGCCAGTGACGCACAGAGCGGCGGCCCGCGCCGCCGGCCACGACATGCGGATTGCTGGGGCTGCTGATCACGATGTCCCGTCCCGCGCCGCTCCGGAACTTCAGCTCAGGCCGTGGGGCGGCGCCCAACCAGGGTACCACGAACCCGGCCAGCCGGAAAGCCATGGGCGTCCCCATGACATCCACGCATCCTTCTGAGATGTCCGTCGCGATATTGCAGAATTTCGGGGCGGTAAAGTGCCTGCAAGCATGGGCGAAGCTGGTACCATCGAGCAGTGCGTGAGGACACCGAGGTGATTCGGCTGCCGGCGACCCCCTGACGTGCCTGGCCGACGTTCATCTCAGGTGCCAGCAATCCTGCTGACCGATCCCTGCACCGGCCCCGATCGACGGTCTCGGTCACGGACGGTCAAGATTCCCCAGACCCCACACGGAGCTCATGACTTCCAACCGCCTGCTCATCCTGGACGACGACCCCGGCGTCCTGACCTTTCTGGGAGAGGTCGGCCGGGGGCACCGGTACGACGTCGCGCTCACCCAATCGGTCGACGAGCTGCGCGCACGGTACGAGACGTTCGATCCCTCGTTGATCGTCCTTGACCTCCAGTACGCCCACGGCGACGGCATCGAGGTGATGTCGTACCTGAGACAGCAAGACTGCCAGGCGCCGATCGTGCTGATCAGCGGTTTCGACGTGCGCGTCCTCGAAACCGCGCGACGCGTCGGCCTCGAGTACGGGTTGACGATCGTCGACGCGCTCGTCAAGCCGATCCTCCCGGACACCCTCGGCGGGATGCTGGACGCCCTCCGCGAGCCCGAAACCGAGGAATGGGCCAGGGAGCTCCGTGACGGGATCGAACGCGACGAAGTGACCGTCTACTACCAGCCGAAGGTCCAGGTCGCCGATGGGCGCCTAGTCGGGTTCGAAGCACTGGCCCGCTGGATCCATCCGAGGCGGGGAACGATCAGCCCGGCCCGGTTCATCCCGCTGGCCGAGTCGACCGATCTGATCGGCGTGCTGACCGAGGGTGTGCTCGACCGCGCCGTTCGAGATCGGGCGTCGTGGGCGGTCACCGGACACGACCTGACCGTCGCCGTCAACCTCTCGCCGCTCCTTTTGATGGACCATGAGCTGCTGCCCGGCCTGCTCAGCCGGCTCGGCCAGTACCACCTCACGCCCGCCAGCCTCACCCTGGAGGTGACCGAGAGCGGCGCGATGAAGAACCCCTCGGTCACCTTGGAGATCCTGGGCCGGCTGCGCCTGCGCGGGTTCAACCTGGCGCTCGACGATTTCGGGACCGGCTACTCAAATCTGGCGGTCCTCCACCGGATGCCGTTCAACGAGCTGAAGATCGACCGATCGTTCGTCACGGACGTCAGCGAGAACCGCGACAGCCAGGTGATCGTCGGGGCGCTCGCCGGCCTGGCCCGCCAGTTCGGGATGACGACGGTCGCGGAGGGCGTCGAGGATCTAGAAACCTGGGCCTGGCTACGGTCGATCGGCGTCGAGCAGATCCAGGGCTTCGGGATCGCCCGGCCGATGCCCGCCGATCGCGTCGTGGACTGGATCGGCGCGTACACGCCGCCCCGACTCGAGCTTCTCGCCTGACCCATCTCCCCGGAGACAGGGTCGGGGCCTACTCGCCCCCGAGGCGGAGCGCCGCCATCACGTGTGAGGGCGAGAGCGGCTTGACCAGCGTCATGGACGGGCTGAGCCCGGACTGGCGCACCCGCAGCACGTCCTGCTGGTCGGCGCTCATCAGGATCGTCACCGCTTTCGGATCGCGGTCCCGAATCAGGCGCGCCATCTCAATGCCCCCGAGCCCCGGCAGATGGACTTCGAGGAAGACGTGGCTGAACCGCTCCTCGGCGACCGCCTCCAGCGCGCTGGATCCGTCAGAAGCCTCGCGGACCTGATGGCCCTGCGCCGTCATCATCTCCCCGAGCATCGCGCGGTGGAACGCGTCGTCGTCCACGATCAGGACCGAGGCCGGCGTGAACGACCGCTCCGGCGACGTCGCCGCCTGGCCGCCGTTGGCGCGAGCCTCGGCGGCAGCGGCCTGACGGTCGGCGCTGGAGCTCTCTGACCCGCGCAGCAGCGCCAACGCCCGCCGCACTTGCTCGGCGCGGAACGGTTTGGGGATCACCGTAATCGGGAAGGCGTCGCTGCGATACAGCGCTACCAGGTCGTCAGGGTAGGCGCTGACGACGATGAAGATCGTGCTCGGGTAGCGCGGCCTGGCCCGGCGCAGCAGCTCGATACCGTCCATCGTCGGCATCCGGAGGTCGGTGAACACCAGGCTGACCGGCTCACGCGAGAGCACTTCGAGCGCTTCGAGACCGTTGCTCGCCTCCAGGACACGGAAGCCGGCGTACGCCACGTGCTCGACCAGGACCGAGCGCACGCGGGCGTCGTCGTCCACCACCAGGATCGTGTCGGCGCCGCGCGGATCGGTGACGAACGTCCCGCGCCCGTGCTCCACAGAGACGTAGCCGGCCCGCCGCAACAACTCGATCGCGTGGCGGACCGTCAGCAGTGCGACGCCATACTCGGCGGCGAGGGCCGGCTGGCTCGGAAGCTGGGCGCCGTGAGCAAGCTCGCCGTTCTCGATCCGCCCCCGCAGATGAGCGTAGACGCGCTGGTATGGGCGTGGCTCGGCGCCAGGGTCACGCATCGCAGCACCTCGTCGTCATCGGCAGGCTGACTGAGCTGGAGACGGGGCCCCTCCCGTACGGGCGAACGCCCTCCCGGATCTGTTGCGCTGTCACGACATGACTGGCCAGCGGTAGTATACCGTTCCGTGCGCCGCCTGGACAGGCTTTGAGCAGGCCGTTCAGGGTCGAGCTTTCACTGTACACGGCGCGGGGGTGGTCCTGACGATGTCCAGACGCGTCATTTTTGATACAGACCCCGGTGTCGACGACGCCATGGCACTCTTTTTCCTGCTTCAGTCGCCGGAGCTCGAGCTCGAGGCCGTCACTACGGTCTTCGGCAACGTGGACGTCGAGCAGACGACCCGCAACGCCCAGATCCTCCTCGACGTCGCCGGCCGCTCCGAGATCCCCGTCGCCCAGGGGGCCGGCCGGCCCTTGATGCCACACCGCCAGCGGCAGCTCGGCGGCGCGGTGGTCCACGGCGACAACGGCCTGGGCGGCGCCGACCTGCCATCCCCCTCGCGCGCGGCCGGGAGCCAGCGCGCGGCCGAACTGATCGTTGAGCGCGTGATGGCCGCGCCGGGCGAGCTTACTCTGATCGCCGTCGGCCCGCTGACCAACATCGCCCTGGCGACCTGCCTGGAGCCACGGATCGTGGAACACGTCCGTGACCTGATCGTGATGGGCGGCGCGGCGACGGTCCCCGGCAACGTCACCCCACTGGCAGAGGCGAACATCCACAACGATCCGGAGGCCGCCAGCATCGTCGTGGCGGCCGGCTACCGGCTGGCGCTGATCGGCCTGGACGTCACCCTCCAGGGGATCATCACGCCGGAGCAGGTCGACGTGCTTCAGGAGCGCGGCGGCGAGGTCGGCGCGTTCATCCACGCCATCGCTGGTCACTACGGCGCCCACTACGCCCGACGAACCGGCAGGATCGGGTTCCCGATGCATGACTCGGCGGCCGTCCTCTACGCGATCGACCCGGGCTACTTCCGGACCGAGCGCTGGTACCTGGAGATCGAGACGACCAGCCCGCGAGCATCCGGGATGGTGATGGTGGACCGGCGGGGCCGCTGGGGCCAGACGCCCAATGCCGACGTGTGTGTCGGGATCGATGCCGAACGCTTCCTGACCCTGTACATGGACCGCCTGACGACCGGCGCCTGAGTCGAAAAAAGAAAACGGGTGAGCGACCCGACCGTACGCCGACCTGGCCGCCCACGCCGTGGATGGACCGGGCTGGTACTGCGCCTACCCCGGCCCACCCACCGGTCTCTAGAATGCACGTGGCGTGCCACGGCGAGTGCGAGTTACGAGCCGATCGCTACTCGCTGCTCGCTACTCGGCCGCGGCCGGCCCTGGGACGCTTCGGCGGCGGGGGCGGCGGCTCCTCCTCCACCACGTCCACGATCTCGATCTCTTCGTCAGCGCTCGCCCGCTCGGCGTACTCGGCCTTCGCCTCCGCGAACAGGTCCTGCACCTGCTCCGACGTCTCGGCGGCCAGCGTCTTCAGCCGATCTGAGAGCGTAAAGTACCCCACCAGTGCGCCCTTCGCGATCGGCCGGCCCTGCTTGCTCAGCAAGATCGCCGCGCCGGCCAGCAGCCCGACGCCAAGGCCCCAACCCCCGTTCCCTTCCAGCAGATCTGAGAGCGGCATGCTTTCCTCCCCAGTATCGGCAGTTTCGGCCGAGCATCGGACCGCACCGGGGCCGCCGACACCTGGGCTTACCACGATTCTAGCCTGCCATCACCTGATGACACGCCACCGGGTGATTGACACTCCCACCGGAAACCGGACGGCCGCTCTGGCCGACGCTGCGCCTATACTTCCTCACCATGCCAAGACCGTCCCGCTCAAAGGCCCCGCCCGAGCCCCCATCGCCTCCGCCCGAGCCGTCGCCTCCCTCGCCCGTCGTCGAGGGCGAGGTCGTCGTTCCGGCCCGGCGCGGCCGGCTGACCCGCGACCTCGACGGTCGCAAGGTTGTCACCAGGTTCGTCGGCGTCGTCGCCCGCGTGCCGCGCTACGTCAAGCTCGGCTGGCTGCTGATGAACGACCCGACCGTCTCCGGCACCGGCAAGGCGGCCCTGGGCGGCGGCCTCGCCTACGCCATCTCGCCGATCGACCCGGTCCCCGGCTTCATCCCGGTTCTCGGCCAGCTCGACGACCTGGCTGTGCTGCTGCTGGCCGTCCGCCTGGCGCTCAAGAGCTGTCCCACCGAGGTCGCCGATCGGCACCTGCTTGAAGCCGGCCTCTCCTTCCAGACCGTCGAGCGCGATCTCGTGACGATCCGGGCGACCGCTATCTGGGTCACGACCCGTGGCACCGCGCTGGCGCTCCGCGCCGGCAAGGCGATGCTCTCGATGGCGGCCGGCCGCCTGCGCGATCGGCTGACAGGCGGCAAGACGAACGGCGACCGGGCTTGAATGCAGTAAGGAGCGGTCGGGGGTGGGGGATTTCCCGATGACTGCGCAGCCCGGGCTCCGCGAGATCGAGGCCGCCGCCGAGCGCATCAGGCCGCACATTCGACGCACGCCCCTGCTAGAGCTTCGGCGGACGGTCCGCGCGCCGCTGCCCTGGGACGTCGTCCTCAAGCTGGAATGTCTCCAGGTAACAGGATCGTTCAAGCCGCGAGGCGCCCTCAACGCGCTGCTCTCGCTGCCGCGCGCCGAGATCGAGCGCGGCGTCGTCACCGCGTCCGGCGGCAACCACGGGCTCGGCGTCGCCTACGCGGCCCGCACCCTCGGCATACCGGCCACCGTCTACGTCCCAGAAACGGCCCCCCAGGTCAAGCGGGAGCGGATCGCCTCCTGGGGCGCCGAGGTCCGGCTGCTCGGCCGCGAATATGCCGAGGCCGCCCAGGCCGCCCACGACGACGCCGAGCGTCACGGCAAGCCGTACCTCCACGCCTACGCCGACGCGCCGGTGATCGCCGGCCAGGGCACCGTCGCCCTCGAGTTCGTGGAAGACGCCGGCACGCCCTGGCTCGACTACCTGCTGGTCGCCATCGGCGGCGGCGGGCTGATCGCCGGCATCGCCACGGCGCTCAGCGAGATGCCCTGGCTGACGGTCGTCGGGATCGAGCCGGAGGGCGCCGCGACGCTGTATGCCGCCTGGCAGGCCGGCCAGGCCGTCGACGTCGAGCGGCTCGACTCGTTCGCCGCCGATGCGCTCGGCGCCCGGCGGGTCGGCGAGCTGAACTACGCGCTGGCCCGCCAGCACGTCGCCCGCGTCGAACTGGTCACAGACGACGAGATCCGAGCAGCCCAGCGGTACCTCTGGGAAGAGGTCCAGGTCGTCGCCGAGCCGGGCGGAGCAGCGGCGCTGGCCGGTCTGCTGAGCGGCAAGGCGCGCGTGCCAGAGGGCGCCCGGGTCGGAGTGCTGATCTGCGGCGGGAACGCCCAGGAGCTACCTACTGGGCGGTCAGCAGCTCGGTGACCGTCATCAGCGAGAACCCCTTCGCCCGCAGGTCGTCGATCAGGCGGGGCAGCGCGCCGGCCGTCGAGCGGACCGTCGTCGGGCTGTCGAAGTGGAGCACCACGATGGCGCCGTTGACCGTCCGCTCCATCACCCGGTTGTAGACGCTGTCGGCCGTCGCGTCCTGAGTCCAGTCCAGGCTGTCCACCGTCAGGTAGATCGGCCGGAAACCGAGGCTGGCGGCGATCCGGTTCACCCTGGCATCGCGGGCGCCGGCCGAGGCGCTCCAGAGCGGCCGGGTCGTCTTGCCGGTCACGGAGCTGATAACAGCATCGGCGTTCTCGAGATCGGCCCGGACCGCCGCGTCGGAGACCTTCGTCAGGTCGAAGACGCTGTGGCCGTGGCTGGCGACCTCGTGGCCGTCGTCGGCGATTCGCTTCAGGATCGTCCGCCCGGGCTCCCGCTCGGCCCACCAGCCCAGCACGAAGAACGAGGTCCGGAGGCCCTTCTCCTTCAGCGTGTCCAACATCGAGACGGCCGGCTCGCTGCCGGCCCCGACGTTGATCACCAGCGAGACGTTCGGGCGGCTCGGGTCGCCGCGAACGACCTCCTCGTCGGACACCTCGACGGCGCGGGCCGGCTCCGCCGATATCGGCAGCTCGGCCGGCGGCGCCGGCGGCAACAACGGGTTCGGCGTGGGCTCCTGGGCCTGACCGGACGCGGGCACGCACACGATGAGCACGGCGAGAAGCAGGGCGAGCAAGCCGGGACGATTCTTGCGCATGCCGGGAGGATAGCATGGGCGCACCCAGCACCCAGCAGCCAGCAGGTATACTCCGAGCATGCAGGTGCTGCTCGCCGGTCCGCGCGGGTTCTGCGCGGGAGTCTCCCGAGCGGTCGAGATCGTCGAGCGCGTGCTCGAGATCTACGGACCGCCCGTCTACGTCAAGCACGAGATCATCCACAACCATCAGGTCGTGGCCGACTTGCGTAATCGCGGCGCCGTCTTCGTCGAGAGCCTGGACGGGGTACCGCCAGGTAGCCCGCTGATCTTCTCGGCGCACGGCGTGCCACCCTCGGACCGGGCGCTGGCCGAGCAGCGTGGCCTCAAGGTGATCGACGCCACCTGCCCGCTGGTCACCAAAGTCCACCTCGAAGCGATCCGCTACGCTCGGCGGGGGTACCACGTCCTCTACATCGGGCATCGCGGCCACCCGGAGCCGATCGGCACGCTCGGCGAGATCGCACCAGACCAGGGGACGCTGATCGAGACGCTCGCCGAGGCAGACGCAGTCACCGTGCCGGATCCCGAGCGCGTGGTGGTGTTGACCCAGACCACCCTCTCCGTCCAGGACACCCAGGAGATCCTGGCGCGGCTGCGCGAGCGCCTCCCGAAGCTGGAGCTGCCGCCGACCGAAGACATCTGCTACGCCACCACCAACCGGCAGGCCGCCGTCGCGGAGCTCTCTACCGAAGCCGACCTGGTGCTGGTGGTTGGCTCCCGGACCAGCTCCAACTCGAATCGCCTGGTCGAGACGGCCAGGGCGAGGGGCCGAGCGGCATACCTCGTGCAGAGCGCCGAGGAGATCGACCCGGCCTGGCTGGAGGGTGTCAAGACGGTGGCACTCAGCAGCGGTGCGTCCGCGCCCGAGTATCTGGTGCAAGAGACGATTGCCCGACTCCACGAGCTTGGCGCCCAGAACGTCGAAGAGCGGGTGATCGTCGCGGAGGACGTCTCGTTCCCGCTGCCGCGAGTGCTGCTCCAGGTGATCCAGTCAGGCCACCCTGCGCCGCCAGGCTCGATCGGCGACGCCCGATGAGCGACCGCGACCGCGCCATCGCCGAGTCCGAGGCGACCGCCACCGAGGAGCCGCGCGTCGACGCTCCCGACGCGCCTGCCCAGACCCCGACCTTCCCGAAGATCCGCAAGCGCCGCAAAGGCCCGTACGCGGCCGACGATTGCGGCCTGCCGCCCCCGCCCGAGTTCTTGAAGGGCATCCACGAGTTCAACGAAGGCGAGTTCTTCGAGCAGCACGAGACGCTGGAGCTGCTCTGGCGGGCCACCGAGTCAGACATCCGCTACCTGTACCAGGGCGTGCTGCTGATCGGGGTCGGCTTCTACCACCAGCAGCAGAACAACTACCACGGCACCCAGGCGAAGCTCGCGGCTGGCATCGAGATGCTGGAGTGGTTCGCGCCAGCCTGTCAGACCGTCGACGTCGCGGACCTGATCGCCCGGGCGAAGCGTTGCCTGGCGCAGATCCGCGCGCTCGGCCGGGAGCGGCTCCAGGAGCTCGACCGCTCGCTGATCCCCCAGGTCAAGCTGCTCTCCTGACCATCCCGCCTCTCTTCAGGCGGTGCGAGAACGACCAAGGGCCGACGGCAGCACGCCGTTGGCCCTGTGGCGGGTGCTCGGCCAGTTTTGAGTGCGGTTGACTATCAGACCATAGCGGGTGAGGGAGAGCGATCAGGAGAAGACGCCGAGCAGCCAGAGCAGGACGATGAGGCCAAGAGGAACACCGAGCAGCCAGAGCACGATGAAGACCATAGTTGCGTCCTCCTGGACGTTGACGAAAGAACGCCCTGTTGCGGAGGCCTAAAGCAGAGAGCGTGCCACGGCGTGAGTAGGCAGAGGGCAGTAGGCAGTTAGAGACCTTACCCACTGCCCTCTGCCTACTGCCCTCTGCCTACTCGTCAGGCGGCCAGCCCGATCCCGAAGACGTTGGTCAGCCAGGCCGAGATCAGCGACAGGCGGTCGCTGAAGATCAGCAGGCCCATCCCCACCAGCAGGAACCCGCTCACCAGCTCCAGGGCGTGCATCCGCGCCTTCACCGACTGCAGCAGCCGCAACGACGTCCCGAGCGCCACGCCCGTCAGCACGAACGGCACGCCGAGCCCGAGTCCGTAGACGAACAGCAGCAGCGATCCCTGACCGACCGTCTGCTCCTGGCTCGCCAGCGCTAGCAGCCCGGCCAGGAACGGGCCGATGCACGGCGTCCAGCCCGCCGCGAACGCCGCCCCGAGCAGCAGCGCCCCGACGTAGCTGCCGTCCTTGCCGCCCACCGAGAGCCGCCGCTCCTGAAACAGCAACGGGATCCGGATCAGGCCGAGCGTGTGCAACCCGAGCAACACCACCAGCAGACCGGCGACTCGGAGGATGATCGTCTGATTGCGCAGCAACGCCTGGCCGACCGCCGAAGCCGAGGCCCCGAGCGCCGCGAACACCAGCGACAGCCCGACCACGAACGCCAGCGACCGTCCGATGACGTGGGCGCGCGTGGCACGGTCCTGTGGTCCCTGGAGCTCGTCCACGGTCAGCCCGGTCATGTAGCCGAGGTAGGCCGGCAGCAGCGGCAGCACGCACGGCGAGACGAACGAGAGGAAGCCGGCGCCCGCCGCCAGCGCCAGCGTCAACGGGGTCAGGGACAGCGACTGCGGGTCCATGCCAGGCCGGGACACGCGCGCCGCAACAACCCTCTGGGAGCGCGGCCATCCTGGCCGCTTCGTTCTCCCCGGGGGGCCCGGCGTCGCGTCATGGTGTGGTCTCGCGGATCATCGACAGGATGTCGGCGTGGATGCCCGGGCCGGCCGCCGCCAGGATCGACGGGCACTCGACGGTCCACGGCGACCCGTACCGGTCCGTGACGATCGCCCCGGCCTCCGAGCTGAGCAGCGCCCCCGCGGCAGCATGCACGGGCGACGACAGCTCCAGCAGCAGGTACGCGCCGATTCGCCCGGACGCGAGGTACGCCAGCGAGAGGGTGCTGCTGAGCATCCGGAGATCCCACCTGTCGGCGACGACGGCGGCGCGGGTGAAGTCGGCACCGATCGCCGCGTCCATGCCGGGCTTCGACGTGCCGGCCGAGAAGCTCAGGATCGGCTGGTCCGGGTCCGTCGTGATTCGGACCGGGCCGTTCCGCATCACCTGGTAGGCGCCCTGGCCGCGCTCGGCGATGAACCGCTCGCCGGTGACGCCGTCGCCGACGGCTGCCACGCTGAGCGCACCGTCCTGGACCAGCGCGATGTTGACGGCGTAGCCCGGGATGTTGGACGCGAAGTTCCGCGTGCCGCAGATCGGGTCCACCAGCCAGTACGGCCGATCGCCAACCTGGTCCTCGCCGCCGCGCTCCTCGCCGACGACGGTCCACTCGGGGTACGACCCCAGCAGGCTCGCCCGCACCGCATCCTCCACGGCGACGTCCGTGGCCGTCACCAGGTCGCGGCCCCCCTTCGACGTGATCCGGTCGGCTCCGGCCCGCCGCCGCATCAGCTTCAGCGCCGTATCGACGGCCGCCAGCGCCGCCCTGGTCTCCGCTCGCATCTGCACGCGCGCCCCTCTCCCACCATCGTCCTCGCGACACCCGCCTGATTATGGCCGACCACTCCACCTGGGAGCGCGTATCATCGTGCCATGCGCGGCGAGCGGTCGGTTTCCACACGGTGGTCAGGGCGAGCAGCGGTAGACCTGGTGCTCGGGATCGACCCGTCTCATCCGGAACCGTTGCATCGCCAGTTGTACGGCGGCCTGCGCGCGGCGATCCTCGAGCAGCGCCTCAAGCCCGGCGCCCGGCTACCATCGACGCGCACCCTGGCCACCACCCTCGGGCTCGCCCGGAACACTGTCCACGGCGCCTACGATCAACTTCTCGCCGAGGGGTACCTGGAGACGCGCCACGGGTCCGGCACCTACGTCGCCGCGAGCCTGCCGGACGACGCGCTCCGGGCGGCTACCCGGCGTCAGCCAGAGACGTCGAATGCGACCACGGTCCGCCCCATCGAGCCCGCTGGCGCCGTCGGGCAGCGACTCTCGAACTGGGGCCGCCGCGTCGCCGAGATCGCGCCGGCACCGTACGGCTCTCCCGCCACGCCGCTGCCGATTGACTTCCGTCACGGGCGGCCAGACGTCACCCACTTCCCGCTCGACGAGTGGCGGCGCGCGGCCACCCGCCAGCTGCGCGAGATCGACCGCGACGACCTCTGGTACGGCCCGCCGGCCGGCCTGCCCTCGCTGCGCGCGGCCCTGGCGGAGTACCTCGGCCGGGCGCGCGGCGTCCGCTGCACGCCGGAACAGGTCGTCATCACGACCGGCACCCAGCAGGCGATCGACCTGATCTCGCGCCTGCTGGTGGAAGCTGACGACGTCGTCGTGGTCGAAGACCCGTGCTACCCGGGCGCCCGGCGCGTCTTCGAGGCGCTCGGGGCGACCCTCCTGGACGTGCCGGTCGACGAGCACGGCCTGCGCACCGATGACCTCCCGCACGATCCCGCCCGCCTGGTCTACACGACGCCCTCGCACCAGTACCCGAGCGGCGCGACGCTGCCCGTCAGCCGCCGGCTCGACCTGCTGCGCTGGGCCGAGCGCCACGACGCCCTGGTGATCGAGGACGACTACGACAGCGAGTTCCGGCACAGCGGGCGGCCGCTGGAGGCGCTCCAGGGGCTCGATCGGTCGGGCCGCGTGGCGTACGTCGGCAGCTTCTCCAAAGTGCTCTACCCGGCCTTGCGCCTGGGGTATCTGGTGGCGCCGCCGGCCCTCGTGCGGCTGGCTTCCGAGGCGAAGCGCCTGCTCGACCTCCAGACGGCGACGCCCGGCCAGGAGATGCTGGCCGAGTTGATCCAGTCCGGCCAGTTCGAGGCCCACCTGCGGCGGATGCGGCGGGTCTATCGTGGCCGTCGGGCGGCGTTGCTGGAGGCGCTCGACCGCGAGCTTGGCCCGCTGGCGACGCCCGGCCCGAGCGACGCCGGCCTCTATCTCCGGCTCGTGCTGGCCGAGGGAATGGACGAGGAGGCCGTCGCCCAGCGCGCCGCCGAGCTTGGGGTCGCCGTCTATCCCGCCGGGCCGTACTTCGCGCGGCCGGTCGCGCGTCCTGGCCTGATCCTGGGCTACGCCGCCCTTGACGAGGCCGGCATCGCCGAGGGGATCCGCCGCCTGCGCCTCGCCATCGACGCCGTGCGCCTGTCGGCCCGCGGCATTGACACGCACGACGACTGACGGTCTGGTGGCCAGGGCCACGCGAATCGGTCAGCCTGACGAGTACAATATGGCAGTCATCGCAGACGGAGGTCGGGTCATGAGCGTCGCCGTCTACTCGCGGCTTGGCGAGCTTCTCAAGGCCCGCAACCTCACGGTGGCCGAGCTCGGTGACCAGATCACCAGCCGATACGGACTGCTCGTCGATGCAGAGTCTTTGCGCGCATGGGTACGTGACGCTCCCGTCCAGCGAGCCGATTTGGAGCTAGCCGGCGCGGCGGCGGCCATCCTCGACGTGAGTCTGGCCGACCTCTTCGACGTGAACGCGACCCCCGATCTGCCTGACGAGCGTAGCCTGCTCGGCGAGGCAAAAGATGAGCGCCTGTCAGAGCTGCTGGAGCTCCAGCAATCGCGACAATTGTCGGAGGCCGAAGCGACCGAGCTCGCGGCGCTCGTTGCTGAGTGGGGTCGCCGAGCTGTAGAGCACGGGTTGCAGATGAGAGCTTCGCAACGTGGCATTTCGGTGGAGCAGGCCCGGCGTGAGCTCGAAGCTGAGCTTGCCGAAGCGTCTCGGTGGTGGGAGGCGTTTCAGTCGAATCCAGCGCGACGTCGCGCAGTGATTGCGAAGCTTCGGCGCAGGAACCGCGGCACAGCCTCACCGACGTGACTCCCGGCTCACGACTGGAGCCAATCCTCCGGCAGCTCGCCGCATAGTCCCGGCACGATCAGCGCGCTGAGCTTGTGCGGCTTGCCGTGCGCCTTCGGTCGGGCGATGCTTGCGAGTACTGTTTGCTGCCAACATTCGGCCGATTCCAGATCGACCACATCATTCCGCCCGAACGCTGGTCGATCCGGCAATAGCTCTTGAGCAAATCGATCACCGGCAGGTATGAGGTCGCCTTCCCATAGGAGACCGACCCAGACTCCAGCACCCGCCAGTCGCGCGTGCGCTGGGAGTGCACGAGCTCGTACAGTAGCCGCGACTTCCCGACCCCGGGCTCGCCGACCGGCGCCACGATCTGGCCGTGCCCATCCTTCGCCAGGTCGAGTGCCCGCCCGATCGCCTCCAGCTCGGCCTGCCGCCCGACGAACGGCGTCAATCCCCGCGCCGCCGCCGCCTGGAACCGCCGCCGACTCGGCCCGGCCCCCAGCAGCTCGAACGCCTCGATCGGCTCGGCGATGCCCCTGACCGGGATCCTCCCGAGGCTCCGGACCTCCACCAGCCCATCCACCAGTCGCGCCGTCTCGGCGGTCAGGCGAACGGTCCCCGGCACGGCGAGCTGCTCCATCCGGGCCGCCAGGTGGGTCGTCGGGCCGATCGCCGAGTACTCGACGTACACGTCGTTCGAGATCGAGCCGACCACAACCTCACCGGAGTTCAGCCCGACCCAGGCGTTCAGCTCGACGCCGGCCCGCGAGCGGGCAGCCTCTCCGTAGGCACGGATCGTGTCCTGCATCGTCAGAGCGGCATAGCTCGCACGCGCGGCGTGGTCCTCATGGGCCAGCGGCGCCCCGAACAGCGCCATGATGCCGTCGCCCATCACCCGGCAGACCGTCCCCTCGAACCGGTGCACCGCTGACCGGCCGGACTCTCCGCCCCACATGACGCGCACGCCATGACGCCACCCCCGACGACACAGACGGGCGGCACGATGCGCGCAGTATAGGGCGGCGCGCGCCTGCGCTCAATGGTGGAAAACCCGTACGCCCCCGTGCTCCCCCTCTCCGGCGCGGAGAGGGGGTTGGGGGGGTGAGGTCCCGGTTACGCCGAGCGCATCCTCGGGCGGACCGACTCCCGCCGGCTCGGCGCCAGCACCGTCTCGCCGCTCGGGATCATCCCCTGGATGTGCGGGACGTGCTCGAAGTCCGCCTCCACCACGTCCGCGTCCACCCGCACATTGCGGCCCAACTTCAACCCGGGCGGGATCCGCACCCGCTTGCCGACCACCGAGATCCCCGTCGAGAGGTTCTTCGGCTCCATCCGGTTCAGCGCCATGTCGTCGCCGTAGCCGACGTACGCACCGGCCCCGATCACCACTTCCTTATCCAGGATCGAGCAGTCCACGACCGCGTTGCGGCCGACGATCGTGTCGTTCATCACGATCGAATCGCGGACCACCGCGCCCTCGGCCACGAACACGCCCGGCGAGAGAATGCTGTGCTCGACCGTGCCGACGATGTGGCAGCCGTGCGAGATCAGGCTGTTGCTGACCGTCGCCTCAGCGCCGATCTTGGCGGGCGGGCGTTCCTCGCTGCGGGTGTGGATCACCCAGTCGTAGTCGTACATCTCGAAGTCGGCCGGGTCCTTCAAAAGGCCCATGTTCGCCTCCCAGTAGGAGGCGATCGTCCCGACGTCCTGCCAGTAATCCTTGAAGTGGTAGGCGAACACCCGGTCCATGCCGACCATCCGCGGGATCACGTCCTTGCCGAAGTCGTGGGCAGACCCCCGCATCCGCGAGTCCTCGACGAGGCGCTGGGTCAGGATCTCCGGCTCGAAGATGTAGATCCCCATCGAGATCAGGGTACTTCGAGGCTCGGGCGGCTTCTCGTCGAACTCCACCACCCGGCCCAGGTCATCCACGACCATCGTGCCGAACCGGTGCGCCTCGTCGAGCGGGACTTCCATCACGCCGACGGTGACGTCGGCCTTCTTCTCGCGATGGAACTCGATCATCTTCCCGTAATCCATCTTGTAGATGTGATCGCCGGAAAGGATCACGGCCAGGTCCATCTTCCAGTCCGCCAGCATCGGCAGGTTCTGGAAGACGGCGTCCGCAGTGCCCTTGTACCAGTCAGACTCGCGCCGCCCCAGGTACGGCTGCAACAGGCGAACGCCGCCCCGCGCCCGGTCCAGGTCCCACGGCTTGCCGACGCCGATGTGGTCGTGGAGCGAGTGCGGACGGTACTGCGTGAGGATCGCCGTGTGGTAGATGCCCGAGTTCACCACGTTTGACAGGGCGAAGTCGATGATCCGGTACTTCCCCGCGAACGGGACGGCGGGCTTCGCTCGCTTCACTGAGAGCACGGACAGGCGCTCGCCCTGTCCACCAGCCAGGATGACTGCTACGACACTCACGCCGACGTCCTCCAGCTCCAGGCGGCCCCGAAGCCGTCCGAAATCCTGATGCGTCGCCCCCGGCGGATCTGCCGGGGCAGCCCGGGGGCATTATGGCAGACCTGCCCGTCGGGTTCTAATTTCGGACGGAGCACCGTCTCGAGACGCAGGAATCGCGCCAGCCCGATACCCACACCGGCCTACAGAACGTAGAGGAGCAAGCCGTACAGGTGGCGGAACAACCGCAGCAGCTCGACGTAAAACGCAAACTCCGCCGGCGGCCGATTCGGCATGACGTGATCGAACAGGTCGAACTCGGCGTACCGCTCCAGGATGGCCGGCGGGGTCGCGGCGGCCATCCGGCGCGACTCCGTGTACGGCACGACGTGGTCCCCATAGTCGTGCATCAGGAACAGGCGCGTCTTGACCCGGTCGATGACCCGGGACGGCGAGATCGCCTGGAGGCGCGCCATCGTCTCGGGCGGCATCTGCGCCAGCGCAGCCTCGGTTTCGGCCGGCGGCAGCCCGTCCAGCAGCCCGAGCGCCGCCCGGCCGGCCGGCGTCATCGTCGGCACGTCCGCACGAGCGCTCTCGTCGCGGTCGATATAGAGCCGCTCCAGCACGGCGCGGTCGTTCGGGTCGGGCAGGGTGTCCACCATCTGCCGGGCCATCACCTGGAGCACGATCGGGTCGGGCTCCCACGCCTGGTCGACGCCGGCGTACCCGAGACTGCGCGTCGAGATCGCCCGTGCAAAGTCGGTTGTGTCGAAGTAGGCTCCGAACGCGTTGACGAACGCCAGCTTGCCGTCGAGGCGCGGGTCGGCAGCCGCCTGGATCGCCACCGAGCCGCCCACCGAGAACCCGATCACGCCGACGCGGGCCGGGTCCACGTCCGAACGGTTGCGTAGCAGCTCGATCTCCTCCACCAGCGCGTCGACCTCGTGCGCCTCGATCCGCCCAGCCTCCAGTCCCGAGGCGATCGGCACCATGACGACCAGCCCGGCCCGGCTCATCCCTTCGGCGAACCGGACCAGGGGCGGCTCGTCACGGTCGACCGGCCGCGCACCAAGCAGCAGCACGACGGCGCCGTACCGTCCGTCGCGCCCAGGACTGTAGACGTCGCCCTCCACGCTGCCGCCCGGGTACGGAAAGGTGAAGTATTCCCGCGTCGGCTTCGGCGTCAAACTAACCAGCGGATCGACTGGCAGCGACCCGATGGCCGAGGGGAGCACGCCGAGCGCCAGGACTCCCACTCGGACCGGGTGCGTGAACGCCAGCAGGACCAGCAGCACCACCGTGCCGAGCAGGACGGCTCTGCGCCGACTGAGCCGCCCGATTCGCCGCATCGTCGTGACCGCTGTGTACGTCAGGGGCTGAACGCCGGCTGGCCGCCCGGGCGGTGGATCAGCACCTCGCTGGTCAGCGCGGACGTCGCCGCGCTGACCCCGCCGTCGAGCGCCGTCCGGAGCACCGTCGCCGAATCGAGCAGGCCGGCCTCCCACGGATCGACCCACGCCCCGCGCCAGACGTCGTAGGCCCGGTCCGGGACCTCGCGAGCCGCCTGGGCCACGATCGCGCGGCCATCCAGGCCGGCGTTCGCGCAGATCGCCCGCATCGGCTCCGAAAGCGCGGCGGCGAGGATCCGCCAGCCAAGTGCCTCGTCGTCACGGCGCCCCGCGACGGCGCGCTCCAGGGGGGCAGCGCACGCCAGGTACGCCGCTCCGCCGCCTGGCACGACACCGTCGCGCACGGCCGCCCGCGCCATCGTCACGGCTGACTCGATCCTCAGCTTCAGCTCGTCGCGCGCGGCCTCGGTCGCGGCGCCGACGACGATCATCACCGCCGAGCCCGAGAGCTTCCCGATCCGCTCCTGGAGCCGCCGCCGCAGCCAGTCGTTGTCCTTGACCGTCGCCAACTCGGCGCGCGCCGCCACAATCCGACTCCGGATCACCTCGCGGGCGCCGTGCCCGCCCAGGATGCCGAACGAGCGCGGCCGGGCCCACGCCTGACGAGCCATGCCGAGGTCCGCCACCGTCGCTGTCGCGATCGACTCGCCGACCTCGCGGCGGAAGCAGCGCCCGCCGGTGCTGGCGGCGATATCCTCCAGGATGCCAGTCCGCATATCGCCGTGGGACGGCGTCTTGACCGCGACGGACTCCAGGATGCCGCGCTCTCGGTTGACGATCAAGAGTGAGAGCGCCTCGTCCTTGATCTCGGGCGCGATCACCATCAGCGAGCGCACTCCCCCCCTGGCGCAGGCGTCCAGCACCGGCAGCAGCTCGTCCGGCCGCTCGATCTGCTGGTCCGTGATCAGGATGCGCGGGTCGATCAGGCGAACCGTCGCCTCGTTCTCGCGCAGGAACGACGGCGAGTGCCAGCCCTCGTCCCAGTAGATCCCTTCGAGGTACTGGTACGACGTCTCGATCCCGTGGGCGTTCTCGACCAGCACCGCGCCGTCCTCGCCGACCCCTTCGACGATCTCGCCGATCATCTCGGCGATCTTCTCGTCGCGGACGGTCCCCAGAACGATCCGCGCGATCTCCTCCGGCAGCTCGATCGGGCGGGCCTGGGCCTCGAGCTCGGCCCGCACGACCTCCATCGCCTCCTCGACGCCGCGCCGCACGCCGACTGGACTGGCGCCCGCCGCGATGACCCGCACCGCCTCGGCCATCAGCCGGGTCGCGATCACGGCCGCCGTCGTCGCGCCGTCCCCGACCGTCTCGTGGACGCGCCAGGCGACGTGGCGGATGACCATCGCGCCGATGCTCTCGAACGGATCGCTCAGCTCGATCGTGCGCCGCGCGATGGTGGCGCCGTCGTCCAGGATCTCAGGTTGCCCGTTCAACAGCGAAGCGACCGCGACGGTGCGCGCGACCGGTCCGAGGGTAGGTCGGAGCAAACGGGTCATCTGCTCCATGCCGCGCAGGAGCGTCGTCCTGGCGGCCTCCCCGTACAGCATCGCCGTCGGGGGCTTTCGCTTGGGTGGCGGCACCGTTGCCTCCGCTGGTAGGTGGGGTCCGTTACCGCCAGGGAGTGTACGGGACCGTGCCGCCACCATCAACTGATTCGGCGTCGAGCGCCCAGGGGTGAATGACCAGCGTCCAGCACCCGAGGGCCGTGGGTTTCAACCCACGGTCCCGGCGACGGGCCCAACTCACGGCCTCGGGGACGCGGCCTCAACCACGGCTCGCCAGGCGCCGATGCTGTGGTTCGTTACCAGCAGGATCACCGGCGAGAGCCACCGGATTGTTTCTCCAGCTCGGCGAGCATCTCCTGCGCCACCCCACGGTCAGGGTCGTAGCGCGCGGCCTGCTCGTACCGCTGGCGGGCGCCCTGGACGTCGCCCGCCATCTGGCGATTGCGCCCGTCCTCCAGGTACGAGACGTACAGCTTGTCCAGCACCATCGGGTTGCCGGGGTACCGCGCGTCCAGCTCCTCGAACCACCGAATCGCCAGCGGCCAGTCCTGACCCCACGCCTGGTTGATCTTGTCCACGTACGACCAGATCGCCCAGTCCTCGCGGGCTCCCAGCGGCACCGAGGGCGGAACGATCGGCGGGCGGCGCGAGGGGGGCTCGACCGACGGGGCCTCCGCCGAGACGAGCGGCGACATGAACAGCCCGCCGCCGACCAGGCCGGCCAGCAGGCCCGCCGACAGCGCCACGACCAGCACCGCCCGAGCCACGTTCCAGGCGCCCCGTACTGCCAGCGCCCTGGCCCGCCCGGCCCACCCCAGGTCAGGCTGCGCCGTGACGGGAACGCGCGATCCAGATCGGTCGGACTGCTCAGGGCTGATGGTCGGCTCCACACTCATGCGGGTGCTCCAGATGCTCCCCAACGCCGGTCAGGATCGTACCACCTCGAGCCGTACCACGAACGAGCCCGACGATCTCGCCGACGCGTGGTACGCTCTCCCAGACTGTGGGAGGCGCCGGCGATGAAGATCCGTGAGCTTCGCTCCATACCGTTGATGGGGCGCACGCCCCAGGGCGGCTGGGACCACGACGTGGACCCGGAGGAGAACCTGCACACCCTCGTGCAGGTGCTCACCGACGAGGACGTCAGCGGCATCGGCAGCGTCTACACCAGCCAGGCGCTCGTCGAGGGCGGCCTCAAGCTCGTTCGCCCCTGGTGCCTCGGCGACTCGGCGATCGAGCCGGAGCGCGTCACCGAAAAGCTGCGCCAGATGGCGTTCTGGCAGGGGCGCGGCGGCGCCGTCGAGCACGCCATCTCCGGCATCGACTTCGCCCTCTGGGACATCCTCGGCAAGGTCACCGGCCAGCCCGTCTCCCGGTTGCTCGGCGGCTGCTACCGCGATCGGATCAAACCGTACGGCTCGATCCTGTTCGACGAGCCTGCGAAACTCCGAGACACCCTCCAGGAGACGGTCTCGCGGGGGTTCCGGGCGATCAAGCTCGGCTGGCGGCCGTTCGGACGGGTTGACCGCAAGACCGATCGACTGCTGATGCAGACCGCGCGAGATGCCGTCGGCCCGGACGTCGAGCTGATGGTGGACGCCGGCGGCAGCGAGCAGTTCTGGCCGCACGGCTACAAGTGGGCGCTGGAGACCGCGAAGATGCTGGCCGAGTTCGACGTCGCCTGGTTCGAAGAGGCGCTCCCCCCAGACGACATCGAAGGGTTCGTCCGGCTGACCGAGCACGCCCCGCTCCCGATCTCGACCGGCGAGGTGCTGACCCGCCGTCAGAGCTTCATCCCCTGGATCGAGCGCCGGGCCGTGGACGTCATCCAGCCGGACTGCACCAAGGTCGGAGGACTCTCCGAGTCGCGGCGGATCGCCTGGCTCGCGTACGACCACAACGTCACGTTCGTGCCGCACGGCTGGAACACCGCCGTCGGGCTGGCGGCCGACCTGCATCTGGTGGCGGCGTTGCCGACAGCCAGGTACGTGGAGTACCTGACGCCCTCGCCGTACATCGAGGAGATCGTCGCCACGCCGTTCACCCTGGACGCAGACGGCCTCCTCCCGATCCCGACCGGTCCCGGCCTCGGCCTGGACCTGGACTGGGACGGCATCAACCGCTTCTCTCGCGCCGCCTCGTGATGCGCACGGATCAGCCATAGGTCGCCCCGCCCAGCGTTGCGCCAGATCCTGGAGCGGCTCGGCCTCGACCCGGGCATCGTGGACGAGGGTGGCGACTCGTCAGCGTAAGGACGTCACGTCAAAGTCCGCATCATGCACGGTCACGGCGCCACATCAACCGAGCGTTGGCATCCAGGATGGCGTTCCACTGCCGGACCTCGTGCTCGGGCCGGTCGTCTTCCGCGTACTGCTCGATCATCGCGCGATCTTGCTCCTGCGCGAGCCGGAGCGTCAGAGCCGCGTCGTGAATCTCGCTGCTTCCCGTGTCTGACATGGTTTCGGACAGATTGTACGGCCGGCTCCAGCGTCAGGTCCCGTCAGATCGTTGCTGATCCCGGCCTGTTGACATTGGAGATGGCAGCCCGTACTGTAGGCCAGATGGCACTCCCTGGCATGCCAAATGGCACCAGGCGTCGCCCTGGCGAGCTGCAAGCTCGTCCTCGCGATGATGCGAGGGTTCACCGATGGCAGCTACCCGGCCCTGTCCGAACAAGACGCGCCCACCACCGGTCGGTCTGACCTGACGCTGGTCGCCAGTCAACCTTCCTGACTGTCTGGCGCCGCGCCTTCCCGAGCGACGGCGTTCGGGCGCGCACGGCATGGTCGTTCGACTCCGTCATTCCACCCCGCATCAGGGGCCTGCGCTGGCACGACGTCGTCCAGCGAGAGGAGTGCTCATGGCGGAAATGGCCCAGTACGGTCCCGAGGCAGAGATCGATGCTCGGGAGATCCACAAGGTCCCGGACCCCTTCCCGCTGACCCTGGCGGGGATGCTCGCGATGGTCGGTCCGCAGGCCGTCAACTTCGGTATCTCGATCGGCGGCGGTGAAGCGTACCTGCTGCCGAACGTCGCGGCTCGCGGCACGCTGGGCATGCACTGGCTGATGCTCGTCTCGGTCGTGATCGAGACGGCGCTGGTCTACGAATGCATCAAATACAGCGTCTGCACTGGCCGCTCGTTTTTCTCCGCGACGAACGAGCTGAAACCGTTCGGCTTCTGGCCCTGGTTCTGGGCCGTCGCGGCGGTGCTGACGTACGCCTGGCCGGCCTGGATGGGCGGCGCGATCGTCGCGGCCCAGCGCTTCACCGGCCTCTCGACGCAGACTCTCGTGCCGGGCTCGACGTTACCGCCCCCCTACGTCTGGGCGGTCATCGCCCTGGCGCTCGTCCTCATCGTCTTCTACTTCTCGGACAGAACGTGGGTCTTCCTGGAGAAGTTCTTTACGATCATCATGGTCGCCAACATCGTGCTGGTGCTGCTGGTCACCGTCGTCGCGGCGCGGCCGGAGCACTACCTGACGGTGCTGCTGGGGTACATGGGGATCACGTTCCTGACCCAGGGGTACCCACAGGGGCTGCCGCTCACCGACGCGCTGGCGCTCTACAACCAGCCGGGCGGGAGCCTGATGTGGGTCAGCTTCTGGGTGGTGGCGGCCGGCTGGGGCATGGGCAGGTACGCCGGGCAGGTGACCGGCGTCTTCAAGCCGCCTGAGAAGATCACCGCCCAGGAGCTTCGCTGGGACGATCAGGACCCGGCCGAGCGCGCGAAGATGCAGCGGTGGATCAAGGGCGGCGCGTACAGCCTGATCCTCTGGTGGGCCGTCATCGGCGGCTTCCTGATGACGTACCTGTACTCGGTGGCTGGACTGGCGTACCTCCATCCGCAGTTCCTCCAGACCGGACAGGTCCCGTCCGGCGTCGAGGTGCCGATCCAGATGGCCACCGTGGCCGGCGGCGTCCTCGGGCAGATGGCCGGCTGGCTGATGCTGCTCGTCATCATGGTCACCCTGTACGACGCCCAGTTCCCGTTCTACGACACCTACATCGGCCGGACGACGACGGACGCGATGGCGGTGACCGGCAAGACCGCCGGCAAGAGCTACCGCTTCTGGTACTTCGCCATCGTGACCACGGTCGTGGTGCTGGGGCTCTACCTCGTCACCGTCGCCCAGCCGTTCATCCTCTGGACGGGGGTGGCGCTCGCGTCGATCGTCTACCGCTCGATCGGCTCGCTCCAGATCATCCAGCTCAACAATACGCGGCTCCACCCAGAGTTCCGCGTGAGCAAGCTGAACTTCTGGCTGCTCTGGTTCAGCGTCGTGAGCGGACTGCTCTCGATCGTCGGCTGGCTGATCCTCGTCTTCCCCGGCGAGGCGTGCAAGCAGGCCGGATTCCTCTGCTAAAGGGGGCTTCGTCGGGCGGCCTGAGCTCTCCGGCCAGCCGCCCGACGATCCAGAACGATGATTGTGCAGCTCGTCTGGATGCTGATGATGCTCCTCTGGCTGGGGGGCCTGCTGTTCGGGCTCTGGTGGATCTGGCCGCATGTCGAGCGCGGCGCAATGACCGGCGATCTCGTCGTGTCCGTGCTCTGGCTCACCACCGGCACCCTGGCCTGGCTGCTGGCGCTCAACATGGGACGGCAGCGGTACTGGCGCCGGTAGCTTCCGCGCGACCCGGCCGTCAGCGCCGTTTCACGAGCGCTCTGTCTGCTCGGCGATCCCGCTCAGCCGCGTCACGAAAGCGGCGTGCTCGGGCGAACCGAGCCCGTCCTGGAGCGTCGCCAGGACAGCGTGCATCTCTCTGGTGAGCAACGCGTTCAGGTTGAGCCACAGGCCGGGAAAGACCTCGCTCCTGAGAACGCCGGCCTCGTCCGGCTCGAGCTTCTCATAGGTGCTCTCGCGCAACACCAGCCAGTCCAGGGCATTGTCCAGCACGCGCCAGACGACGTACTCCTGGACGCCGTTTCGGCGGTACGCCCGCAGCTTGTCGTGCAGGTCGTACGACGCACTGCTCGCCGCCACCTCGAAGACCAGCTCCGGCGGACCCACAAGGTACCCATCCTCGTCAACCGACGACCGCCCGCCCTGATTGATCCGCAAGAGGCTGTCCGGCTGAGGCTCGTTGTCGAGGTCCAGCCGGACCGTCGCGTTGCCCGCGCCCCCCACGCCAGGGGTTGCTGCCTCGTAGACCCCCAGCCAGGTTTCAACGTAACGATTCGGCTGACCATGCTGGGTGTACCGGACTGGCGACGGCACGTACACAACCCCCTCGACAAGCTCGGCTTTCTTGAGCCCTGGCATCGCCTCGTAGCGCCGCTCGAACTCGGCGCGCGTCAAACGGTCGCCGTTCTCCAGCGGCGGCGCCGGCCCGAGGGCGCCATTCGCAGCAGGAGCATTTGCCTGCTTGTCCGGCCGCGGCCCGATCGCCTTATCTGATGCGTGCTGGATTGTCATCGCTGCCCGCTCACCGTTCGGTCATCAGGTTGGGCCTGATGACTCCGTACCGTTACGCTCCTTCAGTCTACCGCCTTCACGCGTCGTGCGCCTCCGACGCGCGCCCTGAACGGGAATGTCTTCTCATACTGATCGGTTCACTAGTGGACCGTCCCGCTGAGTTTCGACCGTAAGCGGGTCGTCGTTGCAGACTTCTTGGGAGGCCCGTGATCGGGTCGAGCAAGGAGGAGCAGGATGAGTCGGCGTGCGACGCCGATCGTGTTGACG